>Ga0187817_10001403_pt1 | contig 11739 bp, 12 predicted proteins | sample NC_wetland_sal_i_17_FD_132431 | JGI IMG/M metagenome (GOLD analysis project Ga0187817, IMG submission 132431) | Wetland sediment microbial communities from Neuse River Estuary, North Carolina, USA - SO4_2 | ecosystem: Environmental > Aquatic > Freshwater > Wetlands > Sediment | place: USA...
AGGGCTTTCCTAAATTCGCAGGTGTCCACATCCTTCCTTCGTGGACACTTGGAACGAATCACACACCTTGTCAATACGGCCTACTCCGAACGTTTACGCCTGAAACGCTGTCTCGCGATTTTCTATGCCGCCACATCCATCCTGTCGATCCGCCCGGCAAAACTCTTGCGCAGTTCGTAGACGCGGATAATAGGGTGCGCATTGATGTCTTCAGAGCGTGCGGAGCAATACTGACTCGAACAGTCCCCGTGCAATTCCCATTCGGTGTTATTCAGGTGATATCGCCCGAAGACCTGACTGCAAGACTCACAAGGATCGTATTGCAGATTGCTGAGGGGAATCCGGTTGCCTCAAAACACGCTGATGATCTGATTCGACTACTACAGGCAGTCAATCCAGACGACGTGGAACTGACATGGATCGACCATCGCCTGCCGAAGCATCCAGTCAGGTTCCAAAGTGCCTGCCGTCTGGCTCTGGAGCTAACGTCATCATGTGACAAACTGCTGGTCACTCCTGTGTATTCAACGGACATACATGAACCTTGCGGGCGTTGTGTGCCCACGGGACAATTTCAACTAGTAAGTGCCGAGAGAATGGTATCGATAATGGGTTATTGCTAGGGCACAACGAAACGGAACCAAGTATGAAGGAATCTGACCTTAAGGATCGCCTCGCCCGCTACTGCCAGATCAAGCTCAGCGTGATCAGCAGAAGGACTGGGAAGACGATCTCCATGCCCATCTGCTTCGTTTTGGAGGAAGACAAGCTTTACCGTCTGCCCGTACAGGGTTCTGACACCTTAGGCGCATGCGTTTGCTAGGAAGTTTCCACCTTTTCACGTCGCCCAGTTACGACTTGGAACGCTTGGCTCAGTTTCATTCTCGATGCTTTCACCGTAGCCTTCGACAACTTCACGGTTCCATCTCGAACAATCGAGCCCAGCAACTTCGCAGCTTTCACTGTGGCGGCTCTCCGGAGACCTGTTTTCTCGACTCGCACCGTACAGCGACAGTATTCCTTCGTAATCATTCCGACACGGAGCGTCAGGAAGGCGTTCGCGGAACCCGACAGGACAGAACTAGCGAGGAGGTGCATCCCCGGAATTGCAGCAACAGTCGAGCCGAAAATCGTCCCGACCAGCACATCGACATCGATGTCCTCAATGCCAGCAGCGATAAACGCAGTCGAAGCCACGTTTGCGTATAGCTGCACAAAGTCCCGAAGCGACGGTCTTTGGTAGTACACGTGGGCAACCTGCCAAATGAGCCGTGTTTGAGCCGCAAATACGACCAGAACATCTAAACGACCACTCTGTAAAACCGCAGTGCTGAGAAATACTGCTGACGCGGTGGACGTGACCACATCGTCAGCATGCTTATCGAGTTTCTGGAGGGCTATTTCGATGTCTGCCGTGGAATTCAGAGCGTGTCCACGGAGATGAGGATGGCGTGAGAGTCGTTTCTTGAAATCGAGAAGAAATCGGTCATAAGCCTCACCCTCAGTTGTTGGTGGCGGCAGCATCCGCTTCGGCAACCGAAACCAAAGCACGAGCGGAGTCGTCAGTAGGATGCAGTAGGTGAAAATGAGACCCCACAGCACTCCGTTGCCGAAAACGGGATTGACCGCCTGCGCCGACTGGGCGATCTGCATCGTCTGGTTGAAAAGAAAAACGGCGAATACAACCACGATGAAGGCGGCGACGACTACGATGATTCTCTTTGCAGTTTTGGGCATCACGCACACTCCGCCTATTAGTATCCCCGATCCCGATATTCTCATAGAACGATGACCGATAACATCCAGCACGGGCGACCTCTGGCTGTTGACCCCAAAGCGGAGAGCGGGTCTCCGACCGAACCAGCGTTCATCTCACCGCCTGAAGGCGCTCCGGTGTACCACGGTTTTGTCCTACTCGACGATGTTGTCGCCGATGGTTTCACCCTTGGCAAGATCACCGATTTCGAGGTCGAACCTTGCATGAGGCAAAATCGAACACGTCGTCGCGCCGGAGTCCCCCGCGATTAAACAAAGGGAAAAGGGGCATATCCCCCGCTTTCAATCCTGGTGTTAGTTCTGGTGTCACTTCAGTTTGGGAGTTGGTGCAGGATCGTGCGTGTTGATGCCGTTTAGGGGGAAGTCGATAGGTGCGCGAACACTGCCTTCCCGAACGTAATGCAGAACCACGCGTTCTGGTGCGAGACTGAAAAATGGATTTTGAGTCCGCTGCGTCTGCCAGTTCCGCCATCCCGGCTTTTTAGTTGGCATCAACAGGTTAGCACAGCACAAATTCCCAGAGGAACCTGGCCAGCGCTCCCATACGAGTCCGAGAGCCTAGGCCACAACCGAGGTTCCCACTTTGACCGGCAATTGCGCCTGCTGCCAGGCATCGAAACCGCCGACCACGTTGGTGACATTATGGAACCCGCCGCGTTGCAGCAGGCTGCAGGCAATGATGCTGCGATATCCACTTTTGCAGTGCACCGCCAGGGGTGCGTCGCGATCGATCTCCGGCGCCGACACTTTGAAATTGTCCAGCGGCCACCAGGCAGCACCTTCTATATGTCCCGCATGCCATTCGGACTCGCGCCTCACGTCAAGCACCCGCGTCTGTTGAGCACGCAAGTGGTCGTTCAGAGTCTCTACCGTCATCTGAGGCGTCTGAGCAAGCTCGAGGCCAGCCCGTTGCCACCCGTCAACACTACCTTGCAGGTAGCCACGCACATCTTCCATACCCACTCGTGCCAATCGCAACCGTGCTTCCGACAGTTGTTCTGGTGATTCCGCGATCAGCACCGGGCGGGCTGACAAACCCAAGATCGTGCCTGCCCAAGAAGCAAACTGTCCAGACAGCGCGATGTTGACTGAGCCAGGCACGTGACCGGCGGCAAACTGATCGCCAGGGCGAACATCCAGTGCGATCACCCCGTCGTCGAGAAGAGACTTGAGCTCACGAGCAGCAATCGGCGGCAAATCGGGTAAATCCGACAACGCGGGAGCCCCCGAACGATTGATTTCCGCGTCCTGCAGAAAATACTCTGGACGTACCGGCAGATTCGAGGTCAACTGCTGAATGAACTCTTCTCGCCTCTTGATCTGTAGCGCGTAATTGGTGAGGCGCTCGGTCCCGATCGTGGAGCAGCGCTCAGCCCGCATGTTGCGTCCGCAGAGGGAACCAGCTCCATGGGCGGGATATACCAGCACATCATCGGGGAGCCTGAGCAACTTGTTATGCAAGCTCTCATGGAGCATCCCCGCCAACTCCGCAGGAGTATGTGCTCTGGAAAGATCCGGCCTGCCGACATCGCCCAGAAAAAGAGTGTCCCCGGTCAAGACCGCCCAGGGCCGGACGGATTTCTCTTCATCGGTGATCACGAAGCAGATGCTTTCAGGAGTGTGCCCTGGCGTCTCCAATACTTGAAGGCGCGCCTTGCCGAAGTGCAACTCGAAGCCGTCGCGCACAGCCACATGGGCGAATACCGCCTCGGCTCGAGCGCCGATATAGATTCTTGCTCCGGTGCGTGCGGCCAGCTCCTTGTGTCCGGAAACAAAGTCGGCATGGAGGTGGGTTTCAAAGATGTGGCGGATCTTGATCCCGTGCTCCTCAGCTGCGTTGAGGTAGACTTCAACATCCCGCTGGGGATCAACTACAACGCCTTCGCCCTCGGATGCCAGCAAGTAAGAAGCGTGTGCTAAACAGCCCAGGTAGAATTGCTCGAAGTACATATTTCGCCCTCACTTCCACCGTTCATCCGAATTCTAGAACAGTACCGCGATTGATTAAACAATTCTCACACCCCCGCTCCATGGGCGCATAAAAAAAATCTGGGGAAAAAGCTCCTTTAATCCTGACTTTGCGCTAGAATGCCTGTCTGGCACGCCGTTCTCGCTCCCAGTCCCGGTGGCTTGAATGATGGGTCAACCCTGTTCCCCCCAGGAGGTAGTTAGATGTACCGGGCTCTCGCCTTTGGTGCGCCCGGCTCCGGTCCGTCCAAGGACTCGGAGTCGACGATCCGAGGACTCACGCAGGATTTCTGTACCGCTTTTAACACCGGCAATTACGATCAGGCCGCTGCCCTGTTTGCTCCCGACGCGCTCTTTATGCCGCCCCAGCGGGAATGGTCCCAGGGTACGAAGGCGATTGAACGTACTCTCAGGCAATTTGGCGACACCGGATACGAGAACCTCCGCCTCGATACGGTGCGTGTGGACGCTTCGACCGACACAGCGATCGAAACCGGACTCTACACGGTTGTCATCCGGCGCGGAACAATAATCATGACTGATCGTGGCAAATACCTTCGGGCATGGCGGCGTCTGGGCGCCTGGCGGATCATTGCGGACTGCTGGAGCAGCAACCTCTCACTCGCGGATGCCGCCCAACCCGGGGCAGGCGCCAAGGTCGCGTAGACACGCTCCGGTTCTGCAGTCCACTGGTTGTCATTGCGTGTCTGCGGCGCTGGTGATAGCCTGCGCACGATGGATCAAATACCAAGGTCGCCGGACCTCAGAATTGCAAACGGCGACAAGAATGCCACCCTGTCCCAGGCGAGTCCACCTGATTGCTCTCGTTTCTGCCCTAACTGCTCTGCCGAACTGCGCGAGCATCACTGCAAGCTGAGTTGTCCGCGCTGCGGGTTTTACCTCAGCTGCTCAGACTTCTACTGACGGCTGATTGGCCCCCTGACAGTTTCTGTTTCCTCCATCTACAATAGGAACACACGGTTTTGCATAAGGAGAGAGACGAATGCAACGTAAGGCGAGTGCAGTTTGGAAGGGTGGTCTTAAAGACGGCAAGGGTTCCGTATCTTCATCCAGCGGCGTGCTCAGCAACACTCCGTATTCATTCACCACGCGCTTTGAAAACACTCCTGGAACCAATCCTGAGGAACTCATCGCTGCGGCGCATGCTGCGTGCTTTTCAATGGCGCTTTCAGCGCAATTGGGTGGCGCGAATCTGACGCCATCAAGCATCGAGACCTCAGCCACCCTCACCATGGAAAAACTTGACTCTGGATGGGCTATTACCGCGGTTCACCTGGACGTCGTGGGCCGCGTACCGAACGCCGACCAGGCGGCCTTCCAGAAGGCAGCCGAGAACGCCAAGACGGGATGCCCGGTTTCCAAGGTGCTGAAAGCCAACATCACAATGAGTGCAAAGCTGGAAGGCTAGCTCTTCGATTTTAGGATTTCTCTAATTTCGCGATTGAGGCGAGCCGCATCTTTCGCGGCCGTATCGACGTGCTGGACCCACTTCTTGCTCTTTTCGTCCAACTTGGCCTGGCCCAGCAGGTAAGCGGCCTGCAGGATGGTCTCGAGAGAATTGCTCAGATCGTGTGCGAGGGCCCGGAGGTGAACTGTGACTTCTTCGGGTGTCTTACCGGTATTGCCGCCGGACGCTTCAGGCATGCAGTTGCTCCCGGAGAAAGTGTAAATCGAATTCTGACATCGGTCACACTCCGCGTTTGACAGCCAGCCATGCCCCTGTAGAATATTAATCGTAGTTCTTTCCTGAAAAGCGATCCACAAAGATCGCTGCCCGATCACTTTTGCCGAAGTGGCGGAATTGGCAGACGCGCATGGTTCAGGTCCATGTACCCGCAAGGGTGTGGGGGTTCGAGTCCCTTCTTCGGCACCAAAGACCTTGAGGTCCTTCCCCGTTCGCTTCGCTCAGGGTCAGGATTTCGCCCGCGGACTCCCGCTTCGCTCACGCCCGCAACCCGGCTCAAGTTCGAGTCCCCTCTCGGCATCAAGAATTCTGAGGCCCTTTCCCTACTTGGCGCCGGTGCGAGCCGATGGATCTGGTTGAGCAGGGCCTGTGGCGAAACCGGCCGCCCTAGAAACTCCTGCAGCAACGCCCGGGTGTCGCGTTCCGAACCAAAGCGTAACAGGTGCTCGGAGAGCCACGGATACCAGTGCGGGTCGCCGGTGTCAAACGGCCCCAAGGCCTCGCGGATGTGTTGTCGCATGTCGGCGGTAAGCACAGCGCCAAAGCCGTAGTTCACCATGTAGCCAGGCAAATCGACGAGTTGCACACGCACCGCCCACCATGACAGTTCAGGATGCGGGACAATGCGCAAGTAGTGGCTGGTGATCTCCGTCCAGAGCACATTGGGATCCGTGGCCGGCGCGCGTAACATTCTGAGCTCGAAGAGTGCCCAAGCAACATCCAGCATGACACTGGCATACAAAGCACGCAGGGAAACCGCTTCGGGCGCCTCTCGTCCCAGGTAGCGGCTCTGCCAGGCGGGCTCATAAGTGCTCCAGGAAGGAACGTCGGCAAATGCCTCGACGAACAGGTCGTCATTCCAGTCGACGAATGCCGGACGGTTGCGAATCGCACTAATGTGAACTGCATGGCCATTCTCGTGAACCAATTCATTCAGCACAAACAGCCCGCCGCGGGCATAGGGCGCGGAGACCCGAGCGATGGTAGGTTGCCAGGTGCCGTCGACCATGCGACCATGGATGAGGAAATCCGTGTACGCCAAGGCAGTTTTTTCCGGGCGCGGATCGAGGTCATACAGAACGCCTAGTTGTTTGAGGTCCGCGCCAAGGTCCCGGTAATAGTGCTCATTGATAGGCTGGAGCGACTCCCGGGGAATCGCGGTGGCGAGCAAGCGATCTGCCTCTCCTGCGAAATAACGAAAATCCCACGGCTGAACCGGTTCTCCGCTGCTCGTCAGGCGCCAGGCCTCAAGAATCTGCTCCAACCAGCGTTCTACTTCGGCGCTCTCCACGCCGACGGTGTGAGCGGCTGCGTCAATCTCGGAACCGTGCTTTACGGCATCAGCCGCCGCCATGGCCATCATGCGGCGATAAGGACTGCCGGGTTCGTTCTTTCCGTTCAGCGCCTTCCACAAGGGGGCAAATGCCAGAAACACAATTTTGCGACGCTCCGGCTCTTCGGTCTGATGAAGCAGGTCGAGCGCCGACACCCGGTTGATTTTGCTGCCTTCAAAGCTGAGGTTGTTGCCGATCTCGGTGAAACAGGCGACCAAGGACCGGCGAAATGCCGCATAATCCGGACCTTTGTTCCCGGCGTCCCGGCACTTCCCAGGCGGATGAACGGAGGTGGAGGCGCTTTCCGAGAGAGAATCCAGTTTGCCGCGCATGACGGTGACAACCCGGGCGTCGGCCTCTGGCAGGCCCCGGCTGGGTATACTTGCGAGACTCTCGACCAATTGCTTGCGCTTATTCCGGTAAGTCTGCTCCCAGGCAGAGCGGTCCTTGTGCTGGTAGCTTCTGAACAAGCCAGAATCGATTGCGGCGATGACGCTGCTGGCGTCCTGGAGGTCAGCGTAGATCGCCTCGGCCTTTGCCACCGAGCGGGAACCGGAGGCGGCGCCGGCAAACGACCCGGCTGTGCAGCACGTCAGAAGCAAGACCTGGACAACGTGTTTCGTCACGCGGAGATTCCTTCGGATGCGACGACGCTGCGGCATTGTAGCAGGAGAAAGCGGAGGGCCAAGGGGTGGTGTTATACTTCGTCACCACCTTCGTAAAGGACCGTACAAACTGGCTGCGATGAAGTGAGAATACCTCCCCGATCCGTGTGGATGGTCCTGCTGGTGCCATTGATGCTTGCGTCTGGCTTCGGGCAGGAGACCGCACAGTCCGAGAGCCAACCGAATCACAACCACGACCAAAGCAAGCTGAGATCCACTCTCGAAGCGGTCCGCGATCTCCCGGCCGAGTGGCTCATTGGGCCCTACATTCCCAGCGGACGGCCGTTGACGCCCCTTACTACTCAGCAGCGGGCGGATGTTTACTTTCACCAGACGTTTCTCACAGTCGGCCCGTATGTCTTGGAAATGTTTACAGCCGGCATCGACCAGGCTCGCGGTGTGCCGTCACAGTGGGGCGGCGGGATGGCCGGATATGGCCGTCGCTTCGGCTCTCGCTATGGAGAGTACGTCGTAGCCAATACCTTTCATTCTTCCGGAAATGCGGCACTGGGATACGAATCGCGCTACGATATTTGCCGCTGCACCGGGTTCTGGCCACGAACTCGCCACGCCGTCGCCAGGAATTTTGTGACCTATAACCGCACCGAGCGGGAACTACGCCCTGCCATCCCGCTGTATGCCGGATCATTTGGTGCCGGCATGCTATCTACGGCTTGGCTCCCTGGCCCTCGCAATGTTTGGAAACAAGGAGCCTATGCCGCCCTGGGCCAAGCCGGCTGGGGCAGCGCTTACAACTGGGTCAGCGAGTTTGCCATCGACATTCTGCGAAAAGTCACAAAGAACAAGTATCCGAAAACTCCGCTCGACAAAGCTCAGTAACGACAGGTTACGGGCAGGATCCGCCGGGTCTTGCGGGCCCGTCACTTATAATCTTCGAATCGCCATGCACGCCACTCTTGATCAGATCGTTGCTGCCACTCGCCGGAAAGTTGCCGATGGCAAACAATCGGTGGATACGCGGCAACTTGAGCGCCGAGCCGAAATGCACGTTCCGCGGGGCTTTCGGCGAGCTCTGGAATTGCGCAGCCAGACCGGACCGGCGGTCATAGCGGAGCTAAAGAAGGCATCTCCTTCCCGCGGTGTGATTCGTTCAGATTTTGATCCTGGCGGTCTGGCTATGGAACTGGAAAGTGCGGGAGCTGCGGCTCTGTCCGTACTGACCGACCAGGAGTTCTTTCAGGGATCACTCGAAAATCTGCGGATCGCCTCCGAAAGTACGCAGCTGCCTTGTCTGCGCAAGGACTTCATGGTGGATGAATTTCAAATGCTGGAAGCCAGGGCCAATCGGGCAGATGCGATTCTGCTCATTGTCGCCGCGCTATCGCCGGCAGAACTGACACAGTTGGCACAGCGGGCGGCCGAATATGACCTGGATGTTCTGTGCGAAGCGCACGACGAAGAGGAAGTGCAGCGAGCGGTGGACTGCGGATGCAATCTGATCGGCGTGAACAGCCGTGACTTGCGGACTCTCAAGGTTGATCTGGAGACGGCCTTCCGTTTGGCGGAGCGGATTCCAGCTAGCGCTTTGCGGGTCGCAGAGAGTGGCATCAAGAACGGGGTGGACGTGGCGCGTTTGCAAGCGGCAGGCTATGGTGCGTTTCTGATCGGCGAGTCGTTGATGAAGGTGGAATCCCCAGGCGGAGCACTGCAGGTGCTGCTGGCAGAAGCGGAAGGCAAGAGTTGCTCTTCTCTGAGAACTGGGAACTGAGAACTGGGTTTTATGACTTGGGTGAAAATCTGCGGCATCACAAATCTGGAGGATGCCTCAACTGCGGTGGTAGCGGGCGCAGACGCGTTGGGATTCGTTTTCTACGAGAAGAGTCCCCGATACGTTGATGCGGACACCGCCCGGCGGATAGCAGCAGAATTGCCATCCCCGATAGAAAAGGTCGGCGTCTTTGTAAATCAGTTCGAAGATTCGATTTGTACGGTGGCCGACGAAGTCGGACTCAATGCCATCCAGTTCCACGGCGACAACGAGGATCCGCACGTTGCGGATTTGGTGGTGAAACGGCGACCGGACCTTAAAGTGCTCGCGGGTATTTCCATGCAACATCCCAAGCCCGAAGGCTGGGCCATGATGTGGCGCCATGATATTGTTAGTGCTTTCCTGGTTGACTCCGGTACATCCTCCAAACCGGGCGGTACTGGGCAAACATTCGACTGGCGCGCCCGACAGAAAAGCATCGACATCATTGCCAATCTCGGACATGTCGTGATCGCCGGTGGACTCACGCCGACAAATGTTGCCGAGGCCATCGGTATACTGAAGCCCTGGGGCGTGGATGTCTCTTCTGGCGTCGAGGCGCGTCCCGGCAAAAAGGATCCCGAGAAGGTTCGGGCATTTGTCGCCGCAGTACGAGAAGCGGACCGCAAGACTGCATAAATGGCCACTGCAACCATCACGCGAACAAGAACCGCATCGGTGAGCAAGAAGCCGTCGGCGGTGCCTGGCCGATTCGGTGTCTACGGCGGGCGCTACGTTCCTGAGACGTTGATGGCGGCGCTGGATGAACTCGAACGCGAATACGAGAAAGCGAAGCGCGACCGCCGCTTTCAACGACGACTTGACGAGCTTCTCCGAACCTATGCCGGTCGCCCGACGTCGCTATTTTTCGCAAGACGCCTGACCGAAAAACTAGGCGGAGCAAGAGTCTATCTCAAACGCGAAGACCTGCTGCATACCGGCGCACATAAGATTAACAACTGTCTCGGCCAGGGGCTTCTTGCAGAGCGTATGGGGAAGCACCGCATTATCGCCGAGACTGGAGCCGGGCAGCACGGAGTTGCCACGGCCACGGTTTGCGCACTCCTGGGCTTCGAATGCGTCGTGTACATGGGCACCGAAGATATGCGGCGGCAGGAGCTCAACGTCTTCCGCATGCGGTTGCTCGGAGCTGAAGTGCGGGGCGTGGATTCTGGTTCGCGCACTCTGAAAGACGCAATCAACGAAGCGATGCGCGACTGGGTAACCAATGTCCGCACCACGCACTATCTGCTGGGCAGCGTGCTGGGCGCGCATCCCTATCCCACCATGGTGCGCGACTTTCATAAAGTGATTGGACGCGAGGCCCGCGCACAGATTCTTAAGGCTGAAGGCAAGCTGCCGGCCGTGGTGATCGCATGTGTGGGTGGCGGATCCAATTCGATCGGCATCTTCTACGAATTCATCGAAGACAAGCGGGTCAAGCTCGTAGGTGTCGAGGCCGGAGGACGCGGTCACGCGCTTGGCGACCACGCTGCGCGATTCAGCGGCGGCTCACCGGGAGTGCTACAGGGGACGTATTCCTACTTGCTGCAAGACGAGGCTGGCCAGATCGCCAATACCCACTCTGTCTCGGCGGGACTCGACTACCCTTCCATTGGCCCGGAGCATGCGGCTCTGCATGATCGCGGGCGAGCGGAATACGTTTCCGCCTCTGATGCGGAAGCTCTCGCGGCTTGCACGCTGCTGGCGCGCACCGAAGGCATCATTCCGGCGCTTGAGTCGGCGCATGCCGTGGCCGAAGCGGTGAAACGTGTGCCTAAGATGAAGAGGTCCGAGATCGCGATCGTGAACATCTCCGGGCGCGGGGACAAGGACGTCGGAATCTTGAGGGAGCAGTTGCAGCTCTGAGACTTGCTGAAGTCTCATTTCGCTCAAAATGACAAAGTGAGTTCCGCCAAATTTAATGGCCATTGACTTCAACAGAAAGCCGTCCCTTGTCGCCTACGTCACCTGCGGCGACCCGGACTTGGCAACCACGCGTGAGATCGTGCTCGCGGCGATTCAGGCAGGAGCCAACATCATCGAACTTGGAGTACCGTTCAGCGACCCTTTGGCGGATGGGCCGGTGATACAACGAGCAAGTCAGCGGGCACTGCAGCGTGGCACCAAGCTGCAACAGGTGATCGACCTGGCGAAAGAGATTCGCCATCAGTCTCAGGCAGGGTTGATCATCTTTTCTTACCTGAATCCGATCCTGCGTATGGGTCTGTCAAAGTTCAGCGCGGCCGCTCAGGACGCGGGGATCGACGGAGTGTTGCTCACAGACCTGCCGGTGGAAGAGGCCGGGGACTACCTGCGCGAGATGCGCCAGCGGCAACTCGTGACGGTGTTCCTTGCGGCGCCGACCAGCACCGAGAAGCGGCTCGCAAGCATCGCCAGGGCCTCCAGTGGATTCGTGTATGCGGTATCCCGGACCGGCGTCACGGGCACGCGCCAACAACTGCCTGAAGACGCGCAAAAACTGGTTCAGCGACTGCGCAAACATACCAAGCTTCCCATCGC
>Ga0187817_10001404_pt1 | contig 11737 bp, 7 predicted proteins | sample NC_wetland_sal_i_17_FD_132431 | JGI IMG/M metagenome (GOLD analysis project Ga0187817, IMG submission 132431) | Wetland sediment microbial communities from Neuse River Estuary, North Carolina, USA - SO4_2 | ecosystem: Environmental > Aquatic > Freshwater > Wetlands > Sediment | place: USA: North...
AACTGCCAACACAATTTGAGGAAGTCCGGCAACCTCTCATACTTGGAATGAAGTTCGGCCGCTGAGGCCATAAACAACTTCCCCCAGTGCGGACGCGGGTTAAACGGCGCAAGCTCTCGCTCGATTGCCGGCAGTACCCTGCTCACCGCCGGCCAGTCTGGCTTCCAGGTAAAATGAATCGTTACACTCGCCTGTTTGTAACAAGGGCTGAGCCATAGGTCGTCCGCTGCAACGGCTCGGATTTCCGTAATCAGCAGGTGAGGCGTCACCTGATCCCGCAATTTCTCGACAGCAAGAATCGCCTCCACCGCATTCTTGCGAGGCACAAAATATTCGGACTGGAGCTCTTTCCCGGCGCTCGGCGTAAATCCCATCCGGAAATGCGGCAACCGGTCATACCATGGGCCCGGTACGCCCATCTGTTCCGTACAGTTCTCCGCAGAAAGGTCGGCGATAGGATGAAGATTCTTGGTCGCTCGCTTCGCCCCAAAAAAGTCCTGCGCGGCGTCAAATCTCTTCCCATCCGCCACAACGCTCTTCAGCCACACCTCGTTAATCCGCTGCTTTTGCCAGTCCGTAAACAGGCTCACGCTATAGGCGGCCGCTTCGATCTCGTCAAAATGCTTCGTCAACTCGTTGAGCGGCAGATTCTCGTACACATATTGCTGCATCCGAAAGCTAGGTCGAAGATCCAGCGTCACGTTCGTGATAACGCCTAATGCTCCTAGCCCTACCACGCTCCCGAAGAACCGATCGGCGTCCCTCTGCCGCGAAAGTTCAATCACATCCCCGGCGGCGTTTACTAGCTGCATCCCCGACACCGCTGTGGATAGATTTCCATTCTTTTCACCGGAACCATGGGTCCCGGTGCTACAAGCACCTGCAACCGAAATGTGCGGCAAAGAAGCCAGATTGTGTAGCGCGAAGCCCTGACTGTCGAGGTAGGGGCACAACTGCCCGTACGTCATCCGTCCTGCCACTGTCACTGTACGTGCCGCTTTGTCCAACGAAACAACTCTATCCATGTCCTTGAGCGACAATAATTGATTCTTGCTGTCCGCAATCGTGTTAAAGCAGTGGCGCGTCCCTAGAACCTTCAGGCTCTCCTGACTCTTTACAAATTTCCGCACCTGCGCCAGAGAATCGGCCGACTCCAGCTTGTCCGTGCTGTACTGAATATTCCCAGCCCAATTCTGGAGCTTTTCGTCGGAGTCGGATGGCAAACCCTTGTTCGGGGCGATTAAATGGCCGATCATGGAAGCGGAGCAGAGCTTAATGAAGGTTCTTTTGTCCATTTGTGAAACAGAATCGGAAGTATAGCGAAGAGCCCGGAAGGCCACAATTCATCAAGCAACCATTGCGCGACACCAGGCTGGCGGCGGTACCCCAGCAACCTTTATCGGCAAATCAATTGCCAAAGGCGTTGCACACGGCGTTTGTCACTTCTGCAGTCGTTGCTTTTCCGCCCAGATCCGGCGTGCGTAAACCGGAATCCGTCACCCTCTCGATGGCCTGCATTAACGTCGCGCTAGCTTCGCGCTCTCCCAAATGTTCCAGCATCAACGCAGCGGTCCAGAGCGCGCCGATTGGGTTAGCGATGCCCTTGCCCACAATGTCAAACGCCGATCCATGAATCGGCTCGAACATCGAAGGGTACCGTTTGTCTGGGTCGATATTCGCCGTCGGCGCAATTCCCAGGCTCCCCGCCAGCGCTGCGGCCAAATCCGAAAGAATGTCCGCATGGAGATTCGTCGCCACAATCGTGTCCAGGGTAGCCGGTCGGCCCACCATCCGCGTCGTCATCGCGTCGACCAGCATTTTGTCCCAAGTCACGTCCGGAAATTCCCGTGCCACCTCCGCGGCGATTTCGTCCCATAGCACCATGCCGTAGCGCTGAGCGTTCGATTTCGTAACCACGGTAAGTAGCTTGCGAGGCCGGGATTGCGCCAATCGAAATGCGTAGCGCATGATCCGCGTTACGCCGCCACGCGTGAAGATCGCCGTCTCTGTGGCGACCTCCTCCGGCAATCCGCGATGCGCGCGCCCGCCTTGCCCGGAGTATTCGCCCTCCGTGTTCTCCCGCACAATCACCCAGTCCAGGTCTCCCGGATTGCAATCGCGCAGCGGCGACAACAACCCGCGCAGAATGCGCGTCGGTCGAAGATTCACGTACTGATCGAAACCTTGGCAAATCGCCAGTCGCAAGCCCCATAACGTCACATGGTCCGGCACATCCATCGCGCCCACGGCTCCAAAATAAATCGCACTAAACGGCCGTAACTGTTCCAATCCATCCTTCGGCATCATCAAGCCATTCTTCTTGTAGTACTCCGATCCCCACGGAAACGATTCGACACGCAGGCGAAAGCCGCCGACCTTCTGTTCCAGTGCCCGCAACACTTCTAGGCCGGCCGCAATTACCTCTGGACCGATGCCGTCTCCGGGGATTGCCGCTATGCTGTACTCCTTCATTTCATGCTCCTTTTCCCCAGCGCACTCCATCCACCCGCGCACATCGCCTGGAAATTCTCTGCCGCAAAAAACCAAAAATGGTACAGGATACTTTCGCGTTCAGCCACTCACACGGAATCGAGGCGGCATGCCAGAAGCACAGAACGACTCACATGTCGGTCAGCGAGCTGTAAAGCGCATAGCCTGGCGCCTTCTACCTTTTCTGTTCCTACTTTACATCGTCGCCTTCTTGGATCGCATGAACGCCGGTGCTGCCGCTCTTCAGATGCCCTCCGATTTGGGTTTCAACGACCGAGTGATCGGTCTCGGCGCGGGCATGTTTTTCATTGGCTACGTCCTGCTTGAAATCCCCGGTGCCCTCATTGCCGAACTCTGGAGCGCGCGGCGCTGGATTGCTCGCATTATGATTTCCTGGGGAATCATCACCGCGCTCACCGCCATGATTCACACCGCGCGTCAATTTTACCTCGTCCGTTTTTTGGTAGGCGCCGCCGAAGCAGGCTTTTTCCCCGCGGTTATCGTCTACCTCACACATTGGTTTCGCTATCGAGATCGCGCCAAAGCCGTCGCCGTCTTCTTCGCCGCCAATCCTCTCTCCTATGTCATCGGCTCGCCCATAGCTGGCGTGCTTCTAGGCATATCCTGGTTCGGTTTGCGTGGCTGGCGCTGGCTATTTATTCTCGAAGGTATTCCCGCCATGATGCTCGGCGTCATGGCGTTGTTTTATCTGACAGACTGGCCCCGCCAAGCCAACTGGCTACCCGAAGACGAGCGCACATGGATTACCGGCGAATTGGAACGCGAGAAGCAGGCCAAACAAAAAGCGCAACGCATCAGCATTTGGCGGGCCCTCGGCCAGCGCGACGTTCTCCTCCTCACCCTCTCTTATTTCGGAGCTACCACCGGAGGCTACGGCATTGGTTTCTGGCTTCCCACTATCGTCAAACGCCTCTCCGGCCAAAGCGACCTCCGCGTCAATCTGATTGTTTCCTTGCCCTACATCGCCGGTTTTCTCGCTCAGCAAATCAACGCTTGGCACTCCGACAAATCCTGTGAACGCCGCTGGCATGCGGCCGTTGCCATTTTCGGCGCCGGCGTGAGCCTGCTCTTGGCTGTCTTCTTCGGCACCAATCTTGTACTCGCCGTTTGTCTCTTCAGTCTCGTTTGCGCCGGATATTTTTCTTATCACCCGGCCTTCTGGGCCGTGCCCACCGCGTTTCTCAGTGAATCGGCCGCTGCCGCCTCCATTGGCCTAATCAATTCTCTAGGCAATCTCGGAGGCTTCTTCGGCCCGTGGGTTATGGGCTATCTAGTCCAGCGAACCCATTCCTTCAACACCGGCCTCTTATACCTGGTCGGCAACCTTTGGCTGTCGGGAATCTTGATGCTGGTGATAGGATCTGCCCAACGCCGCCCCGCCAGCCTGCGAACAGAGTCTTTATAGCTCGGTCAAAGATTCGGTGGACCGGTCGGCTCAATGGATCTCAGGCTCGGGGATAGGAGCAGTGCCTTCCAGAAAGTCGAAGTCGCAACCCTCGTTCGCTTGCTTGATATGCTCCATGAATAATTTTCCGTATCCACGGGGATAAATCCCCGCTTTCGGTTTCCACGCCGCCTGCCGTTGCGTCAACTCTTCCTCACTTACGCGCATATTCAGTTGCCGTCCTGGCACATCCAACTCCACGACGTCTCCTTCCTTCAGTAACGCCAGAGGCCCACCCACAAACGATTCTGGCGCCACATGCAAGACGCAAGCGCCGTAACTTGTGCCGCTCATCCTCGCGTCGGAAATGCGCACCATGTCACGCACCCCCGTCTTCAGCACTTTCTGCGGTATCGGCAGGTTGCCCCATTCCGGCATTCCCGGCGCCCCCTTGGGCCCTGCATTACGCAGCACTAAAACACTGCTCGCATCCACATCAAGCGCCGGATCATCCATGCGCGCGTTCATTTCGTCGAAACTGTCAAACACAATTGCGCGTCCCGCATGCCTTAGAAGCCGGGGTTCGGCTGCTGACGCCTTAATGACCGCGCCGTTCGGCGCAAGGTTCCCGTAAAGAATTGCTAGTCCTCCCGACTCAAGCACGGGGTTATCCAGACTCCGAATCACGTCCGGATTATAGATTTCCGCGCTCGCGATATTTTCCCCTAGAGTTCTCCCCGTCACCGTTAGGCAGCTAAGATCCAAATACGGAGAGAGCGCCCGCAGCAAAGCAGGTAACCCGCCCGCGTAGTAGAAATCCTCCATTAAATATTTCCCGCTGGGTCGTATATTTGCCAACAACGGCGTCTTCCGTGAAACTTCATCGAATTGTTGCATGGTCAGTTCGATCCCCGCGCGACCGGCAAGCGCCAGCAGGTGAATCACCGCGTTCGTGGAACCTCCCAGACCGAAAACCGTAGCGATGGCGTTATTGAACGACGCTTCACTTAAAACATCGCGCGGCTTCAAATCCTCCCACACCATTTCCACGATGCGCCGCCCGGTTCGGCTGGCCATCTTTGGATGATTCGCGTCCACTGCGGGGATTGAGCTAGCTCCCGGCAAAGAAAACCCCAGCACCTCGGTAAGGCTCGTCATCGTCGATGCCGTCCCCATGGTCATGCATGTCCCGGCCGAACGCGCGATGCCGTCCTCAATCTCCATCCACGCTCGCAAGTCAATGTTTCCGGCTCGCCGTTCCGTCCAATATTTCGTGACATCAGAACCGCTGCCCAAAATCTGTCCGCGCCAATTCCCGCGCAGCATGGGCCCGGCGGGCAGATAAATCGCTGGAACGTTCATGCTGATTGCGCCCATTAGCAGTGCCGGCGTGGTCTTGTCGCAGCCACCCATCAACACGCATCCGTCCACTGGATACGACCGCAGCATTTCTTCCGTCTCCATGGCCAGAAGATTGCGGTACATCATCGTCGTTGGCTTTTGAAACGTTTCTCCCAGCGAGAACGCCGGCATCTCGATCGGGAATCCGCCCGCCTGCCACACTCCCTGCTTCACATGTTCCGCCCGCTCGCGTAGATGACTGTGACACGGGTTGATGTCGCTCCACGTGTTGATGATCCCGATGACGGGCTTCCCGGCATAATCCAATTGCGTGCAACCCATCGACGCCGCGCGCGACCTGTGGCCAAACGATCGCAAATCATCCGGTCCGTACCACCGGTAGCTCCGCAACGACTTTGGACTTTTTGCCGCCATAGAATTCCCCCGAAGAGAATAGACTGGCGAGTTCGTTCGCTCAACCCCCGAGTCATTTAAGCACCGATTCCGATCCGTCATCCAAGCGCATGCGACAGTATCCGCAGTGCCCGTTCCAGCTAACGCCGAGTGTGATGTAATCTTGAACGCTCATCAAGCCCATGAACGACGACACAATCCTGGTTCTCGCGGATCCCCACGAACCAACGTTGGCTCTGTTAGAGAAGTTGCGCAACAATGCCAACATTGTGATCGGCAATTCCCCTGAATCCTTCGAAAACGTCTTCGCCTCGGCTACCGTTATTTTTAATTGGTCTGGCTCTCTTCGTCTATTTCGAAAAGTGTTTACGATGTGTCCCAATTTGCGTTGGGTCCATTCACGTTCCGTCGGCCTCGAGCGCTCGCTTTTCCCTGAACTTATCGACAGCCCGGTCATTCTCACCAACGGCGCAGGGGTATTTAGCGGTTCTTTGGGAGAATTCGCGCTCGCGGCAATCCTTTACTTTGCCAAAGACCTGCGCCGCATGATCCGCAATCAAATCGCCGGCGTTTGGGAGCAGTTCGACGTCCTGCCGGTTTCTGGCCAGACTGTGGGAATCATCGGCTACGGCGATATCGGCCGTGCAGTCGCGGCCCGTGTGCATCCGCTCGGCATGACCATTCTCGCGCTCAAGCGCCACCCCTTACCGCCGGGCCAGCACGATAATCTGGTCGATGAAGTCTACACACCGAACCGCCGCATCAAGATGCTCTCCCGTTCCGACTACATCGTGGTCGCCGCACCTCTGACGGAAGAGACTCGCGGAATGATCGCTGAACCCGAGTTTGCCGCTATGAAACCCACTGCCGTGGTAATCAATGTAGGGCGCGGCCCGGTGATCAACGAAGATGCCTTAATCCGCGCACTTTCCGGCAAACGCATCAAAGGGGCAGCACTGGATGTCTTCGACCAGGAGCCCTTGCCCGCCGGTCACCCGTTCTACAAATTAGAAAATGTCCTGCTCTCCCCCCATTGCGCCGACCACACGCCCGATTGGCTGGAAAACGCTATGTATTTGTTCCTCGACCAGTTCGCCAGATATCGTTCCGGCGAGCCACTGCTCAACGTCGTGAAGAAGAATCTAGGTTACTGAGGAGCGGCTTCTGGGGTTTCTGCCGATTTATAGCTCGCAAAATATCTCCTGTCAGGAAAACGTTTACCTGAATTCAGCATTCCGTTACAATTTCGGTTCCGGCGGCGCTAATTGTGCGGCGCGAGACCCTTGATCTTTCCGGGCACCGCGCGATGAGTTGCAGCCCGCAAATACCCGCAAATGAAAGGGCCCATGAGTCCGCTGTGGAACCGACGTGATGTTCTCAAAGGTTTGGTCATCGCGTCCGCGATCAACGTGCCCTCGTTGAAGCGCGTAGCGAGTGGGAACAACTCCGAAGTACCCTCATCATCGATCGAAGTGCAAATCACAGCCGTAAGTTCCCACACCATTCGCCTCAGTGTCGCTCCAGTACAGGGTGGTGCAGCTGGAGCGATACCCGTGGATGGGTCGCTCGTGCAGGAATCCTGGGGCGAACCCGTGGCCAGGTTACATGCTGGGACCGACCACTCCATCCAAGTTGGAAACGTTAATCTTAAAGTTTCGTTTGATCCTCTTTCCATCGTCATAGCCAACGTTCGCGGCGAGGCGATCCAACAACTCGACTGGGACGAGAGCACCGGTATTCTTTCGTTTTCGTCCGGCAATTCCCCTCTCCTCGGTCTCGGCGAAGGCGGACCGCAGTTTGACCGGCGTGGCTCCGTCGACCTCACGCAAAATGGGCAAAGCGGTTACAAACTAGCGACTCATGGGGCACGAGTTCTCATTCCTTGGATCATCGGAACGGAGGGGTGGGCAATCTTTTTTCACTATCCCTACGGCACTTTTGATCTGCGTGCATCCAAAGGGAAGTTTCAACCCACGGGCACGGGGCCCACGCTTCCACTCGATCTATTTTTCACCGCGTCGCCAGATCCCGCCACTATTTTGGCGGAATACGCTCGCATCACCGGTTTTGCTCAAATGCCGGCGCTCTGGAGTTTGGGTTATCAGCAATCTCACCGCACGCTTGCGAGTCGCGAAGAAGTTCTCGAGGTGGCGAAAACGTTCCGCGAAAAGAAGCTGCCTTGCGATGCGCTCATTTACCTGGGCACAGGTTTTTGTCCCTCCGGTTGGAACACCGCGAACGGCTCGTTCGACTGGAATTCTCGAGTGTTTCCGGATCCCCAGGTGATGCTAGACGAGTTGCATAGCCAGCATTTCCGCGCTGTCATGCATGTGGTGATTCTGTCAGACACACTCCGGGGTACGGTGCGGGATCGGTGCGATGTTTCACAATTCGATGAAGCAGAAGCTAGCTGTTACTGGGACGCTCATCGCCGCGACTTCGCGATGGGCGTGGACGGCTGGTGGCCAGACGAAGGAGATCCCCTCGATGTGCCGTCGCGTTTGGCGCGCAACCGAATGTATTGGGAAGGGCCGCAACTGGACGGACCGAAGGAGCGGCCTTACGCACTGCATCGCAACGGATATGCGGGAATGCAGCGATATGGTTCATTCCTGTGGTCCGGCGATGTGTACTCCACATGGGAAACGTTAAGGACGCACATTGCCATTGGCATTAACACCGGTCTGAGCGGCATTCCGTATTGGGGCACGGACATTGGCGGTTTTGTCCCAACCCCAGAGTTCACCGCGGAACTGTATCTACGCTGGTTTCAGTTCGGTGCGTTTTGCCCGCTGTTTCGCTGTCACGGACGCGCCTGGAAACTGCGACTGCCATGGGGTTGGAATACTGGCAATCCTGGCCCCACCGAAATCGATCATTACAACGGCGCGGCGATTCCCGATTCCAGCCAGTTACACAATTCGCGCGTGGAAATGATTTGCCGAAAATATCTGGAATTGCGCTACCGCCTTCTTCCTTATTTGTACAGCACTGTGCACGAATGCGCGACGACGGGCATGCCCATTATGCGGGCACTGTGGTTACACTTTTCCGAGGACTCGAAGGCAGTTGCGCGTGCGGATGAGTACTTGTGGGGCAAGAGCTTGCTGGTCGCGCCTGTTGTCGAGAAGGGCGCTACAACTTGGCAGGTTTACCTTCCCCGTGGTAACTGGTATGACTTTTGGACCGGCGAACGGCTGCAAGGCGGTCGCGAGATTATCCGCGGCGTCGACCTTGAGACTATACCCATGTATGTTCGTGCGGGATCGATCTTACCCATCGGGCCGGTAAAGCAATTCACATCTGAAAAAAGCGACGGCCCACTTCTGCTTTCGATCTACCCGGGTGCTGATGGATCCTTTTTGCTTTACGAAGACGACGGCACTTCCTTCAACTATCGCAATGGCGAATGGATGGGAATCCAGATGGGCTGGAGCGAGTCGCGTCGAACCCTCCAATTGGATCTCGCGCCAAGCTCGCGGATGTTGTCGCCGACGCCCCGGGTCATCAGCGTTCAATTGGGAGAAAAGATACAGGGCGTGACCTTTGTGGGAAAGCCTGTTGAGATTTCGTTCTGATTTTGGAGTTGCAATTCTTCCATTTTCCGATGAGCCTGAAGTTCACTATCATCTGCCACCGCGAATATCCGCTAAGCGAGAAGGCGCCCGGTTTGGTCTGGAGTGAAAATAATGAAAAAGCTGCGTAGTCAAGAGTGGTACGGACGACAAGATCGCGACGGATTCCTCTATCGCAGTTGGATGAAGAATCAAGGCTGGCCTCATGATTTATTCGATGGCCGGCCAGTGATCGGGATTTGCAACACCTGGTCGGAGCTTACACCGTGTAACGCTCATTTCCGCGAGCTGGCCGAATTCGTGAAACGCGGTGTATGGGAAGCGGGCGGATTTCCCTTGGAATTTCCCGTGATGTCGCTCGGTGAGACGCAATTGCGTCCGACCGCGATGTTCTTTCGCAATCTCGCGAGCATGGATGTAGAAGAGTCCATTCGCGGGAATCCCATGGATGGCGTGGTTCTGCTTATGGGTTGCGACAAAACCACACCTTCGTTACTGATGGGAGCTGCTTCCTGTGATCTGCCCACCATTGGTCTATCTGGTGGACCCATGCTCAATGGAAAATTTCACGGCAAAGATTTGGGATCGGGCACCGGGTTGTGGCAACTGACCGATGAAGTCCGCGCGGGAAAGATGAAACTTGAAGAGTTCTTCGAGGCGGAGAGTTGCATGCATCGCTCCAAGGGGCACTGCATGACCATGGGTACGGCTTCCACGATGGCCAGCATGGTCGAGGCGCTGGGAATGAGTCTGCCCGGCAACGCGGCGATACCTGCAGTCGATGCGCGCCGTAACACCCTTGCTCAGCTGACGGGACGGCGCATCGTGCAAATGGTGAAAGATGATCTGTGCATGTCCAAAATACTCACGCGTGAGGCATTTGAAAACGCTATTCTCGCCAACGCCGCGATCGGCGGTTCGACAAATGCCGTTATACATCTGATCGCCATTGCCGGCCGTATACGCGTGCCCTTAAATTTGACTGATTTCGACCAGTTGGGGTCCTCTCTGCCGTGCCTCGTTAACATTCAGCCGTCCGGAAAATATCTGATGGAGGATTTCTTCTACGCAGGTGGGTTGCCGGTTGTACTTCGCGAACTTGGGGAAGCAAATCTGTTGCGCCGCGACGCGCTCACCGTAAACGGACAGCCGATCTGGAAAAATGTTGCAGAAGCGCTTTGCTGGAATCGCGACGTGATTCACCAGTTCGCGGAGCCGTTCAAACCAAATGCTGGAATCGCGGTTCTGCGTGGCAATCTGGCTCCAGACGGGGCCGTGATCAAGCCCTCCGCAGCGAGTCCTCAGCTTTTACAGCATCGCGGACGCGCGGTCGTCTTCGAAACGATTGAACAATTCCACTCGCGGATCAACGACGAGGCTCTGGACATTGATGAGTCATGTGTCATGGTCCTCAAAAATTGTGGTCCTCGAGGCTATCCCGGCATGGCTGAGGTCGGCAATATGATGTTGCCGCCCAAGCTGCTTCGGAAAGGTGTGACCGACATGGTTCGCATTTCCGACGCTCGCATGAGCGGAACCGCTTATGGGACAGTTGTTCTGCACGTCTGCCCCGAGGCCGCTATGGGCGGTCCGCTCGCGTTGGTGCATTCGGGCGACATGATTACGCTGGACGTCCCGAACAGATTGCTGCAATTGGAGGTCAATGAGGAAACACTCAACTGTCGCCGTTCAGAGTGGAGGCCCGCTCCGATTCCCGAGCGCGGCTGGCAGAAACTGTACGCTGAACACGTGATGCAGGCTGATAAAGGCGCGGACCTCGATTTCTTGGTGGGGCGCAGTGGCGCACGCGTAGCACGCGACTCTCACTGAATGCCGAACTAATTCTATGCCCATCCTTCGCAACGTTTCCGTCATCCGAAGCTGCCTTGTTCCTCTGATTTTAATCTTGCTTGCAGGAACTTTTACTGCACCCCAAGATGTTCCACGAGAGCTGTCCGTACAGGTCGACATCAACAGAACAGAAGGGACGGTGGCTCCAGTTTGGGGCTTTTTCGGATACGACGAACCAAACTACACCTATGCCCCAAACGGGAAAAAACTGCTTCTTGAATTGGCGGCACTGAGCCCGCAGCCCGTGTACGTTCGGGTGCACAACTTGCTCACTTCGGGCGATGGTTCTGCTTCGCTCAAGTGGGGTTCCACGAACGTCTACACCGAAGATGCTGCGGGACACCCGATTTACGATTGGAAGATTTTGGACCGGATCTTTGACACATTTGCCGACTCAGGAATAAGACCGATCGTTGAGCTCGGTTTCATGCCACAGGCGCTGTCAACACATCCTGAGCCCTATCGTCACAATTTCCCTCACGGCTCCATCTATACGGGTTGGGCATATCCTCCGAAGGACTATGAGAAATGGTCGGAGTTGATTTTTCAGTTGGTCAGCCATTTACGCAGCCGCTATGGTGACAAAGCTCTGCGTAGTTGGCTCTGGGAAGTGTGGAACGAGCCGGACATCGGATATTGGCAGGGAACTCCACAAGAATAT
>Ga0187817_10001405_pt1 | contig 11734 bp, 11 predicted proteins | sample NC_wetland_sal_i_17_FD_132431 | JGI IMG/M metagenome (GOLD analysis project Ga0187817, IMG submission 132431) | Wetland sediment microbial communities from Neuse River Estuary, North Carolina, USA - SO4_2 | ecosystem: Environmental > Aquatic > Freshwater > Wetlands > Sediment | place: USA...
AACTTCCCGGCTGATTTGGGTTTCCAAAACGCGCCCCTCGCTGGTTCCGGCCCCAGCCACGTATTCGTCACGAAGCTTGATCCAACCGGCTCAGTTTTTCTTTATTCCACCTACTTATCCGGCAACGGCACGGATACCGCTACTGGAGTGGCGCTCGACCCCAGCGGCAACGGCTACGTCTCCGGCTTCACCACTTCTACCAACCAGCCCAGCGGCACTTCCGCTTTTCCCGCGACCCTGGGTGCGTTCCAAACTGTTTCCAAGTCCAGCTCCCAGTTTTTCTTGAGCGTGCTCAACTTCAGACTGACCGGTTTTAGTAGCCTGCTATATTCCACTTACATTGGCGGCAGCGCTCTGCCATCCGGGGGAACGGCCACGGTCGGCGGCGGTGTCGCTGTGGATACCAACTACAACGCCTACGTTACGGGAGGCACCAGCTTCACTGACATGCCGGTGCTGAATGCTTTTCAAGGCACGGTCGAGGGTGGCATTGACGTATGGGTGGGCAAGTTCAATTTCCCCCAGAACAGCAGCCAGCCTCCCACTCTGAGCTATTTGACTTATTTGGGCGGTACCGGGGATGACATTGGCTACGCGATCGCCGTGGATAGCGGATCGGACGCGTATATCACGGGGTCCACCACCTCAACAGACTTCAACTTCACCACCACCACGGGCATAATCGGGTTCCAGCCGGCAAACGCTGGTGGAACGGACGCATTCCTGGCCAAGCTTGGAACCCCCTGCGTGACCACCACCAGTGGCTGTACCACTCAGGACCAGGAAGTTCCTTTCAATTACTTCTCCTATCTCGGCGGGTCAGGAACGGATATAGGCTTGGGGATAGCGGTGGATTCTTCCCAGGGCGCGCGCATCACCGGCTATACAAATTCCGCAAACTTTCCTGCCATCAACAATCCTGTTCAATCCGTGTTGGGCGGGGGCATAGACGCCTTTGCCGCCCGTATTGATACTCTCGCCACCACCTCGACCGCGCCCGGTCATTACTCCAGCTACTTGGGAGGTGGGGGTACTGATGTGGGCACGGGAATCGCCGTGGACAATCAAGGCGCCAGCTATGTTACCGGAGAAACTTCTTCGGGTGCCTCGAGCCCTTTTCCCACGCTGAACGCTTTTCAGGGCAGTCTCGACGGTTCTAGCGACACCTTCGTGAGCAAGCTCTCGCCATTGGTCAACCTGGCTTTGACTGTGGCCGCAACGCCTTCGCCGGTCGGCATCGGCAACCAGGTTGCCTTCGAGTACACTGTTACCAATATCGGCGATTTCATCAGCGGCGTCACTTTTATCGACACGTTGCCGGCAACCGGTGCAACATTTGTTTCGGCCGTGCCCAGCGCCGGGAGCTGCGCTGCATCTGGCGGAGCCGTGACGTGCAGCCTCGGGGCGCTTAGCTCTTCCGGCACCGCTGGCGGAGGTACCGCGACCGTCACTGTCAATGTCACGGCTACGGCCGGCGGTTCGGTGGGCAACAGCGCCCAAGTGACCGTCCCGGGTTCGAATTTCCCAGGCATAACTGCCGGCGGGAGCGCAGTGGTGAATGATTTCGCCTTGGCCGTGACCCCGGCTTCGGCCACGGTCCCGGCAGGCGTGCCGGCAAGCTTTACCGCAGTGGTCAGGCCAACCGGGGCTTTTCCCGATAGCGTGTCTTTGAGCTGCAGCTCTGGTTTGCCTTCTGGAGCCACTTGCACCGTCACCAACAACCCGATTTCAAATCTCAACACCGGCGCGCAAAGCCGCGACTTGGTGATCACGACTACGGAGCGAATCACTACCACCACCCAGCTTTGGCATCGAGGTGGTCCGATCTATGTGGCTTGGCTCCCGGTTTCTGGGCTGGCGTTGCTGGGCGTTGGGATTGGCGGCAAGATGTCGCGCAGGCGGCGCCTGCTGATCGGGCTGTTGCTGGTAGGATTCTTCTCCATGATGCTGTTCCAGGCAGGGTGCGGCTCAAGCAGCACCACAACCACGACCACCGGAACTCCGGCCGGAACCTACATCGTGACCGTCAGCGCCATCTCCGGCGGCGCTACTCGCACCACCACAGTGACACTGGTCGTGCAATAACGAGCTAGTGGTTGTCCTGTGGCTTGTAGCCGCAAGCCTCGCGGCAGGGCGGGCAATAGAACAGGCCGTCCTGACAAAGCCGGACATCGAGTTGTCCCTGGCAGAGACAGCAGTACTTCTCACAGTCGCAGCGCTCTTCCGTCATTTCGCACTGCATGCAGTGGAACTTCTTGGTGGCAGTGGACATAGGAGAACTGTAGCGCGACCGGTTGGGGAGGCAAAGTGTCGTTGGTAACCAAATTGGGCTCTGGGCTCTCGGCGTTGGGCTTTGGCCGGCAATCCTAAACCCCCAAACTTAGTGCAGAGAGCCCAGCGCCTAGAGCCTGCGGTTGAAGCGCTCGCCATCGCCATGTTACGGTAATGAGTCTTAATCACTCCGGGCAGCCCAGCCACTGCTTTGATCGAGGAACATTTGTCCGTCGTTGAAGCGACCACTCCGGCCATCCGCAAAACCGCGCTCAATGCTCTCCATCGCCAGATGGGCGCGAAAATGGTCGAGTTTAACGGCTGGGACATGCCCGTCGAATATCCTTCCTCTGGCGGAATCATCGCCGAGCATAACGCTGTGCGTACGGGCGTGGGCATCTTCGACGTAAGCCACATGGGCGACATTCGCCTGCAAGGTCCAGAAGCTCTGGCCGCCGTCCAGCACATTTCGATGAATGACGCTTCCCGCCTCGCCGTCGGTCAGGCGCAGTATTCGGCGCTGCTCTATTCGCAGGGAACGTTTGTTGATGACGTGATTGTGCACCGCCTGGGTGAGGATGATTACCTACTGGTGATCAACGCTGGCACCCGCGAGAAAGACTTCAATTGGGTACGCGACAACACCCGCCAGTTCAACTGCAAAGTTGAAAATCTTTCCGACGACTTCACCCAGATCGCGATTCAAGGCCCCAAAGGTGTGGACCTGCTGCAAAAACTCACGGACGCGAACTTATCGGTGGTGAAGTTCTACTGGGTAACCCGCGGGACGGTCTGCGGGCTTAAGAACACTCTGATCGCGCGCACCGGATACACGGCTGAAGACGGATTTGAGATCTACATCCCGGCTGACGAATCCACCAGCGCCATGGTCTGGAACAGAGTCCTTGAGGCAGGCAATGAGTTTGGGGTCGTCGCGTGCGGCCTGGGTGCGCGCAACACCTTGCGACTCGAAGGTAAGCTGCCCCTCTACGGCCACGAGATTTCCGATACCATCAATGTTTGGGAAGCGGGGCTCGACCGTTTCTGCAAGATGGAGAAACCCGAGTTCGTCGGCCGTGCGGCGCTGGAGAGAGCAAAAACCGAAGGCTTGAAGCGCACATTAGTGGGACTGGAAATGGTCGAGCGTGGCATTGCCCGCGATGGATACAAAGTGCAGGACGACCATGGACACGAAATTGGCTATGTTACCAGTGGATCGTTCGCGCCGTTCTTGAAGAAGAACATCGCGCTGGCCTACGTGCCACCCGGGTTCGCTAATATTGGATCGACGGTCAAGGTTGAAATTCGAAGCCAGGGCGTGAAAGCACAGGTTGTGCCGACTCCGTTCTACAAGCGCCCGAGGAAAAACTAACTTAAGCCACAGAGGGCGCTAAGGAGCACGGAGGATTTTGATCTTGGAGGCTAGAAGCCAAACGCTAGGAGCTAAGAGCTGGCATGTCCTATCCAACTGACTTTCGCTACACCAAAGAACACGAGTGGATCAAATCCGACGGCAAGAGTGCGACCATCGGCATCACCAACCATGCCCAGGAATCCCTCGGCGATATCGTGTTTGTCGAACTGCCCAAAGTGGGCACTGAGCTTGCCGCCGGCAAGACCTTCGGCTCGGTCGAGTCAGTAAAGGCAGTCTCCGACCTCTATGCGCCAGCCTCGGGCACAGTAACAGAGGTGAATGCCGAACTCGCGACCGCTCCGGAGAAGATCAATAAAGATGCGCACACCGCTTGGATGGTTAAGATCGTGCTGAAGAATCCCGGCGAACTGAACTCGCTGCTGTCGGCCGCTGATTATGAGAAGTTTGTCGCCGAAGAGGGCGGATATTAAAAAGCGTGGGTGGATGCCTTGCGATTGACGAGAGTATCTTCAAATCCAAGCTGGCGACGCAAATCTTCGCCCGTAAATCCAAAGCCGTCGAGCTTCATCTAATAAAGTTCCCATGCGCTACTTACCCAAGTCTCCCGCTGACCGCGAAGCCATACTAAAGGCGATTGGCGCGCGCTCTATTGACGACCTGTTCGCTCCCATTCCGGCCGAGTATCGGCTCAATCGCGACCTCAAGGTCCCTCGCCAAATGGCTGAATCGGAGATCGTGGATTGGTTCCGCGAACGTTCCCGCGAAAATGGCGATGGCTACGCCACATTTCTTGGCGCCGGTGCGTACTACCACTACCGCCCCGTCATTATTGATTCCCTCATCTCGCGTGGCGAATTTCTTACAGCTTATACGCCCTATCAGGCCGAGATTTCGCAGGGAACGCTGCAATCCATTTTCGAGTTTCAAACCATGATCTGCGAACTGACCGGCATGGAGGTGGCCAATGCCTCCATGTACGACGGTTCCACTGCCGCTGCCGAAGCCGTCATGATGGCTGTCCGTCTCACTGGACGCCGCTCGGCGGTCATCGCGCGCAGCGTGCATCCTGAGTATAGGGAGGTGCTCACAACCTATGCCCGTCATCAGGGTTTGCCGCTGAGCACGGTAGATTTCACGGACAGCGGGCGTTTGGATCTTAGGCAGCTGGAAAAATCAATCACTGCCGAAACTGCTTGCGTCCTGATCCAGTCGCCAAGCTTCTTCGGCACTGTCGAGGATCTCGTTGCCATCGCCGATATCACTCACAAACACGGAGCGATGCTGGTGGTTGCGATTGCCGAAGCAATCTCGCTCGGCATCGTCGAGCCGCCGCGTCAAGCGGACATCGTCGCCATGGAAGCTCAATCGTTCGGCGTGCCTCTCGGTTTCGGCGGCCCCTATTGCGGGGTAATTGCCACACGCCAACAATACGTCCGCCAAATGCCCGGACGCCTCGTCGGCCAGACCACCGACAGGAACGGCAAGCGCGGCTTTGTGCTCACCCTGGCCACGCGCGAGCAGCACATCCGGCGCGAGAAGGCTACGTCCAACATCTGCACCAACCAGGCGCTGATCGCCCTCATGGCCAACATCTTCATGAACGTTTACGGCAAGGTTGGCTTGCGCGAACTGGCGAAGCAAAACTTGGCGAAAGCGGCCTATGCCGCTCAGCAATTTGGTAAACATGCCAAGGTCTTATTTTCTGATGCGCCGCGCTTCCATGAGTTTGTCATCCAGACTAGCGAAGATCCCCGCGCCATTAACAACCGCATGCTCGGACACAAAATTGTCGGCGGCCTTCCGCTCAAAAAGTTTTATCCTGAACTCGGCAACGCTTCGCTTTGGTGCTGTACGGAAATGACAAGCCGAACTGCCATCGACACCGCCGTCGCCATGGTTGCCGAAAGCGAGCGCTCGAGCAAGTCCGCCAATGCAGAAGTCGCGGAGGTGGCGCGATGAAGCACCAGACTCGCAAAGCCACGCGCCACGTCAACCAGAACGAAGGCTTAATTTTCGAGAAGTCATCGCCCGGGAAGGCCGCCTGGAGACTGCCTCCGCTCGATGTGCCGGAAGTTGACACCCAGGAGCTTCTCGGGCCGTCAGCAAGAAAGCACCTCGGCAACATGCCCGAAGTCAGCGAGATCGAAATCATCCGCCACTTTACGCGCCTCTCCACCTGGAACTACGCCATTGATCTTGGCATGTATCCGCTGGGCTCTTGCACGATGAAGTACAACCCACGGGTGAATGAAGTCGTATCCCGCTTCGACGGACTCGCCAACGCCCACCCGTATCAACCGGAGAAGATTTCTCAAGGCGCATTGCGCATCATCAAGACCTTGAGCGAGTGCCTCATCGAAATCACTGGCATGGATGCCATTACCCTGCAACCCGCCGCCGGCGCTCACGGCGAACTCACCGGCCTGCTACTGGTGCGCGGATATCACGATTCCAAAGGCGCTCCACGCAAAAAGATTCTTATTCCAGATTCGGCTCATGGTACTAATCCTGCCACTGCGGCCACGGTCGGTTATGCGGTCGAAAATCTTAAGTCGAATGCTCAGGGCATGGTGGATGTTGCAGCGCTGGCCTCACAGATGAACGAAGATGTCGCCGCGCTCATGCTGACCAATCCGAATACGCTAGGCGTGTTCGAGCAGGAAATTCACAAAATCGCCGACATTATGCACGCCAAGGGCGGCCTGCTTTACATGGATGGCGCCAACATGAACGCATTGGTTGGCAAAGTTCGTCCCGGTGATTTCGGCGTGGACCTCATGCACCTCAATCTGCACAAGACATTTTCGACTCCACATGGAGGTGGCGGCCCAGGTTCGGGCCCGGTGGCGATTAAGAAGATTCTTGAACCATTTCTGCCCACGCCGGTGGTGATCACCAAACCCGACGGCACCCTCGGCTTCGATTACGACCGCCCGCAGTCGGTCGGACGCGTACGCGCGTTCTACGGGAATTTTGGAATGTTCGTTCGTGCCCTGGCCTATACGCTGGCCAATGGTCCCGAGGGCCTGCGCCAGACCACCGAAGACGCCGTGCTTAACGCCAACTACATTCGCAAAGGACTCGAAGGCGTTTACGACCTGCCGTACTCCACTCCTAGCATGCACGAGGTAGTCTTCAGCGATAAGCTGCAGGCGAAGAAAGGCGTGAAAACGATGGACATCGCCAAGCGCCTGATCGATTATGGATTCCATCCCTACACCACGGCTTTTCCGCTGATTGTCCCCGGCGCGCTCATGATCGAGCCGACCGAAAGCGAATCGAAGGAAGAAATGGATTTGTTCATCGAAGCGATGAAGTCCATCGCCGAGGAAGTAGAAGAAGACCCGCAAATGGTGCTGGACGCACCTCACAGCACCCGCGTTTCCCGCCTCGACGAAGTCGCCGCAGCAAGAAAACCTGTGTTGCGCTGGACCCCGGCAGAATAACTCTAGCGTGTCACCACTCCCGTTGCCTCACGTGGTTATCCCCTGTGTTCCCCTGTGTCCTCTGTGGTTAAATCTTCCTGTTGCCTGCCGCTGCCAAACGCGCCGTTGCCGTGCCGAAGAAGACCGTACCGAAAGAGCGTGACGGACTGTTCGCTTCCACCGAAAAGCGTAACGCCATTCTCTGTCTTCTTCTGGTCGCCGCCACTCTCGCTCTCTATAACCCGGTCAACCGTCATCCTTTCGTAAATTACGACGACCCTTCTTACGTCACGGAGAACCCACGCGTTCAGGCGGGCCTGACTTGGAGTACGACCGCGTGGGCCTTCACCTCGACCGAGCACTCCAACTGGCATCCGCTTACATGGCTCTCGCACGCCCTCGATTGCCAGCTTTTTCACCTGAATCCCGCCGGTCACCACTTCACGAGCTTGCTTATCCACGCAATGAACGTTGCGCTCCTGTTTCTTTTACTTGCTCTGGGAACCAGGCGCGTGGGACCAAGTCTGTTTGTCGCGGCGTTATTTGCCTTTCATCCCATAAATGTCGAATCCGTTGCCTGGGTCGCAGAACGCAAGAACGTCCTCAGCACATTTTTCTTTTTCGTGGCAATCGCCGCCTACAGCTGGTACGCGCAAAAGCCGAACTGGCGTAGATACGTCGCCGTATTCGTCATGTTCGCCCTGGCACTGATGTCCAAGCCCATGGTCATCACGCTGCCTTTCATCCTCTTGCTGCTCGATTACTGGCCGCTCGGCAGACTGCAGGCCAGCGTGCCATTAACAGGAAACGCTGCTCAGGCGCCCATTTCGAAGCTTCTGGTCGAGAAACTTCCGCTGCTCGCCCTGTCCGCTGGCAGCGCAATCATCACCCTGTACGCGCAGCAATCTGGCGGCGCGATGCGCTCCACATTGCAGTTTCCTTTTATCGTCCGCATCGAAAACGCCATCGTCGCCTACGCCATGTATTTGTGGAAGATGCTCTGGCCCGCACACCTCGCGCCGCTTTATCCGCACCCTGGCGATTCACTGGCATTCTGGCAGATGTTCTTGTCGCTCCTGATTCTGGCCAACATCACGGTGCTGGTATGGCAGTTTCGCGCCAAACGTTATCTGCTGGTCGGATGGCTATGGTTTCTCGGGACCCTGGTTCCGGTCATCGGCTTGGTGCAGGTGGGGGATGCGGCCATGGCCGACCGCTACGCTTACATTCCGCTGATCGGAATTGTTGTGATGATCGCCTACGGAATATCGGATCTCGCCGACACGCGGAAATTAGATGTTATCCCACGCGTGACGGCAGCAGCGTGTGTACTAATTGCGTTGGCCTTCGCCACCGATCGTCAGTTGAGCTATTGGTCAAGCAGTTACGATCTCTGGGCGCACGCCCTTGCCGTCACACAAAACAGTTACATCGCGGAAGACAATTTCGGCGGAGCGCTCGTGCTTTTAGGCAGGACCAACGAAGCTTACCCGCACTTCCGGGCTGCCGCGCTCATCAACCCCTATGACCCCATGAGTCACTTCAACCTCGGCGCCTACCTGCAGGAATCTGGCCAGCTTCAGGACGCTGTTCAACAATACCAATACTCCATCCACCTCACATCGGATGTAGGCCTGCTGGCCTCTGCATACGCCAACCAGGGCTCAGCTCTTCGCGATCTCGGCCAGGACGACAAGGCCAGAGCGAGTTACGACGAGGCGTTGCGCCTCAATCCCGGGCAATTCAACGCATATCTGGGGCTGGGGCATCTGTTGGAAAAGCAAGGCAAGCTGGTCGAAGCGATTTCTGCTTACTCGCAGTCAATCGCACTCCGTCCCACAGATGAAGGCTATTTTTCCCTCGGTCACGCATCGCAAGCCGCGAACCGCAACTCGGAAGCCATAGCTGCCTATCAAGCCGCGCTGAAAATCAATCCTGATGCGAAAGAAGCCCAACAGGCATTGACCGCACTTGCCGCCGCACAGCACTGACTAGAAACGCCTTTTGCCTACTTCTTCTCCGCAAACTCCACTGAAGCCTGCGTATTTTCCCAGCTCAGGTTCATCACGCACGCACTCGCCTTTTGGTCAAATGCAATCGTGAAGTCCTCAACTGGAGCCGGAGTCTTTGAAACTTTCATATCCACTCGAGCCAGTTCGTCGCTCTCGTACTTATAGGGGATCCCCCACTCACCCGCCTTTTTGTTGATGATCAGCGTCCACTTGTTCTCATTCGGAACAGTGAAAATCGTGTAATCGCCTGCCGGCACGTCTTTCCCGCCAACGCTCAACGTCGCGATCGTGACAAAGCTCGTAGCTTCGTTCGCTCCCGTGCGCCAGACTTCGCCATTGGGAACCAGGCCGCCAAAAATCTTGCGGCCCTTCATGCGCGGGCTGGAGTAATCCACGGAAATGTTCTTACCGTCGGCGAATCTGCATTGCGCGTGGGCAGAGGGGCTGGGACGATTCGCGTCGTGGGCCATCTGGGCAAAGGCAACTCCGGCAAAAGCCAGTGTGAGCAAAGTGAAAAGGACACTACGTTTCAGCATGATTTCTCCTTTTTGGCTTTCAGAAATCAGTATTCACGCCCTTAGACTATAGATAAGCCCAAGTGGATAGCAACCGCGTGTGGAGGAAGACTGTTTTCTGCTGGCCGAGGTTACAATCAACCCATGCCCGTATTCGACGAAAAGCATGAAGAACTCGACCACTACGAGACCATGATGGGCGTCCCGCGCGGACGCCTCGCCGTCACCATGGACATGATTACGGATGCTATGGCGCTAGTCGGCCAGCACGGCGTGTACTGCCAAAGCCAGCGCTGGCCCGGCAAGCCGGTCATGGACATTCAGATGGTGATGAAGAATCTCGCGGATTCGAAAGAACTGATCCAGAGCGTGATGGCACAACTCAACAAGGCAAATCCAGCCGAATGACTCCAAGTCAGGAAGAGCAGAGAACCGCCAACTGGGAACTGCTTACAGCGAGCTCATGTTCGCCAGGAACTCGCTATTCGACTTCGTCTTGGTCAGCTTGTCAATCAGCAGTTCCATCGCCTCGACCGGCGACAGCGGGTTCAGCACCTTGCGCAACACCCAAATCCGCGTCAGGTCCTCTTTCGGAATCAGCAGCTCTTCTTTGCGCGTCCCCGAACGCTGAATGTCAATGGCCGGGAAGGTCCGCTTATCCACCAGCTTGCGGTCCAGGATGATTTCCGAATTGCCGGTTCCCTTGAATTCTTCAAAGATCACGTCGTCCATGCGTGAGCCGGTATCAATCAGCGCGGTGGCGATGATGGTCAGCGACCCGCCTTCCTCAATATTTCGCGCCGAGCCAAAGAACCGCTTGGGGCGTTGCAAAGCATTGGAGTCCACGCCGCCCGAAAGCACCTTGCCCGACGGCGGAACAATTGTGTTATAAGCTCGCGCCAAGCGCGTAATCGAATCCAGCAAAATCACGACATCGCGCTTGTGCTCGACCAGTCGTTTCGCCTTCTCGATCACCATCTCGGCCACTTGCACGTGTCGCGCCGCAGGTTCGTCAAAGGTCGAGGAAATTACCTCGCCCTTCACTGACCGCTGCATGTCGGTGACTTCTTCCGGGCGCTCGTCAATCAGCAGCACCATCAGCACCACTTCCGGATGGTTCGTGGTGATCGAGTTCGCCACGTTCTGCAACAGCATGGTCTTGCCGGCGCGAGGCGGGGAGACAATCAATCCACGTTGTCCTTTGCCCAGCGGCGTGAGCAGATCCATAACGCGGGCGCTGACGTTCTCGCGAACTGTCTCCAGCTTCACCCGCTCCTGCGGGTAGAGTGGCGTCAGGTTGTCGAACAGAATCTTGTTGCGCGCCTCATCTGGAGACTCGAAGTTGACCGCCTCGATCTTCACCAGCGCGAAATACTTCTCGCCTTCGTGCGGAGGCCGTACCTGGCCGCTGATGGTGTCCGGTCTTCAAATCAAACTTGCGAATCTGCGACGGGGAGACATAAATGTCATCCGGTCCGGGCAAATAGTTGTAGTCGGGCGAGCGCAGGAAGCCATAGCCGTCGGGCAGGATTTCCAGCACGCCCTCGGCAAAAATGTGGCCTTCTTTTTCGCTCTGCGCCTGCAGAATCTTGAAGATCAAGTCCTGCTTGCGCATGCCGCTGGCCCCGGGCAGCTCCAGAGATCGGGCGATCTTGGTCAGCTCAGTAATGTTCTTTTCTTTTAGTTCTGCGATGGTCATTGTTCACCTGCGAGGAGATTTTTCAAAGGAGGGTCACTAAGGGGATTCGCCCTGCCTGGGCCGGGCGGCGGGCCTGATTTATGCAGCCCGTCGTTGGGCCTCGGCAAAGTGTTCCGGTTCCGACAGAACCGTCTGCCGCTCCGAGCTTGCAATCTTATCCAGGACTTCGTTCATGGTTTCCTGGATTCTGGTGTTTGGTTTGTGAAACTTACGGGTAGCCTTGGAAGCAAGCTGACAAAGCATATACCGGTTTCGCAAAGTATGTAAAGCGTCAAAAACGCGATCAGAGCGCATGTTTAATGGTCCCCGTCATTCTGAGCCCTGCCTGCGGTGCCCGTCTTTTCTGGCAGAACAGCGCCCTACCAGAGAGCGTAACTAACTCATTTCAGATGGGTTGTACAGGGAAAAGCTCTGGCTACTGGTATAGATGCTCCGCA
>Ga0187817_10001406_pt1 | contig 11730 bp, 17 predicted proteins | sample NC_wetland_sal_i_17_FD_132431 | JGI IMG/M metagenome (GOLD analysis project Ga0187817, IMG submission 132431) | Wetland sediment microbial communities from Neuse River Estuary, North Carolina, USA - SO4_2 | ecosystem: Environmental > Aquatic > Freshwater > Wetlands > Sediment | place: USA...
CCGTGCTGAAACAGAGGAGGTTAAAAATGCAGACTTTACTCGTGGACCTAATCCTCGCTGCTGCTGTGGGTGCGGTTTTCTTAGTCGCATTAACGAGGCCTGGATCGAGAACAGGCTTGCCGTTTTCACATTTGCGATCCATGAGAACGGGAATGGCTCTCGCTAAATTTTTTGCTTTGTTCTGGGGCTGGGCTGACTACACCCAGAAGGATTGGTCGAACGCCTCGTATAAGCGAGAATATTCCGCGAGGCGTGCAAGCTCGATTTCGTATCGAAGCGCCCAGTAGGCTCAATCTATGACCGGGGCCGGTCGCCCCATTGGGTGAAGGTCAAAAATCCGAAAGCGCCGGCCGTCACGCGCGAAGCCGAAGAGGATTGGGGCCGCTGAAATACCTCACATTCAGCCGCGTTCCCGACCGTCATTCGCGAGGCGATACGTAATGCGACCATCCACTGCTTCTCTGTGCTTGATGATTTTATTCGGGCATTCTGGCTGCCATTGCGTCATTATAGCCGCGCGGAGTTGCGGGATTGGTGAAAACACTAGGCTACTAACGGGGAACAGAAATGGAGCGAATGGAACTTTATAAGAGCTTCCGAATCCGCGCGTATCAGGACTGGTCGGGGCAATGGTTGGCCGAGACCAAGAAGCCGGTTCCGCGGCGGCCGGGTGCTGGCGATCACGACGACACCGATGCTGAGTACATTGCCACACCCTCCGCTCACCCAACGCCAGAAGCCGCCATTGCGGTCATCAAGCAGATGATCGATAGCCCGAGTACGACAATTCAAGCGCCAAAAAAGATTCAATAGCGCCGCCCCGTTTGTGGACATGGCCGGCGGCTTTGCTCTTGTTTGAAAAAAGAGGCCGTCTCGCCGAGAGCTCAGTTTGAAATTTTCCGCGCTTGACTTGCCGTTGCTGATCGGCGGTTGCTGCTTTATCTTGCGGGCATGAAATTTAGGATCAGCTATTTTGCCAAACCGTCCGCCCCAGGCGTTATGCCGGCTTTGCTTGCTGCGCCCACAGGCGACTTTGGTACGGTAGACGATGCCAGAAAAGCCGCGGTTGCCGACGCCGATAATCCTAAAATTGGCCCCGTCGATTCGATCATTATTGAGCCCATAGGTGAGCGCTGGGTAAAAGGTGAGAGCTTGGTAAGAGCGGGCAGTGGATGGGAACGCAGGCGCGAGCCCGAATGAACGGCCAGCGCATCGCAAATCAGCCATAAAGAGGAATTGAACTTAGCGGCGTCCTGGGGCGGATTTTATGAAAAAATGCGCTATGCCCGCCCGCCGCTTCCCGCCGCCGTGGTCCGTTGAGGAAAGCCCCGCCTGCTTTATTATCAGTGACGCCTACTGTTGGGCGCTGAGCCTTATTATGAGAATGAGCCGGGGCGACGAACGAGGAGGAGTAAAGAAAGGGAAAATCATGCGGCGGACTGTCTGTGCATTCACAGTTGCGACGCTGATTTGCGCGGCTAGGTACGAAACGTCTCACGCCGCGCCCATCGCACCGCTAACCGGAATACAAGCAGGCTCAGGTAACATTACTTTGGTCTCTTCGCATCACTACCGGCGCTCGCACCAGTACATAGTCATTCCACTCACGCGCGATTATGGGTGGTGGCCGCAAGGCCAGTATCGTTGGTTTCCCTTTGGCCTGGCACGCTGGGGATATTGGTGTGAACCAGCCAGCTATTATCGCCTAAGCTGCGGAGTTGGCGACTAAGGTCGCCGCCGTTCCGCAGCCAAGCTCCTCACCAAAGACGAGGCGCGGCGGATTGCGGCGAATATTGCGAAGCTGCCGGAGCTTTTGCGCAAGTCTTAATAGCGGTACTGTTCGGCGACCGGATGACCGATGCGGCTTTAGCAGGATTGGGGGGCGTCAGTAGTAACCGAATTCAGTAGTCTCCGGGGCGCGGTTCTCGTTCGAGTTTCTTTAATTTCCAGTCGTCGCGCACCCTTCCGAGAATTGCGGCGAGCGCGATGACGACCAATCCGACAACGCACAGGCTAAGAGCGACTGTGAAGAATAAGATAAGGAATGCCATTCTCAAAATTTAATCAATTTCACGAATGCAAACAAGCGCGCGACTAGCAAACAAACCCCGCAAAGCTGACAGCCCGTCCGCCGCTTCCCGCCGGTGAACACGCAGGCCCGTTATAACGTCTGCCCGACCACAACGATTGACACGATCATCGGTCAGGACGGCAAACGCGAGCTCGTTCCGATGCGATGGGGCCACATTCCGTCGTAGTGGTCAAAGCCCCTCGAGGAATTAAAACTCGCGACTTTCAACGCTCGTGACGAGACCGTCGCCGATAAACCGATGTTCCGATCCGCGTTCAAGCGCACGCGATGCCTAATTCCGGGTCAGTGGTCAAGCTCGTCGAGGCCAGCGCCAAGCAAAAATTATGATTGCGAAAAAAATGGGAATGACGATCAGAGGAACGAGCGAGGCGGCCATGGTACTTATCCTGCGGAGTTTAATGATCAGGTTGCAGCGGCGACGCGTCTATATGGAAAAGGCTAGGGCGTGTCGCGCAATTGTTGAAAAATATGCCCTCAGTACTGAAGACGTCTGTATAAAATTGCTCACTGTGGCTGAGAATGACCCAGCATTGGCTCGGCTCGTCCGGTCAAAAAGTAGCAGTCAATTCAAGTCCTTTAACCCATTCATCCCAATCGTACCATGGCTTTTCCCGGGAACCCGAAAGCACGCTGGTAAGTCGAGACTTCAAGACTTACGCACGGTCTGTTTCAACTGCCGCAGTATGTTGCACCAGATGAAGGGGAATAGGCTAAAGGACTTAAATAATCTGCGGCCAATCGTCGAGAAACATTCCCCAGATTTTACGCGCCGGCCGTGAAGCGCGAGGCCGAAGTGGATTGGGGCCGCTAAATCGCCATTGCTCAACGCGCGCTGGATGGATCGGGGCGCCACTGAGATTGTATACCGCTCGGCAGCAGAAATTCGCCAGGAATTGATCATCAGCGCGTGCGTGACGCGATTTTCGGGTTGCGAGTATTGATCGAAAATATTCCTCAAAGCCGCTTCGCGCAGTGCTGGTCCCCGCTACATTCTCAGGAACATCAGCTCTTGAAGCAAGCGCGTGCGGGGTATTTCTTCCGCGACCGAGTGTCGGCGGACTGACGCGGCCAAGCTCGGTTAATCAAATAATGTCCCGGGACTGATCCCTTCCAATAATTCGTCTCCTAACCGGCATCATGCTGCGGTCTGTGACGGCGGCAAGGTAGCACGCTAACGGTGCGCAACCGTTTTACCTTGCCACCTTCATTTAAGGGCAAAACAGCGTCCTCAGTTTGAGTTTTGACGGCGTTTAGTGACCAAGTTGGCAGCGTGAATTACGTCGTTTAACGCATCCCAATCAGCAGCAGTGAACGCTTCATGGCCTAACCCACGAGTTGCTTTGAGTGCATTGAGCAGTTCCGGGAGTAGTCGAGCTAAGGCGGCAAGCCGACGTTCATCACACAGGCGGTCGATTAGCGCACGGAGAGCGGCAAAGAACTCGTCATTCGAGTGAAAGTCCTTCATGCCACTTCCTTCTTACACCATTTTATCTTCCACTCTAGCGCGCTACCTTGCGACTTTGAGATTCTCGGCCTGCGTGGCAATAACCGCGAACGGAAAATACGGCCCGGTACGGGGTTTTTCCATTTTTGGGTTCTGACGCTTACCACTTAACCGCTGCACGGCATTGCTCGCTATATCGTGCACGGGTGGCATATCGAAAATAGCATAGTACTTCGACAGGTCCGCTGTGTTCTTCTCGGCCCAATCTTCAGCAACATCAATTAGGCTGTACGAATAATATCCACCGCGCACTGAATCGTCATTGGATGTTTCATCCACGTCGCATGATTGGGCCACGATCAGCCCGGATGGGCATTCCGAAATCGCTTTCTCAAAATACCGACGGCACCCGGAGGAGCTCAGACTTTTAGCTGCTGCCGTGGAGTCCCTTTTGGCCAAAGCATCTTCGGCCAACATCGGTTTGGCGATGACACGACAGCAATCGAGCACCAACGTTTGCTTCTGCGCCCCGGCGCGGAGCTCCGAGGAGTCCATTTCTTCATCGCCTCGTGCGCATATAATTGTGGATCGTCTATCCGAGGTAACATAACCGCGACCCGAGAACAGTGCGAACGAATAGTCCGCTGACTTTAGGCTCTGAATTGCGGCGCGAAGGACAGAGACCGGCGGATCATCCAGTGAAATGATTTCACTCGAATACCATCCGCCGCCTAGCGGCGAACGGAGAAAGCGGCGATAGTTCACAAGGTCCCGTCCAACACCCGGAAGATAGTCTTGTCTGCCCAGCCTTCCGGGGCAGCCAATCAAAAGAGCTTTTCTATTCATCGGTGTCACCGAGTTTCTGATTCTTGGCGGTAGTAAGATGCGTGGAATCGAACGTTGGAATGATCGAACTTGCTAATCCCCGCTTTCCGGGCCTCGGCCAACCATTGCCCCGACCATTCCTGATACGCGCGGATTTGGAAGCCCTTATAGGGTTCGAGTCGTTCCATTTCTGTTTCCCGGTAGTTGCCGAGGGTTTCACCAATCCCGCTCGCTGGCAACATTGGAGAGCCTGAATGAAAGCCACCCCGCGGGCCGGCGCTCAGCGGCCAAGCTGCTCACCAAAGATGAAGCACGGCGGATTGCGGCCAATATCGCGAAGCTGCCGGAGCTGCTGGGCAAGTTCTAAATTTTTTATCGCTTTGTTTGAAGGGGCCGTAGCGACGCTACAATTTTCCCGAACACGAGAAGGACGAAGAGGGCCGCCGTTAGGCCCTGAATGACCGCCACGTAACGTAACCAGCCCACCGGATACACGTCGCCAAAGCCGATAGTCAGTTGTGTAATAAAGCTAAAATAAAAGCCCGTTAGCGCACCGACGTCGGCGCCCCGCAATAGTTGTTTGTTCAATGAGTAGAAGAGACCAAAACAGAGGCCGACCTAGGCGCGGCGAGAATAAAAGTTCTTTGAACCGAAGCTACAACCCTTCGTCGAACAATACGACGCTCCCCGCAACTCGTCGCTGGCGTGACTTGCAGATGACCCATTGGCGATAAATATTTCAGAGCAGCGAAAAGCGTCTTGACGGCTGAGGTCAAAAATCCTTGCTCGTCGCGTGACATGACGTGTTTCTATCATGAATGACGCGCGGCAGGCGATGCCGGCCGCGCTGTGCAGTTACGTCGCCTCCGCGCCGCCGCGTACTTGCCATTGCCGAAACGCTTCAAGGACGACCGTGTCAGTTTCCGCTCTATGAAGCTTTAGAAATTCCGTTATTGCCGCATCGAGCTCTGTAGCTTCCGCTCGCCGGCGCTTCTCACGCATGGCCAACCACGCGCCTTGAAGCGCCGCAAATCTGCTTTTCTGCTCCTCGGTCATGGGCCCACCGGCCAGTGCCTTGCCAACGCCGGCCCCATTTGTCTATCGCGCGGCAAGCGCCTGCCGGCCGCGCACCTCATCAGCGGACTGACCGGTTTTCGTTCCTTGGGCGGACGAATTGCGGAGTTGCCCTCATTGACTTTCTCCCCGGTCGTGTACGCCGACTGACCGGAGAAGACACGAAAATCGGTCAGTTCGGATTAGCCTGCAAGTAGCGACGCCCAGCCCGCCCGAGCAATAAGGTATTGACAGCATCCGTTTGAAGGTTTTCTGCAACCTCTCTAGTCGTGACCAACTATTATAGCCATCTGTCGGTCGCGACCTTGCGACTCGAGCCTGGTACTGCGCTGCGCGTTGGCGACGTGATCCATATCCTCGGGCAAACCACCGATTTTACTCAGAGAGTCGAGTCTCTAGAGGTTGACCATAAGCCGGTGCTCGAAGTGGGGCCGAACGACGATTTCGCACTATAAGGTGAGTGAGCACGCGCGCGAGCACGACGTGTACAAAGTACGGCAGTAACGTCACGAGCGAGGCAAGCACATAATTCCAAAATCGAGCCCAAAATCGTCCCCAGGCCGACTCTCGTTGACTCTTACACAGGTTCGGCGACCATCGAGCGATGGGTTCAACAGTCGCTGACTAAGCCGGTTTTCGAATTTCAGGCCGCACGTTTCATGCGGGGAGGAAAAAATGGCGGACGACCCGTTCATAAAATCCATCGCAAAGATCGCATATGCGGAGGATTCATCACGCGCCATTGTTACGTTCACGACGGACAATGGCGTAGTGACATATCAATTCAGCATTTTCGATTTACAGACCATAGTTGGAGCTATGTCTCAAATGGTCCTATTTGCTCAAAGTCAAACACTATCCAGGGGCTACCATTTCGTAACTCCCGTCTTGGACGTGGCAGACGCAATGGCCGCACCTGTCGCCGACAAAAACAAGCTGGTTCTTTCGGTGAAACTGCAAAACGGAATAGTTTGCGAATTCGGCCTAGAACCGTCGGTAGCAAACCGGCTGCGCGAAGATATCGAAAGGGCTGCGAAGACATTGCAGGATCGGCCATCGCACGCCCGTCATTGATTAGCAACGCACTACCCTTTTTTCTTCTTCGATTGCTTCTTGGGCCGCTTCCGAGTCATGCTTTTGAGCGGCTTGGGCGGGGTGTTCACCGCAGCCTTAAGAGACTACATGAAGCGCCGTTGCGCTTCGTCATCGCTGAATTTTTCGTTTTTGGTCGTCGCCATGGTCAAAACACCGTACGGCTATGAAGGCCTCTTGTCCGACCAGGATTTTCAAAAAATTGGCCGGTTCGCCTGTCGCTGGGCATACATAGAACACACAATAAGCAACTGCCTTCGCGTGATCCTAGAAATGGAGCCGGAGGACGCCACCGTTATGATTTTTCCTCTCACGCTGGATACCAAAATGGCCCGCATATCTGAATTGGCGCGCCCGACCAGATTGACAGAGTATCAGCTAGCCGTATTCGCAGAACTCACGCCACTCATTAAAGCGATGCAATTCCTACGAAACACCACACTACACGGCGTGGTACTGAGCCACGGCAGCGATGAGCGAATATACTTCAATTTAAGATCCAAAAATCGTTCCGTTAATCGCAATGATCTTTTGAGTGCGACCCGGTAATAAATTATGCGTGCCACGTTACTCAGGCTTTCCGTCTTTCCTTAGGCGAGAAAGGCGATCCGGGGCACACCTACGCATTGCCAAATAGACCCACCAGAGTTTCTTCCTGCAAACCGCCGAGCGCTTCCTCCGGCAGCCACGGAAGCGCTCCTACTCCGGCAGAATTTGCGGCATTAATTGAACATCGATCTTCATTTGGGTTTATGCCTGTCGAAAAACGTCTCTACTTTACAAGAAAAGCAACTTAGAAACGTAACAGGAAGCGGCGCGGCCGCGGGCGTTGCGCGTTCATTGCCTCGCGTCACGCCGCCGCTTTCCGTTCGAGATCGGCTTTCCATTGGCCGAGCGAGGCGAGGCCGTTCATCATCGCGCGGTGGCCGAACGCGCGCTGCGCTGCCGCCACGTTTTCCGGCTTGCCCGACCACGTCTTCTGCGGCGCGGCCTGGAGCGCGCGGCCATACGAGAATGATACGCGCCAGGGCAGCGGGCCTATCCTGTTAATGGCATCGAGATGCGCGGTCGCCTCTTCGTCGGATTGGCCGCCGGAGAGAAACGCGATGCCAGGCACGGCCGCCGGCACGCAAGCCTTGAGAACGCTCAGCGTCTTTTCCGCGACCTCCTCGACCGAGGCGCGCTTTGGCGACTTCTTGCCCGGGACCGCCATGTTGGGCTTGAGCACCATGCCTTCGAGCGCGACGCGATTGTAGAACAGTTCCTGAAAGGTTTCCTTGAGCACCCAGGTCGTGACCTCGACGCAGCGGTCGATGTCGTGATCGCCGTCCATCAGCACCTCGGGCTCGACGATCGGCACGATGTTCTCGTCCTGGCAGAGCGCCGCATAGCGCGCGAGCGCGTGCGCGTTCGCATTGACGCAAGTGTAGCTCGGCAGCCCGTGCTCCTGCCCGACGTCGATGACGGCGCGCCACTTGGCGAATCTGGCGCCGAGTCCGCGATATTCTGCGAGCCGTTCGCCCAAGCCGTCGAGCCCCTCGGTGATCACCTCGCCCGGGCACGACGGCAGCGGCTTGGTACCCTTGTCGACCTTGATGCCGGGGATCGAGCCTGCCTTCTCGATGAGCTTGACCAGCGGGGTGCCGTCCTTTGCGTTCTGCCGGATGGTCTCGTCGTAAAGAATGACGCCGGAAATGTATTTCGACATAGCCTCGGTGCTGCGGAACAGCATTTCGCGGTAATCGCGCCGATTGTCGGGGGTGGACTTCACGCCGAGTGCATCGAAGCGCTTGGAGATGGTGGCGGTCGACTCGTCGACGGCGAGAATGCCGCGGCCGGGAGCCACCATCGCCTCGGCGACCTTGTGCAATTCGCTGAGATTCATAGCACCCTCCTCGAAAAATTCGGCGCCGGCGGCTTCGCGCTGCCCTGTTCTATTTGCGAGTCTCGCTCCGAGACTCGGGCAATAATAGCACTTTGACGCCGGGCAGCGTCTTGCCCTCCAAGGATTCAAGGAAGGCGCCTCCGGCAGTCGAGACGTGGCTGAACCGGCCGACGACCGAAGCCGCGTTGAGCGCCGCCACCGTGTCGCCGCCGCCTGCAAAACTGACAAGCTTCCCGGCCGTCGTGAGTTCCGCCGCCGCTTCGGCCACTTCGATGGTTCCGTTGTCGAAAGGCTCGAACTCGAAGGCGCCGAACGGGCCGTTCCAGATCAGGGTTTTGCTGCGCGCCAGCACCGATATGACGCGCTCGATGGTGCGCGGGCCAATGTCGAGGATCATATCGGCGGCGCCGACCTCGTCCACCGACACGACGCGCGAAGGAGCGTGCGCGGCGAGCTTTTGCGCAACGACCGCATCCACCGGCAGCACCACTTCGCGATGGAGCGACTTCGCCTTGGCGAGGATATCGCGCGCCGTCTGCAAGAGGTCGGGTTCATAGAGCGACTTGCCGATAGCCTTGCCCTGGGCGGCGAGGAACGTGTTTGCCATGCCGCCGCCGATCATCAGCGTCTCGACCTTTGCCAGCAGGTAGCCGAGGAGATTGAGCTTAGTCGAAACCTTGGCGCCGCCGACGATCGCCGTGACGGGGTGTTCCGGCTTCTCAAAGGCCCGTTCCAGCGCATCGAGCTCGGCCTTCATGGCGCGCCCCGGATAGGCCGGTATTTTCGACGCCGTCACGATCGCGGCGATCGAAGCGTGTTCGCGGTGCGCTGCCGAGAAGGCTTCCTCGACGAAAATGTCGCCCAGCGTAGCGAGCTTTTTGGCGAACGCCTTGTCGTTCTTTTCTTCTTCCGGATGAAACCGGGTATTTTCCAAACAAAGAATGTCGCCGTTCTTCATCGCCGCAACGGCGGCTTCCGCCTTGGGACCTACGCAATCCTCAGCGAAGGCCACCGGGCGTTTCACAATTCTCGCCACTTCGGCGGCCACAGGCCGCAACGAATATTTCGGGTCGGGTCGCTTGGGCCGCCCCAAATGCGAGAGCAGGATGACCTTGCCGCCTTTGTCGGCGAGTTCATTGATGGTCGGGGCGATTTCCTCGATGCGGGTCGCATCCGTGACCTTGCCGTCCTGCATCGGCACGTTGAGATCGACGCGTACGAGGACGCGCTTACCTTTGACGTCGGCGTTGTCGAGGGTGCGGAAGGATCTCATAAACCGACATTCGCTGGTTACAGCCATATAGTACTTCAAGGATCGCGCCACACCCCAGATGTCGCCGGGGGATCCATCCGGATGTCGCCTGACACGCACCAATTAAACAGCGGAACTCTTCTCCAAGAGCAAGAGACGTAAAATATCCGCGATCTGGATTTCCCTTGTAGATCGGGACTCGTGCATTTCATCGGCGGTGCTGCTCCCCGAAGCCATCTGCGATGTTGGTCGGGAACGGATAGAAGCCGATGTGGTTGCCAGCCCAGCCAGGTCGCTGGAGGCTCGCACCTTTCCGGCCGCAACTCGTGCAGCGTGCGCCAGTGCACAACTTGTCGCTGGAAGCATCTGGTCCCCATCGGATGACAGCGACCGCGCAAGCAAGCGGTGCGTGATGCTGGCAGTGCTCACACCACAACCATACCCAGGGCGTCGACCGTTGTAGCTCGCCCAGTGTGGGCGGTGGTCCAACCTGGCGCATGACCGGTAATTCGGCCGCAGGGTGGCTAGTTCGTCAAGCCACGCTATATGTCGTCCGTCGTGTGCGGGCGCTCCACCTATAAGCGGGCCTGGGAAGAAATCGTCGCGCTGTACCGACTCACATTGGATCAACCGGCGCGAAATCTTGGCGATGTTGGCCGCGATCCGCCGCGCCTCGTCTTTGGTGAGTAGCTTCGCCGCCGATCTTCGGGGTTCATCCTCGCGGCGGGAAGCGGCGCTCAGGCATAGGCAGTTGGATTATAGTGTTTGCGGACTGGGGGAGGAGCGCATATTCGACTGCCATGGGCAAGAAATATGCTGACCCTCTGTACGTCGTGGCCGCTTCCAAAGATCGGAAAACCGAATACTGGGTCGCTGCGACATCGACCCCACCAATTGGGACGTGCGCTAAGGTAGGGCGAACCCAAGCGCAAAGGTCATCCCCATGCTGAAGTCCTACACTGTGACTTTTAGAGGATCGCCGACTGAACGCTTAAGCCCCCACGCCCTTGATGAGGTAAAGGGCCTTGATAACGCACTGACCCACGCCCTCAATCTCATTCGGGCAGGACATCAGGATGTGGCTATTCAGGACGGGACGGGCAAAAGCGTTTCTGGCGATCTTCTCATGGCATGCTGTCGGGGCGAAAAAGAGCTAACTCCCGACCTGTTTAGCTGAAGGTCGCTTGCGCTTTTGCTTGGTTGGTCCAATTCTTCTACGGTCCAGGGCGGCGGGAAGCGGCGGCCCGTTATTGCTGAGTACTTTTTCGTGCTAATAGAGATCGCCTAGCCTCCATAGGTGATCTCACATGACTTGGAAAATCAAAGCTAAGGGCGCTAAACAGACCACCGAAGTAATTTCCGACGATCCCAGGTACGCCATTTTCAAAGCGGATCAATGGCGGAGCCACGGGTTGGAGGTTTGGATCGAGGACATAAACGGAAACAAGGTAGACGAAGCTGCGCTGAGGAAGGCGGCTGACCAAACAAATCCACACGCACCCCCACTGAATTATCAATTCCACTGATCTGATTACGGCTTCCGCAAAATCTCCGGCAGACTCAAAGAGGAGCAGCCAATGGCTAGGAAGAAGAACGCGGCGGAGATAAAGGAGCCGGACGAATATCGTGGCTTGGTGAGGCTTGCGATGCTTGACTTTCGCGGGCGGCATCAACGCAAGCCTCATGACTTTGAGGAGTTCTGGGAATGGTGCCATCGGTACGGCTCCGACGAATTGTTCCGTGAGGCTAATTCACAAGTGAGGCCACCTGGATATTTACTCTTGGCCAAGTAGGCGCGACAGGACAGCGCTCAAGTAAGAATGCCCAGTCGGACGATCCTGATCACAGCACTAGCGGCCCGCGCACCAGATTGCTGTCACTAGCCCTCGAACCAAGCAACAGGTCGCCCACAGACTGAAAACAGAGGCTTCTGGCCATCAGCACGCGGATGACTAGCGACAGGGTGTTGTCTATGTTTGAACACTCAGACTATTTGCGAGAACAAGCGGCGAAATACCTGGAACAGGCCAAAAAGGAAGAAGATTCTTCTGCTAAAAAAGAACTAG
>Ga0187817_10001407_pt1 | contig 11727 bp, 10 predicted proteins | sample NC_wetland_sal_i_17_FD_132431 | JGI IMG/M metagenome (GOLD analysis project Ga0187817, IMG submission 132431) | Wetland sediment microbial communities from Neuse River Estuary, North Carolina, USA - SO4_2 | ecosystem: Environmental > Aquatic > Freshwater > Wetlands > Sediment | place: USA...
TATTGGAAAGGCGTGAAGCTGCGCGCCAAGGACCTCGCCCGCGCCTACCAGGAATTCACCGAGGCCGCGCAGTTGGTACCGGGCAACATCGATTATGCGGGCGCGCGGGAGCTGGCCCGCATGGAGCTTGCTCAGCAGCACCTCGATGCCGGCAACCGTCTGCTGGCGGATGGGCGCCAGCCGCAAGCGGTGGCAGAGTTCCGCGCCGCGCTGGAACTCGATGCCGCCAATTCCTTCACGCAGCAGCGGCTCATGGACGCGCTGGGGGATGCCGCGCCCCGGCCCTCGCCCCGGCTGCGTCTGGTGGCGCGTTCCGATCCAATCGACATCCGGCCCCGGCCGGGCCCCGCGGACCTGCACTATCGCGGCGACTCCCGCGGGCTCTACGAGATGATCGCGCGCAGCTTCGGAGTGAAAGCGAGCTTTGACCAGTCCTTCAGTTCGCGCCCGGTGCGCTTCGACGTGCAGGCCGTGGATTTCGCAAAGGCCATGGAACTGGCGGGCATGGTCAGTAAGTCGTTCTGGGTGCCGCTGTCGGAGAGCGAATTCGTGGTGGCTGCGGACACGGCGGAGAACCATCGCCAACTGGACCGCATGTCGCTGCGCGGTTTCTATGTGCCCGAAGCTGCCACCCCGCAGGAGCTGAACGACATCGTGGGCACGCTGCGCGGCGTCTTCGACATCAAACTGATAAGCGCCAGCCCCGGCAAGAACCTCATCACCGTGCGCGCGCCGCGGGCGACGCTGGACGCCGCCACCCAGTTCCTGGAGCGGCTCTCCCAGGGCGGACCGCAGCAGGTGCTGCTCGACGTCCAAACCTTCGATATTGACCACACGGTGTTGCGCAACCTGGGGATGCAATTGCCGCTCCAGTACAACATCATCAACCTGTCGCAGATAGCGTCGTTGCTGGCCGCGGCGCCCAACATCCAGCAGCTCATCAACCAGCTCATCGCCTCCGGCGGCATCAACCAGGCCAACAGCACGGCGCTGACGGCGCTGCTCTCGCAATTGCAGTCCTCGCAGGTCAACACGCTGCTGACCACTCCCTTCGCCACCTTCGGCGGTGGCATCACCCTGACCGGCGTCACCATCCCCCCAGCCGTGGCCAACTTCAGTTTCAACACCTCCAACATCAGAAGCCTGGAGCACATGACGCTGCGCGCCATGCAGGGCAAGCCCGCCAGCCTGATGATCGGCACCCGCTATCCCATTCTGAACGCCAGCTTCGCGCCCATCTTCAACACCCCGGCCATCGCCCAGAGCATCCAGAACAACAGCTTCGTCGCGCCCATTCCGTCGGTCAGCTACGAGGACCTGGGGCTCACGGTGAAGGCTACCCCGACGGTGCATGGCGAGTCCGACGTCACCCTGGATCTGGAGACCCAACTCCGTGCCTTGACCGGCGAGGTGCTCAACGGCGTGCCCGTGATCTCGCAACGGTCGTACAAAAGCACTATCACGGTGAAAAACGGAGAGACCGCGGTGGTGGTGGGATACATCAACCGCACCGAACAGCTCTCGCTCGCCGGGCTGCCGGGCCTGGGCGCCATCCCTGATGTCGGCCTCGCGACAGCGGACCAAAATAAGAACGCTGAGGACGACGAATTCCTGCTGGTGATCACTCCCCACATCCTGGAGTTGCCCGCGGCCGAATCGCAGGCGCTATGGGTGCCCGCAAGCAGGTAGGGCAAAAATTCATTTCATAAACGCGGATTGATGGAGAAAAACTGAGGCGCTGCGCCGGCGAGATACCGCCGATACGAAGAGGCGGGGAGCTACAAGCCGCTGTTGGGCGCCAAGTGGAAGTAATGCCGCGCACGTCGCACGTCGTGCGCAATCTGCGCGCGCAAGGCTTCCACTGAGGGAAACTTGATCTCCCCGCGCAGCCGGTACAGGAAAAACAGCTCCACCTCGGTCTGCGCCGTCAGCTCGATGGGATGGAAATTCAGCAGGTGGGTTTCGACGGCGAACGACTCGTGCGCGAAGGTCGGGCGATAGCCGACGTTGCTGACCGAATCGAAACACTCGCCATTGATTCGCACCCGCGTAACGTACACGCCGTCGGCAGGCACCAGTTCATCGTACGGGCTCAGGTTGATGGTGGGCACGGTGTACTTGTGCCCGTAGCCGCGGCCGCGTCCCGGCGTGGAGACCAGGCTGAAGACCCGTCCCAGCAGTTGCCGCGTCCGCGCTACCCGGCCCTGTTGCAGCAGCTCGCGCACACGGCTGCTCGAGACCGTGTCCCCTCGGACCTTCAGCTCGGGATAGATCTTCACCTCGAAGCCGGCTTCGCGGCCGTATTCCGCCAGCCGCCGTACGTCACCTTGCGCCTTGTGTCCGAAGTGGAAGTTCGCTCCCTCGTGCACCTCGAGCGCGCGCAGACGCTTTCCCAGGATCTCTTCGGCGAACTTTCGCGGCGGGGTGAGCGAGAGATCACGCGAGAAGGGAAGCACCAGCGTGGCATCGAGGCCGGTCACCGCCAGCAGCTCGAGTTTGCGGGGTAGCGGCGTGATCAGTCTGGGCGCCACATCCGGGCGCAGGATGCGCGTGGGATGGGGTTCAAAGGTCACCGCCAGCGAGCGCGCACCCCGCTCCTTCGCCCGCTTCACCACCTGCGCCAGCACCGCCTGGTGAGCGCGGTGGACGCCGTCGAAATTTCCCACGCTGAGGATAGTCGGACCGAAGTCCGCAGGCACTTCTTCGAGATGGTGGAAGACCTTCATGCTTGCGGCTCCGGCGGACTGCCAAGAAAATCCTACTCGCCCGAGGTTACGTGTCAGGGCACGACTTTAGTCGTGCCGCAAGCGCAGCGATTGTCATCCCGAGGATGCGCGAACCGAGGCTTACGAGGTGAGCGCGACGAGGGATCTGCAGTCCCAAGAATTCGGATAAATGCAGATCCCTCGACTTGCGCTCGGCGCGCTGACTCGCCTCGCGCTTCGCTCGGGATGATAACTTGTTGCTACTAACGGCACGACTGAAGTCGTGCCCTGACACGTGTTCCCCCAACAATGCTTCTGTACGGGTTGGAAAGTTCCTGCGCACCTCAGATCTCGAACTCCAGTTTCAGCCCGTCGTGCGCCAGACGCATGTGATCGGGCAGGGAAGTGTTGGTTTCGGCGTGACCGAGGTCGTGGGAGATGTGGGTGAAAAATGCCCGCTTCGGCTGCAGGCGCTCCACCAGCCGCACCGAGTTTTCCAGCGTCGAGTGCGAAGGATGCGGCCGCCGGCGCAGCGCGTCCAGGAACAGGATGTCCAGCCCCGCCAGTTGCAGCATGGATTCCTCCGGGATCTCGCTGAAGTCGGTCAGATAGGCGGCCGATCCGAAACGGTAGCCGTAAATCTCTTCCCGCCCGTGCATCAGCTTCACCGGCAGGAAGCAGGCGCCGAACAGTTCCACCGGCCCGCTGATCTCGCGCAACTGGAGCTCGCCTTTGCCGCCGTAGTTGTAGTCGCCCTCGAAGATGTAGCTGAAGACGTCCCGCAAGCGTTCGAGCACGGGCGCGTGGCCGTAGATGAGGATCTTGCCTTCGCGCCAGAAGGTGAGCGGCCGCAGGTCGTCGAAGCCCATGATGTGGTCGGCGTGGGCGTGGGTGAACAGCACCGCATCCAGAAAACGGAGACCTTCACGGAGCGCCTGCTGGCGGAAGTCGGGCGTGGTGTCGATCAGGACTCGGTGGTCTTCGTATTCGACCAGCACCGAAGGACGAGTGCGACGGTCGTGCGGGTCCGGCGAATTGCACACGGCGCAGGGACAGCCGATGGTCGGCACGCCCATCGAGGTGCCGCTGCCCAGCACGGTCAGGACGGCTTTCATTTTGGCTTGCCGCCGGGAGCCGACAGGTCGGACGGGGCCTGCCGCGCCAGCGCATTGGTCAGCTCCACAAAACCCATGCGCAACTCATACAAACAGTTTTGCAAGAGATGCTGTTCCTGGTCGGTGAGATTGCCCTTGGTCTTCTCCTGCAACAGACCGATGGTGTCGATGGTCTGCTTTGCGCCTAGCAGGTCGGCCGCCGGTTGCTGCCCCTCTTCCTGTACCAGCCCCAGTTGCATCATGGCGGTCATGTAGAGAGAGGCCACCAGGCGCTCGAAGTTCATCTCGTAGTCCTGAGGGGCGCGCCCGCGGAAGGCGGCCCGCTCGAACTTCTTGCCGGAGTCACGATAAGCGTCGTCCTGCGCCCGCTGCTCGGCGGGGGTGGGTGGCGGGGGGATGGCGCGTTCGCTGGCGGCGGGGGGCGCAGTTTCGGTCTTGGCACTGGTGGCCGGAGACGCAGCCGGTGGCTGCGGCGCCGGCGGCTGCTCGCTCGCCGCTTCCGGACGCAGTTCGCCTTCCGCCGTGAACTTCCGCTTGTCGGTGACTACGAATTCGGTTTTCTTCTCGGCCATGGGAAGACAGTTGCCAGTTGTCAGATATTAAAGGGTAATTCCGAGACCGTGGTCTGCACCCCGTCGATTTTCAGGGTCGCGCCCGGTCCCCCGCCTTCACGCCGCAGATATCCCAAGGCAATCGCCTTGCCCGAGGGCAGCACGGTCACGCTGGTGATCTCGCCCACGTCGCGACCATCGCGCTCGATCTTGGTGCCCGCCGGTGGCGCCGCACCCTCGAAGCTGAAGCCGGTGAAGCGGCGGTGCACGGCGCCTCGGGAGCGGATGCGCTCCACAATCTCCTGTCCGATGTAGCAGCCTTTGCTGAAATTGAGCGCCTGTTCCTGCCCCGTCTCCTGTGGCAGGTCGCGCTCGCGGATATCGACACCATAGCGGGGAATTCCGGCCGCGATGCGCCACATCTCCAGCGCCTCGGCGCCCGCCGGAGTGGCACCCGAGGCGGCCAGCGCCTCCCACATCCCGCCCGTGTTCTCCGGCGGCAGCCAAATCATGTAGCCACCCTGCATACTGCGGACCAGCGAGACTGCCACGTCGTTCCATATGCGGTCTTCGACTTCCAGTGGCTCTAGTTCGCTGGGCTCGAAGCCCGCCCGCAACAGCACGTCTTTCGACCGCGGTCCCTCTATGCCCAAAGCCGTGATCTGGCCTTGCTCGGCTTCGGAGAGCACCACCTGGTCCATGATGATGTACTTTTTCAAGAGCTGCGCAAGATTCTCCACTTGCGCGCGGTCGGTATCGATGAGGAACGACTCACCGCGATTGAACACGTACATATCGGCCAGAATGTGCCCCTGCGCATTTAGCAGGAAGCTGTACACGCCATGGCCGGACGCAAGGTCGCGGATGTTGTTCGTGACCATGCCATTCAGCCAACGTGTGCGATCGCGGCCGGTGACCACCAGCTTGGCCCGCCAGCCCAGATCGAAGACTCCGCAGCCGCTGCGCAACGCAGCCCACTCTTCCTGCGCGGAAGAGAACACCGCCGGAGTCTGCGCGCCATGGTATTCCACCAGGCGGCCCGCTGCCGGAAGCTTGTCACTCAGCGAGGTCGCGTTCATCTCAAGCATCTGATTATAGCGAATGGCGGGTCTGCCGGGTCGCGAACCGGGACGCTGGAAACTCTGGAGCCTAACCTGCTATGGTTCTGGGCCGTGACCGTAAAGAAGAAGATTGCCGTCATTCCCGGCGACGGCATCGGCAAGGACGTCACTGCGGAAGCCGTCAAAGTGCTCGGGGCGACGGGCGCGGCGCTGGAACTCACCCACTTCGACTGGGGCGCCGACCGCTATCTCAAGGACGGTACTACCATCCCTGCCGGCGGATTCACCATGCTGGGCCGGGACTTCGACGCCATTCTGTGCGGCGCCCTGGGCGACCCGCGTGTGCCCTCGAACATCCACGCTAAGGAGATCCTGCTGGGCATGCGCTTCAAGATGGATCTCTACGCGAACGTGCGCCCGGTGAAGCTGCTCGACGCGTCGCTCTGCCCGCTGAAGAACCCTGGGCCCGCCGACGTGGATTTCGTGATCGTCCGCGAGAATACCGAGGGGGTGTACATGGATATGGGCGGCGTCTTCAAGCAGGGCACCTCCGACGAGGTCGCCACGCAGGAGGACATCAATACGCGCAAGGGTGTCGAGCGCATCATTCGCTTCGCCTTCGAACTGGCAAAGAAGGAGGGGAGGAAGAAAGTGCTGATGGCCGACAAATCCAACGTGATGACCTACGCGGGCGGGCTCTGGCAGCGCGTCTTCAGGCGGGTGGGCGAGGAGTATCCCGGGATCGAGCGCCAGCACATGTTTGTAGACGCGCTATGTCTGCACCTGGTGCGCGATCCCGGGCAATTCGAGGTGATCGTCACCAACAACATGTTCGGTGACATCATCACCGACCTGGCCGCGGCTTTGCAGGGTGGACTCGGAGTGGCGCCCAGCGGCAACATCCACCCCGGCCGGACCTCAATGTTCGAGCCGGTGCACGGCTCGGCGCCGCCGTTTGCGGGCAAGAACATCGTCAACCCTGTGGGCGCTATCCTCAGCGCCGCCATGATGCTGGAGTTCCTGGGCCTCGCCGCCGAAGCGGAGCGCATCAATGCCGCCGTGCTGGAATCGGTCCGCCAGAAGAAGAGTACGCAGGATATCGGCGGAGCGCTGGGCACGCGGGAAGTGGGGGATTGGATCGCTGCCCATGTTTGAGAGAACCGCTCTTGGCTTTTGGCTATTAGCTCTTAGCTAAAAACCAAGAGCTAAGAGCCAAATGCCGCCTTCAGTTCCCCATCGCCTGCAACCTTCTCAGGGCCGCCCAGGCCAGCCGGTACTGCCGGTTCTGCTCGATGGCGCGCGCGTAGCACGCTTTGGCTTTCCGCCAATCGCGCTTGTGCTCGTATACTCTTCCCAGGTTGAAGTGGGGGTAGCAGCGGGCGTCGTAGCGGGGGGCGCGGATGGCTTTCTCGAACCAGGGAATGGCTTCCTCCCACTTGTCCTGCTCGATCAGGTAAGCCCCGATATCGTTGTAGGGATTGCCGAAGTCGGGATCGACCTTGATCGCCTCCAGGCACTCCGCGATGGCGCGCTCGTGGTCGCCGAGGAAGGAGTAGGTCCAGCCGCGGAAGGTGTAGGCTTCGGCCGTGGGGCAGGCTTCGATCGACTGCGTGTAGAGGGCGATGGCCTCGTCGTACTCGCCGTGCATCTGACGTTCGTAGGCCTTCTGAAAGTATTCTTCGGCCAGCTTGCGCAGATCGTCGTCTGACGGCATAGGACTCGACAGGAAGAACAGAAATTATGACCATGGTATCCAGATTTGACAAACCGGCACGGCGGTTCTCAAGACCCAGGCTATGGATGTTCGTGATTCTCGCGCTGGCGCTGGTGTTCAGCGCGGGCCCTCTCACCGCTCAGACGGCGCCGCAGCCCGCTCCGGCACAGAAACCGCAGGCGTCGGCTGGCGATCAAAGTCCGCCGGCCTCCCCGGACTCCCAGACCAAGATCACTCCCGATCAGGCCCAGGAGCTTTTCCGCTCGGTGGACGAGATCCTGAGCTTCGTCAGCAAGGACACCGGCCTCGCGATCAAGAGTCCGGTCAAGCGCGAGCTGGCGGGCCGTGAGCAGGTGCGCAAGTATGTCCAGACCCACATGCAAGAGGACAAGGACGCGCAGCGCCTCGAGCGCTCCGAAGCCTCCATGAAAAAGTTTGGCCTGTTGCCGCCGGAGTTCGACCTGCGCAAATTGATGCTTGACCTGCTGGAGGACCAGGTGGCCGGCTATTACGATCCCAAGACCAAGACCGTCTATCTGCTGGACTGGGTGGCGGCGGAGGCGCAGCGGCCGGTATTGGCGCACGAGCTGACGCACGCTCTGCAGGACCAGAACTTCGGCCTCGACCAGTGGCTCCAGGTCCGTGACGACCAGCGCGACAACCCCGACAACCTCGACGCCGGCCCCGATGAAGAGCAGGCCGCGCGCCAGGCCGTCAGCGAAGGACAGGGGATGGCGGTGATGATGGACTACGTGCTGGAGCCCAGCGGCCAAACCCTGGCCGACATGCCCGCCATGGGTGAGATCTTCAAGCAGCAAACCATGGAACGAGTCAGCGACTCGCCCGTCCTGGCCAGCGCGCCCATGTACCTGCGCGAGATGGTGATCTTCCCCTACACCTACGGGTTGACTTTTCTTGAGGATCTGCTTACCCATGGTGGCAAGGAGATGGCCTTCGCCGGCGCCTTCAAGAACCCGCCGCAGGACACTCGCGAGATCATGGAACCGGATTCCTATCTCGACGGCCATCATGTGGACCCGGTCCGACTGCCCAAGCTCGCCGGTGTGCTCAAGAAGAATTACGTCGGATACGACTCCGGCGCGGTGGGCGAGTTTGACGTATACATCTTGTTGAAGCAATTCTCGGGACCGGAGCTGGCACAGAAGCTTTCGCCAGCCTGGCGAGGTGGCATCTACTACCTGGGGCGCAGGAAAGACGCCAAGTTGCCTAAATCCGGTGCCGCGGTTCCCCTGAGCGACCTCGCCCTGCTCTACGTTTCAAACTGGGCTACGCCGGAAGACGCAGGCTATTTCGCCAAGGCCTACAGCTTGTGGCTCCCCAAGAAGTACAAGTCGGTCACGCCCGTGGCGGAGCAAAAAGGGCGTGCGTGGAACACCGAGCAGGGCCCGGTCTCAATCGAAGTAAGCGGCAACCGCGTGCTGGTGATGGAAAGCTTCGATCCTGCCACCGCGGCTGCGGTGCGCGACAAAGTCCTGTCGCGCGCGTCCGAGTTGGCGCCGCAGCCCAGGCACGACATGGCCGCGCCGGTGTGGGCGACGCTGGGGATTTTGCGCTAGGCCGCGCTTCGGAGTAGACGTAGCTTGTGAAGAATTGTCATCCTGAGGGAGCGCGACCGAGCGCGCCTGCTCGAGGAAGCGCAACCGAAGGACCTGCTTTTTGAAAGGCTCCCAAGGCATCACGTTGCCCAAGCAGGTCCTTCGCTGGCCCTCGCTCGCTGCGCTCGTTCGGGCGGTACTCAGGATGACAATTTCTGCCGGGGTTGGCCCGCCAAAGCCGTGCCCTTTAACTATCGAGATGCCCTGGAAGCTCGAACGCGTCCCCGAACCCGAAGTCATGGACGAATCCTCGGAAGTCGAGGCCTACGCCTCGGCCGCCGCCCAGACTTATCTCGAGAAGATTGACCGCACCTTCGTTACCCACGTCGGGCGCCTGTTCCCTGCAGGTGACCCGCGCCTCGTGCGCGGCCTGGCGCTGGACGTCGGCTGCGGGCCGGGGCAGATTCCTATCATGATGGCCGCGCGCTGGCCCGGCCTGCGCATCACCGGCCTCGACGCCGCGCCAGCCATGATCGAGCAGGCGCGCAGGGACGCCGCCCGCGCCGGCGTCGCTATCAGCTTTCAGGTGCTGCGCCTTGGCCCACACGGCGAAGCTCGCCTTCCCTTCGACGATGCCTCATTCGATCTTGTGACCTCCAATTCCGTGCTGCATCACGTGGCCGATCCGGTGGCGTTCTTCGGTGAGATCGCGCGCGTCGCCAAGCCCGACGGCGCGGTGCTCATCCGCGATGTTCGCCGCCCGTCCGCGCCTGCTTTTCCTTTGCACGTGCGCTGGTTCGGCCGTAAGTATTCCGGCGAGATGCGGCGGTTGTACGAAGCCTCAGTCCACGCCGCCTACACGGCGGGCGAACTGCGCGACCTGCTGACCGAGTCGCGCCTCAACGATGGCCGCTCGCACGTGTTCCGCCTTCGGTTGACACACTTGGGGATTGAACGGAAGGCAGCTTAGCAAGTGGAATGCAAAGGTCGATGGCGCCGCATTGATTTCGGCTATCCGAATTGGATTTCCGGCGGCACCTCGGGAGTCATGAGGGACGCACCGCCGTCCGCATAGATTACCTGTCCCGTTATCCAACCGGCCTGTTCAGAACACCACTATTACCGAAATGAATCAGCGGCAAAGGCTACGCTGGAGGAAGTCCGAAAACGGGGTTCTGATGGTTTTGAGCGCAATCCCCCGGCCAATGCCGCGCGACGCTCCGGTGACTAAGGCATGTTTCTGATTGGCTGACATGGCAGAAGCTCCTAAAGGAGAATGCCCGTGTTTAGGCTAGGCCCTGGCCGCTGCCGGCATGGCGCCACTCGGTTTGATGTTGTGGTTCATGCGAAAGAAGTTGGTCGGGTCATACTTGTTTTTCAATGCGACCAGCCGGTCATAATTCGGGCCGTACGCTGCGCGGGCAAATGTATCGCCCTCATCCGAGACATAGTTTACGTAGGAACCCGCGACGAGAAATGGACGCACTGCTTCCCAGCAGTCGCGCGTCCATTGGATATTGCTTTGCGAATCTGCTGGTTCGGTCCAGGTTGACCAGGCAAACAGGTTCCAGGAATGCTGTCGATGCGGGAAGGCAGTCTCTGTGATTCCAACGCGGCTGACGGCTCCGTGCCAATGTTCGAAGAACGGCGCAAACGTGTGCGGCGACGGGCTCTTGCCCGCCCATGCTGAAATCGTCGCAATGGCCTCATCGCTCAGCTCGCGAAGAAAGTTCGATTTCACGTAGGTGTGCCGCCCGGGCGGGAAGAACGCTTCAAAGAGGCTCTGCATTTGCACATAGCTGATCGTACTGATCATGTCCGCGACCGGCCGGCCGAACTTCCGTAGCGGCCGCAATAACTTTTCGCCTTCCGCCACGGAAGCGCCACAGTAACAAGCTCCCACACCAAAGACTGGAACCCCGTCCGGCATGGTGAAGGCGCCGCCTTGTATCACGATTTCGTCGGGAATTGTCTGGGCGAATTCACGGCAAAAATGCAAGACGTCGGCGCTCTTGCTGACGGGATACATGACTGCCCCACCCACGACCGGGCCGACTTCGTGCAGCCGGTACGCGAGCGACGTTACAACGCCAAGGTTCCCGTTGCTGCCGCGCACGCCCCAGAAGAGATCTTCATTTTCCTGCGCGCTGGCGGTGAGCAGACGGCCGTCCGCGGTAACGATGTCCACGCTGATCAAGTTGTCGAGCGCCAGGCCGTGCTTCGCCATCAAATTGCCAAATCCGCCGCCGAGGGTGAGGCCGGAGATTCCGGTGGTAGGCACCACGCCCAGAGTCGTTGCCAGACCAAATGCCTGGGTTTCGCGATCAAACTCGCCAAGCTTCAGGCCGGGCTCGGCGCGAGCCGTTCGCCGCACGGGATCGACTCGCATGCCCTTCATCCCCGAGAGATCAATCATCAGGCCGTCGTCACAGACCGATTTGCCCGCCACGCTGTGTCCGCCGCCTCGCACCGATACGAGCATGTCGTGCTCGCGGGCGAAGTGGACACATGCGATTACGTCGGCAGCGCCGGCGCAGCGCGCGATAACCGCCGGCCGGCGATCAATCATCGCGTTTGGGATGGTGCGCGCGGCATCATAGCCCGGCTCCCCGGGGCAGAATGACTGGCCTCGAAGCGATTCGCGGAGCTTCTGCACGATGGATTGGGCGATCATCACAGCACCTTCAACGTTGAGAGTACGCGGATTGTACTGCTAGAAGCCGCTCGCATAGAAGCCAGACGTTCGGTCGCAGAGAGTGGCTCAAATCCCATTCTGTATAATCGCCCCTTCGACTTTCCCTTGAAGGAGTGCGTTTGGCGCAAGCAGAGATCGGCATCATCGGCGGTAGTGGCCTCTACTCCATGCCCGGGCTTACCGACACCCGGGTCTTTCCCGTTGACACTCCCTTCGGCGCGCCGTCGGAGGCCTATGTTCTGGGCACGCTGGAGGGCCGCCGCGTGGCCTTTCTGGCGCGCCATGGACGCGGTCACCATATCCTGCCCAGCGAGCTAAACTTCCGCGCCA
>Ga0187817_10001408_pt1 | contig 11727 bp, 8 predicted proteins | sample NC_wetland_sal_i_17_FD_132431 | JGI IMG/M metagenome (GOLD analysis project Ga0187817, IMG submission 132431) | Wetland sediment microbial communities from Neuse River Estuary, North Carolina, USA - SO4_2 | ecosystem: Environmental > Aquatic > Freshwater > Wetlands > Sediment | place: USA: North...
AGCCCCCCATGGGCGATCCCAGCGCCGGCCCGCAAAACCGGGCGCCTCACGTGAGCGACGAGATCGGGCCCTCGGAAGACATGTTCGCCGTGTATCGCGGAGGAGCAGCCGATCCGCTGGACACGCCTCCGGTGTGGCGCTACGCGGCGAAGGACTGCCTGCGCCCGCGGCCCAACGTTCCCGCCGTAGAGCAGTTCCGCAAGGCCGTCGCGGATGCGGAAAAACCAAAGGTTCCCAAGCAGCCGTAGACCGCGGAAAAAGTTCAGGAACACAACTGCCGCAGGCCGTCGCTGATTCTTTCAACGTGCGCGAATCGCGAACCGAACACTGCGTCCCCAGCCTCTTTTCGTGTATATTCCCCACGACCCATGCCCACGTTCTACGACCGTTTTCTGGAATGCGCCGAGCGCTGGCCTGACAATGTTGCGCTCGAACTCCAGCGTCACGATCACATCGAGAGCTGCACCTACGCCGAACTTCACCGCATGTCCGAATCGGTTGGCCGGTGGATCAGGGAACACGGGTTCGAGCGCGGATCACGGCTGGCCATTCTCGCCGACAACCATCCGCGCTGGGTCGCGGCTTACCTGGGAATTATTGCCTCCGGATGCGCGGTCGTGCCGCTCGATACCGCGCTGCACGACGATCAAGTCACCAAGCTGTTGAAGGACAGTGGCGCCTCGGCACTTTTCTGCGACGCAAAGCATCTTCCCGTTGTGCGGCCCGGTGCAAGTGAACTGAACCTCGGCATAATCCTCACGGATCCGGATCGCATGACCAGCCACTCCATCCGAGAGAAGTGGCTGGGCAATATGCCTGCGATTCTTGAAGCGGGCCCGGGCAAGTTCAAAGCGGTGGCCGCGAACAATGACGACCTCGCTTCCCTGCTCTACACCTCTGGCACGACTGCCGACCCCAAAGGCGTAATGCTCACGCACGCCAATTTTCTCGGTGAAGTAGAAGCGGTCTTCAACTGGGTAGACATCGGGCCGAATGACGCTCTGCTCGGCGTGTTGCCCTTGTTTCACGTGTTGGCGCAAATGGCCAATCTGCTGCTGCCGCTCGTGAAGGGATCGCGCGTCGTGTACCTGGAAACGCTCAACACCACGGAACTTTTGCGGGCTCTGAGCGAGCGCAACATCACCGCATTCGCCGTTGTGCCGCAGTTTTTCTATCTGATTCACGAACGCCTCATGCAGGAGATCGCGAAAAGAGGTGCGGTCACGCAAAAGGCATTCGCCGCGATGGTTGCGCTGAACCGCACTTTGCGCAAAGTTGGAATCAATGCCGGCCCCATCTTATTCCGCAAGGTGCACAACACGCTGGGCCCGAAGATGCGATACCTCGTTACGGGCGGATCCCGCTTCGATCCGGGGATCGCACGTGCGTTTCGCGATTTGGGAATCGATGTATTGCAAGCTTACGGCCTCACGGAAACGACTGCCGCGGTTTACGCGAATTCTCCAAACGACAACGAGATCGGCTCTGTGGGCAAAGCCATGAAGGGTGTCGAGGGCAAGATCATCGACCCGCAGCCACAAGAAGAGGGCCCGGCCATCGGCGAGGTCGCCTTGCGCGGTGCAGTCGTGATGAAAGGTTATTGGAACCGTCCTGACGCAACCGCAGCGGTGCTGCGCGATGGATGGTTCCTCACCGGCGATCTCGGATACTTCGATTCGCACGCCCATCTCTTCCTCACTGGCCGCAAGAAGGAAGTCATCGTTCTCAGCAATGGAAAGAACGTGTATCCGGAGGAGATCGAAGCCCATTATCTGAAGTCACCATTCATTAAGGAAATCGCCGTGATGGGTCTGGAAGGCACGCCGGGCGAGGGCGGAGACCGGCTGCATGCGGTGATCGTCCCCAACTTTGAGGAACTCCGCAAGCGCAAAATCGTCAACGCGAAAGAAGTGATCCGCTTCGATATTGAAGGATTGTCGCCGCAGATCGCTTCCACCAAGCGCATCAGCAGTTATGAAATCTGGCAGGACGATCTGCCTCGGACCACGACGCGCAAGATCAAGCGCTTCGAAGTCGAGAAGCGGGTGAAGGCGAATCAGGCGAAAAAAGTTTCCGACGATTCCGAATTGCAGGCAGAGAAACCCCTTACGGCGGAGGAGACCGCATGGCTCGATCTGCCCGATGTGCAACGTAGTTTGAAAATCGTGCGCGATGTGGCACGCTCTGCTCCACCAACCCTGCGGCCCACGCTTAGCCTCGAACTCGATCTAGGGCTGGACTCGATGCAGCGCGTCGAACTTCTGAGCCGCCTCGAAGAAGAGCTCGGCGGCAATGTAGAAGAATCGCAACTGGCCGAGATCTACACAGTTCGCGACCTCATCGATGCGGTCCTGCAAAGTGCCGCGTCTGGAGTGGGCACTCCCGGAACGCGCGCGACTTTCGCTGGATGGAAGGCCATTCTGGCGGAAGATCCTGACGATCCTGATGTACTCGCTCTCACCCATCCTAATTCTTTCAACGACATCTTCTGGTACGTGGTTACTCGCGTCATGCAAATGATCGCCCTGGACCGCTTTTCTCTAAAAGTGATTGGCCTCGAGAAACTGCCGAAGGGCGATCCCTATATCATCTCCTCAAACCACCAGAGCTATCTCGACCCATTGATCCTGGCCAGTGTGCTGCCGCTCGACACCTTCCGGAATGCGTTCGCCGTGGGTACGAGCGAAATTTTCGGCAAAGGATTCATGCGCCGACTGGCGCGATCGATCAAGGTGGTAGTGGTCGATCCGGATGCGAATCTGATTCCGGCGATGCGTGCCGGCGCGTTCGGGCTGCGGCATGGACTCGCACTCATTCTTTACCCTGAGGGCGAGCGTTCGATTGACGGCACACCAAGAATTTTCAAGAAAGGCGCGGCCATCCTCTCGATTCACATGCAGGTCCCGATCGTGCCACTAGCCATTGAAGGATTCTATGAAGCGTGGCCGCGCAACAAATCGTTCCAGCGATTTGCACCGTTGAAGATGGCCTTCGGAGACCCCATCATGCCTCCTTCGGAGTCGGCAGCGTCGGAACAGGCTTATGACAAACTCACCGCGGACTTGAGAGCGCGCATCGTCGAGATGTGGGAAGGTCTCCGCGAAAGTGAGTAATTTTTGGAAATCAGACGCCGACCGCGCCTGCTGCCTGCCCACCGAATGCCTTGGTGAATCCCTCGACCACCATCGAGTCGTAACGGTTGGCGGCTCGCTTGATGACTTCCTGTCCGGCTTGCGATGGCGACATCTTCGCGCCTCTTTGCCCGCTGGTCAAGGCTTCATACTCTTCGGCGAGGGTGAGAATCTGCACCTCGAACGAAGCCTCATCCGGTTTGGTGCCTTCCTGGCGCAGTTGCCGCTCCGATAAGAAGATGGGGATCGCGCGGCGTAACGAACCGCCCATAGCTCCAGCCTTTGAGATAACCCTGCCCAGCTTGCGCTTTCCCGCCTGCAAATCTTCTTGCGTGACCTGGGCCGCCTTGATGAGAACCTCATTTGTGATGCCAAGTTCTTTCAGGTTAAACAGCAGCGCCGCTGTCCGTATGTCCTCGACGCTTCCCGCATCGAGACCGACTGCTTCTGCAACTTTGGTGGCGCACATGGAAATCCGGTAGGCATGAGTTTCGCTGTATTTTTGATTGGCCAGGAAATTCTGCAGGATCGCCAGCATCCCGTCGTACCCTTCTTCCATTTCGCGCAAGGTCTTCTGATTGCGCTCGTAGAGCGTGCCGGTCGCGTAGCCGGCCACCATCAGAATGCCTCCCCAAACCGTGAGGTCGAACCACAAGCCGAGTGGCACTTCCAAATGCCGCCGAAATATCGCAGGGTTCAAGTAAATCAGCAGCACCACCAGCACGATGCTGGCGACCGCCGTGAGCGTGGCGTGGCGGCGGCCAAAGTGATAGGCGGAGTACAGCGTCGGCAGGAAATAGAACACCAGCGCCATTCGCTGCGAGGCGACCAGAAAATTCAACATCGCAGCAATCAGCACCAGAAACAGCAACAGCCAGAGTTCCGGATTAATCTTTCGCACAGTGCCTCCCGGGGGTCAGAGGTACCGAACCAGAAGCCATGGAACCAGGAGCTTCAGAGTCCCAAGCTTGCCCGTTCTGATATTTTCGATGAACGAAAAGGCGAGCCCAAATTACCGAGGTAACGTTAACTCAGTGAATGCTACTTCGCGCGCGGATGCGTCTGATCATAAACCTGCAGCACGTGCTTCATCGAGAGTTGAGTATAGCGCTGCGTAGTCGCGAGGCGCTCGTGGCCGAGGAGTTCCTGAATGGACCGCAGATCGGCCCCTTCTTCGAGCAGGTGCGTACCGAATGCGTGGCGCAGAGTGTGCGGATGTACGTCTGGAGAAAGGCCTTTTGCCACCGCGATCTTTTTAATGATGCGGCCGACGCTGCGAGTGGTCAGGCGTCCGCCACGCTGGTTGATCAGCAGCGCGGGCGTGCTCTTGCGAACTTCGCCGAGTGTTGCCTGGCGCACGGGCAAGTATGCGGCTAGTGCGATCTTCACCGATTCGCCGAAGGGAACGTAGCGTTCTTTTTTCCCCTTGCCGCGAATCAGAATCGCCTCCGCGCTCAGGCGGATGTCGTCGAGGTTAACCCCGGTTAACTCGGAATTTCGAATGCCGCATCCATAGAGCAACTCGAGCATCAGCCGGTCGCGCACAGGAAACGTCGCGGCCTCCGGCATCTGCCCGTCGAGCACTGAGTTCATCTCTTCAATAGTGGGCACACGCGGCAGCTTCTTCGGCAGCTTCGGAGTGGCCACAAGTTTGGCGGGATTCTGTTCAACCAAGCCCTCTTGCGCCAACCAGCGATAGAGCGAACGAACGGCAGCCAGCGACCGGGCGACTGAAGTCTTGCTCAGGCCCTTTTCGTAGAGCTGCGACAGAAATCCGCGGATCGAGATATGGTCAATCTGCTTCCACCCACGCGACCCAGCGTAGGCAGAGAAATTGGCGAGATCGCCGGTGTACGCTTTGATCGTATGTGGCGAAGCGTTGCGCTCGCGCAGGTGGCGGAGGAAGTCAGCCACGGCTTTGCCCACGATTGTGTTCGCTTTGGTCATTCGTGATTCTGCTGCCTATCGGGCCTTCGCTCTGGGATGATGCTTCTGATAGACCGTCCGCAACCGGTCGAGCGCCAGGTGCGTGTACACCTGGGTCGTCGAAATGTCGGCGTGCCCGAGAATCGTCTGCACGGTGCGCAGGTCCGCGCCGTTTTCGACCATATGAGTAGCGCAAGAGTGCCGCAACATGTGCGGAGATGCGTGCCGGCCCGATGCGGCCGACGCCTGGCCGACCATCTGCCATATGCGTTGCCGCGTCAGTTTTCGGCCGCCGCGAGCGACGAACAGAAACGGTGATGTCCTCATCGAGAACGTGTTGGTGCCGTTCTTGGTCGGCTTCGAGGCTTGCATCGCGGCCAAGACAGGACGCCCTTTCGCCAAATATTGCGTCAGTGCGTCCTGCGCAGGCCTTCCCAGCGGCACGATGCGTTCCTTGTCGCCTTTCCCGCGCACGAGCATGTACCCGGCATCCAGTTTCAAATCCTCGATCGTTGCGTTCACTACCTCAGACACTCGCAACGCACCGGCATATAAAAGCTCCAGCATCGCGCGATCACGGGCGGCCAGCGCTGCCGCATCTTTCGGGTCACGATGGGCCGTTGTCAGCGACGAAACCGGAGCGCCTAACGTTGCCTCAATCTCATCCCGCGCCAGCGACTTGGGCAAGACCTTCCACTGGCGCGGCGACTCGATATTCAGCGTGGGATCGTGCTCGATCCGCTTGTCGAGCAGCAAGTAGCGATATAGATGGCGCAGGGCCGACAACTTCCGCCCTACACTGCGCCCGTCGACTCGATTCGAAAAAAGCTGCTGCAAGAATTCGCGGACATCGCTGCGGCGGGCGTTCAGCAGAAGCCGCTTTCGTTTCTCCAGGAACTCCGCAAACTGCGAAATATCGGTGGTATAAGCGCTGATGGAAAGCCGCGCTAGACCTTTCTCAATGCGCAGATAGTCGAGAAATCCGGCCAGCACGTGCGAATTGGTCTCGGAAGCCATCGGGAGACTTAGTATGCGCGTTATCGGACGCTGAGGAAAGTGATGAGGCGGATGCGGAAGGCTGCGCAATCGCAGAGGCGCACTTATGCTCACCACCCGCTGACCAGCAATCGGTGCGCCGCGCGCAGCCCGCATTTTTGATACTTGTCATACGCGCCGGCCGCGCGATCACGAATCTGGTCGTTGCTCTCCCCTGCGACCCACCCGTCGAGCGCACTCTTGAGCGTGTAGGCTTCCGGCGCCATCAATCCCGTGGTCCACACCAGCGGATAGGCTCCTGAAGCGCGTACCGCGTTGGCGAAGAATTGTCTGCTCGCGCACGCCAACACGATCGCATCGCGATGAACTGCATTTTTCTGCGGTGGAAACCTGGGAAGCTGAAAGTCCATCAGGCCATCGTGGCCGATATAGGCCACCAGGTTCGCTCCACCGCCGATCGGCAGTTTCAGCGAGCCCGCCGCACCGGGCAGGGTCAGCGTCTGCGCGCCGCCTCCCGCAGCGGAGTCGAGGAAGTCCAGAATCGTTTGCTTGATCTCCAAGCCGCGATACGCGTCGGCAATTAAATACAAATTCGCGGCGCGATACTTGAAAACGCAACGCTCGAGAATCTCAGCCTTAGATTTTTGCGTGCAAATGATCCGCTCCCAATCCGTAGACCGCGTGAAGAACGTCTTCACTCCATAGGCGGATCCCCAGTAGAGATTGTGTTCCGCATCTTCTCCGTTGCCGAGTATCGGCGCAACCGGAACAATTCCCTGGTGCTGATTGTCGGCCAGCGCGACGAAGACGTGAACGGTGCGCAACGCGGGAGTCTGAGCCCACAGCAAAGCGCTCGCGAGCCAGAGCGCGGCTCCCGCAGCAAGCAACTTCGCGCAGCGAATCACGCTCCCTCCGTGCCGCTGACTTCTCGCAGCAGTTCCACAGCGTACAGGGCGCCTTCCGGTGTATCTTCGTGCTTGAAGTAGGCAAAAACATTGCGGCCGTCGGCCATGTGCTGGCGGATGCGATCCATCATCGATCGCCGCTCCTCGCCCGTATAACTGGGCTTACGGAAGCGGTAATAAACGAAACCTGCCGTCGCGACGTCAGGCGTGGTCATGGTTTCCGTTTCCGCGACGCATAATGCGGCGTTCGAAGATTTCAGCAGATCCCATGTCACGTCGCTGAACCAGGACGCGTGCCGGAATTCGAACGCTGCCGGCACACTGCGAGGCAGCACCGCCAGGAACTCCTTAAGCAACGCTGCATCGGCCTTGAGGTTCGGCGGAAGCTGAAACAGGACCGGACCGAGCTTGCCCGGCGCCGCCAGCGGTTCGATCGTCGCCAGAAATCGCGGCATGAAATCCTCCGTCCCTTTCAGACGTTTGATGTGCGTGATGACCTGGTGCGCTTTGACTCCAAAGCGAAAATGCGCGGGAGTGTCCTGCATCCAGTTTTGGATCGTGGTTTCTTTCACGAGCTGGCGGAAAGTGAAATTCACCTCAACCGTGTTGAGACGGGTCGCGTAATGGCTGAGGAACTTCTTCTGGGCCAGCTTGGCTGGATAGAAATCCGGTTTCCAACTCGGGTAGGCCCATCCGGAAGTCCCTGCGAAGAATTGCGGCATGTTCTCGAAATTTCTGACGGGATTCGGACGAGCCGACCGGGATTATACCTTGCCCCGCTTTTTCCCGGCCGGGCTCTTTTTCTTATCTTTCTTAGGAGCCGTCTTCCCCGGTGGATCGCTCTGATCCGCCTGGGCTGCGATTTCGATAGGCTCTGGTTCTGTTGCAGGCGCCGCCTTCAGATCCGGCAGTTTCTGTTTCAACTCCAGCACCGGCTCAAACAGGTCGCCCATTTTCTCGAACCGCGCTACCACCTGCGCGGCCTCAAATACGAGCAGGCTCGTATCTTTCTTCTTCAGCGCGCGTTCGACCTCATCCCACGTCACCGGGGTTGAAACCGTGGGACGCTCGCGCGCACGCAGCGAATATACTGCGACCGTCGTCTTGTGCTCATCATTCTGGCTCCAGTCGACGAACACTTTGCCGACCCTGGCCTGCTTGCTCATCTCCGACAGAACCAGATCAGGATGCTCGTGCTCCAGCAACTGCGCCAGTGCGCGAGAGAAAAGCTTCGTCGCATCGAATGTCGTCGGCGTGTTCAGTGGAACGTAAATCTGCAGCCCTTTCGAGCCCGAAGTCTTCGGAAAACTCTTGACTCCAAAATGCTCGAAAATCTCGCGCAGCCACAGCCCTACTCGGCAACATTGCACAATGTTGGCGGGAGGCCCAGGATCGAGATCAAACACCATCGCGGTCGGACACTCGATGTCGGTTGCCAAGGCGAGCGAAGGATGCAGTTCAAGGGCAGCCAGATTTGCCAGCCATACGAGCGTGGCCAAATCATCCGCCAGAATGTAATGAATCGTGCGCCGGTTGCGCCCGCTCCAAATCGGTGCGGTCTTGACCCACTCCGGCTTGTGCATGGGCGCGTTCTTCTCGAAGAACGGTTCGCCGTCTACGCCGTCGGGATATCGCTTGCGGGTGAGCGCCCGCCCCGCCAGGTGCGGGATGAGCGCCGGCGCAATACGTGCGTAGTAATCGATTACGTCCTTTTTGGTAAAGCTCGCAGCCGGATAGAGAACTTTCTCAAGATTCGAGAGCTTGAGGTGCCTACCCTGAATTTCGACAGTCGAATCGGTCACATGATCTCCGCGGTGACATTGTGCCTGAATCTGGACAGGGCACAAAATCCGGGGCGTCGATTTGAACCCCGGCCTCCCGTTTGACAAGCTCCCTTCCCCCCACGTACTTTCAAACTTCTGCCCTGTTCGTCCGTCCAAACTATGTTGTGAGCAGAAACATCCGCCCAGCTCTTGGAGGTCCGATGAAATACCGCACTCTGAAAACCGCCGTTCTCTTCATTATTTTCTCGGCATTGGCTTTGGCCCAGGATGAAGCGTCGTTCGCGAAGCGCGTCACCGTCAAGAAACTGGCGAACGGCCTGACGCTGATGATTTGCGAGCGCCCGGAGGCCCCGGTCTTTTCCTTCTTCACGCTGGTCGACGCGGGTTCGGCGCAAGATCCCATGCTCGCCACCGGGCTGGCCCACATGTTTGAGCACATGGCGTTTAAGGGCACGACTACGATCGGCACCACGAACTACGCCGCTGAAAAACTTGGGCTCGAAAAAGTCGAATCTGCTTACGCAGCGTACCTGGCGGAACGCGACAAAACGGTCGGGCAGGATGCCGCGAAATTGAAACAGCTCGAAAAAGCATGGATGGACGCGAGGGACGCGGCTGAGAAATACGTCGTCAGCAACGAATTTGGCAAGATCGTCGAACAAAACGGCGGCGAAGACATGAACGCCTTCACCAGCTACGACGAGACGGGATATCACTATTCTCTGCCGGAGAATCGCCTCGAACTCTGGGCCTATCTGGAATCGGAACGGTTCCTCCATCCGGTGTTGCGCGAGTTTTACAAGGAGCGAGACGTTGTCATCGAGGAGCGCCGCATGCGCACCGACAGCAATCCCTTCGGACGCCTGCTCGAGCAGTTCACCGAAGAGGCGTTCGCCGCGCATCCTTATCATCGTCCCACCGTGGGCTGGATGTCTGACCTGAATCATTTCTCCGCCACCGACGCGCAGAAGTTCTTCGACAAGTACTACATTCCGTCGAACATGGTGGTCGCCATAGCCGGCGACGTAAGGGCAGGGCAGGCAATGCCGATCCTCGAAAAATATTTCGGACGCCTGCCGGCACGTCCTCATCCGGACGAAACTACGACGGTTGAGCCTCCGCAAAATTCCGAACGTCGAGTCATCCTCAAGGAAACATCGCAGCCGATCTACATTGAGGGCTATCACCGGCCCGATTACCGCAGCAAAGATGACGCCGTTTTCGACGCTATTACCGATCTTCTCTCCGAGGGCCGCACGTCGCGCCTGTACCGATCGCTGGTTCGCGACAAGAAAATCGCCTCTTTCTCCGAGGGATTCAGCGGATATCCAGGCATCAAGTATCCGCATCTGTTCGCGTTTCTCGCTGTACCGCTGCCCGGCCACAAGCCTGAGGAAATCGGCGAAGCTATCCATGCCGAAATCGACCGCCTGAAGAAAGAAGACATCACCGACGACGAACTCAAGATGATCAAGACGCGCAGCAAGGCGAATCTGATTCGCGGCCTCGCCGACAACGAAGGCTTGGCGACTCAACTGGCGACGTATCAGGCGCGCTACGACGACTGGCGGGAACTGTTCCGCTCGGTCGATCGCATCGATCAGGTGACGAAAGCTGACATCCGCCGAGTAGCCAATGAAGTCTTTGTCGATACGAATCGAACGGTAGGGTTCATCGAGAACTCCGGCGGCGGTGGGGGCTCACCTGGAGGCGACCAAGGCAGCGGCAATTCCGATCAGGGAGGTGCGCAATGAAGCGGACTCTTCTTATCGCGCTGCTGACAGCGTTTGCCGCAATCTCTGCCTCACGCGCGGCGGGTCAAGCCACAAGTTGGAAACAGATACCCATCCCTCCGCTGCGCTCCTTCCAGCCCCCACAGCCGAAACGCGTCGAACTTTCGAACGGCATGGTGATCTTCCTGCAGGAAGATCACGAACTGCCGCTGATCGACGGCACCGCGCGCATTCGCGGAGGCTCGGTGAACGAACCCGCCAGCAAGGTTGGCCTCGTCGACATTTTCAGCGAGGTCTGGCGCACCGGCGGCACCAAGTCGCAAACTGGCGACCAACTGGATGACTTCCTCGAAGTGCGCGCGGCCAAGGTTGAAACTGGCGGCGGTCCGGACTCCACGACGATCGACTTCTCCTGCCTGAAAGGCGATCTTGACGACGTCTTCAAAGTCTTCGTGGACCTGCTGCAAAATCCCGAGTTCCGCGCCGACAAAATCGACATCGCTCAGAAAGGTGAAGAGGATTCCATCTCGCGCCGCAATGACGACGCCAGCGGAATTGCTCACCGCGAATCCGTGAAGCTGGCCTACGGTGCGGATAATCCCTACGCGCGCGTGCCCGAATACGCCACGGTGGAGGCCATCACGCGCCAGGACCTGCTCGACTGGTACGGCAAGTACATCCATCCCAACAACATCATTCTCGGCATCAGCGGAGACTTCGATTCCGCGGCGATGGAAGCCAGGCTGCGCGCGGCTTTTGAATCCTGGCCCAAAGGACCGACCTTTCCCAAGAACGACGTTCAATACAATCCCGCCAAGCCGGGCTACTACCTGATTCCCAAAGAAGATGTGAACCAGAGCAACATCCACATGGTTGCGCTGGGCACAACCCGCGCCAATCCTGACTATTACGCCATCAGCGTTTTCAATGAAGCCTTCGGCGGCGGATTCTCTTCGCGCCTGTTCAATGACATTCGCACCAAGCGCGGCCTGGCCTACGCTGTTGGCGGTGGCATTGGCACCAATTTCGGCCACCCCGGCGTATTGCAGATTTCGATCGGCACCAAGAGCCAGAGCACCATCGACGCCATTCGGGCTGCCGATGAAGATATCGACAATCTGGCGACGCACCCTATCACCGACGAAGAAATCCAGCGCGCCAAAGACGCCATTCTTAACGCGTTTATTTTTCGCCTTGATTCGCCGGACAAAATCCTCGGCGAGCGCATGGTCTACGAGTACTACGGATATCC
>Ga0187817_10001409_pt1 | contig 11726 bp, 9 predicted proteins | sample NC_wetland_sal_i_17_FD_132431 | JGI IMG/M metagenome (GOLD analysis project Ga0187817, IMG submission 132431) | Wetland sediment microbial communities from Neuse River Estuary, North Carolina, USA - SO4_2 | ecosystem: Environmental > Aquatic > Freshwater > Wetlands > Sediment | place: USA: North...
ACCTCTTCTCGATTGAGCTGCGATCACAAGATGCCTTTGGCGTAGAGGTCCGTGCGGCGGTCGCGGAAGAAGCCCCATCCGGCGCGGTAGCGCTCAATCTCGGCGAGATCGAAGCTGCGCGTGAGCACGCCCTCCTCTTTGTCGCCGAAGCTTGCGACCAACTCACCGGTGTGATCGGCCATGAAGGAATACCCGTAATAGCTCTGCGTCACCCTGTCGTTCTGCTCCACCCCGACGCGGTTTGCGGCGACCACGGGCACGGCGTTCGACACCGCGTGGCCTTGCATCGCCCGCTGCCAGCGCGCGTGGGTGTCGAGGGAAAGATCGTAGGGCTCGGAGCCGATGGCCGTGGGGTAGAGCAGAATCTCGGCGCCCTGGAGCACCATGGCACGCGCCGCTTCCGGGTACCACTGGTCCCAGCAAATGCCGACGCCGATGGTGCCGAGCTTCGTCTTCCAGGCCTTGAAGCCGGTGTCGCCGGGACGGAAATAGTATTTCTCCTGATAGCCAGGGCCATCGGGAATGTGGCTCTTGCGGTAGACGCCGAGGATCTCGCCGCCAGCATCGGCCACCGCCACGCTGTTGTAGTAGCGCGGGCCGTCTTTCTCGAAGAAGGAGATGGGAATGACGAGGTTCAGCTCCTTGGCGAGCTTTTGCAGCGCAAGCACCGATGGATGCTCGCCCGCCGGCCGCGCCAACTCGAACCATTTCGGGTCCTGCTGTGTCGGGAAATAGATGCTCTGGAACAGCTCCGACGGGAGCACGATGTGCGCGCCACGTTTCGCCGCCTCGCGGACAAAGCCTTCGGTCTTGGCGATGTTGGCCTGCATGTCGTGGCCATAGGCCGACTGGATAGCGGCGACGGTGATCACGCGGCTCGTCATCAGGCTGGCTCCTGTTGCGTGATGCAATGGAAAGAGCCGCCGCCGGCGTCCCCGGCGCCGAGCAGGCCGCGCGACGGCACGCCGATCACCGTTCGGCTTGGAAACACCGCCTGCAAGGCGTCGAGCGCGGCTGCTTCCGTCGGCGTCCCATAGACCGGCACGACCACCACACCATTGGCGATGACGAAGTTGAGATGCGAGGCCGGCGCGATCTCGCCGAGCGCATTGCTATATAGGCCTGGACTGGGGATGCGGATCACCTCAAGCCTGCGGCCTTTGGCATTCGTCGCCTGCTCGAGGTCTCGTGCGATCTGGTCCAAGGTGTCCGCGTTCGGGTCATCAGCACTGGCAGGCAATTGGCACACGACTTTGGCAGGGCCGGCGAAGCGGGCGACGTTGTCGATATGGCCATCGGTGTGATCGTTCTTGAGGCCCTCGTCGATCCAGATGACCTTCTTGGCGCCGAGCGCCTTGCGCAGGGCTGCTTCGGCTTCAGCCTTGGTCCAGCCATTGCGGTTGGCGTTGAGCAGCGTCTGGCGCGTGGCGAGGATCGTGCCTTCGCCGTCATGTTCAACGGCGCCACCTTCGAGGACAAAGTCGAAACTCAAAATGGACACGCCTGCGAGCCGCGCGATGTCGTCGCCGACGGTCGCGTCGTCCGGCAGGTCGAATTTGCAGCCCCAGCTGTTGGTCTTGAATCTGAGCGCGACCGCGCCGCCGCGCGTCCGCGCAAAGATGGGCCCCGTATCGCGGAGCCAGATATCGCCGTAGCGCGCCGGAACGATTTCGGCGGCGCTTCCGACAGCGGCGCGTGCTGAGGCTTCCGCCTCGGCGCCGTTGGCGAGCAACCGCACCCTATTGCCTTCAGCAAGCGCATGCACCATGGCCGCGACGTCGCGACGCGGCGGGCCAAGGTCGCCGTTCCATTCGCGCGCATAAGCCGGCCAGGCGGCCCAGATCGCCTTTTGCGGCGCCCATTCCGGGGCCACGGAGATCGGCTTCTCGGTCACGGAAACTGTCATAGCGTCCTTTTATGGATCGCGGCCTCAGCCGATCAAGCGGCAAAAGCGCTGAGATAATGGCGGTTTGTCTGCGACACCAGGGCGTGGATGGCGGCCAAGCCAGGTTTGGTTGCGTGAACTCAAGGTGCTAAATTTGCGTTTCGGGGACGGGGCGCTCTGTTCTTGAGGAGGTCAGTATGGCATCACCTAGCAACATTTTTGGTTCTGATGGCGGCTCCGCCGTCCCCGGCGGCAACGTCGCCAAACCCCTGATCATCGCGCTTCTGGCGTTGTTCGCCTCGCGCTATTTCGCCGGAAAAGGGAAGGACCAGCCGGCGGGCGCCGGTCCCGGGCCAGCACCGCGGGTTCCGCAGGCAGAACCCGCATCCGATCCCTCGCCTGGCAATGTCCTTGACGGCCTTGGCGGCCTCGTCAAGCAATTTCAGCAAAAGGGCCTCGGCGACACGATCGACAGCTGGGTCAACAGAGGAATGAATAAGGACATTTCGTCGGGGCAAATGTCGGACGCGCTTGGTCCGGACGTCGTCGATCAGCTGTCCCGGCGCACCGGCCTTTCCCGCGACCAGGTCATTTCTGAATTGGCAAAGATGCTGCCGAACGTGGTCGACAGGCTTACCCCGGACGGGCGCTTGCCGACGCAGCGGGAGATGGAGCGGTTGATGGGCTGAAGCCTTAAGCGGCCGCGATCAGGATCACGAATTCACAGCAGGGAGGAAACTTGACATGTCGATTCTAGCCTGGATTGTCTTGGGCCTGATCGCGGGCTTTATCGCGAGCAAGATCTTCGTTGGCACCGGTCAGGGCATCCTGATGGATATCGTGCTCGGCATCGTCGGCGCCGTGGTCGGAGGCTATCTCTTCAGCGCGCTGGGCTCGACCGGCGTCACCGGCTTCAATCTTTGGAGCATGTTCGTGGCGGTCATCGGCGCCGTGGTCCTGCTCTGGCTCTACCACGCCATCAGCGGCCGCGCCTAAGCTGAGGCCTGAGTTCTGAAGCAAACGGCGGTGCTCCAGAGGCGCACCGCCCCTTCTCCTATTACTCCGGTCGCTCTGGAGGCGGGGTCTTGTTGCTTGGACCACCAGGCGCGGCGCCTGGGTGTGGACCGGGCCCGTGGTGCGGTGGACCGAATGGTCCGCTCGGGCCTCCATCACGACGAGCGCTGAGCCTGGCCTCAATTTCAGCGACCTTGGTCAGGTGCTCCGGGGTGAGCTTGCTTTTCAGGGCATCAATCGCCTTCACGAGGTCTTGCGCGTGGCGGCCCCGCTCAATCGCATTGTCGGCAAGTCGCCGCGCATGCGCGAAGGGCTGGTTCGCCTGGCTGTCCGGGGCGGCGTCGGTGGGGCCCGCTCCGGGTGTCGTTTGGCGCCACGACGGAGTCACGGTCGCGATCAGCGCGTCAGTGAAATCGCGCCAGGCGTCGAGCTGATTTGGCGCGGATGCCGATCTCGGTTTCTGCCGCGTGTTTTTCCTCCTACGGGCCAAGCCGGATATCCCTGCTATCCTCCTTGGTTCTTAAGGTTTTGGCCTCGATATTTCCGAGCGCTTTCGGCTGGCACGCTTCGTGTCGAAACATTGCCGAAGGGCCGACCCGCGCGGTTTCGTTACAAAATTAGCCTCGTTGCAGCCACGCCGGAGCGCTAAAAAGGGCTCGATGACCGCTCAGCAGCGAATTCTTGTCGCAGACGACGATCCGGAGATCCGCAAGCTGCTCGCCCGCTATATCGAGAGTCAGGGCTTCAGCGTGCTGCTCGCTGCAAGCTGCCATGAGCTTCACGAGCGTTTGGCGACGCACCAGGTCGATCTCATCGTCCTCGATGTGATGCTCCCGGACGGCTCTGGGCTCGACCTTTGCCGCGACCTGCGGGCTCAGCGTTCGAACGTGCCCATCATTTTGCTGACCGCCTTGAAAGAAGACGTCGACCGCATCATCGGTCTTGAGATCGGGGCTGACGACTATCTCGGAAAGCCGTTCAACCCACGCGAGCTCATTGCGCGCGTCCGCGCCGTGCTGCGGCGGCGTGGCGAAGCCATCCTGCCGGCAAGCGAGAAGAAGATCTACTGCTTCGAGGGCTTCACCGCCGATCCGCAAACAAGGCGCGTGATCGACCCGCAAGGGACGGACATAGTGTTGACTGGCGCCGAGTTCGACCTGCTCAAAACCTTCCTCGACCGGCCGGGCCGCGTGTTGTCCCGCGATCAGCTGCTTGACCTCACCCGCGGCCGCAATGGCGACGTGTTCGACCGGTCCATCGACGTTCTCGTGAGCCGTTTACGCCGCAAGCTCGGCGACGGAGCCTCCTCGCCGCTGTTCAAGACCGTACGCAACGGCGGCTACCAATTGGCGGCGCGGGTCGATCTCCAGGATGGCGCGGCGTGAACACCCTGCGCGCCAAGATCGCCCTGCTCCTCGTCGTGGCGATCGTGTCGGTGGTTGGCGTCCTCTCCTGGGTGATGCTCTCCCTGCTTGGGCCTCGGCCGCCGCAGCGAACGATCCAGCCAGTGGCGGATCAGGTGCAGATGCTCACGCGCATCGCCAAGCAGGACACGGGCGCCCTCACTTTGGTTCCTGAGCCCGCGGCCGGGCATGTCCACAAGAATGCCACGGCGCGGCTGCGCTCCGAGCTTGCGGCACGGGGGGTGGACCTCCCCGTTACCGTCTCGCGCGAAGCATGGAGCGCGCCGCTCGTGGTCTCGATTCCCATCGGCACCGAGGGATGGCTACTCATGCCGATTTCGGATCTGCCACCGCAAACCACCCCGTGGCCCGTGCTGTTCAAATGGCTCGCGCTGATCACCGTCGGTGCCACGGCGATTGCCGTGTTCGCCGCCCATCGCATGGTGCAGCCCCTCGTGCTTTTGGAGAATGCGGTGGAGTCGGTAGGACCCGACGCCATCCTTCCAGTGTTGCCGGAGCGAGGACCAGCGGAAGTGCGTGCTACGGCGAAGGCGCTCAATTCCCTGTCCTCCCGACTGAGAAAGGCGATCGAGAGCCGCATGCGGCTGCTTGCCGCCGCGGGTCACGATCTCCGCACGCCGATCACGCGCATGCGTCTTCGCGCCGAATTCGTCGAGGACGAGGAGGAGCGGAGCCTGTGGCTCACCGATCTCGACGAGCTTGAGCGCATCGCCGACAGCGCCATCCTGCTGGTACGCGAGGAGTCGGGCAAGGCCGCGCCGGAGACGTTGCGGCTCGACGAGCTAGTCGCTGACGTTGCCGCCGAGCTCAAGGATCAAAACCTGGACGTGACGCTGGCGCGCGCGGAGCCCGTCACGGTGCGGGCGAGCCGGCTGGCGCTCAGCCGCGCGCTCCGCAACTTGATGATCAACGCCGCGACCCATGGACGAAGCGCGCGCGTCAAGGTCGAGGGAGCGGCGGGCTCGATGGCCCAGGTCATCATCGAGGACGAAGGACCGGGCATTCCGTCGGCGCTTCTAAGCCAAGTGTTCGAGCCCTTCTTCCGCGTCGATCCCGGCCGGCGCCAGAAAATCGCCGGAGCCGGCCTCGGGCTCACCATCGCGCGCGAGATCGTCCAGCGCGCGGGCGGCGACATCAAAATTGCCAACCGCTCGGAGCGCGGTTTGCAGCAGATCGTGGAGCTGTTGAAAATTGAGGAGCCGGCGCTAGCGACGCGCGGAGTGTCCGCCGACGAAGCCAATCCGCTCCGCCGTTCCTTGGCATAAGATACGAATCGTCCTGTGCTATCGAGATGGTTGGCCGCGCCAGCGCCGTTGCCTTAGCGCGCCAATTTGCATGATTGAAAGGGGACGCTTTTCATGCCGGATCCGACTTCGACCAACGAGCCCTGGGACGAGCATCTCATTCGCTATGTAAGGCTGTATCCTTGTTTTTCTTTTATAATCCGCCAGTTAGCAAGCTCTATCCCCATCTAGGCTAACGCTGGGCAACAAGCCTCACCCCTGGCCGCGCCCAATTGGTGAATTCGACCCCAGGCCTTCTCTAGCGCCTTCTTAATGGCCGCCAGAGACAGGTTCAGGGCAAGTCTCGTGCATGTGCCAATGGCAGTGAGCGTTATGGTTGCTTTCGCACAAGGCCACGGCCATTGCGAGCTTTTGTGAAAGTTGCCGGCTGTTCCGAAGATGAGCCGGCTCTAAACCGCGTTCGGTTTCGCCCCGCTATACCGACGGCGCCCCTTCGCGGTGCTTCACGGCGAACTCCTCCTCGGGCGACAAAATGAGCGTCCTCCGTCCGTAGGCCGCGAAGTAGATGATCGCCAGCGCATACCAGATCGCCACGCCGATAACGCCGGTGCGGTATACGGGATCGGCGAGCTGGAAGCCAATGGTCACGAGCGCGATGATCACCGTAAGCGCCGCCCCAACCACACCGAAGGGGCTTCGATACGGACGTTCGATATTGGGGAACCGTCGACGAAGTTGGATGAAGGTGAGGCCTTGCAAGAGATATGAGAACATTGCTCCGAAAACGGCCATGTTGAGGAGTACGCCGCCGATGAACGACCCCGCCGCCTCGCCACCCATGGTGAACCACACCACCAGCATCACGGCGAGCCCAATCACCGCGCCGGCGATGAGGGCAACGTTCGGTGTCTTGTGCTCGCCGTGGGTGACAGACAGGAAATGCGGGAAATAGCCCGCCCGCGACAGCGAGTAGATCTGCCGGCCGGAGGCGAAGATGATCGCGTGGAAGCTTGCGACGAGGCCGATGACGGCGGCCAGCGCCAGCGCGCCCGCCGCATTCGATCCGAAAATCGCTCGGAAGCCATCGAGGATCGGCTCCCCCGAAGTACCGAGGGCGAAGGCTCCATGGACGGTTGCCGTCCCCCCGCCGGCGTCAGTGATTTCGCGTTCGATCGGGATCGCCGGGTTGAAGACAAGAACAAGGAACCCTATCGCGATTAGCGTGAACATGCCGAGCATGATGCCCTTCGGCATGTCCCGTCGCGGATCAACCGACTCTTCCGCGGCGAGCGGGAGCTGTTCAATGGCAAGGAACAACCACACTGCAAAAGGCAGTGAAGCGAGAGTACCATATCCCCCGAACGGCAGGAATGGTCCATTGCCCCCCGGCAGCTCTACCGCCGCCCCGGTCGCGGGATCAACGCCGATGTTCAAGGCGTATTTGCCGAAGTCGAAGAGCGGAATCGCGCTGACGAAAAACACGATGAGGACCGTGATCGCGAGCAGGGTGGCGATGGCGGTGACCTGGAACGACAGCTCGACTCCGCGGGCGTTGAGGCCGACAAAGATGCTGTAACCGAGGATCCACCAGACTGGCTGGAACGCGACCGGTGTCTGAAAAATCGCCGTAAGATAGGCCCCGATGAAGTAGACGATCACCGCCGGCGTCAGCACATACTCGATGTTCTCGGCAACGCCGGTGATGAAGCCGCCCCATGGTCCGAAGGCCGTCCGGGCAAACGAGTAGGCTCCGCCGGTATGCGGCAGGGCCGGGCTCATCTCGGCGATGGAATAGGTTAGCCCGAGATACATGATCGTGATGATGATGGTTCCGACGAACATGCCGCCCCAGCCGCCCACAGCGAAGCCCAGGTTCCAACCCGAGAAATCCCCCGAGATGACCGCGGCGACGCCGAGCGCCCACAGGTAGAAGACGCCCGCGTGACGCCTGAGCTCTCGGTCTTCGAAATAGTCTATGCTGGGGCTGCGATAGAAAACTCCGCCTTCGTACTGCTTCTCAGCCATTTTCCGATCCACGGTACCTTCCGGATTCGCCACTACAACAGGGCTAGGATCCGTCCCACGCTGCCCCCGCGAAGGAAGTTATGTTACAAGATGGCTTGGCGGCGCCCCTTTTCCGTAACATCCCAGGCGGACTTGGCAAGATTGTCAATCGCTGCCTTAAATGGGTTTGGAAGCTGGTTGGGGCCAAACTGCGAAAATCGAGGAAACTCTTGGCGCACCTAACGCGATAAGGTCCGTTCTTGGCACGAAGCCGACCATCGCCGAGGGCGCTGTTACGTCAGCTACTGACCCTAAGCGGACATGTGCAGTTACTCCAGCAGATCGATTCTCGGACCACTCACTTAACCAGACGCTCGAAGGCGCGAAGGCAGCGCCGCTACTTGAGCGCCGGCTCGGGCGTGCCGAAGCGGTAGGTAAACCCGACCGTCATCTCGCCGCCTTCGCCTTAAATATCACTTCCGTGGTTTGGGTTACCGATCGTGCCGAGGGAACGTCGGGATGCCCGAGTCGCCGAGGTCAGAGAGCGCCGGCAAGACTCACTCGCGCTTGAGCCAGAGTGCAGCTGCAAAAACGCCTTGAGATCCGGTTCAATAGGGCCGGATCGAACGTAGGAGAGAGCCTAGGCATTGCCGCGCTCGGTAGTTACTACCTTCTCTCCGAACGGCGCGCAGGGCTCGAGCAAACAATGGGCTGAGTCCCAGAGAAGTGCCGCGGTGTGGCAAATACCACAGCGCTAGTCCGAGCGATGATCCATGATCCCCTCGTGCTCAAGATGGTCTTGAGCAGACGATAGTCAAAAGGAGATTCCCGATGTTCCCGCTCAGTCGTATCCAGTTCTTGAAGTTCGCTGCGGTGGGCACCCTAGCTGGTCCTCTGCGCAACCCCAACACGTGCCGAAGAGCTGGCCCAAAATTCGGGACCGGTCGGACCCCACGAGCCCGTTATCACGACGATTGGCAGTGATCGCGTCGTAGCATTTTACGAGCCAGGCAATGATCACTGCGCTCTCAACACAGGGGTAATTGGTTCCTTCCCAGTCTAGACCACCAATAAAATCAATGAATTAATGAGATTTAAGTTATCCGTGCTGGCTTCGTGTCAGCACCATGTCAGCAACGCCCGCTGGCGATAAATTCGACGCATTCTGTCTCTACCACGTCGGCGGAAACCTCCCCGCCGCTCTAGCAGAGCGACGAACCGGGGTTAACTGGAGGGCCTTGATGGGATTTTGCTCTATGAACGCATTGCGCGCGCTATGCCTGATTCCATTTGCACTGTTGGCGGTCGTCGGAGCGCCTCAGGCGAGCAAGGCGGGTTCGGCGACTGAGATAAACGCCGCCGCTAACGCAACCTTGGAAAGCTTTGTCGCCCAGAACCAGAGCGCGCGCGAACTTGGCCACAAGGCCGCGGGAGTTTTGGTGTTTCCCTCTATCCTCAAAGCAGGCCTCGGATTTGGTGGGGAATATGGAGAGGGAGTTCTTATCGTTAAGGGAAACGCCGCCGGGTATTACAACATCGTCTCGGCCTCATTCGGCTTTCAACTCGGCGTCCAATCTCGATCCCTCATCATCATGTTCATGACCGAAGAGGCGCTCGCCGGATTTCAGAAAACCTCCGGCTGGAAAGTCGGCGTCGATGGATCGATCGTAGTCGTCACGGTCGGCGCCGGCGAATCCATCGATACCAATACCCTCACCAGCCCCATCATCGCCTTCGTTATTGATCCGCAAGGGCTGATGTACAATTTGAGCCTCGAGGGCTCGAAGATCAGCCGCATCACCCCCTGACCTCGCCTAAAGAAGCTGCGAACGAGGCCAACAATCCGCACGCAAGGTGTTATGTGCTCGCGCAAGGGCCACCTCCGTGTTGCGGCGTCCGGCGAAGGACGTCGAAGGTATTGAGCGCGCAAGACGCACCCCCGAAATCGAGCGGACTTAGGCGCGGTATCGTTCACCCTACCCGACATTTTTGCAGAGCGTGAAATTTCCGAAGGCCGCAAATCGAGCAAGCCCGAAGGACCCGCGTGCTAAACTGCAACGAGCTCTACCGGCAGCATGGGCTGATGCCGCGAAAGACTGCATGCAGGAAGGGGATAGAGATCGCAAGATCCGCGGCTGCACTGAAATCACCACTAAACGGCTCGCCAAGGGCCAGTCCCTTTCCCACGCCTACAGCAACCGTGGCGGCACGTACGACAGGATGGGGGGACTACGATCTGGCGATCGCCGATTTAGACAAGGCGATCCAGCTCGATCCGAAATCCGCTACTGCCTACAACAACCGCTGCATCGGGCGATTACCGATTGCGAGCAGGCGATCCAGCTCGATCCGAAATACGCTGCTGCCTACAACGACCGCGCCGTCGTCTACGACGCGAAAGGCGACTATGACCGCGCGATTGCCGACTACGACGAAGCCATCCGTCTCGCTCCGAAAATCGGTGTCATCCACAGAAACCGCGGCCGCGTCTATTTCCATAGAGGGGATTTCACCGCTGCGGCTGCCAATTTTCTGAACGCGAATGACCTCGAGGATAATGCCTACGCGATGATCTTGCGGTTTATCGCACGCGGCCGGATGGGACAGGACGGGACGTCAGAGCTTTCAGCCAATGCCGCGCGGCTAAAGACGAAGGATTGGCCTTATCCCGTGATCGATTTCTATCTCGGGCGGCGCTCGCTGGACGAGCTGCGCGCCGCTGCGAGCAAGCCAGAAGAAAAATGCGAGGTCGCGTTCTATGTGGGCGAGTGGCAACTGCTCCGAGGCAACCATGCCGATGCCAAGACGGAATTGCTGGACGCAGCCAAAACCTGCCCCTCCCGAGAAGACGAACGTATCGACGCAATCGTGGAGCTAGGTAAGCTCTGACGAGCCACGGCGTTGCGAGAGCGGCCTTTACGTCACTCGACACCCTGCCGACCTTACTCGCTAAAGCGTGAGTGATTTTGTGGCCTTGGCCTTACCAACTTTCGATTCCTCACGCGGTTGGGTGGGGCATGGACAAGAGCTTCTTGGCCAGCTTCTCTAGGTCTTTCTCGTCTTGATCCTAGCGGGGCTTAGGCATGGCCAAAAACGGTATCCTCCAAGAGAAGATACGTAGCTTTTACTTCGCTGTCGGATTCGCGATAACGCAATGGCAACAAGTTGAATTAGCCCTAACCCAACTGTTCACCTTGCTTCTCAAGTCAGATGCACGCGCTACCAGCGCAGCCTTCAACTCCGTTCTTAGCTTCCGAACTAAGTTGGCAATGGTGCGGTCGGCAGCAGCCGTTCAACTGAAAGATAACCCGTTGCTTGACGAATGCATATCGCTCTGTAACCGACTAGAAAAGAAAGCCCAGAAACGAAACCAACTGGCGCATTTCATGGTGATCCAGGAACCTGTCGAGTACGGGCATCCCGCGCCCGAAATGGACATAGACTGGTCACTTCGTCCAACCTTCTTCGATGGCGCTCGCGAGCGGAGATACAAACGAGGAGCGCCACGACTAACAACTAACGACGTTATGAACCGAGCGAATGCCTTCATTACCTGAAGCAACGAAGTTTGGCATTTTAGCGAGAAGGTTCGCACTGGATTAGGGTGATTTGGGCATCGGGACAGTCTTTAAAACTGCGCCCGGTCATTCTGGTCACAAGAGGAGCCAACCCAGAACCACCCCTATTTGGAAACCTAAGTTGCGTCCTGACTTCATCCATGAGGCGGCGTCAACCGTGCGGCCCCCTATCTTGCCAAAGCTAGCGCTTAGCGTTTGGAGCCGTCCGGCCCAGTATAGCTGTTTCTCTTGGCCACCACGTCCATCGGGCGGTGAGTCATCGGACCCTTGTCGTCGTAACTATCGCCAAGATTCCCATCTTCGGGGCGGCTCGACTGAGGGGCCTTATGGACCTCTACATGCTGGGCGGTGTTCGCGTAGTGCCCCTTATTCTGCTTAGCGAACCGAATCGGGTCCTGGTGATGGTTTCCGGTTTTCAGGCTGGAGTAGTCTTTCAGAGAGGATAAATTTTCTACGGTCGTGTGCTCCTATGGTTAAGACGCGTAATCACAAGCGTGCGCATATTGTCCTCCCAGCTTTTATTTTAGGGCTTGGTGAGTGATCTGGTTGTTTGTTTGCCATGGTGACTATTCTACTA
>Ga0187817_10001410_pt1 | contig 11723 bp, 9 predicted proteins | sample NC_wetland_sal_i_17_FD_132431 | JGI IMG/M metagenome (GOLD analysis project Ga0187817, IMG submission 132431) | Wetland sediment microbial communities from Neuse River Estuary, North Carolina, USA - SO4_2 | ecosystem: Environmental > Aquatic > Freshwater > Wetlands > Sediment | place: USA: North...
AATCGGCCAGAATCGGCGAACAGGCGCCTCCACTTATCACAGGTATGGGTGATGTGCGTCATAGAAGTGGTGGTCGTTCTTCCCATAGTCTTCACTTGTAGCTGGACCGTGGCGCGGTTTTGGTGGGCCCCAGGTTAGCGACCCTGCAAGCCAGACGCAGCGACCAATCAGTCCCCAGGGTCATGTTGCGACAATGACGTGGCAGGAGACCCTCATGATCACCACCGAACTGGAGCACAGGCTTGTCCGAATCCCGCGCGACGAGGGACACGACTACACTGACGAAATGGCGCGGAAACGCCGCGAGCTTATTCGGGAGCAGACCGGCGCTAACCTCTCTCACATCGCGCAGTATTCCTTCGATCCGGCGATTCTTCCCGGTAATATCGAGAACTTCATCGGTGTAGCTCAGGTTCCCATCGGCGTAGCCGGGCCGATCCGCATCAATGGGGAGCACGCCAAGGGTGACTTTTACATTCCGCTCGCCACCACCGAAGGCACGCTTGTCGCCAGCTATAACCGCGGCATGCGGCTCTTGAGAGAGAGCGGCGGAGTCAAGACCACGGTAGTCGACGATTGCATGCAACGCGCGCCGGTGTTCATCCTCAGCGATGCGCTGCAAGCTCGGGAGTTTGGCCGCTGGATAAAAGAGAACTTCGTCGCGATCCGGGAACAAGCGGAAGCAACCACGAGCTTCGGAAAGCTTCACGGGATCGCTCAATTTGCTGTGGGCCCTCTCCGCTATCTTCGCTTCAACTACACCACGGGCGATGCCGCGGGACAGAACATGGCGGCTAGGGCGACCTTCGCTGCATGCGAATGGATTAAGAACAACTATCCGGGCACGGTGAGGTACTTCCTGGCAGGAAACGTCGATACCGACAAGAAGCATTCGCACATGAACATTCTTCTGACTCGTGGCAAGCGCGTGGTTGCCGAGGCAGTTATCCGCAGAGAGGCGTTGCAGCGCATCATGCACATCGATACCAAACAGCTCTTCTGGGCGCGCCAGGTGCAGATGACAGGAGCATTTCTGGCGGGATCGTCCAATAACGGCTCCCACGCGGCGAATGGACTCGCCGCTATGTTCATCGCGACCGGCCAGGATGCCGCCACGATCGCCGAATCGCACGCGGGCCTCAGCTATTCGCAGTACCTCGATAATGGCGACTACTACTGGTCGATTACTCTACCTTCGCTCATTGTCGGAACTTGCGGGGGTGGTACAGGCTTGGCAACCCAGCGGCAATGTCTCGAGATGCTCGGTTGCTACGGCACCGGCAAGGTGCTGAAGTTCGCAGAAATCTGCGCGGCGGTGGTTCTGGCGGGGGAGACGTCCCTTGCCGGCGCCATGCTGCATGGAGACTGGGTGACCGCCCACGAAAGGCTCGGGCGCAACCGGCCGGAAACTAAGAGGGAGGCGCATCATGCGGCTCGGTCGAATTCAAGACCATCTTTCCTGGAATAATGCGGCTTTTCTGTATTTGGAACGCGAAGGCGTTCCGCTGCATATCGCGTCAGTCAATCTGCTGGAAGGCTTCCTTTCGCTCGCAGACTGCATCCGATTCGTCGAATCGAAGATTCCACTGGTCCCGCGGTATCGCCAGCGGGTAGTCGAGCCTCTGTTCAACAGTGGTCTGCCCACCTGGGAGTTCGACCCCGACTTCGACGTACGCAACCACATCTGGGAAGTCACGCTTAAGCACGGGACTGATGCCGAGCTCAAGGCTGTCGCTGGCGAAATCCTGGGTACGCTAATGGACCGGCAGCGGCCGCTCTGGGACATTGCCTTAGTGCGGGGTTTGAAAGGCAACCGAACCGGCTTTATCGCGCGTGTGCACCATTGCCTCGCAGATGGTATGGCTGGCGTGGGCCTGATGAATGTCGTCTTGGACGCCAGCCCCGCTGTGCCGCCTCTGTCCAAAAAACCGCGCCGATTCCGTGTGCCGGCCCCCCCCGATCCGTGGATCTCGCTGCTAGGCGGCTGGATGAATTCATACGCCGACGGCATCCAGCAGGCGCTTAAGGCGCAGTCGGACGCGCTGAACATTGCCGAGACAATTGTGAACGGCGGTTGGACCGTGCCGATGGACAAGCTCGCAAGACTTCTCCCTGAACTGGCCGCGCCCACCGAGGCCCTGCACTTCAACGTGACCTGTCGCGGGCCACAGAAACTTGCCTGGGTAACATTTCCGCTGGCGTATATCAAAGCCATAAAAGACGCCCGGGGGTGCACTTTCAATGATGTCGCCCTCGCTCTTGTGACCTCGACGATACGGCGCTACGCCGCGCTGCATGGCGATCGCATAAAGGGACGCTTGCTTCGCATCATGGTTCCGGTAAATCTTCGCAGCAACGGCAACACGGGAGAGCTGGGGAACGTGGTTTCGATGATTCCCGTTACCATCCCGCTCGATATTCATAATCCACGAACACTGCTGGCCGCAGTGCACGAAAGGATGGAATTCCTGAAGAGCGCTCATGTCGCAGAATTGGTCAGTTTAGCCGGTGGATTGCCGGGCATACTGCCGCCGAGCCTGCAGGCACTCATTGGCCCCCTCGCGAGCCAGTTGCAGGGTACCCCGTTTAACCTCGTGTGCACCAACGTGCCCGGGCCGCAGTTCCCGCTCTACCTGATGGGCCACAGAATGCTGACGTGGTATCCCTATGTGCCGATCGGTGGCGGCACGGCTGTCAACTGCGCGATCGTGAGTTATGACGGCACCGTGTATTTCGGGTTCACCGGGGACGCGCACGTGGCCCCGGATCTCGCGCGTCTCGAAAAGTTTCTGAAATCGAGTGCGGAGGAATTGGGGAAAGCTGCCGGAGTCCAGCCGTCCCCGAAGCAGCGTGTCCGTCCGGAGGTCAGGACGGCGGCAGTACCGGTGGTCGTGCCGACTGAGACCAGTCGGAGCACCCCGGTTCCGGCCGTCCATTCTGCGGCGAGATTGTCTCCGAAGCCAAGAAAGGAAGTCTTGACGAAGGTCGCGTGAGAAGATGCCGGCCAGCGCATCCTCTGCCGCGCCCTCCGAAAGGCCGGCGAAGGGAGGATTATCTTGTTGACAACAAGCTTTCCGGTGATCCTCGCCCGCTCCGCCAACGTTGCCTGCCTAGAGTTTGAGAACCTGGCTAGACTGGGGACCTACCCACGGCTTCACTTCGAAGGCCGCAGCTACAGCAACGTCGAAGAACTGCACTACACCGGTAAGCTGGCCTTCGCCTTGCGAGAGCGTGCTATCGTGCCGGGCGATCGCGTCATGGTGGTTATGCCGAATACGCCTGACCTGACGGCCAGCTTGCAGGCCATCTGGATGATTGGCGCAGTGGTAGTTCCGATCATGCCGTACTGGACTGTGCCTGAGATTAGCTACGCATTGCGGCACTCGCAGGCGATCGCCGTCCTCACACTGCCTTCGCTGGCGCCTCGGGTACACGAAGCATGTCGCGGATTCGAATACGCGCGGCATTTGCTCTCGTTCGGCGCCACCGACTGCGGCTTCGAAGATCTCTACCCCGCAGTCGAACAAGCTTCGTGCATCGACGCTCCCGTCGACCGTTCGCCGCGTGACTTGGCAATGTTGCTCTATACGTCAGGAACTTCCGGGAAGCCGAAGGGTGTCATGGTCACCCATGAAAATATTGTGGCAGCGGTCGAGAGTGCGAATGCCATGAACCCAGATCTGCCTCGCTATCCAATGCTGCACGTTCTACCGCTGACGCACGCGTTTGGTTTGATCATGCTGAAGCTGGCGCAACGCTGGGGTTCGCCGTGCGTGCTTATGACCCAGTTTGATGCGATAAGAGTATTTCGAGCGATCGAGCAACATCAGATTGGCTACATGCCCGCGGTCCCCACCATGTTGGTGCACTTGCTGCATCACCCCGAGCGAACCAAATTCAATTGCTCGAGCTTGTACCGGATCACCAGTGGGGGAGCGCCGCTGCCGGAGAAGTTGCGCCAGGACTTCCAGCAGGCATTCGGGTGCCATGTCGATCAGGGGTATGGAATGTCGGAATCGGTTGCCGTCGCCACTGCTTACGACAACCACGAGCCCTACCGGCCAGGTAGCGTGGGGCGCGCAGATCCCGGAATCAGAATTCGAATCGTCGATGACAAGAACAGAACCCTGCCGCCGCTTCAGACTGGCGAAATTTGCCTCTCAGGTGCAAACATTACCTCCGGATACTGGCAGGATCAGATTGCCACCCAGGAAGCATTTCACGACGGATGGTTCCATACCGGCGATCTCGGGCACTGCAGCGCGGACGGATACCTGCACATCACCGACCGCAAGAAAGATTTGATTATCAAGGGCGGAGAAAACATTTCCCCGAGCGAAATTGAGGAGGCGCTCTATCTGCATCCCGCGGTCGCGGAAGCTGCCGTTATCGGACTTCCCGACAATGTTTTTGGCGAGGAGATTTGCGCGGTCATTCAATTGAAGCGGGGTATCGAGGCCAGCGGCGATGAGATTCGGCACCACCTGGCCCGGCACGTGACGAAGTTCAAGGTCCCGCGGCACGTGGTGTTTCAACCGGCGTTGCCTAAGAATGCGGTGGGGAAGATCCTGAAGCGGGCAATCCGGGAACAGCTTGCGACAACGGGGGTATCCGCCTAGGTTTTCCTGCAGCGAGTTTCCTTTGGGACGGTTTTTCGGAACCTTCGCCTAGAGACGGAGCGCCGTGCCAAACGCCCGGTTGGGATTAAGGCGGCTCCAGCCGCGACGGCTTAGTACGGTGAGGACAAGTTGTGTGCCCGAGGCTGCGCAATTGGGGGTTGGGGTAGCGAGCGCTGGTTCCGATCTTTCCTGGATTTCCACAAGGAGGAATCTCTTGTGGGTCTCCCTGCCCAGCCGATGAACGGCTCCCCCGTCAATACCGTTCCCTATCCTTTGTGTGTAACTGGGCCGTAGAATTTGAAGCGGCATGAGCGTACTATGTTGCGGGCGAGTGCGACATTCGCGTCCCGGTTCAAGACAACGTACAGCCCATCCCGCGACGCTCGAAGTTCGCGTAGCCTAGGGTGACTGCGGGCTCAGAACGAAAGGATGGCACCCAGATTGCCGATGGACACGGCTGGTAACGGTTATCTGAAAGACGTGAGGGAAGCTAGTGTCTCACCGTGGACGGAAGCTCTCTTTGGCGCCGAACTTCTTTGGCTTCACGCCACTCCTGTCTATTACGGCTTTGGCGTGCCCCACGGAGACGGCTCCGGGGTTGTCATTATTCCCGGTTTCCTCGGCACCGACATGTACCTGATGGAATTGAATGCCTGGCTCAGACGCATCGGCTATCAGCCGTATTTCTCGGGAATCGGACTCAATGCGGAGTGTCCGAACATGCTGATCCAACGTCGTCTGACTCAAACGATTGACCAGGCTCGCCGGGAGACGCGGCGAAAGGTTCACGTGATCGGTCACAGCCTGGGTGGCATTATCGCCCGCGCGGTTGCGCGCCAGAGACCGCAAGACGTGGCCTCCGTCATCACGCTGGGTGCGCCGTTCCGGGGTGCCGTAGCGCATGGCAGCGTCCTGCGGGTGGCGGACGCGGTCCGCCGGCGAATCCTGGAAGAGCACGGCGATGGGGTACTCCCGCATTGCTATACCGGGCGGTGCACTTGTGATTTTGTCGATTCGCTTCGCCGAGACCTGCCATCTTCCGTGAGTGAGACCGCGATCTATACGCGCGGTGACGGAGTGGTAGATTGGCGTTACTGCGTTACTGGGGACCCTGAGGTTGATTGCGAGGTCTCGGGAACGCACCTCGGGCTGGCATTCAATCCGTTGGTTTACGCCGTCATCGGGGAGCGTCTGGCCAAGGCGCACTCCGCAAGCAAGGCACCCACTCGTCCCGGCTAGGCGACACAGATTCCGCCGTCCACCGGAAAGACGACGCCGTTCACATACGAGCCTGCGCGGGAAGACAGATAAATTGCGCCCCCCCGCCATATCGGACGGCACTCCAATCCGCCTCATAGGGCTGTTCCAGTCGACTGCGATAGTGGTCCAGGATCGACTCTGTCATGTGGCTCTCGAACATGCTGATCGGCAGTTGGTGCGCCTCTAACAAAGCGACACTGTCCTTGCTGGCATACTGTACGCCCTGATCGGAGTGGTGCACCAATCCGGGTGCGGGCCTCTTCGACGACTTGACGTTAGTCGCTATTTTGTTATAGTTAATCTCACATTTTACGAAAGTTGCGGTTCGGGACGTGCCGGTAATCGATGCAGGAGGAAAAGACCTTGCCAGGTGCGCTTGTGACACGGAGTGGGGCAGGAGAGACAACGGGAGAGCAGATCGAGGTCGGGCTTCGGGAGCGAAAGAAGGCGCGCTTGCGGCAGCAGATTATCGATACCTCGATCAAGTTGTTTCGCAAGCGCGGATACGAGGGCACTCGGATCGACGACATCGTGCAAATGCTCGAAATCAGCCAGCCCACCTTCTTCCGGTATTTTCCCAGTAAAGATGCGGTTCTGCGCGAGGTAGGAGAGCGCGGGTTTGCCTGTATCTGCGATCGGCTGCGTTCGGAGCTTTCGAGCAAGGCGAGGACCAGCGAGCGCCTGCGCCGCCTTTACGTAACTATGGCGCAAGAGGTGGAATCCGACCGGCAACTGTGGCAAGCGGTGGTGTTGTCGGGCGCCATGGATCCGGTGCGATCGGCAGAACTGCGGGGGCACGAGGAGGCTGCCGCCAGTCTGCTGCGGGAAATTCTGACGCAGGGCCAGAAGCGAGGCGAAGTAACGCACGCGTTTCCGGTGGTGCATCTGGCGGAGTTCATGGAAGGGCTCTACAACACGGTGGTGCGGCAATGGGCGGTGGATCTGACTGGGCCGCACAATCTCACCGACCGGATGCGGAGCGCGGTGGAGTTTTTCTTGCGCGGCATCCGGGCGTAGGGTTTTCTGGGATCGCGCCCGCAGTTCTTTGTTGGTGTGGCCTGTCGGTTAGAAAGGAGAAAGGGATGAAGGCCGCTGTTCTGCACGAATTCAAGGCACCGTTGTCGATGGAGGAGGTGGCTCGGCCGGAAGCTGGCGCGGACGACGTCCTGATCGAGGTGGAGGTTTGTGGGGTGTGTCACTCCGATCGGCACGTGGCCGACGGCGACTGGGCGCAATTGGCCGGCATCGTGAAGAAACCGCTGATCCTTGGACACGAGATCGTAGGGCGGGTGGTGGCGCGGGGCGCGGCGGTTGAGAATGTCGCGGTGGGAGAACGGGTTGGAGTGCCGTGGGTGCAGTGGACATGCGGGCAATGTGAGTTTTGCCGCGGAGGCAACGAGAATGTGTGCCTGAAGCAGCGCATCACTGGCGTCATGGTGGATGGTGGATATGCGGAATATGCGAAGGCTCCCGCCAGCCACGTGGTCAAGATTCCCGACACGCTTTCCTCGGAACAGGCGGCGCCGCTGCTTTGTGCGGGAGTCACGGTTCATCGCGCTCTCAAGCAGGCCAAGATTCGCGCCGGGCAGCGGCTGGCGGTTTTCGGGGTGGGCGGACTCGGCCACATTGCCGTCCAGATGGGCCGGGCAGCGGGAGCGGAAGTGAGCGCGATCGATATTTCCGACGAAAAGCTGGCGCTGGCAAAGTCGCTGGGCGCCACCCGAACGCTGAACGCAGCGCAGACTGACGTGGTGAGGGAAGTGCGCGGCTCCGGCGGAGTGCACGTTGCCCTGGTCACCTCGGCGGCCAAGTCCGCGTACGACATCGCGTTCCCTTGTGTGCGACCGACGGGGACGCTGCTAGCGGTGGGCTTGCCCGCAGGGGATATCTCGTTTCCGGCGATTCTGATGGCGGCTGGCGAGATTCAGATCAAGGCTTCCGCTGTGGGCACGCGAGAAGATCTGCGTGAGGTTCTGGCGATGGGGGCAGCCAGGAAGGTCCGTTGCCAGGTGACCACGCGCCCGCTCGCCGCGATCCAGGAGGTTCTGGGGCAACTGAGCCGCGGCGAGATCTCGGGGCGAGTGGCGCTCCGCCTCCAGCAGTAGTTGCGGCGCGATTGCGCCGGACGGCTAGGGGCCTCCGCGCGGCTTGAAAATCGCGCAAGAGTCAGTTGACATTAGCGACTATAATATGATACTAACTATCACTTTTGCGGAGCTCTGCGCCGCGGAGAGGCCGTTCCCGGAGTGAACGTCAAACAACTGTTCGATCTGACCGGACGCGTGGCCATTGTTTCGGGTGGCTCGATTGGACTGGGTCGCCAGATGGCGGAGGGTCTGGCGGAGATGGGGGCGAACCTCGTGCTCTGCGCCCGCAAGAAGGAGCGCTGCGAGGAAGCGGCGGAAGCGTTGCGCAGCCGGGGCGTGCAGACGCTGGCGTTGGGATGCGATGTCAAAGATAAGGCGGCGATTCAGCAGGTCGTCGAGGAGACGCTTGCGAAGTTTGGCCGGATCGACATCCTGGTCAACAACGCCGGCGTGTCGTGGGGGGCTTCGGTGGAAGAAATGACGCTGGAGCAGTGGGACAAGGTTCTTTCCACCAACTTGACCGGCACGTTCTTGTTTTGTCAGGCAGTGGGCAAGGCCATGGCCGCGCAGGGGTCGGGCAAGGTCATCAACATCGCATCGGTGGCGGGTTTGGGCGGAGCGTCGGCGGAACTGCAGGCGATCGGCTACCACGCCAGCAAAGGAGGCGTCATCGCGTTCACCAAGGATCTGGCGTGCAAGTGGGCGCCGCACAACATCCAAGTGAACGCCATCGCTCCGGGATGGTTTCCAACGCATATGTCGGGCTGGATGATCGAACATCGTAAGGATTCGCTGCTGGCGAAGATCCCGCTGGGCCGCTTTGGCGGCGATCACGATTTGAAGGGGGCAGCGGTATTTCTGGCATCGGACGCTTCGGCATACGTGACCGGGCATGTGCTGGTTGTCGATGGAGGCCAGACGGCCTGGTAGCAACAAATTCCTTATGAATGTTCCTCTGACGCCCGTGCGGTTCCTGCGGTACGCAGAAGAGCAGTTTTCACGCAAGACGGCGGTGGTATGCCAGGACCGGCGGTTTACTTATGCCGAGTTTGGCGATCGCGTGGGGCGCATGGCGGGAGGGTTGCGCGACGCCGGACTGAAGGCGGGCGATCGCGTGGCGTTTCTCAGCCTGAACTGCCATCGGCTGCTGGAAGCCTACTACGGAGTTCTGGAAGCGGGCTGCGTTTTGCTTCCGCTCAATCATCGCCTGGCAGCACCGGAGCTTGCCTACATTCTTAATGACGCCGGAGCGGCGGTGCTGTTCCTGGAACAGGAGTTTGTTGGTGTCGTAGATTCGTTCCGGCGGGAGCTGCGCACGGTGCGCTCGTTCCATCAACTCGATGGGACGGCGCAAGCGGGGTGGCTCTCCGATCAAACCTACGAGCAGATGCTGGCCTCCGCCACGCCCTACCGCGGAGAACTGATGGCGTTTGACGAGAACTCCTTAGCAGAACTTTTTTACACCAGCGGAACCAGCGCCAGCCCGAAGGGCGTGATGCTCACGCATCGCAACGTGTACTTGCATGCGATGAGCGTCGCTTTGTACCATCACACCCGTTTTGAGCACGTGCTGCTGCACACGATCCCTCTGTTTCACGCCAACGGCTGGGGAGCGGCGCATACGATCACGTTAATGGGCGGAACGCATGTCATGCTTGCGCGCTTCGTGCCCGAGGAAATATTCCGGCTGGTGGAGCGGGAGCGGGTGCATGCGCTGACTCTGGTGCCGATTATGGCCACCGCACTGGTGAACTCGCCGGCGCGTTCCAAGTACGACCTGAGCAGCGTGGAGTTTGCAGCGATCGGCGGCGCGGCATCTTCTCCGACCCTGATCCGGGAGGTGGAGCAGAAGCTGGGGTTTAAATGCTTTTCGGGATACGGACTGACGGAGTGTGCGCCCTCGCTGGCCACCGCCGAGCTGAAACCCGACGTGCAGTGCGGTCCCGAGGAGCGGTACGTGCTGCAGGCCATGACCGGGTATGCCTATCCGGGGTGCGAGCTTCGGGTGGTGGACGCGGAAGACAAGGACGTGGCGCACGATGGGGTGACGATGGGAGAGATCATTGCCCGCAGTGACGGAGTGATGGCGGGTTACTGGCAACAACCGGAAGCCACGGCCGAAGCTATGCGGGGCGGATGGTTTCACACAGGCGACATGGCCGTGATCGCGGAGAACGGGTACATCCTGATCGTGGATCGCAGGAAGGACATTATCGTGAGCGGCGGAGAAAACATTTCGTCGCTCGACGTTGAAAAAGCGCTGTTAGCCCACCCCGACGTTTACGAAGCCGCGGTCATCCCGGTGGCGCACGAGAAATGGGGTGAGGTGCCGAAGGCGTTGGTGGTGGCGAAACCGGGTTGCAAGCTCAGCGAAGCGGAATTGGCCGAGTTTTGCCGCGGACGCCTGGCCCACTACAAGTGTCCGCAATCGATTGAGTTTTGCGAGAGCTTGCCCAAGAACGCGATGGGAAAGGTTCTAAAAAAGGAGTTGCGCAAGAAGTACCATGCTGGACCGGTAACGATGCGTGCAGATGGTTGAGCGGACGGTGACGAGGAGATCTGGATGGATTTGAATCTGACTGCGGAAGAACAGCAGTTCCGCGACGAATTGCGGGACTGGCTGAAGGTAAACGTACCGGCGGACTGGAGCACAAAGCGCGAAGATCCGCTCGAAACCCGCTTCGAGTACTTGTGTACATGGCAGCGCAAGTTGTTTGACGGAGGCTGGGCTGGAATCTCGTGGCCCAAGGAATACGGTGGCCGCGGGGCCAGCCTGATGCAGCAGGTCATTTTCTGGCAGGAGATGGCGTTGGCCGGCGCTCCGCCCATGGCCAACGCCCTGGGCCTGGGACTGATTGGTCCCACCATTATTAGCTTTGGAACGCACGCGCAAAAGCAACGCTATCTGTCGAAGATTCTGAGCGCCGAGGAAATCTGGTGCCAGGGGTTCTCCGAACCCAATGCCGGATCGGACTTGGCTTCGCTGCAGACATCGGCGCGCCGCGAAGGCGACTTCTACGTGGTCAACGGCCAGAAGACGTGGACCAGCTATGGCTGGATCGCGGATTGGTGCGAAGTGGTCGTGCGCACGGACCCGAACGTTGCCAAGCACAAGGGACTCACGGTGATGCTGCTGGATATGAAGACCCCCGGCATCTCGGTTCGTCCGCTGCGCCAGATGACCGGCGAGAGTGAATTCAGCGAGGTGTTTTTCCAGGATGTGCGGGTTCCCGTTGAAAACATCGTGGGCGAGGTCAATCAGGGCTGGGACGTGGCGATTGGGACGCTCATGCATGAGCGCGGCACCTTCGGGGCGGGGCTGCAGATTCTCTACCGGCGCAACATAAAGCGGCTGATCGAACTGTCGCATGAACTGGAACGTAACGGACGGCCGGCGGCGCAAGATCTGCTGGTGCGGCAGAAGCTGGCGCAATGCTACGCGGAAATCGAAATCATGCGCTTGAATCAGATGCGCGCCTTCAGCCGCATCAGCGCGACGGGCGCGCCCGGTCCAGAAGGATCGATCCAGAAGATCTTTTGGAGCGAACTCAACCAGCGGGTGCAGCAGGTGGCGCAGGAATTGCTGGGGCCTTACGCACAGCTTGCCAGTTCTTCTCCGTACGCAGTCGACAAGGGAGTGTGGGCGTATGGATACCTGCGCTCCCGCGGCAACACAATCGAGGCTGGGACGTCGGAGATCCAGCGCAATATCATCGGGCACTTCGTGCTGGGTTTGCCGAGGAGCTACTGAGGACCC
>Ga0187817_10001411_pt1 | contig 11722 bp, 10 predicted proteins | sample NC_wetland_sal_i_17_FD_132431 | JGI IMG/M metagenome (GOLD analysis project Ga0187817, IMG submission 132431) | Wetland sediment microbial communities from Neuse River Estuary, North Carolina, USA - SO4_2 | ecosystem: Environmental > Aquatic > Freshwater > Wetlands > Sediment | place: USA...
CGGGTCACTATTTCACCGCCGAGTCGGATGCGAAAACCCTCGACCGCCCATGGCGCAGCGAGGCTCCCCCATCGCTTGCATTGGAAAAAGCGGCGTTCACACGCAGCCACGAGGTCGAATTCTATCCTGATGACGCAGCTTTTGTAGTTGGCTTTACTCGTTTCATCGAAGCCGCTCTGGAGGCAGGGAGTGCCGTTATCGTGGTCGCGACTGAGCCACACCGCAAGAGTCTTCTTCAGGGATTACAGGAACATGGTGTGGATACTATCGCCGCCATTGAACAGGGGCGCTATGTATCTTTAGACGTTGCCGAGACGCTCGCGATCTTTATGGTTAATGACTTGCCTGACCCAGTGCGATTTTTTAGAGTCGCAGGTGATCTGTTCACGACCGCCGCACGGGCGACTTTGGGGGGGCGGGTTGCAATTTGCGGGGAATGCGGCTCAATCTTGTGGGCGCAAGGTAACGCGGATGCGGCTATTCAGATGGAGCAACTTTGTAACCAACTAGCTAAACGATACGATATGGATATTCTTTGCGGATTCTCATTGAGCAGCTTTTACCGCGAGGAAGATCGACAAACCTTCGAGAAGATTTGCAGGGAATAGTGAGCCGCATTGGACTTTCACCCGGTTGCACGCATGGAATCGCTTCCCGAACTGAGAGGTACGCGAGCGTGGATCGTGGTACCACGCTTTGGCTGCGAGTCGATTGACAGCGTTCCCTTCACCAGCTTCAGTCGCTCCTCCATGCTGATGAGACCAAGACCACGGCTCTTCTTTGCCGCTTCGCGGTCAAAGCCCGCGCCAGAATCCTTAACCGTGAGATGAATCTCATCCGACGTTCCCCACAATCGCACTTCGAAGTGCTTTACCCCACTGTGTTTTGCCGAATTGTGCAGGGCTTCTTGCAACACTCGGAAGAAGCAAAGAGAAATGTCCGGCGACACAGGGCTGGGCAAATCGTGGGTTTTGAAGTCAATCTCCACTTTCTGCTGCTTGCCGAACTCTCGGCAGAAGCCTCTCACGGCCGCAGCAATACCCAAATATTGCAGCTTTACTGAATGTAACTCGTGTGACAAGGATTGAGTATCGGCGGCTATCTCCGAAATCTGCTTCTGGAGTTTGCCCATACGCCTGCGGACTTTACGCAAAACGAGACGGTTTTCGTGGAGTTGTTGTAACTCGATGGCCACCATTGCGAGACGTTGACCGATGTCGTCGTGAAGCTCTCTGCCGATCCGGCCACGTTCTTGCTCCTGTGCCTCAATCAACTTGCGGCTCACGCTTGCGAGAGCCTCTTCTGCCACTTTGCGTTCGGTGATGTCACTCACCATCGCCAGTGCCCCATCAAACTCTCCGGTGTCCTTGAAGATCGGGTTCGCCGCAATCCGGACCCACAATTCCAAACCGTCCTTTCGCCGGAGCCGTTCCTCAATCTGCTCGCGCAGTCCTTGCTCTCGGCGCTTTAAGACTTGCTGCTTGTGCTCAAAATCCTCGGGAAAGTAGAAATCGAAAACACTGTGTCCAAGCATCTCTCCCGGTTCGTATCCCAACATCTCCTCCATTTGCCGATTCACATAGCACGTGTGAAGTTCCGAATTGAGGAGCCAGACTCCTTCGTTCGTGGTCTCAACGATCCTGCGATACCGCTTTTCGCTTTTCCGGGTTTCGCGCAGCGCCGCTTCTGCCCTCTTCAGTTCGTCTATGCGACGACGCTCGGTCGCGTCACGACTTACACTGATCGCGAAGGTCTCAGACCCGATAGTTAAACGGCTAAGGCTTACGTCCACGGGAAATTCACTCGCATCGCTACGCTGAGCCAAGATTTCCAACACTTCCATAAATTTGGTTTCTGGATTGGCGAAGAAGTTTTCGCGATGCTGCCGATGGCGGTCGCGAAGCCTAGCCGGGATCAGCGATTCGACCACCCTTCCAATCAAGTGCTCACGACTGTATCCGTAGAGTTTCTGTGCTTGCAGATTGGCAGCAACAACTTCTCCCGCCCGATTGACCACCAGCATGGCATCGGGAGCCGCTTCGAGCACGGCTCGACAGTTGGCATCACCCCATTCGGGCGGACGCGCTGTTGGATCAGGCTCGGTCTCAGGACTTTTCGATGGCGGGACATTACCTCGACCGGGTGGGCTGGTACTCATAGACTTCTTACATCAACTGGCTCAATCCGCCCGTGTAAACGCGATCCGCGTTAACCGTAGAAATACTGTCAGCTTCCCTAAAAGCACAAGACGTTGTCAAGGAATCTTATACAGGAATCTTATGAGGAATGCGGTGATTAGTTCGTGGATGAACAAATTGTCATCTTCCGAAAAGGGAACGGTAGTGTTCTGATACGCGTCCTTTCTCTTTGAGGCAACTGGAGCTACAGGTCAGTGGCTCGAAAGGTATACCCGCGTGACCACCACGGACTCGAATTTCTTGGGCATTCGATTCATGCACTTGCGGCTGCTGCGGGGAAACCCTTTTTGACCACAACTTCACAAGCCCAAGAAAACAATGTAAGGACGCCTTTTGGCAGCTTTCCCACGCTGCTGCCGTGCTCGTCCTGATTGACCCACCCACTATTGCGTCTTAACATTCCCGCCAGTGGCAAGTTCGTCCCAACTTATAGGGAAGATCATCACCCCTTTCCACGAGCCGTCGCTCTGCCGCTTCAGCACATCCAGTCCGTTAGCGTGCCAACTGGCCGGCGGGGACTCTGGAGACAACTTATACTCGGCTTTTTTGTCGAACCACTCGCATGCCAAGCCGCCCTCGACTTGGAGGTTCTTGTATTTGGAGGTGTAGCTCAGCACCTTGAGGCCCGGGTACTGGGTGTGGAATTTCTCATGCTCAGCCCCAATGGCCTGCTTGCCGACCGCAGGCGGGCTTCCCGGATTAAACTCCACCGCATCCTCCGCCCAGAGGTCTATCGGTCTATCAGCCTTTTCGGGTCTTGCATCAGTGTGGCCTCAATGTCCTCTTGGTGCACTTTTTCGATGGCCGCCAGGTCCGCCTTGTGCGTGTACCTTTGTTGAAGCGTGCCCGCAGCGCCTCGGGCGAAGTAGCCGATGCCGAGACCCGCAACAAACACAAGAATAGTGATGAGAGAAGTACGTCTCATAGAGCCTCCTTAGCACTTGCACATTCCACGACTCCGCACCCGTCCGCTCTCGGAGAGTCGATGATCGCGTTCACGGTGGCACCCTGATGGGTGTTTCCTTGCGGATTTCGTCGTCCACATCCTCCACGAGTGTCAGTCCAAAAAGAACGCGAGAGCAGGATTCACGCTGCTCTCGCGTTTGTGGTTCATGTTCTTCGGTTCTAGGTCGCTCATTCAAACATCTTTCCGAGACCGCACTTCGGTTGAACCAGCTAGGGCAGATGGAAGCGGACTTGCCGCTGAAGCAGCTTGCGAACGTTCTCGGTCAGGACCACCCTCGGCCTTTCGGTGGTCTCGTCTGCTAGGGCGGCGGGGTCCTGTCTGTCATCCCCGCATGACTCCGTATCAGTGCGGTTGGGGTCACATGGGGTCGCAAGGAAACCATGAACATCGCCTGCGCTGTCCACGCCGAAACCCACGATCTCTCCTCTGGAATTGATGCCGTGTGCGGCCAACAAGTACAAGGGGGAGTTGGCGGGAATGCGTTTGTTGAGGTCGATCATCCGGCCATTGTGCCAGAGGAACGCGCGTATATTAGTAAAGGTTGCGTCGCCCGACGCACCAACCACGTCGCCTCTGTCGTTTATGCCGAGACCCGCGCTATTTACATCGCCGGGAAGCGTGTGTAGGTCCTGAATACCTGTGTCCCTGTTCCACACGTAGGCATGATACCTCTCATCGCCTTTCAAGTCCGACGTGCCAACGACCTGACCTTGGTTATTGACCTCACCAGCAATATTGCCGGGTCCGAACGTTCCCTTTCCACCGAGGTTGCCGAGGTCCAGCGCCTTACCTTTGTCCCACAGCAAGGCATGACGAGACAAGATATAAACACCGGTATCCGGGTTGAGTGTCGAGCAAATCCCAGACGCGCCGACAACTTGGCCGTTGTCGTTAATCCCGAAGGTCCAGCCGTCCGGGTCGCCCGGAACTGTAGGGAGTTCCTTGATTTCGCCATTTTTCCAGATGACAGGTTTCTCCTGAAGGACTTGGGGGCCTCCGGGTGGGCAGGTCGAGTCCGTCGTCGCATTCTCCGCATTCCCGGCGATTTCGCCTCGATTGTTGATTAAACCAGCCTCACCGTTGTTGCCTCCCAGTGTCGGCAGAGAGGTCATTACGCCGTTTTGCCACACGAAAGGTAGACAGATGAGATAAGTGCCGTAACCGCAAAAATCTTCACCGTTGGGATCGCTGGTGTCGGTTTCAGCTAAGCCCGAGGCTTGGCCCCATTCGTTCACGCCATAGCCTGCATTGTTCGGCCCTCCGAGTCCGGGGTTGCCGATATCGGTTATCGCTCCCCTATACCAGAGGACGGCGTGCTGTGTGCCGTCGGCGAGGCCGGACGCCCCGACTACCAAATCATGATCGTTTACGCCGATAGCCAAGCTGAACGGTCCCTCCAGCAACGTGCCGAGGTCGGTGACGGTATAGCGGACGGGCGTGGGCGCCTGCGCGGCCAACCCGACCGGTATCGCCAGAAGAGCCAGCAAGCCTAAGAGCGAAATGGTAAACAGCAATCTGGATTTCATATCGTCTCCTTTTGTCTATTTCGCAACCGCGGGGTGCCGCGGTTAGCCGGTTTTTGTTTTCTGCACCCGAGCCAGAAGTGAGTTCAGGCAAATCAGCGCCGAGCCATCGGCTGTCTGCGACCGATGCAGATCCCCCGAATTGAGCTATTCCTCTAATGCAGGGCGGTCCAAGTTCGAGATCACCCCGGCGTTTTCCAGCGCGATCATGTCCCCCTCGGCGGCGCATATCGGACACCATGCGCGTCTCGAACTCTGGCCCCGCAGAATCAGCAAAGAAACTTTTTCGATCGTGATCGTCGTCTGCTTCGCCATAAAGCCCTGCTTTCCGAGGCGGCCCGAGTCCTGAAACGAGCGCAGCTTGCCAGAAAGGTGTATGACAAGTCCTTACAAACCTCCTGAAAACTTCTGATAATTTCTCGCAGGCACGTAATAGCTGGAAAACAGGGCACTTCATACGGTGTAGGTAAGCGGCGACTGTGCCGGTATACGTTCTGAGTCGTGCTAGAATTCGAGCCTCTAGCCTCGGATTGTGAAGTGGGGTGCTCCCAATGTCCGTGAGCGCAAGCCAGCAGGGGGGCAAAGAACTCTACGAGTTCGGCCCTTTTCGAGTTGATCCTGAGAAAGAAACTCTGCTTCGTGCAGGCGAGCCAGTCCCACTGACGCCAAAGACGTTTCAGATCCTTCTAGTTCTAGTGCGCCACAGCAAAGAGGTAGTCACCAAAGACGACTTAATGAAAACGGTCTGGCCGGACACTTTTGTGGAGGAGGCCAACCTCAGTCGCAACATCTTCATGCTGCGAAAGGCGCTGGGAGAGAGTCCGCAGGACCACCGGTACATCGTTACGGTGCCCGGCCGCGGGTATCGCCTTGCGGAGAGTGTGCACTCGGTTCCGGAGCACGAACTCAGTATTGTTGCGGCGAATCACTCCAAGGTGCAGGTACAGATCGAGCAAACGAAGCCTTGGAGATGGATTTCGGTGGCTGTGATCCTCCTGCTTGCCGTTGCTGCAGGCACATTCTGGTTTTTCTGGCACCGCACTACAGTTCTCAGTGAAAAAGACACCATTGTTCTTTCCGATTTCGAGAACAGGACGGGTGATCCGGTGTTTGACGACACGCTGAAGCAGGGACTCTCGGCGCAACTCGAACAGTCACCCTTCCTGAGCATCATCTCTGACCAACAAGTCCAGCAGACTCTACAGATGATGGGGCAGAATCCGGATGCGAAACTCACACCGGGAATTGCAAGGGAAATCTGCCAGCGCACTGGAAGCACCGCTCTCCTCAACGGTTCGATCGCGCAGATTGGCACGCAATACCTCCTAACTCTCAAGGGAATCAACTGCGCAAGCGGGGAATCGTTGGCGAGCACCGAAGCTCAGGCGAGCGATAAGAACCATGTGCTCGATGCTCTGGGAAAGACAGCCTCGGAGATTCGGAACAAACTGGGCGAGTCGTTGAGCACTGTGCGGAAGTTCGATACTCCTCTTGAACAGGCCACCACCCGGTCGCTTGAAGCCCTTCGAGCTTACAGCTCAGGAGTCAAGGTATGGGACACGACCGGACCAGTCGCGGCTATTCCGTTTTTCAAGCACGCCATCGAACTCGACTCGAATTTTGCCCTCGCCTATGCGCGGTTGGGCTTAACGTACGCGGAAATTGGAGAATCTCGCATCGCTTCCGAGTACATGCGCAAGGCATACGAATTACGCGACCGGACGAGCGAGATGGAGAGGTACTTTATCTCGACCTCGTTTCACATGCGGGTCACAGGCAATATGGAAAAGGCTGAACAGACCTGCGAGCTTTGGATACAGGATTATCCCCGCGCGGTGATGCCACACGGTTTCTTGGCCGGGATAATTTACCGCTACTTGGGACAATATGACAAGGCGGTCGAAGAAGGCCGAAAGGCACTCAGCTTGAATCCAAACGACCCCATACCTTACTTCGTCCTCGGATTTAACTACATAGCTCTGAATCGCCTCGATGAGGCGAAAGCCATCTATGGACAAGCTCATGAGCGCAAACTAGACCACCCCTTCTTCTACGTGGACTTGTACCTGATTGCTTTCCTGCAGAATGATTCAGCGGGGATGACGCAACAGGTAGCATCGTCGGCAGGCAAGCCGGGAGTGGAGGACGAGCTGTTGGGCTTGGAAGCCGACACAGCCGCCTACTCCGGGCGGCTCAGGAGCGCACGCGAGTTTTCTCGCCGAGCTATGGACTCCGCCGAAAGAGATGGAGAGAAAGAGACGAGCGCAGCATACTCTGCTCTTTCGGGTCTGAGGGAGGCGTTGTTCGGCAATGCAGATGAAGCGCGACGGCGTGCCAATCTGTCAGTGGAGCTTTCGGCAGGGCGCGATGTGCAGTACGGCGCTGCACTTGCATCGGCCTATGCCGGGAACGATCGGCGAGCGCAAGCCATAATGGATGATTTGGGCAAGACGTTTCCCGAAGCCACAATCGTGCAGTTCAACTATCTTCCGACACTCCGCGCAAGGTCGGCAGTCAATCGGGGGAATGCTGCTGTGGCGCTTGAGAGTCTCAGAGCCGCCGCACCGTATGAGCTAGGAAGAGTACCGCCAGGTGCTTACGTTTGGCTCGCGTTATACCCTGTCTACGTGCGCGGAGAAGCATATTTGGCCGCACATAAGGGTAGCGAAGCTGCCGGCGAGTTCGAAAAAATCCTCGACCATCGCGGGATTGTAATAAACGAGCCAATCGGCGCACTCGCGCATCTCCAAATCGGCAGGGCCTATGCGTTGCAGGGCGACAGCACCAAAGCCAAAGCCGCGTACCAAGACTTCCTCAGCCTATGGAAAGACGCCGACCCCGACATCCCCATCCTGAAGGAAGCCAAGGCGGAGTACGTGAAGCTGCAATGACAGCATGAAAGGTTTTTTCGTTGCTGAGACTTTGTTGAGGGATGGTGCGAGCGCCTTTGCTCCGTCGTCTAGGCTGAGATGAGTCGAAACGTTTTGCGGCGTCTCCGTGCTTCCCATTCCTCGCGGGTGAGTTCAATCAGGTTGGCATTGTCGCTGGAGCCTCGCGTGCGGAAATGACTCCCGTCGTTTCCCATAGTCCAGAATGGGCTGCCTTTGGACAAAGTGCCAGCAGCTTTTCGAGTCCCCACTTCTTCCCAGAACTCGCGTGAACACTCCTCCCTGTGATTAAGGAACAGCCACCACAGGTCTCCGTCGCTCATGATTCTCAGCTTTAGACGATGACGGTCGGTTCCGAGCCCCGTAATGTTCATGGCTGATTCCCCGAGAGGCAAGAAGTTTACCATCCCAATCCGCTGATGTATGGTCATTGTCCGAGCGAACTGGCGGTGGCGGAAAATGCGTTGTTCGCATTCCCTCCGACTAAGCGAATCGTCCCAACTACGAGCACCAGAATGGCGGCCAGCATCACCGCGTATTCAGCAATGTCCTGTCCGTTGTCTTCCAGCCAGAGTTCACGCAAGAGCGCGACCATATACTACCTCCTAGTTTTGGAGTGCAACAGCAAGGAAATGAGAACGAAGAATAAGAACGCCGGATCAATAAGGGTGGGTGACAGCTTAGTTGTGGAACCCCGTGAAGCTATGAGCGAGATGGCTGGCGCTCACCCTGAGTGAACCGCATTCTGCGCTTCTCGCAAAGAGCTTGTCAAGCGAGGGCTGCTCCAAGCTTTCATTGACTTCCCCTTCGCAGCACTCCTAACATTGCACCCTGAGTCCTGCGCCACCATGATCGGCCAAACCATCTCGCACTACCGCATCGTCGAGAAGCTGGGCGGCGGCGGGATGGGTGTCGTCTACAAGGCTGAGGATGTTGAGCTTGGCCGCTTTGTCGCGCTGAAGTTCCTGCCCGAAGATGTTTCCAATGACCCGCAGGCGCTCGAAAGGTTCCGCCGAGAGGCACGTGCTGCCTCTGCATTGAACCATCCGAACATCTGCACGATTTATGAAATCGGCAAGCACGATGGTCGTTCTTTCATTGCCATGGAGTTTCTTGAGGGGGTGACGCTGAAGCACCGCATTGCGGGGCGTCCTCTGGAAACCGAACTGATTCTATCGCTCGCTATCGAAATTGCCGATGCTCTCGATGCTGCCCACTCCAAAGGGATCGTGCATCGGGACATAAAGCCCGCAAACATCTTCGTCACCAAGCGTGGGCACGCCAAAGTTCTGGATTTTGGATTGGCGAAAGTTATTCCGGTTGGAAGCGCGTCGATGGGAGCGGCGGGAGGCATGTCGCAGGCGACTATCGAATCGAGTGCCGAGCATTTGACAAGTCCGGGGGCTACGCTCGGCACCATCGCTTACATGTCGCCGGAGCAAGTGCGAGCCAAGGAACTGGACGCACGCACCGACCTGTTCTCTTTCGGGGCAGTTCTGTACGAGATGGCGACTGGGGCGTTGCCGTTCCGTGGGGAAAGCACGGGAGTCATCTTCAAAGCGATTCTGGACGCGGCACCCACGCCAGCGGTGCGGCTGAATCCTGACGTGCCCCCGAAACTCGAAGACATCATCAACCGGGCGCTGGAGAAAGATCGAGAACTCCGTTATCAGCACGCCTCCGAAATGCGTTCCGAGTTGCTGCGGCTGAAGCGGGATACGGATTCCAGCCGCCATGTCTCGACGCCCAGCGTGGGATCGGCCGTAGCCGCGCCAATAGCAGTTCAGTCCGCTCATACCAGCAGCGACGTTGTCACCGTCGCGAAGCAGCATGGCTGGGGAATTAGGGTTGGCGTAATTGCCTTGATTATGCTTGGTGCGCTAGGTTTTGGCCTTTACTCCCTGTTGCGTCGTCCTGCTCCGACGCCTTTTCAGAAATTCACCGTCACGCAAGTCACGAATTCGGGCAAGGCTACACGAGCGGCCATTTCCCCGGACGGCAGATACGTGCTGAGCGTGATGGACGACAATGGGCCGCAAAGCCTGTGGCTTCGCAACGTGCCCACGGGCAGTGATACGCAAGTCATCCCGCCGTCGGCTTCGCATTATGAGAGTCTCGCCTTTTCGCCGGACGGGAACTACATCTATTTCCGCAAAGCGCTGAACGCCAGCCACAATGCCTACAACCTTTATCGATCTCCGGTACTGGGAGGCATCCCGCAAACCATTGTGCAGGACATCGACAGCGACATCACATTCTCCCCGGATGGGCAGCACATTGCGTACCTTCGCAACAACGATCCTGAGGTCGGCAAGTACCGCATTATCACTGCATCCTTAGAAGGCAACGACGAGAAAGTCCTGCAAATCGGAGCTTACTTGGAATCGGTTTTTTTCTTGGCATCGTCTCCGAGGCACGATGAGATTTTTTATTCTCTGTACTCGACTGAGCAGCGCCTCGCTGCGATTCGCATCCTCGATGTTGGTACGGGCAAATCCCATCACTTCGTCACTTTCAAAGGCAAGTTTCCCAATCAAATCGAATGGTCACCTGATGGTCACAACCTCTTCGCCAATTACCAGCAAACCGGAGCGAATTGGAACAAGGGGCAGATCGGGTTCGTACCCAGCACAGGAGGAGACATCGAACCGATCACTCGCGACACAAACGGATATGAGACTCTTACGCTTTCGGCCGATGGAAGAACCCTCGCCACGGTTCTGGCGAGAAGTTACGCAACTATTTCCGTCCTGTCGCAGACGGGGCACGGGTTTGGGGAGCCTCGACCACTGCTTTCGCAATCAAATGAGTTTGACGATAATTCCAGCGAGCTCAGTTGGGATGCTGATGGCAATCTCCTTGTCAACAGCGTTGTCCGCCTGCTGAAACTGGGAGCCGACGGGAAGAGTCAAACTCAGATCTTGGCTGATTCGAGCGCCTCAATCGATTCCTTTTCTTCATGTGGCCCGGACTACCTCGTTCTAACTTGGGCATATCACGGCGGCACAAACTCGATAAGCGTCTGGCGTACGAATGCGGACGGTTCGAGTCCTTTGAAACTGACGAACGGCTTTGACCGCCACCCAGTCTGCTCGCCCGATCAGAAATGGGTGTATTACAGCAACTATGCGACTAACCAAATCTCCCGCATGTTGCTGGACGGCTCCGGCAAGGCGGAAAAAGTTTTCGGTATGCCCCAAGGTTACTTTCTTATGGAAAGAGAGATCAGCGCTTCGCCCGACGGCAAAACGTTGGCGACCGCCGTTGAGAAGGGGGGAGGAGTGGACAGGCAGGGAGAAGAGGTAAGGATTGCGCTGTTTGAACTCGGATCATCGAGTCCGCCGCGAATGCTCGATGCCAGCCATTATTCGGGCAACACCTTGCAATTCACTCCAGACGGGAAGGCCGTAGCGTATGCGATTCGGGAGAACGGGGTGGACAACGTATGGGAGCAACCTCTAAGCGGTTCTGCGGGTCATCCGATCACAGACTTCAAGTCGGAGCAAATCTGGTCATTCCGCTTGTCGCCGGATGGAAAGAGTCTCGCTGTTCTGCGCGGCCATTTCGATTCTGACGTTGTTCTCCTGCAAGAATCCAAGCCGTGATGCACGAGTGGCCGAGACTTCTTGGCCCTCTGGAAAGACGCCGACTCCGACATCCCCATCCTGAAGCAAGCCAAAGCCGAGTACGCGAAGCTGCAATAGCAGTCGTCCGGGCTATCATGTTGTTGATGACATCAAGGGAGGAGGTACTATGCGTCGACAACGGGCGTTGAAAGCTGTGTTGGTGGTGGTGGGATTGATCTTCTTGTTTGCTGTTTACCCACTGATGATGTTTTTATGGCCGAGCGGATGGCGATGGCAGCCGAATCAGCCGGAATACGAGCAGATGATCCTTGGCGTGTATGCCACGCTAGGGATTTTCCTACTGCTCGCTGCGCGTAACCCATCGGCAAATCGCAGCTTGATCGCTTTCACGGCGTGGTCGAGCCTCGTTCACGCCGCGATCATGGCAGTTCAGGCATTCCAGCAAGGCTGCGCCGGTAGATCAGCGACAGAGTGTACATCCGGTAGATGCTTGGCGTGAGACCCTTGGTCTCAATGTCATGTAACCGGCCGGGCAGAATCTCGAATGCAGGATTGTGCA
>Ga0187817_10001412_pt1 | contig 11722 bp, 18 predicted proteins | sample NC_wetland_sal_i_17_FD_132431 | JGI IMG/M metagenome (GOLD analysis project Ga0187817, IMG submission 132431) | Wetland sediment microbial communities from Neuse River Estuary, North Carolina, USA - SO4_2 | ecosystem: Environmental > Aquatic > Freshwater > Wetlands > Sediment | place: USA...
CCACGGCTGACGATTTGTCCGACGCGACGAGACAAAAACGCTCCTCCGAAACTTGGCACACAGGCGGCACACTGCCGCCGCCGGCGATACTTCGCGATCAACTACTTAGGGGAGGAGATGGGTGAGGGGCAATCAGTCAACCCAGGGAACAAAACAAGCTCAATCTTGGTCATCCACCAGGCCGGCTAAGCGATCGCCGGAGCCGATTCTCCGGCGCTGAGTGTCATACGTGAGGTCCGTCGCCGGAGAGTAGTCGGCGACGGCCTCGCCAGTTGGCTTGTAGAGGCGCTCTCGGCCACCCGCGATCTCGCGAATGACGCCTGTTAGTCTGCCGTGCTTATCGCGTATTAGTTCCATTCATCCCTCCTGGACTCGCATTCTCAAGTACTCTCTGGCGCTCCTCACGATCACCGGCGAGGGATCGATTGGCCTCACTCGGGCCAACTCGTCAAGAGCAGAATCAAAACTCCGATACCCAACCAGATCGAAGTAAATGGCGGCCATGACCGGTGAACGCGACAATCCGCCAGCGCAATGAATCAACACTCGACCAGCGACGATATTTTGAGCGATCGTACGCATCACGCGGTCAACCACCTCGAACAGCAGAGGGTGCGAATCCAGCATGGGGAGCCGAACGTAGGCGATCTCTGAGCTTCGAGATTGAATTCTCTCGCTGCACACACTCACAACCGTCCGAATCCCGAGCGGGTTTCCTTTGGCCAAGCGCTCGGCGGCCCGGAGACCACCCACGAAGAGTCGTTCAAAAGCAGTTTGCGTAATGATCACCGTAATTGTTGATGTAGATGCCCTTCGCCTGTCCTCTCAAGAAGCCACAATCTTCAAAAGACTCGCCTGCAGATCCCGTTACTTACCTGGGTCTCGCTCGACTAGCTGAATGGTCACTTGAGTGCGTGGTTCCACCAGTGCTGACGGAGAAATAGCACTCTTCCGAAATCCTGCTCTATGGAGCGGAATCCGGGCCGTCGGCACACTCGGAACAACGAACGTCGCACCGGATACCAAATGCGGAATTCCGACACGATAGAAAATTCTCTGCACGTATCGCACGCATGCTTCCTCCCTCCTCGAATTGCGAGTCGCGAACGCTCCCAGCACGGAATTTGGATGTCATCTACCCTTGCGAATAGGCGGCATTCTGCGATATCCGAGGCTTTCGGGAGATCCTCCGCCGGCAGTAAGTATCTGCTCTTCAGAATTCCTTTGAGCTCGTCGAGCGATACTCTTCGCCATCCCGAATCCGGCTCAGGCACGTCAATCTCAAAGCCGGAGTGAAGGGCGAAGCATCCGACCACAGGATCAGTTACGACCACGTCCAAATCGCCCGCGGACTCGGCGCCCTGACGGATCCTCACGGTTGGTATCGACACCCCGTTTACTCGTAGCTCGCACGAAAACTCGTCGAGAGCGAATGGGTCCGACATCTCCGTTGAGCTCCTTCCGGTTGAATCTGAATTGTCACGCCTCAGCTGCGTTCTGTACCACGCGCCCATAAAGTTCACTCCCGGGCTGGCAGGGAGAACAGGCCGCAGGGCAGTGCTGCGCCGCTGCTTCTCGTGTCATTAGCCTGCCGCAGCCGTAGCATTTCCTCAATTGACCAGTGACCACAAATACGCTGCCGACTCGGTCCACTCGCGGCGCTTCTAACGAACCGTGATGTTGCCCCTGTTTTTTCAAAGCGGACTCCTGGAGAGGCACTCTGTACACCGATAATGCGGATCCCGAGAAATCTGTACGCTCGAGGGCAGGTGGAGACGCCGCCTGATCTCTCGCACCAATCGGGGTTTTTTACTTATACATGTATCGAGGAATAAGACCGCTTGGCCAGTCAAACGGTTTACAAGGCATCGTCCCCGCGGCACGTTTATGTACTCTTGGTTTTTCGGAACTAGGCCGTCCGCTTGGAGCCGGCACCAATAATCGGGGTGTCCGTTAGCGTGATTGACAAAATCGCCGTATACCTCGCCCTCACTGGCTGGTGTTGACTCGATTAGAACACGGTCATCGACAACGAAGATGATGCCTACGTGTGGGAGTTGGGAAGGCTTGGAATCCTTGCTCGATAACGACGGAATCCGCCGTTTTTGTTGTTTCATGCTCTATTCTACCGGCGCCAATCACGAATCGGGTAGGAATTGCCAGAAATCTTTCACGCGAAGAAGACATAAGTACTCGTCACAAGATTATTCAAGTAACTACCAGTAACCAACTGCAATAGTTCCTATTCGTGTCTGCAATTGGCGTCTGCCCTAGTTTGTGGACTTAGCGCAGCTGGTTCGCTTGAAGCCGATAAGAAGCATTCCATTTTGCGGTTATAAACCCCAAGAATGACCGCGGCACAGCAGCTGTGCTATTCGCATCCAAGGCCGCTGTTTTGCCCCTCATCAACTTTGTCCGTCTCAAGCACGCCAGAGCTGGGTTCGGAGTTGATCGTGGTCGGCTTCCGGATGGCAATGCCCGAATCCGTGATCTCGGCCTGGAATGTGTCGCAACGCTGCACCAGCGCACATACGAACTGGTACGCCGTCTCTGGGTCCGTCAGAACGTCACGGAGTTTCGGCCAGATACTCTGCAGTATCTTGCGGGCGGTCTCGTCCTCGGAATCCTGAATCGACTCACCTGAGGCGATTTCTGCCGGAGGGTTAAGGGTGCTTTCATACGTCTTGGCATAGCGATCCGCACTCGCGCGTGGAATACGATGCGCGGACAGAAACTTGCTCCATTGGCCGGCACGCCCGGGGCACGCCAATAGCAACTTCATTTCATGGAAGCGCCGGCCTAACTCCAGGCGAAGGGCACGTAATTCCTCTTTAGTACGGCCGAGGACCGTCTGCGCCTGCGAGTGGACGCTCCATAGGTGTGCGATTTCTTGGGTGAGTTTGGTTTCGAAAGGGGCCTCTGTTGGGGCCTCGACCGTCTCAGTTAGGACATGTGATTCTGGTTGTAGTTGCATAGTGAACCTCTTGGCTTCTGTTTTCGGGGGATATCGCTCAAATTGGTCCCCTAAATAAGAGGTTCGAAATTGCGCGGATTACTTAGCTTGCGGTCTGCCCCGGCTGCCGCGCAGGAGCTGAAGACCAGACCGACTTTTCTTAACACCCTGGATCAGCATGGCCGAGGAACTCCACACCCGCTAGAGCCTGCGCCGATGTCCATCTGACTTCCTGTCGTTCTTCTGATTACGACATTACTTTAGCTTGAGCTCTTGCTGTGCAGGCGAACGACTCATGGGCTGCGAGGGTGGCGCCCGAACCGGGAATATGGCCGGAGCAGCAGTACAAAAGATCTAGGCGCAGGGTCGCACATTTGCCGAAAGGCCACCATCTGGACCCCAGTTCGGACAGGTCCAGGTCTGGGCGGATCAACTCACTTTCATTCTTCGCAATGCGAGGCCACCGGCGGGATCTCACCCAGGATCTCGACCTTCTCGGTGTCCACGTGGCCATTAGCAACGCACTTCTCGCACAGCTTGGTCTCGTATGTTTCCTGAAGCCCTCCCCTGTCCGTGGTAATCCTCACTCGTTTCTTCGCCGGCGAGGTACAGCGCGCCTTTGCGCGATCGCCCCACGAATCCGTCGTGTAGTACATGAAGTTGCACCGCGGCGAGCCATCCGGGAGAGGATCTTTGGTCTTCCAAAGGCGAAGATCGTCAGCAACGCCGTACTCCAAGGCCCAAAGTACAGTTCGCCCTACCCAGTAAGAAGTGCTGTGACCGTGCCACTTGCAGACAGGAATGCAACTTTCCTGGCCATCCTTGCTCTTCCAGTGCAGAAAGAAGTCCGCAGGATCGGAGCAGTTGAAGTCATGACACTTGCCATGGCAGCCGCCGCCAGGTCCGTGGAAGGTCCCGGTGTCGGTGCAATAGCCGGCCGCGTACTTGCCCGGGTCCTCATCCGCGGCCGGATTGAAATCAGACAACCACGTGTGATTGATGTCGCGAGTCGAAATTTCGCGAGGACGGTCGGCATTCGCCGTGTACCGGTGATCAGCGACCGTGATGCGTACCCCATCGTTCTCGATCTCTTCGACGATGATGGTTCTCTTCTTACCGCTCTTGTTCGATCCATTCATAGTTCGTTACTCCACTTTCATTCTTTGGTCTTGTGCCGACGCCCTCACGAGATGACGGCTCGCGAAGACCCCAAACTCAGTCGCGGTTTACCTGTTCCGCCCTTGATCACGCGGCAGTTGTACTGTCTGGTAGCTGCCGCGGGTCCTGCAATTCCTTCACTGCGACTCCCAGGTCTGCGAGCCATTGTTGCCACAACGAGCCGAATTCAACACCAAGCTCGTACTCAGTTTTGAAGGGAGCGAAGATGTCGATCATTACCCAGTCCATGGCCTGGGCCTGTTGATTCCCGTCATGGATCTCTTGGATCACCTGGCCGGCGCGAATCACACGTTTGCCAGCGTAGCTCGCCTGCTGATCCCAGTATTCGATTAGGAAAATGGCCGCAGGAAAACTTTCGGAGACCTCGGCCAAATGACTCTTGACAACGCCGATGGATCGGTCTTTGAACTCCAGGCTAAAGCGCCGAGCTTTGTTGACCTCATCACGGATGTAGCCGAGGTTACAGACAGTTTTGACCTTGAGTAGGTCTCTAAGGCGGGCCGCGACTTCATCCGCAGATTGACCGGACTCCTTAGCGACCCAGCTGCTGAGTTCCGCAGAGGGCTGATTCAACCGCTCAGCAATTTGATTAATCTCGGCCGGACTGTTGGCCAATACATCAAGTTTGTAGTCGATCCAATTACCCACTTCAGTTCCTCCTCTTTTCAATCGCGCTGCGCGAACGGTGCTATTGTTATTCCTCCTCCGGCTTAAGAACGTCCACCGGAAACTTTGCCATGTCAAACGGCTGGCCACCGAATACCTCGCCCTCCTGGCACCAGGAGCCGGCCGCAAGCTCGGCGCGCTTCAGCTTTGGATTCCATTTAGTGACATATGAAGAGCGCGGATCTAATTCACTCTTTGCGATGCTGGCACGCATCTTCTCGGCGGACTCTTCGACCTCTTGGGCGGAGCGCAGGCCGAAAGCGGTGGATATGCCGTTCCCGGGACCGGTAAGCCACACGGCGCCATGGCCTTCAAGAATCTCATGCTTCCAACCGATCCTTGTTCCGTCGTCATCAGTTATCCAACGTTGAGATTCCGTGTACCCGCAGCGCATGCAGTCAAATTCCCATTCGCAGGTGCGGCAGTTGAATTCATGCACTCCAAATTCGTAGCCGCACTGTTTGCAGTCTTTGTAATCGCTTGCTGTTGACATAAGCTCTTCTTATCCTGGCTCTACTATGGCTTCTTACTCTTCAATACTGCGACCCGGCGGCTCCTTTCGTCGTCTCACGCATTTCCTCTTGCCTCTTTTCCGACGGCCTTGCATTGCGCCTTGCCAACGGCCGTTAGAACGTTCGCCATTGCCTGATCTGGTTGGCCGCTTAAATACAACTCCATCTGGGTTAGCAACCAGCCGAGGTGTTCACCCGGGGCGCCAGCATTATGGACATCGTCGATCTCAAGAGTAAGTTCAACGAAGAACTGCTCAGTCAGCGTCCGCTCCCCAACCTTCTCGTGTAGCCGCTCCATTTCGGCCAACCACGTCGCCATCATCACTTCCATTTCCATATCACCGACCTCCTATTCCTTACCTTCCTCGCTTGCTGGTCCTTACCTAAAACGCACTGCAGCCTAAAACGCCTGGCCCGTGGCGGCCGAACCAATCATTTGCCGCCGAGCACGGCCTTGCTCGCGCCGAAGGGCACGTTCTCACGGACCTGGATCCAGTCATGCGACGGAATTCCATTCGCCGGGCTAACAGGCCTGGTTCAGCTCGTACCCAGCACTGGACTGGATAATCTCGTCACAAATCTTCCACCGGCGCCGCCGGCATGTCGTCAGCCTTGCAAGCGAAAACTGTGCCGCGCGTCTGGGATCGCAAGCCCCAGAGTGTCGGGTCCACGTTCTTGCCGACTCGCACGTAGATCAGGTGGTTCTGCCCGGTTGCGTAACAGACGCAATCTTCTACCGAGTAGTTCTTAAACTCGTTGATCGTGCATGCCTCGGTGCCCCCATCACTCCCGGTGAGCACGAAGGTCCCTGGTGAATGCAAGTCCGCAAGTTCCCTTACCACATGCGCGTCACAGAAGATGGCGCCATTCTTGTCACCTGACAATGAGGTCTCACCATCGACGTAGTACTCTAAGACCCGGGTCGCGAGCCTCCCGCAGTCTTTGCTCCAGTCGCATACAAATTCATTTGTGTCGTTCAACATATTCTCGTTCCTCCTCCATAGACTTCACTTGACCACCTGACCAGAACCATATTCGGGTGCAGGTAAGAGAACGTCATCTGCCTAATTGGGGTCCCAGCGCCGCTTCAGTCGCCGCTTTACTCGTTGGCATCCTCCACGCCAAGGACAGCAAGTTCCTCAGCAGTCAGTTCTGATTCGTGTTCTTCGCCACCTTCCATGCAGAAGTACCCGGCTACTTTTCCGGTATTGCAGTCGATGTCGAACATCGCTGCGCCTCCGCAGATTGGACACTTGCCATAATCGCTGGTTTGCATTTAGTTCCTCCTTGTTTAGTAATACTGCCTTCTCAACGCCAAAGGTCTCCTTCCAGGCCGGCATTCCGAGGTTGCCTTTCATCCCTCGACCACGCACTCACAGGGCCGGCACCCGACCGGTACCGAGAGTCCGTCCTCGTCTCAAGAACCGGCCCCCTGCCTTCTCCGAAGGACGAACTGTCAGTCAGGGTTAATAGGTCCCTCGGCCCCCGCCCCCTTGGATTCTCGGCCGGTGGTGCCGGTACGGCCGGCTGTCAGCTCATACGGGATGTAGTCGAATCCAGGAAACCGAGCCGGAAGAACGGGCAGTCCTGCGCAATCAGAACAGAATCGTCGAATGTCATATAAGGCTTCTATGTACTCGTGGAAGTTCTGTACGCGCACCTGAGCTTCTAACGCGCCTGGGAAGCCGGCCCGGACCATGCCCATAAGACGATGCTCAGAACACCCGCAGGCATTGTCATGTTGCAGTCCGTCGCGAAAGTAAAAGACTGCATGAAAGACGTCCTTGATGCGCGAATCAACGTACGGAATATGAAAGATGCAAAGCGTGCCTGAAGGGTAGTGTTTAGAGGCCCACGCTGGATACTGCAGCAAGTTCATCACTGATCGGGCGTGAACGATGTAATGGCAGGTCAGGTCTAGGCAGCAGCCCAGGTTATGCACGTCTTTGAAATATGAGACGATCGGTGGCAGGGCAGTGGTTTTGAGGTCCAATTGCGCCGGCGCCAAAACTCGGGGCCTCCCGGCACCACCCTTCCCGTCCTCGGATAAATCATTCGCCCCTGCGGACCCGTTCGAGATTGCATGCGCGGCACTGTGCGCTGACACTGTGTCAAGTTCAATAGAATCAGCAGACCTATTTGTATCTTGCTCTGCTGTGCGATTTGGCTGTGCAGAACTGTGTTGCGCATAGTTCTCGCGCACAGCTGGACGCACAGGCACGCACAGCGCAAGCTGATAAACCGTTTTGTTCTGGCCGGCGTCACCTTTGTTGATGATGGTGATCTTCCCATCGTCGAGAAGGTCCGATAGCTCCGTCCGCACTCGGGACCGCGAGGCCCTGGTCACTTTTGCCAGGTCGGTGAGGGACATGGTCGCTCTCCTGGTGGCGGGATCGGCTGCTTGTTGTAGTGCTTCTAGTACTGTCATTTTCTCCTCTCTACAAATCGGGCAAATCGAAGGAAGGTTCTTAGCCTTCAGCCGGCGCTCATCATCCGGCGAGCCAGGCCACTGCGCGGCCAGCTCAAAGCCGATACCCGCGGCCCGAAACCTCGCCGTAGTCTTGCCACCGCGGCCCAGGCGATGATCCTCAAGACGTCGCTCCAAGCTGGTCGTATAGCCTAGGTAATGCCGGCTACGACCAAGCCGCTGGCGGAAGTGAAGCAGGTAAACAGTTCCCTCATGTTGCACGCCGCTGGATCGTCCCGCTGGTATCGCGCGCATTCCTTTCCCCTCTCTCCGTGCCGGCTCATGAGTTGCTGGAGTCAGTCTGGTCACCCTTCAACTCATGGACCGCGATAGTGAGGTCGGCGAGCCATTCCTGCCACAAGGACCCAAATTCTGCGCCGAGCTCATATTCAGACTTAAACGGCGCGAAGATATCCACCAACACCCAGTCCATTGCCTGGGCCTGCTGATGCCCATCATGGATCTGCCGGACGAGTTCTCCGGCCCTAATGACCTTCTTGCCAGCGTAGCTCGCCTGCTGATCGTAGTATTCGAGCAGGAAAATGGCCGTCGGAAAGGCTTCAGAGATTTCGGCCAGGTGACTCTTGACAATACCGTAGTATCTGTCTTTGAAGGCGAGGCTGAACCGCCGAGCTTTGTTGACCTCGTCACTGACGTAGCCGAGGTTAGTGACGGCCTTAAAGGTGAGAAGGTCTTTCAGGCCCCCTGCAACTTCGTTCGCAGATTGGCCGGATTCCCCCGCAACCCACGCAATGAGTTCTTGGGAAGGCTGATTCAGGCGTTCAGCAATCTGATTGATCTCGGCCGGACTGTTGGCCAACACGTCGAGTCTGTAGTCGATCCAATTACCCATCCTTCATTTCTCCTTCTCTGCCTCGATGCCTGCACACGGCGCGCGACGTTCTCTCCTTCACCTCGTCAGGTTTGCCTTGTCGTCAGCCTTAAGAACCGGCACAAGCTGTGTAGCTGCGTCGGGTCTGTAAAAATGCGGACTGGACCCATTTCCAGTACGGCGATGGCCGCGTCGATGTATTCGCGAGAGGCCATCACAACTCCCAGTCCTCTGGATGTCGCTTGATCACAGCGGCAGCCTTGTCCAGGTCCGTGAAGAACCTCTTGGACATTGTGTCGTTCAGCCTTATGGCAGAAACCCAAATCACCTGGTCGGGGTCGAACAGCAGCGCAAGCGACTTGTTGATGACGTCCGTCATTATTCCTTCCGCTCCACCGCTGGCATTGGGAGATCGCCCAGGACTTCGATCGTCGCCCCAGTTGGCGGTTTTGACGAAGCACATTGCGCGCACAGTTCGGTGTCAATCGTTTTCCCGCTCACGGTCACCTTGACACGCTTGGCGGCCGGCGAAGTGCAGCGGGCGCGTTCAGAATCGCCCCATTCGTCGATTGCGTAATAGTGGTAGTGACAACGGGGCAGACCGCTCGGCAACGGATCCACCAGGGTCCAGAAGCGGAGGTCCTCGATTACGCCGAGATCGAGCGCCATAAGGACGACCCGCCCGACGCGGTCGCACATGCCGTGGCCATGGAATTTGCAGAATGGGATTCGTCGCTGGTCGCCATCTTCGGCCTTCCAGCACACGAAGAAGTCCGCGGGCCGGCTGCAATTGAAATCGTGGCACATGCCGTTGCACCCATTAGGACCGTGCAGCATGCCATCGTCCGTACAGTGTTTGGCCGAGTACGCGGCGCGGTCTTCACCGGCCGCGGGCGCGAAGTCAGATAAGTAGACGTGGGGAATGTCGCGGGTCGACATATTAAGAGTGCGACCGGCAGACGGCGAGTACAGGAAAGGAGGCCCGGCAACAGTAACCCGTATGCCGCCGCTCTCGAGGTCTTCGACGGTGATGGTTCTCTTATTCTTATTAGTTGTACTCATTCGGCCTCCTTGTCGTCCACGAATGGCGGCGCCTTCTTGAGCACCGTCTTCTTCGCGCGGTTCGTGATCTCGTCGCTCACCGTGGGAGTCACCGCACTTACCACTCCGGGGCCGGTCTGCTGGGCAAGATGCTGCTCGAAGAGCATGACCAGTCCGATATGCCGGCATGCCTTCGACATGTCGTCGAGCTTGGTCATGTGGGCCGTCACGCCCTGCATTGCCGGGTTGGGAGCCTGGCCGCAGGGGCACATGTAAAGACGTGAGCCGGAATCCTTGAAACAGCTAACCCGCACCTGGTAGGTGCAGGGCTCCGATGGCCACTTGACCTCGTAAATACCTGGCGCCTTGATTGTGGTCTTTGGGTCGAGTTCGGGATGGGCAGCAAGATACTCGGCGCACTTCGCAGAACATATATAAAGACCGGGTACCATGCCTGCCGGCGTCTCGGCTTCGGCAGTATTGCAGGCGCGGCACTTCTCCGTGCTAGCGCGCCGCGGCCCCGCCGGTACGTTGCTCTTCTCCCAGGGATAGCTGGTTTGCCAGGGGCCGCCCCAGCTGGCCAACTTTTTGCCGCTTACCGGCTTGGCCGTTTCCAGTTCCGCCAGCGTAGGAATGTTGCGCACTCCGGTAAAGCCCTGCTGCTTGAGCTTGGCCTCAAATCCGGCGCGCCCATCGAACAGATCTCCGAGCGCATAATCATTTAAGAAGATGATGCCGGCCGCGCCGTCATGCTCGGCGTACCAAGAGGTGATAATCATCGTGCTATTGCCCACGCGGACCACACCGCCAGGTACTCGGTGCATCTCGCAGAGGTTGTTTACCCCCGAAAGCGGAGCGCCGCAGCCGGTCACCGCGCATTTGGTCAATCCTTCCATTGCCATTGTTCGCTAACTCCTTAAGTTAGTTTTGAGATTGGTGCGTCCGTTCCCTCTATTGATGGTCACGCAGGATCCATGGCGCCGCATCGACGGATAGGAGCTCTGGCTGGGCGGATATCTTGGGTCAGCGCGCCGGTAGCGCGTCTGCCGGTAACTTGCGCTCCTCAGACGTCCGTGCTACGAAACTGTTATGAAGCAGGACGAGGCGAGCACGGCGAACTTAAGGAAACAAAAATGCGAGATGGCCGATTCGGCGATCGCTATGGCTGTGCCATCGAACGGTGAGCCGCTGGAGCGTTTGAAGGTTCGAAGAAGCGACTTGCGGACGTTTAGAACCACCTTTGAAGAACTCCTTCTTAAGGGCTGCGATCACAAGGCCCTAATGACAGCGCTTTGCATGGCCAACACGATGTGGGTGCGGCCGCTACCGACTGCACGAAGGGTCAAGGCGTCAGTAAAGCGAATGCGCGAATTGGCGGAGGAAATAGCAGAATTGGAAAAGACGCAGTTCCACATTTTGCAGCAGCGGCAGGTGGTAAAGGAAACGGGTCTTGGACCTGAAGACGTCGACGATTTGTCGCTGGCATTTCCACAACTCGCACTTCCCAACTGGCTACAAAAAGGCGCTCAAATGTACGAGGACTGGTTAAAGATGGCTAGGCAAAAAGTGCCTCCGCGTCCCGAGTTGCTCCGTCGCGTCAGACGCGTGTGTCCAGTGATTTATGTAAAGTGGGCGACACGGCAGCCCTTTTGCGAACGGGTGGCGAAGTTGCTGGATCTCGGCGGAGTCACCCCAACCCCTATCGATGCCCAGCAGTTGAGCAGAGAAACCTTGGCATTCGAAGCCGATTATCCTTTCGCAGCGGGCTGCATTCGAACGAATTTGGCGTTGGTTCATCAGCGTGAATGGACATATCAGACCACTGGCGGCAGACTGTTGACCGCAACGGACCTTCTGAGGCAACTGTGATTTAGGGTGTGCCAATAACCTCTCTTGCTCGAGGTTCTAACAGTATTGAGAAGGAAGGATTTGCAGCGCCTAAACTGAGGTCCGAAGACCGTACCGAAATCTACAGTCTAAGGCACAAACCGCAGCGGCCTACCCCGCGGCATCCCGATTCGCGCTGAAGGTGTGGTCGTAAAGCCGCTTTCCGATGCGTCGTTGTGCTTCAG
>Ga0187817_10001413_pt1 | contig 11716 bp, 10 predicted proteins | sample NC_wetland_sal_i_17_FD_132431 | JGI IMG/M metagenome (GOLD analysis project Ga0187817, IMG submission 132431) | Wetland sediment microbial communities from Neuse River Estuary, North Carolina, USA - SO4_2 | ecosystem: Environmental > Aquatic > Freshwater > Wetlands > Sediment | place: USA...
CAACCACTCCAGCCTGTCCCGTTCCTCTTGGCTCATCGCAATCCGTTCCATCCTTCAGCCTTTCGGCTGTCAACAGGAACTTTCTACTTTGGCCAATTAGGAACTTTTCACTTTGGCGCGACACTCTCGCGACAATCGCCGCCGCATCTGCGACGCTTGTGATACCTTGATGACTCGCCATGAGTCAGTCCCGCCGCTTCGCGGTGCGCGCCGCTCGCGAAGTTAATAAAGATACTTTCATCCAAACGTGGCCCGAGGCCGGCCTGGTAATGCTTGGCGCTCCGGCCGATCCGCACCCGAGTCTGCGCATCGAAGGCGGCGAGATTGTCGAGATGGACGGCAAACCGCGCGAGCAGTTCGACCTGATCGACACGTTCGTCGCGCGCCATTCCTTCCGGCTCGACGTGGCCGAGGAGGCCATGGCCACAGATTCGCTCCACCTGGCACGCATGCTGGTGGACATACACGTGCCTCGAGCGGATGTCATCCGCCTCATGAACGGATTGACGGCGGCGAAGCTCGTGGAAGTGGTTAGCCATCTGAATGTGGTCGAGATGATGATGGCGCTGCAGAAAATGCGCGTGCGCCGTACACCGGCCAACCAGGCGCATGTGACCAACCGGAAGGACTCGCCGGCGCTGCTGGCAGCCGACGCGGCCGAAGCCGCATTTCGCGGGTTTGCCGAAATCGAGACCACCGTCGGCGTGGCCCGCTACGCGCCGTGGAATGCGCTCGCTGTGCTGGTCGGTTCCCAAACCGGCCGCGCCGGCGTCTTGACGCAATGCGCCGTCGAAGAGGCCATGAGTCTCCGGCTCGCCATGAAAGGTCTTACTACCTACGCCGAGACGCTTTCCGTCTACGGCACGGATCGAGCTTTCACTGACGGCGACGACACGCCTTGGTCGAAAGGATTTCTGGCATCGGCGTATGCCTCGCGCGGAGTGAAGATCCGATTCACCAGCGGCACAGGATCCGAAGCCCTCATGGCCCACGCCAACGGGCATTCCATGCTGTACCTGGAGGCACTGTGCCTGCTCATCACCAAAGGGGCCGGCAGCCAGGGCGTGCAGAACGGCTCCATCAGTTGTATTGCGCTGCCGGAATCGCTGCCGGGTGGTGTCGCGGGAGTTGCCGCGGAAAATCTTCTGGCCGCTATGCTGGATCTCGAAGTTGCCACGGGCAACGATGCCATGGCCTCGCATTCGGACATTCGCAAGAGCGCTAAATTAATGTTGCAGTTCCTGCCCGGCAGCGATTTCATCTTCTCCGGCTACAGCTCCATTCCCAAGCAGGACAACATGTTCGGCGGCGGCAACCTGGACGCCGACGATCTTGACGATTACCTGGTGCTGCAACGCGACATGAAGGTCGATGGTGGGTTGCGTCCGGTGCGGGAGGAGGAAACGATGGCGGTGCGTCGTCGCGCCGCCGAAGCGCTCGCGGTCGTCTTTGAAGCTTTCGGCTTCCCGCCCATCACCCGCGCGGAAATCGATCAAGCCGTTACCGGATACGCCAGCGCAGACATGCCGGACCGCAACATGGCTGCGGATCTTTCCGCGGCTGAGCGTTTCCTCGCCGGACCGGAAACGGTATTGACCGCAGTGCGGGCACTCGCCAAGAACGGATTTGCGGACACAGCACGAAACATTTTTGAAATCGAGCGGCAGCGGGTCATCGGCGATTATCTTCAGCCGGCGGCGATCTTCACAAGCGACTTCGATGTTCTGAGCGGCGTCACTGACGCCAACGACTATCTGGGTCCGGGAACGGGCTATCGCCTGGGCGGCAGACGATGGCAAGAGATTTGTGATATCCCGCAGGCCTACGATCCGCGCCGCCCGCAAACACCCGCATCCGGCATCACGCTGGAATTGGAGGAGTGCGGAGAGGCGGTAGCGGGCGGCGGCCCTGAAGTCGTGATTGCCCTCGGACCGGCCTTCGGCACAAGGCTGCAGCAGACAGTCAACGACCTGCCGCTGGCAGCGGTCCTGGAACAAATCCTGGCAGGCATAGCCGACGAGGGCGTTCCGGCCCGCCTGGTCAAGGTCTACCGCACATCCGATCTGGGTCAGATTTCCTTCGAAGGTTCACGGTTGAGCGGTTCGGGAATCGCCATCGGAATCCAGTCCAAAGGCACGACGGTCATTCATCGCCGTGGCCTGCTTCCTCTAAATAATCTGGAGCTATTCTCGCAGGCCTCGCAATTGTCGCTCGACCACTACCGCCGCATCGGCCGGAATGCCGCCGGATACGCCCTGGGCCGGCCCGTAGAGCCGCTGCTCGTCCCCGTGGACAACATGGCGCGCCTGAAATATATCGTCAAAACCACCATCCTGCACCGCCATGAAACCGAGTGCGTCGAACCCAGCCGCCCGCCGGCGTTGCTCAGGGTCAAGCTAAGGAGCCCTGTATGAGCGCGAGCCGCAGCATTACCAGCAAAACGGGCGTGCCCATTGAGGAACTCGTCCTCGAACGAGTGGCCGGGGGCTGGGGTGACATGGCCGACTTTTCCATCGGGCGTGAAACCCTGCTCCATCAGGCGGACGCGGCGGCGGGCGGCGGCCGGCATCAGGTGGCCCAGAATTTTCGCCGCGCGGCCGAACTGGTCGGCGTGCCGGACGACATTATCTTGCGGATTTACGAGGCCCTGCGGCCCTTTCGCGCCACTCAAGCTGAGCTTCGAACCCTGGCCACCCAGCTCCGGCTGCAATTCCACGCCCCGGAATGCGCCCGCTGGGTGGAAGAGGCGGCCGAGGTATATGCCAGCCGCGGCCTCCTGAAGGCCGGCGAGCATTCGGGATGATGGCTGGCAACAGTCCGAATCGGTCCACTGGTCCAATTTGACCCACTGGATTCGGAGATTTCGCAAGTCTCGCTTACCATGGAGTCCGGTGCGAACATGACACGCAGCTCCATCCAAGTGAGACCGGAATATCTCCCAACCACACAGTCTCCGGACTGGTTTGACGACAACCACGATTCCCTGCTCATCCTGCAGAGCCGGGATTATGAGGAGAACGGCGTTTCTCCGCAGCCCGAAGCCTCGCGTTGCGTCGCCTGATGGCGGGTAGTCGAGCGCAAGCCGCTCGCCACGAAAAGCCAATGGGGACTCACGCTCAACCGCAAAGGCCAGCTCATCGAGATTTGTGGGGTAACGGACTCCACCAGCACACCACTTCGTGGTACGACGATCCAACAAGTGAGAGGAGATTGAATTTGCCCGCTGCTGATGTGATGGAGACACTCTACAGTGTCCGCTCTCGACCGTTGTGCGAGAACGAGCACCTGCGGAGGTGGGTCGAGAAGACAGCGGAGTTGACCAAGCCGGCCGCCATTCACTGGGTCGATGGCTCGCAGAAAGAGTACGACCTGCTCTGCGCCCAGATGGTAGCCAGCGGCACTTTCATCAAACTGAATCAGGACCTGTGGCCCGGCTGCTACTATGCACGCTCGGATGCGGACGACGTCGCCCGGGTTGAGGATCGCACCTTCATCTGCTCCCTGTCCAAAGAAGACGCGGGACCCACGAACAATTGGGAAAACCCGTTCTCGATGCACAAGAAGCTCAAGGGGTTGTTCTCCGGCTGTATGCGCGGCCGGACCATGTATGTTCTACCCTTCAGCATGGGGCCGGTAGGCTCGCCGATGTCGCAGATCGGCGTGCAACTCACCGATTCGCCTTACGTCGTGGTGAACATGCGCATCATGGCGCGTATCGGTCTGCCCGTGTTTGAAGAGATCGACAAGGGCGAAAAACGCGTCGTGCCGTGCATCCACAGCGTCGGCCGACCGTTGTTGCCCGGGCAGAAAGATGTTCCGTGGCCGTGCAACAAAGAAAAGTACATCGTTCACTTCCCTGAGACGCGCGAGATCTGGTCTTTTGGTTCCGGCTACGGCGGCAATGCCTTGTTGGGCAAGAAATGTTTCGCACTGCGGATTGCTTCCAACATCGCACGCGACGAGGGCTGGATGGCCGAGCACATGCTCCTGGTGGGAATCGAGAACCCGCAGGGCGAAAAGACCTACGTCGCCGCCGCGTTCCCCAGCGCCTGCGGCAAGACGAACTTCGCCATGATGATTCCGCCGAAAGGGTTCGAAGGCTGGAAGGTCTGGACCGTGGGCGATGATATCGCCTGGATTCGACCCGATCAGGACGGCCGTCTGCGCGCCATCAACCCGGAAGCCGGTTTCTTTGGTGTGGCTCCGGGAACGTCGGCTAAAACCAATCCGAACGCCATGGCGACGCTGGCCAGGAACACGATTTTCACCAACGTCGCGCTCACGCCCGAAGGCGGTGTGTGGTGGGAGGGGATGACCGATGAGCCTCCCGCCGAGTGTCTCGACTGGCAAGGCAACCGGTGGACGCCGGAGATTGCGAAACAGACGGGCGCAAAGGCCGCTCACCCCAACGCGCGCTTCACCGCGCCCGCGTCACAGTGTCCCACCATCGATCCCGCATGGGAAGACCCGGACGGCGTACCGATCAGCGCTATCATCTTCGGTGGCCGCCGCGCGGCGACCATGCCGCTCGTTTATGAGGCGTTCAACTGGAGCGCCGGTGTATATGCCGGAGCGACCATGGGTTCCGAGATGACCGCTGCAGCCAACGGCAACGTGGGCAAGGTGCGCCGCGACCCGATGGCCATGCTGCCTTTCTGCGGCTATCATATGGGCAGTTATTTCCGGCACTGGCTGAGGATGCAGCATTCCATCAGCGAGGTTCCCAGGATTTTCCACGTGAACTGGTTCCGCAAGGGCGATAACGGCGAGTTTCTATGGCCCGGCTTCGGCGAAAACATGCGCGTGCTGAAGTGGATCATCGATCGGGTCCACGGCCGCGCCCGCGCCAAAGAGACCCCCATCGGCTGGATTCCGCAATACGGCGATATCGACTGGAACTGCCTGGAATACCCGAAGGAGAAATTCGACCGGCTGCAGGCGGTCGATCGCGCCGCCTGGCGCGCGGAAGTCATCGGCCACGAGGAACTCCTGATTGACCTGCATCACCATCTGCCTCCCGAGATGATTTATCAGCGCGAACTGCTGATCTGCCGCCTATAACCAGCTGACTCGCAGAAGCCGCACGTCGCGAAACCGGGACTGGCTTCTGCGTCCCGAACGCATCGAATCCCCACCTTGCCGGCCCGCCCTCCGTGGACGCAGTTGCCTGTCCCGGCTTCGCCCCTTGCAGCCCACCGGGACTGGCTCCACTGTCCCTAATCCCAACACTCGCCGCCGACCAGACCGCTCGTCGTGGACAGTGGTGCCTGTCCCATTCCGGCCCATTACCAAATAAGCGACACCTGCATCCGATTCTTCTGATAGAATGACCGTGGAGGGATTCGCTCATGATCCTTCATCAGCGCATCAGACACAGCGAGGAAATGCTGCATAGCGCGCTGTACCGCGTCCTGTTCAGCTCCTTCGCTCTAAACCTGCTGTTTGCCGGCGTTCTAATCATTTGCCTGCTGCTGTTGGCTCGGGAAGCACGCTAGGCCGAGACGGCTGCCATCGCAGCCATCCGTCAATCCCCAACGTTTCCCCTGTACATTACACGCATATTATGATATTCAATAACTGAGACTAACAGGTCTTAAAATAGTATAGATCGGCCGAAAACAGGATCGGGAATTCGTGTGTCTCGTGCCGGCCGCTAGGGGGATGTCATGGAAACAGTGATTGCAGCAGCGAACCAGAACCTCAATAACGCGGCCTCCGACTTCTACCCGGAGAGCCCGGCGGATGAGGGATGGTCAGGTGACGAAGAGGTGCTCCGAAGTCACGCTCTCTCTGTCTGCACCAATGCGTGGGCCCTCGTTTATACGCCGTTGATCGACGGACCGAAGCCGGCACGCAAGGCAGCGGCATAATCCCGAATCCATACCGGTCCAAATCAGGAAGAGGAGTCACGTCATGGCAGCGGCTGCAACAGCATGGGCTAAAGAACTGGCGCAAGCCCCGCGTTGGGATCAGCAGGACCTCGATATTCTGGCATTCAAACTCTGGCAGCGGGCGAGTTGTCCGGAGAATCCCGACGGCGAGGACTGGATGAGCGAGGAAGAGGCCCTGCGATGTCACGCCAGTTGCCTCTGACTGGCCGTCCCTCCCCTTACCGTCAGGAAAGCATATGATTCACTTTTCCCCTCTCGAACAAACAATCTTTGTCCTTCTTGTCATCGTTTCGGTTTCTCTTTTTTGGAGGCGCTTCGGCAGAGTTTGGAAGATCATCAACGCTTCGAAAAACGATCCGGAATTCAGCATTCAGCCGGTTGTCCGCCGCGTGCGCGATTTCATCTGGGAGGTGCTGCTGCAAGGAAAGGTGATTCGCCAGCGGCCGCTCCCTGGCTTTGCCCACGCCCTGGTGTTTTGGGGATTCTGTGCCTTTGCACTCGTCAGCATGAACCATTTCGCCGAAGGCGTGAACCTGGGATTTCTCCATCGCGACACATGGCCCGGCAGGTTCTATTTCGGCTTCGCCGCGATTTTCGCCATCGGTGTCGCGATTGGCATCGCGGGGCTGGCGTTCCGGCGTTTCGTGGTGCAACCGCGCTGGCTGGGCCACGTATCGTATGAATCGGGCTTCATCGCGTTTCTGATCTTCTTGCTGATGGTGACTCACCTGGCCACGTTCCGCGCGGGTTGGGAGGACAGCAAAACGGTGTGGTGGACGCACACGCTGGCTATTCTGGTTTTTCTGCCGCTCATCCCGCACACCAAGCACCTGCACCTGGTGCTCAGTCCCGTCACGGTATTTCTTAAGCGCGATCAGTTCAGCAAGATCCCACCCCTTGTGGGCGACGAGGATTTTGGGCTCGATACCGGCAAAGACGTCACCAAGCTGGATGCGCTGCAAGCCTATTCCTGCGTGGAATGCGGCCGCTGCACCGAGCACTGCCCCGCCAATCTTACAGACAAGGTTCTGAACCCGAAAGAGATCGCCCTCGGTCTGCGCCGCTATCTGAACGAATTCGGTGCAGGCAACGAATCGCCGCTGATCGGCAAGCACCTGGCGCAGGAAGCCATATTTCAATGCACCACCTGCGGGTCTTGCGAATTCCAATGTCCGGTAGGTGTCCAACACCTGCCAATCATCATCGGGCTGCGGCGCGGCGCGGTGAACACCGGCAAGTGGGAGGACGATCACGGCACCAAGCTGTTCCTGAATCTCGAGCGCAACGGAAATGCCCTCGGCTTCTCCGCCAGCGAGCGCGACAAGTTCATCCAGAAACAGGAATTCCCGATCTTCGATGGCACGCAGGAGTACTGCTTGTGGCTGGGCTGCATGGGCGCTTACGATCCGAGCGGCCGGGAGATCGTGACTTCGCTGGCCCAGGTGATGCGGCACCTGGGCATCACGTTCGGCGTGCTCAAGAAAGAGCGCTGCACCGGCGACCCGGCCCGTCGCCTGGGCAATGACCTGGCTTTCGGCGAGCTGGCCCAGAAGAATCTCGAGCTATTGCAGCAGAGCAAAGTCAAGAAGATGATCTCCATCTGCCCGCATTGTGTGCGGACCATCAGCACCGATTGGAAAGAATACGGCGAGGCCCCGCCCATCGAGCATCACAGCGAGTTCCTGGCCCGCCATCTGGATAAACTGCCGCGAAACGGCGTCAGCGGCTCGAAAATCGTGTATCACGATCCTTGCTATCTGGGCCGCTATCGCAGCGTCTATGACCAGCCTCGCGAGGTCGTCTCAGCCTTTGGCAACCTCGTGAACCCCGAGCGCACGCGCGAGCGGTCGTTTTGCTGTGGCGCCGGCGGCGGATTAGCGTTTCTGGGCGAAGAAAAAGGCAAGCGCGTCAGCGTGGAGCGCACCGAGCAACTGGTAGCCACCGGAGCCGATGTCGTAGGCGTCGCCTGCCCCTTCTGCAACACCATGTTCCGCGACGCGCTGGCCAGCACTCCCAATCCGCCGAAGCTGCTCGATATCGCGCAGCTCGCGGCGGCAGAGCTGCCTGTTCAGGCAGGCCAGGTGACGTAGGCTATCCGCGCTTCTTGGCCGCCATCAATTCTTCGATGTTGATTAGCTCGGTGGGGTAATCACCCGTATAGCACGCATAGCAGTACTCGTGCTTCCGGTCGTCCTGAACTGCTTTGCGCAGAGAAGCCAGCGACAAATACGCCAGCGAATCGGCCTCAATGAAACGGCGAATTTCCTCCACCGTGTTGTTGGCGCCGATTAGCTCGTTCTTGGTTGGCGTATCGACGCCGTAGAAGCAGGGAGAAATCGTGGGCGGGCAGGAGACGCGCACGTGCACTTCGCGCGCGCCGGCCTGGCGCACCATGCGGACGATCTTGCGCGAAGTGGTGCCGCGCACGATGGAATCGTCCACCAGCACCACGCGTTTGCCCTCAAGCAGGGCGCGGACGGGGTTGAGCTTGAGCTTGACGCCGAAATCGCGGATGGCCTGGGAGGGCTCGATAAATGTCCGTCCCACGTAGTGATTGCGAATCAGCGCCTGGCGGAACGGCAGGCCCGACTCGTCGGCGTATCCAATGGCTGCGGTGACTCCGGAATCCGGAACCGGCACCACGACGTCCGCGTTGGCGGGAGCCTCGCGCGCGAGCAGACGGCCCAGCATCTCGCGCGACTCCTGCACCGGCCGCCCGAACACGATTGAATCCGGCCGCGAGAAGTACACGTGCTCGAAGACGCAGTGCGACACCGGCTGTTCCGGCGCATAGCGCTCGCGAGTGACTCCTTCCGGCCCCACGATCACCATCTCGCCCGGCTCCACATCGTTGAGGTACACGGCGCCAATCAGGTCGAAAGCACACGTTTCCGAAGCAAATACGTGCGCGATTTTGCCGCCCGAAAACTCCATCTGGCCGGTGGCCAGCGGCCGGAACCCGTGCGGGTCGCGCGCCACGATGATGCGGTCCTCGGCCAGAAACACCAGCGAAAACGCGCCTTCGAGCTGTAGCAGCGCATCGCGCAGCGCGCCGGAAAGCGTCCGCTCGCGCGAATGCGCCACCAGGTGCAGGATCACCTCGGTGTCACTGTTCGATTGGAAGATGGAGCCCTCGCGTTCCAGTTCCCGGCGGAGCTCAGCGGCGTTCGTGATGTTGCCATTGTGCGCCACGGCGATGCGACCCTTGTTGCAGGCCACGGAAAACGGCTGCGCGTTGAGCAGCGCCGTGTCGCCCGCGGTCGAATAGCGGGTATGGCCGATAGCCAGTTCACCGGGAAGCGTCTCGATCACGCGCGGCGTGAAAATGTCCGCCACGTGGCCCATGGACTTTTCGCAATACACGTTCGCGCCGTCGCTGGTGCAGATGCCGGCGCTCTCCTGGCCGCGGTGCTGCAACGCGTAGAGTCCCAGGTACGCCATCTTCCCCGCCTCGGGATGGCCGAAGATGGCGAAGACGCCGCACTCTTCGTGGAATTTATCAAACATGGCAGCCTCGTTAAGCATGCAGCATGCGCTCCAGAGCAGTCTCCCAGGTACGCTTCAATGTTCGCACCTCGCTGTCGATCAACGTGTTTCCGAGATTCGTGATTTGCAGACGGTCTTGAACCGTGGCTCCGATTGCGGTGGCCTCCACGCCGTAAGCCAGGGCCATGAGTTTCGCCTGTCCAGGTTCAGAGGTCGAAATCAAGATCCGCGACGGCGCCTCATGAAAGAGAGCGATCGGCAGGCTGGCCTCTTCGTCGAGGTGGACGCGGGCGCCCACCAGCTCCGGGCCGAACGAGCATTCGGCCAGCGCCACCGCAAGGCCGCCATCGCTCAAATCGTGGGCTGATTCTGCCAGCCCCGCGCGCACAATATCTCGGACCGTCGCCTGCACGCGCTTTTCATAATCCATGTCGAGCGCCGGCGGCAAACCCCAGAGTTGTTTCAGAACCACCTTGGCGTATTGCGTTCCGCCGAATCGCACAGGGAGGCATTTGCCCATGCCGCCGATCATCATCACCGTACGACCCGGCCGGCGGAAGTGCGACCCCACTGGCGCGCCCGTTTTCATGAGCCCTACGATCCCCACCACAGGTGTCGGCCAGATTCCTTCGCCCAGCGTCTCGTTATACAGGCTGACGTTACCTCCGGTGATCGGCGTCTCGAAGAAACGGCAAGCCTCCGCCATTCCTTCGACAGCTTCCACAAGCTGGGCCATAATCTCGGGCCGCTCGGGATTGCCGAAGTTGAGATTGTTGGTCGCACCCACCGGGTCCGCGCCCACCACCGCGAGATTGCGGCAGCACTCGGCTACGATCAGCTTGGCGCCCTCGCGCGGTGAGAGATAGCAATAACGTGCATTGCCGTCGAGCGACATGGCGAGCGATTCGCCCGTTTCCTTGACACGCAGAATTGCCGCATCCGATCCCGGCCCGGCAATGGTATTGGTGCGGACCTGGTAATCGTACTGTTGCCAGATCCAGCGCTTCGAACAGATATCGGCGGATGCCAGCAGCGTCTCGAGATCACGGGTCAGATCCTGGCTCGTGAACTCACGCGCTTCCATGGGCGCGCGGCGCAGGGGTTGAGAGTGCGGCCGGTCATAGAGCGGAGCGCTGTCCGCCAATTGCTGGTTCGGGATTTCCGCCACGATCTCACCGTGTTGCCGCACGCGCAACAGGCCGTCGCCGGTTACCCGGCCTACGGTCACGGCATCAAGTCCCCACTTCTTGAAGACGTGGAAGACTTCGTCTTCCCGGCCGCTCTCCGCCACGAGCAGCATACGCTCCTGGGATTCCGAGAGCATGATTTCGTACGCCGTCATGCCGGTCTCGCGCTGCGGGACGAGGTCCAACTCGATCTCGATGCCTGTCCCCCCGCGGCTGCCCATCTCGCAAGTGGAGCAAGTGAGGCCGGCCGCGCCCATATCCTGAATGCCGACGATGGCGCCGGTGTGCATCGCCTCGATGCATGCCTCCAGCAACAGTTTTTCCAGAAACGGATCGCCCACCTGCACGTTGGGCCGCTTCTGCTTGGATTCTTCAGTGAACTCGGCCGAAGCCATCGATGCGCCGTGAATGCCGTCCTTGCCGGTCTTCGCGCCGACATAGATCACCGGATTGCCGATGCCGGCCGCCTTAGCGTAGAAAATTTCATCCTTCTTCGCCACGCCCAGCGCAAACACATTCACCAGCGGATTGCCGTTATAGCAGGACTCGAAGACGCACTCGCCACCGACGGTCGGCACGCCGAAGCAATTACCGTAGTGGGCGATTCCTGAAACCACACCCTCAGCGATGCGCCGATTGCGTGCGCCGTTCACGGGATCATCCAGAGGCCCGAACCGCAGCGCATCCATCACCGCGATGGGCCGCGCGCCCATGGTAAAGATGTCGCGCAGAATGCCGCCCACGCCGGTCGCCGCGCCTTGAAACGGCTCGATGAAACTCGGGTGATTGTGGGATTCGATCTTGAACGCGGCGACGTAGCCACCGCCGATATCAACGATGCCGGCGTTCTCGCCCGGCCCCTGCACCACCATTTTGCCGCGAGTCGGCAGTTTCTTCAGATGCAGCCGCGAGCTCTTGTACGAGCAGTGCTCGCTCCACATCACGCTGAAAATGCCCAGCTCAGTGTAAGTAGGCTCGCGCCCAAGAATGGCGACGATTTTGTCGTACTCCGCCTCGGTCAACTGATGCGTGGCGATCAGGTCGGGCGTAATGGTCGTCATGCGTGAGCGAAGGCGGAAACCATGGATCGGAAAATCACCATCCCGTCGGTTGAGCCCATCAGGGGATCGGATGCCCGTTCCGGGTGCGGCA
>Ga0187817_10001414_pt1 | contig 11714 bp, 13 predicted proteins | sample NC_wetland_sal_i_17_FD_132431 | JGI IMG/M metagenome (GOLD analysis project Ga0187817, IMG submission 132431) | Wetland sediment microbial communities from Neuse River Estuary, North Carolina, USA - SO4_2 | ecosystem: Environmental > Aquatic > Freshwater > Wetlands > Sediment | place: USA...
CCTCCTGATCCATTGCCCTACCTTTTGTTCATTAACTCATGCGCTCACTGTACCACCAGTGCACGGCTTGCGAGATCAGGGATGCTGCTGTGCCCAGCAATCTTCTGAATGGCGAATGAGTCCGCGACCGCCTCGCCTAACCAATGTCAGTTGCCGTTGCAATGCACCTAGCAGCGACTCCCGCCGAATACGGACACAGCACGGATACAGAAGCAACGCGAAAGTGTTGGAAAGGGACGAAGTGCAGAAAAGCCGCATAAACATTGAATTAATTTGGCTGCCCCCCAGGGATTCGAACCCCGATATGCTGATCCAGAGTCAGCTGTCCTGCCGTTGAACGAGGGGGCAGCAGGCACGACGAAGAAAGGTTCTGCGTTTTGATTTTATGGGCTGTACCAGCCGGGGTCAACCAGCGCAGAGCGCGAAGGTAACAAAGTCGGCGGTGGCGCTACAATCTGAATGAGAGATTCTCATCAGGAGCATCCATGGCCACCACTCTTGGCAACGTCGCCCAGCTGACCAACGATTCCGCCGAAATCGCAAGACGATCCCTCGAAGCGGATCAGTGCGCCCTCATTGTGGTTGACATTCAGGAAAAGCTCCTGCCCCCGATCTTCCAGAAGGAGCAGTTGGTGAAGAACTCACAGCTGCTGATACGGCTGGCCGGCATCCTGAAAATTCCGACTTTGATGACGACCCAGTATTCCAAGGGGCTGGGGCCAACCGTCCCGGAGATTGCTTCCCTGCTGCCGGAGATCGAGGCCATCGACAAGCACATGTTTTCCTGCTTCGGCAGCGATGTCTTCTGCTCCCTGCTGCGGGGACTGCCGGGGAATCGTAACACCATCTTATTGTGCGGAATGGAGAGCCACATCTGCGTGACGCAAACGGCGCTAGGCGCGCTGCGCGAAGGGTATGTAGTTCATGTAGCCTCGGACGCCGTGAGTTCCCGGACGGAGTGGAACTGGAAGATTGGGCTGGAGCGCATGCGGGCCGCGGGAGCGGTGATCTCCTCGACCGAGATGATGATCTACGAACTGCTGCGATCATCGGGAGCGGCGGGGTTCAGGGAGTTGCTGCCGCATCTGAAAGGCTAGCGACCGCAAGTTTTAACGGACCAATCTTTGACGAAGAGTCGACCCGCACCCTGCGGGAGGCACCCATCACATCATCATCTCCTTGGTGACGTTCACGCTCCGGAGAAAACCTGCCGATGGACTGCACGATGGAGTTTTTCACCATTCGCAGATGCCACTGAAGAACAAGTTCCGTCTGATAGTCGGGTTGGCGGTCGCCGGACTCATGGTGCTGGGCAGCGTCTGGTTAGGCAGCGAACGCTCCCGCATCCTGCATGAGAAGCAGGAGAAGGCGGGTAACTACTCGGTTGTTCTCCAGTACTGGTTGCTCACATTGCCACGGCAGCAACCCAGCAGTCCGCAGCCACCGGGGAGATCAACGGCAGCATCGATCAGATCGCCAAAATTACAGCTGTTTCGGCACCGGGTGCACGACAGACAACCAACGCACTTCAGGATTTGGTGGCTCTCGCGGCGAATCTGCAGCGGTTGGTGAGCCAATTCCGGCTGGGGGCGGAAAGAGATAATGGTGAAGTGAAGGTTTCAGTCACGCCATCACGTGCCTGGGCTGCTGCAGCAGGGAGGTTTTAGCCGCCACGGCTCACTGCTCCTTCTGCTTCACCCGCACGACGGTGATCTTGGAGAAACCCTCTTCAAACGTCGGCGGCTTCATCTTGCCGGCCATGCGGCGCATGACGTCGTCTGCCACCACTCGTTCCCGGCGCTGATTCCGCTCCAGACACACTTCAAGTGGTACATCAAAGAATACGGCCTGAACCTCATAGCCATAGTCTTTTGCAAGCTTGATCCAACCATGTCGGTCATGCGAAGTGAGGTTGGTGGCGTCCACGTAATTCAGGGGGCGGCGCGCGATCAACCGCGCCTTTAACATAGAACGCAAGTTGGAGAAGACCAGATCCTGGAAGCGCTGCTCGGTGGGATCGTCAAACAGCAGGGCACGCAGCAAATCGCTGGAGAGCGGAGTGATGTTGTGGCGCTTGAACCATGAGCTCTTTCCTGATCCGGGCAAGCCGATCGCCAGGACGACCGTGCCTTTCGGAGAGCGCGACGCGGCAGGTTGCGTGATCGGTGCGGCGGCAGTGGGGAGGAGCGATTCCGGCACCACGACGGCTTGAGTTGCCGCAGTTGGGACTGATGGGCTGCTCACACCTGCCGGCACGGGCTGGGCTGTGCTTCCTCTTCGGCCGCGGCCTCGGCTTCTCCGGCGGCGACGTTTTTGTGCGTCGTCAGCCTGCAGGCGGCGGACTGGTTGCGATTGGGTGTCTGAGATTTCCTGGACCGGGGTTGGCTTCGGTGCCTCGGCTGGCGCCTCCCGCTCGGGAACCTGGGCTGCCTCGACCGCAGGTTTGGCATCGTAGAACGCCGGCCGTAACGGCGCGGGTGCTGGTTCAGCAGCGGGGGTCTCGGCTGTCTTTTTACGACGCTTCAAGCGCTCTTGCATCCATTTGCGCATGTCAGGCTTGTAACACACCGAGCGGGTTGTGGGCAATGTGTGTGCAGGGACGCACCAAGTCGGCTAGCATACCAGGCTAGTTCTGGCTCCGGCACGAGCGAGAGGCCCGCGCCCACATCGAGTGCCTCCCGTAGAATAACTCTCATGCCGATCCCGCGCGAAATCCAGGGACAGAAATACATCAGTCTGACCACCTTCCGAAAGAATGGCGTCGGGGTAGCTACCCCGGTCTGGTTCGGAGAGGCAGATGGCAAACTGTACGTGATGACACGCAGCGACTCGGGAAAATACAAGCGCCTGCGAAATAATCCCCAGGTGCGGATTGCTCCCTGCACCATCCGGGGCAGGGTGACGGGACCGGAGTTCACGGGAACTGCCCGAGTACTGCCTGCTAAAGACTGGCCAGGCGCCCGCAAGACGATCGAACAGAGGTATTGGATGGCGCGGATACCATTCTTGTGGAGCAGGCAGAACGTGTACGTGGAAATTCAGGCGTGAGATTGGGTGGGGCATTTTGCTTTTGTTGCCCTAGCGACGCACGCCAGACCCCTCGCCCCGCTGGTGAAAGCGCGGGGCTTCGGGATGACGCAAACAGGAATGTGGCCCGCCTTCATACTGCACACGATGGTGAGATTGTATGTGTTGTATGTGTTTGACCAGGTACGAGTTACTCCCGTAGAATAGGGGTTCGGTACCGATCGAGCTATTTCTAGAGGAATCTGCAGACAAAGGTAAACAGGACCCATGGCAAATCATTTTTCAGCGCTTAAGCGCGCCCGTCAGACGGAAACACGCACCGCCCGCAACCGAGCCAACACTTCCCGCCTGCGCTCCGCGCTACGGCAGCTGCGTGAGGCACTAGCCAAGGGCGATAAGAAAGCCGCCGAGCAGGTATTTCGGCAGACGGTGTCGGCGCTCGACAAGGCAGTACAGAAGGGCGTGATCCACGAGAATACTTCGTCCCGCTACAAGTCCCGTTTGAGCGCGCGCTTGAACGCGGTGAAGTAGCTTCCGGCTTTCAGATTTCAGCAAAGCGGCAGGCCTCCGGGTCTGGCGCTTTTATTTGTGCGTCACACCCGCCTGTTATCTGCGTCACATCCACTTATTTGCCCAGGTGGTAGCTTGGCGCTCAGGTAACCTGGATGGCCGCGTCAGTCCGACCCGCACCCATCACGCAATCGGCACGCTTCACGGAGGAAGTGCGGCAGAGCCGCTTTGCCATGCGGCTTTCGCTGATTTTCGGCGCGTTGATGCTGATTGGCAAGGTCACGGCGTATCTGGTCACCGGCTCGACAGCCATTCTCTCCGACGCGGCGGAATCGGTGGTTCACGTGATCGCGGTCGGTTTCGCTACCTTCGCTTTATGGCTAAGCACGCGTCCTGCGAACCAGCGCTTTCTGTACGGATACGAGCGCATCACTTTTTTCTCAGCGGGCTTTGAAGGCGCCATGATCATTGTGGCGGCATTCGCCATCCTCTATGCCGCGATTCACAGGTTGTTGACGGGCTTGCAGCTGGAGCATCTCGGCATGGGGAGCCTGTTCGTGCTGGCGGCCGGGTTCATCAATGCTGCTTTGGGTTGGTACCTGATACGCACCGGACGCCGCAACCACTCGCTCATCCTGGAAGCCGATGGAAAACATGTTCTGACCGACAGTTGGACCAGCTTTGGAGTAGTGCTCGGTCTCGGGCTGATAATGATCACCGGGTGGAAGCCGTTCGATCCCATCTGCGCGATCTTGATAGGACTGAATATTCTTTGGTCCGGCGGCATGCTGATGTGGCGGTCGGCGCGCGGGCTGCTCGACTACTCCGATCCCGGCCTGGGGCGCGACCTGGGGCAGAAACTGGATTCCCTGTGCTCCGAACTCGGTCTGCACTACCATGGTGTGCGCTTCCGCACCACCGGCTACCGCTTGATGGTAGAACTGCACCTGTTGTTTCCCTACAATTCTCCGGTTGGCGATGCGCACAACCTGGCCACACAACTGGAGGAGCGTCTTCCGGGCGTGCTGGGGATTCCGACGGAAGTGGTCACGCATCTGGAATCGCTGGAAGACCACGGCCACGTGCATCGCGACGAACATTACACCGGAAAACCCATCTAGCCACCGCGATTGCACCGCGAAAGTAGCGCCACCGTGTCCCCTCGGCTTCGCTCAGGGTAGGCTCTTGCCCACCGCGCCGAGGGCGAGACGCCCTCGGGACAGCCGGCAAGATGCCGGCGCTACCCCCCCGGCCCTGCCATGCGGCAACACTCTTGCGGGTTGCTAAGGGACGATTCCGAAGTGCTTCTGCAGTGCGGCCCGCCATTCTTCGTCCGAAGCCAATAGTGATTCTTCCCTTTCCCCATTTCGACTAACGATAAGCTTGCGATCGGCGACGGTGATGCGCCCGTCGAGCGTCGCGCGGGAGCAGATACTCTTGCGCGTAAACGGAGACTCCGGCGAGGTCTGGTGGTAGTGGCACATCGGAGAGAATTCCTTCATGCTGCGCGGCGTCAGGGTGAAGGAGTATTGCCGTTTCCAGCCTGGATCAGTTCTTTCTATGTGCAGCGAGCCACCGCCTTCGACGAGGCGATAGCTGCGGCCGAATTGTGGCTGCTCGGTGCCGAGTTCAAGCTTGAGCGGCTCCAGGAAGGAATCGCCGAAACCGACGTCGGCGACCCACGGCTTGTCCAGATCCACTCTCAGCGCCAGATGATCGAACTCCGGGCCATCGCTTCCGTCTTCGCGAGGGACCCGAGCGGAAAGCAAAGTAACTTTGAATCCGAGCTCGCGCAGGAGAGCTGCAAAAGCTCCGTTCAGCTCGTAGCAGAATCCGCCGCGACGTTTTTCGACGATCTTGTGAATGAGAGAGGCTTCCTCACACACAATCTTTCGGCCCAGACCGATGTCGAGGTTCTCAAAGGGAACGGAGAGCATGTGAGCGCGATGGAGGGCGCGAAGGGTATCAGGCGTGGGCGTGGTTGATCCCGAGTAGTTGATACGCTCGAGATAGGCGGGGAGGTTCAGCATGGAGTCGAAATGCCTTTCCGCTGCTCCAGAAGATTATGCTCGGTAGGGATCCTTCGACTCCAGAGCCTCCCTCGCGAGCGAGGGAGGTACATTCCGCTCAGGATGACATTTCTTAGATAACTGATGGTGACTTCACACTGGCAGTTCTTCCTGCGACCATCCGGGGATTTCAGGCTTGGGTTCCGCCGTCAGATCCAGAACCAACTTCTCCAGCACGAGCCGTTTGTTCGGAGGATTCGAGCGCAACGCAAGATCGGTTTTCGCCACTAGCCGAATTGCCTGGGTCAGCTCGCGTTTCGATTTATAACGGCGTGCCTGCCGGATGATGTCGTCGGCAGCAAACGGGGGCACACGGAAACCCTGCCAGAGCGCCGCCCACAGCATGCGTTGATCGCGCACGTTACGTTCGAGAATCACCAGCATCTGCCGGAAGGTCTTGGCCAGCATGTAGAGATGACCGATGGCGGCCTCATCCCCGTCGCCGGTGGTCAGAATCGCGTCCAGCATCTCCAATGCTTTCACCCGGTCTTTGGCTGAAATCGCGTCGGTCAGCTCATATAACGACCGCTGCTTGGCGGCGAGCACCATGGTCTCGACATCACCCAGCGTGATGCGCTTCTTCTCTCCGACGTACAGGATCAGTTTCTCCAGTTCATTGGAGATCATCATCATGTCGCCACCGAGCGCATCCACGAGTTCACGGGCGGCGTCGGGCTCGATTTTGAATTCTCGGGTGGCGCAGTATTCACCAATCCAGCGAACTGCTTCGCCCTCTTCTACACGGGCCAGTTCGACGATCGCGCAAAATTGTCCCATGGTCTCGCGAATCCGCTCATAGCGGTCTTTGTCAGTCAGCTCCATGCGGCGGACATCGGCCGGGATGCTGATGTGGTCGGCGACAAAGATCAGCACGGCCGCGGGATTCGGATCTTTACAGTACTCCTCGATGGCAACAAGCTTTTCCTCATTCGATCCACGCCCAAAAAGGTTCTTCACGCCTCGAATGAAGAAAATCTGAAAGGGCGCCATCAGAGAGGGAGTGCGGGCGCGGTCGAGAATTTCAGCCAGGTCGGTCTCCGCCAGATCGAATTCGAACAGGCTGAAATCGCGCAGATCGGGGAGAACCAGGTATTCCAGAATGGCTTCGCGGCAGCGCTTGCGGAAGAACACTTCGTCACCTGCGAACACGTACGCCGGACGCAGTTTTCGCGATTGCACTTCCGCGACGAAGCGGTCTGCTTGCGCAAACGCCTTCATCAGAAACCCTCCAGCAAATTCGACACCAGAGTCTGCGCAAAGTCACGCGAGAGCCGTTGCAACGCCGGCGTATCTTCCTCGAAGAAGCTGTTGGGATCGCGTGAAACTTCGTACTGCTCGCGGAACAGATACGAAGGGTTCTGATAGAGAACCTTGCCGTCGCGATCGGTGAAAGACACGCTCATAGAGATCACCACCAGCACGCTGGCTGCGCGTCCGGTTTTAGAATCATATGTCATCGGCGTGGTGTAGGTGGAAAGCACTGTTCCACGGATGGTTGCGTCGGCATCGGAGTCAGCCGTGTTCAGCACGTGGTAATTGGTGCGAATTGTAATTTCCCGGACTACGGCTCCAGTAAGCATTTGCTCGATTCTATAAGTGTGAGTCTGGTTGATAAAGGCGGGGATGGCAATGGTGCGCACGTTCTGGGGGATGCTGGTGGTGTGTCCTGCAGTGTGATAGCCACACGCGACGGCGCACAAAGAAAGCAAAATGCCGGCGGGGACGCCGGTGCTACGGAGAATCCTCGCGGGCGAGGGCGCCCGCGCCGCACGGCTCATTGGATTTTGCCTCGGGGACGGGTGGCGACGATGGTCTCGGCACATTCTACGGAGGCAGAGGCGGCGATCCGCAAGTTGTCGGCGGCTGCCCACAGCCAAAACCCGTTGGGTTGGTTCGCATCGGGAACCGCAGATACCTGAATATCAGATTGCCCGGCAGCATTGACGTTGGTGGGAGCATCGTCGGCGCCGTGAGTGATGTTCACGTGCTCGCCTGCCAGGCCTTTTGTAATGCTCTCGATGTCGGCGATCTGGTCGATTTCCGCATGGATGGCAAAAGCGTACCCATGGAAGATTGGTGCTTGCACCAGCAGCAACGACGGGATCGGCTCATCAGTTCCGGCAATTCGCCGATAGTGCTTCAGCACCCGGCTCTCGACGGTTGCCAGAGAGAGCTGTGATTGCTCGCCGTAGCGGGAGACCATATTGAACGCGACCTGAGTATCGAAGATAGCTTTGGGCAGCTGCTGAAACGAGAGCAGGTTGACGGTTTGTTCATGCAGCTCGTCCATGCCCTTTTGTCCGTGCTCGGATGCGGGCTCGAATACGGTGGCGACCAGCCCTGTGACGCGCGCGATTCGTTGCAGGCGCAGCGAAAGTAGCGCCAGCACCACCGACGCAGGATGAGCCACGACGACCGGCCCCGGCTGCAGATCTGGAATCAATGTCTGCCCCAATTGCCGCTCGATCCACGGGGATCGCACGGAGGCCTCGGGTTCGTCCTCCAAGCCAAATGACAGATCAACAATAGCGCTGCCTGCGTCCTGCGCCATTTTCCAGGACTTCCGAGTGCCTTCCGGATCGGAAGCGAAGAAGGTAACATCGACGTGATGAAATTCCTCGGCCCGCACCTTCTGGATAAAGGTTACTTCTTCGCCTACGGCTTCCAGTTGTCCCAGCGACTCATCATCGTCGAGCAGCTTGACATCGAGCGACGGGAAGTTACGGACATCGAGCATCTCTGCGACTTCCTTGCCTTTGAGCGTGCCTGCCCCGACAATGGCCACCCGAAAAAGGTTGCTGCCCGATACGGTCTCGGCCTGCGAAACCGCTGGCGACTTTACGTTCGAGCTCATGAGACTTGTGATGCCTCTTTGTACGGAGTCGACGGATTGCCTCTGCGCCGGAAGATCCACTGCAATCGCCAGAGCACACCCGACGCCATGTAAGTTAGGGCAATGATAAACAGCACCCATTGTGAGAAGAACCAGATAGCAGCGAACAGCAACCCAAACAGAATAATGAGCTGGAAGGGCTGCCGGGAGCGGAAATCAATGTCCTTGAAGCTGTAGAAGCGCCAGGTGCTGACCATCAAGTATCCTGCGGCGACAACGATCAGGGTCCAAGTAATGCATAGCCACAGCGAGCCGATGGGTTCACCGCCGAAAAAATGTACAACGGCAGCGATAACTCCGGCCGCCGCCGGAATGGGCATGCCTACAAAGTACTTTTTGCCTGGACGACCCGGGTTGGAGGGCTGCGGATTGGCCGTAATATTGAAGCGCGCCAGGCGGCTGGCTCCCGCTATCAGGAACAGGAAGCTGGCGATGGCTCCCAGCTGAACCATTTTTCCGGTCAGTTCCGACGATCCCAGGAAGGCGGGCAACTGACGGAAGCCCCACATCCAGGCCAGCATGGCTGGCGCCACGCCGAAGGTAATCACGTCCGCAAGGGAGTCCAACTCTCGCCCAAACTCGCTGGTGGTGTGAGTCATTCGCGCGATGCGGCCATCTAATCCGTCGAACAGCACGGCAAATCCGAGCGCCCTGGCAGCGTTATCAAAATGCGAGGAATCCTGTGGCGTTCCGTGAGTGACTTGCAGAATGGCGTAGTATCCAAGCGCAATATTGGCGGTCGTAAACAGCGAAGGCAGAATGTACATACCTTTGCGCTGCCGCTTGGGAGGCCTGTCTTCCATGCGCCTTTTGGGAGAGCTCGGAATTTCCGGGTCGTCCATCAGTGGACTCCTTGCCGGGCGTGCGTTGCACCGGCAGTGGCGAACTCCTGCGCGGGACGTACATAGGCTAGCACGCTGGATCCGCCCTTCACTCTGTCTCCGATCTTTACCCGAACATCGGCCGAAGCATCCAGTAGGAGATCCACTCGCGAACCAAACTTGATAAGGCCCACCCGCTCTCCGCGCGCCACTGGATCGCCAACTTTCTTGGTGAACACGATTCGTCGTGCCAAAAGACCTGCGATCTGTTTGAAGACGACGGTCTGACCTTCGCCCTCCACAGTAACTATATTCTGTTCGTTCTGCTCTGCGGAGGCGGCATTCATGGCGTTCAGGAATTTGCCCTTTTGATAATGGACGCTACGGATAATTCCGCTGACCGGGGAGCGGTTTACATGGACATCGAAGACGCTCAGGAAAATGCTGATGCGAACTCCGGAATCTGCGTTGGTAACGGCCGTGACTTTGCCATCGGCCGGCGAGACCAAGGCACCCGGAGAGTTCGGGATCGCACGCTCCGGATCACGGAAAAACCACAGGAAAAAGCAGGCGACGAGCACGGCGGGTAAAGCCCACAACGGGCTTGCCAGCCAGCCGATCAGACCCGCAGCACCGAAAATCGGAACGGCGTAGAAATAGGCGTCACGAACCATGGGGGAATCTCAGTTGATTATAGTTCACCCGAGAACGCGCGTCGGCAGTGCGGACTAGCCGACAACAAAAAAGGCGCTTATCAGCGCCCGTATTCGGGATAGAAGAATGCCTCTGCGGGGGGACCGCATCGGCGGAGGCGGGAAATTAAGCGACTTGGTGCTGATGAAACTGTCGCTCGATGCTTTGCATCTGGTCTTTCAGGCGCAGTTTCAGCTTCTTCAGCCGTACCTCTTCTAGTTTTTCGTCGTCTGTGAGAAAGCGTTTCTGGGTGAGAGAATCAAGGCGTTTTTCGTACTGCGTGTGTTCCATCGCCAATCTGCGGAATTCTTCATGATTGGCGACTAACTGGTCTTTGGCAGTTAGCATCTACCAGACCTCCTAACCGGGTTTTAGATCTTTGAAGTTAGCACAGGACCCCAACTGCCGCAATGCGAAATTGTTAACAGGACTCGCCAGTGAATGTGCTTGGTTATGAGGAATTTGCCGACCTTTGCACAATCACTGGTGCACATCAAGTAAACACCAATCGGTAGGTAACCGCATCTTCTTCGGGATCGCGGTAATAACGCTTGCGCCGGCCACTCTCGATGAACGCCCACTTCTCGTAGAGAGCACGCGCGGCCCGGTTCGATTCACGAGCTTCGAGAAAGACTGCCTCAGCCGCCTGCCCGCGCGCATAGTCAAGAAATTCACCGAGCAAACGCGTGCCCCACCCGCGTCGCCGGGCCAGAGCAGCCACGGCGATGTTCTCGATCTCCCACTGACGGTCGATGGAGCGAGCGATGAGAAAGCCCTGTACGCTCGATTCGTCTTCAATCACCAACGCGACCCGCGCGGGTTGGTCGACGTCAAGTGCAGCTGCATATTGCCCGGCGGACCAATGTGCCGCCGTGGCCGCATGTTTCTCCAGGGCCATGAGAGCAGGGATGTCGGCGGCAGTGGCCGGCCGGATTTGCAAATTTGGGTTCAGGCGTCAGGGCTCCAAACGTAGTTAAGAGCTGGTCTTGGCAAGAATCTCTGCGTCGGAGCGGCGGATGTAGTTGGCGTCGAGATCCTCTGGTGAAACCACCTGGCCGGAGGAAATCTTTCGCCATCCAAGGCGTGCGATCGCGTCACTACGCGATCGGTCAACCTCCTCAACCGTCAAACCGAGCGCCTGCGCGGCTTCAGCAACAGTCTTATCAGGCGTAACCAGGGTTGATCCTGCCGCTGATTCGAAGCATTGTTCACGCGTGACCAGGCGCTCCGAAATCAAACGAATCCCAGAACTCCCGGTCTCATACTCGCCGACATAAACCTCGTTGCGTCCGGCATCGAGGGCAGCCGTGATCTTGCCGTGCGAACGGCTGGAGGCAGCAACGGCTTCGAGCAGCGAGACTGCCGCAATCGGCCTCTCCAACACCTCGGCCAACGCTTTTATCGCCGCCAAACCCACGCGCAATCCAGTGAACGACCCGGGACCGGAGGCCACGGCGAAAGCACCGATATCGTGCTTGCTGAATCCGTGCTTCTCCAACAATGCGGCAATCTGCGGAACCAACTGCGCGGAAAAAGTCCCTCCCGCCAGGGGAACAACTTCGACGGCCCGGTTGTCACCGGGACCGCACTGAGCCAGCGCGATGCTGCCATGTTTTCCGGAGGTGTCAATGGCGAGAAGAAGCATTTTTTCGAGAGTGAATCCGTGTCGATCGGTGAATATCCGTGGCCGATTTAATGCGC
>Ga0187817_10001415_pt1 | contig 11710 bp, 8 predicted proteins | sample NC_wetland_sal_i_17_FD_132431 | JGI IMG/M metagenome (GOLD analysis project Ga0187817, IMG submission 132431) | Wetland sediment microbial communities from Neuse River Estuary, North Carolina, USA - SO4_2 | ecosystem: Environmental > Aquatic > Freshwater > Wetlands > Sediment | place: USA: North...
ATCGCCCGATTTGCGCCTGCAGATCGAGGCTTCGCCTTTTCTCCATCCTCGCGATGGCCTGCGTGACTCTCCTATTTCCACCGTTTTGCTGACCAGCGCCGACATCGATCAGATTGCAGGGTTATTGTCGCTGCGTGAACTGCAACCGTTGCGAGTTTATTGCACCGCTTCTCTCCGCCGTATTCTGCAAGAAGACAACTCTGCATTTGGCATGTTGAACCGAGTGCCCAAGCAGGTGTTATGGACGGAAGTCGGCCTGGATCAGCGCATTTCGCTGCTCACCGCCGATGAGGCCGACCTCGGCATCGCTTGCACAGTGTTTTCGCTGGGCAATCGTTATCCGGTGTACGTTTCACCGCAGCGCGCGGCTGGTTTGCGGCCCGACGAGGCTTTGCTGGGAGCGATCCTGCAATCGTCCACTGGCGGACGGGTTGCCTACATGCCGGCGGTTCCTGCCATTGATGATTCCCTGCTCGGGCGCCTGGAAGATGTCGATCTGCTGCTGTTCGATGGAACCTTCTGGAGCGACGATGAGCTGATTCAAGTGCAGGGAAGCGGGGCCACAGCGCGAGAGATGGGACATGTTCCTGTCTCTGGCGCCGACGGAAGTTTGCGCAAGCTGGCGGGATTGCGGCGTCCGCGAAAAGTCTTTGTGCATGTGAATAACACCAATCCGATGCTGGATGAATCTGGCCCACAGTATGCCGAGGTGCGGGCAGCGGGGTGGGAAATTGCGGAAGACGGATGGAGTCTGAATGTGTGAGTCTGGTCCGCATCGTCGGTTGCGCCGGATTGGCGCCTAACCGTAACGCCGCTCCGCTTGCGGCACGACTCAAAGCTGTGTCGCAACTATTCTTACGCTCCTCCGGAGCTTGTTCATTTCCCACTCTGAGGCCCACGGCTGGCGCCGTGGGCTTTATTCTGGCGCCGCTTCGCGGCTGGTTCTGGACACCATTTTACGCATCCATTTGCGGCTTCAGGGGTAAGCGGGTTTGAATGCTGTTGAGCAGTTGAGCCGCTGCTTCTCCTGCCTCCAAGGTAGAAAACTCCGGTCCAAGTTCGATCACGGCAATCTTTGCGCGGGCTGCATCGAAGGCTTGCTGGGCGGCGGGGGATGCGGTCAGGCCTGGACCCATGAGGATCAGATCCGGCCTTGCGACACGGATTAGAATCATGGAATCGCGCAGACTGGTGCTGGTATGGACGTCGTAGCCTCCGCGACGCAACAACTCCCGCAAATAGGCAAGGACATCGTTATTGGGGTGGATACAGACGATCGGACGCCCAGGAGATACTGCTTGCTCCACCGCAGCGCCTCGCTGGTAAAACGCCGAGATCGCACTCTCCTCGGAATCGTGGGTTTCGAACAGCTTGGTCAGGTTGGTAATCTTCAGAACCTTGTCGATGGTCTGGGGCACATTGCACAGTTTCAGATCGCCCCGCGTTTGACGGGTGCTGGTCAGCAGCCGCACCATCGTCCCCAAACCCGTGCTGTCAATCAGAGCCACGTCTCCGAGGTGCAGGACGAAATTCTTGCGATCCCGCATCATTCCGCTGATGTGGGTACGCAGCGATTCGTTTTCCGTGCCCGCAACAATGCGCCCGTTACAGCGCACCACCGTGACCTTGCCTACGCCCCGCGTGTCCAATGACAGTGGCATTTTGCGCCCCCAAAGCGGAAGATCTGTGCCACGAAACCGCCTCATTATACACAACTTAGCAATAGAAGCTATCCCGCCTGTCGGCGGTCGCGGATCGGGATGTTTGCGCAAGGTCACGAAATTGTAAAAACATTGTCAACATTTCGGCCTAGGGGAGTCTATGGCCTGTACTGGTAGTAAGCTTGTAGGGTGCCAGCAGGACACTGAACAAGGAGTCTCAGCGATGCGAGTCGAAGTCAATCGGGAAACTGGATTCCAGCGAGTGGCGGGCGCGCTGCTCAAAGAACCTTCTCAGCTCAGCCACGGGTCCAACACCATGGAACGAATTCTGGTGGTAGAAGACGATCACGCCGTGCAGAAGGCGCTGAAGCGGCTGTTCGAAACGGAAGGCTTCTCGATCGAGATCAGTGGCGATGGAAAGTCCGCTCTGGAGGCTTTTCGCAACAACACTCCCTCCGCCATTGTGCTCGATCTGCGGCTGCCGCTGATGTCCGGCCGGGATGTTTGCCGCGAGATCAAGCAGATGGCTCCCACGGTTCCAATCATTGTGTTGAGCGCGGCTAGCGACGTTTCCGACAAGGTTCTGCTTCTGGAGTTGGGAGCGGACGACTATGTAACCAAGCCTTTCAGTCCACGCGAACTGCTGGCACGGGTGCGCGCGGCATTGCGGCGGACGGTCCGCAAAGAGACCGGAGAGAGCGCTGCGTTCGGCGGAATCACCGTGGACTTTACCCGGATGGAAGTTACGCGAGACGGAGAGCCGGTCGTGCTGACTGCGCAGGAATTCAAGACCTTGAAATTCCTAGTTTTGAATGCAGAGCGGGTTATCTCCCGCGACGAATTGCTGAACGAAGTCTGGGGATATCAGAATTATCCTTCCACCCGCACCGTAGACAACCACATTCTGAAGTTGCGGCAGAAGCTGGAGAAAGATCCCGCGAATCCGATTCATTTCCGCACCGTCCATGGCATGGGTTACAAGTTCGTGCGCTAGCCTCGGCAAGGAGGTTAAACTGCAAAGGATCTGAGGGCGAGGAGAGCGGGGAATGATGAAACTTCGGATGCGCACCAAGTTTCTGCTCTCCATGCTGTTAGTTTCCGCAGGACTCACCTGCACCAGCCTTCTGCTGGTGCGCCGCAGCGTTCAAGCGCAGGTCAAAAATGAGATCTTTGCCGACCTGCGCAACTCCGTCAGTACCTTCCAGAACTTCCAACGAGAACGGGACCTCACGTTGTCGCGTTTGGCGGAACTGCTCGCCGATCTGCCCCCTCTGCGCGCGCTCATGACTACGCAGGATGAAGCTACGATTCAGGATGCGTCCACTGATCTGTGGCGGCATGGGGGCAGCGATTTGTTTGTACTGGCCGACCGGACCGGCAAGGTGGTGGCGCTGCATACGACTACTCCGGGTTTCACACGGGAGATGGCTCAGCAGTCACTTGGGGTTCCGGCGGACCAGGAAGTCTCCGGGCAGTGGTGGTACGGCGCTCAGCATCTGTATCAAGTGTTTCTGAAACCTATCTATTTCGGTCCAGCCGCAGAAAACCGGCGTCTGGGATTCCTGGTGATTGGCTATGAGATCGACGATAGCGTTGCCTCGCAAGTGAGCCGGATCGCTGCCAGCAAAGTGGCTTTCTATTACGGTGACACCATCGTCAGGAGCACGCTCGACCCCTCCCACGAGGCCGAACTGGCGCGGCGCCCGTTTTCACACCACGATTCCGCGATCGTCGAACCCGAAGAAGTTCGCCTCGGCGATGAGCATTTCCTGGGCACGTCCCTGGAACTGGCGCCCGGCAAATCGCCGTCCGTGCGTCTGACCGTGCTGAAATCGTATGACCAAGCCACTGCTTTTCTGGACAGCCTGAACCGATTGTTGCTGGCGCTCGGGCTCGCAGCCGTCGCCGCCGGAAGCGGACTGGTGTTCGTGATTTCTCACACCTTTACCCGCCCGCTCGGAAACCTGGTGGCCGGTGTGCGCGCCTTGGAGAAAGGCGATTTCCACTATGCACTGGATGCTCATGGCGGCGATGAAGTAGCCGAAGTTACCGGCGCATTCAATCGCATGCGCGCCAGCTTGCTCAAGACTCAGCAGGAACTGCTGGAAGCGGAGCGGTTGGCGACCATTGGACGCATGGCCAGTTCGATCTCCCACGATCTGCGACATTCGCTGGCCGCCATTGTCGCCAACGCCGAGTTCCTTCTGGAAAGCCGCTTGTCCTCGGAACAGCGGGAAGAGCTTTACCAGGAGGTGCGCATTGCAGTGAACCAGATGACGGACTTGCTCGACTCTTTGCTCGAGTTCTCCCGTACTCGGGAGTCCTTGCGGCTCACTCACGGGAGTGTGAAGGAGTCCGTCGATCGAGTGGTACAGACCGTACGCACCCATCCGCGCTATCACGCGGTATGGATCACGCTGCGCCAGGAGGGGAATTGCAGCGGCTGGTTTGATTCCAAGAAGCTGGAACGCGCTCTCTACAATCTGCTCCTGAATGCTTGTGAAGCCACCTCAGGCGAGAATGGCCGGATCAATATAGAGTTGACCCAGGTAACCGGTGGTGTGCAGGTTCGCATTGCGGACAATGGACGTGGTATCCCGGAGTCCATTCGTGGCAAGCTTTTCGAGCCCTTCGTCAGCTTCGGAAAGGAAAACGGAACCGGTCTGGGGTTGACGGTGGTGCAAAAGATCGTTCAGGATCATGGCGGCGATATTGTGGTGGAGAGCACATCGACTGCAGGCACAGTGTTCCGGCTGACTCTTCCACTCTCATCGGCGTCTGTGGCGGAAAATGGCCGGGAGGGGGCGTTGGAGCTGCCCCCACTCACACCGACGAAAAGGACGACGGTGGAGTAGCAGTTCCCAGGAGTGCAGGTGATTTAGACTGGTCATCGGTACGCTCGAGCGTTCGCTCAGCCGGGCATCAGGGGCTGCGGCGTGTGAGGAGTATTCCTCCCGCGGGCCGGTTGTGAGGCCACCTTTCGTCCCAGGGCCGTCTCAGATTAATAAGGGATTCATTCCAGTACTCCGCAGTTCTTCGGGAGGCGCTTGTGAAACAGGGGAATGTCTTGCCTGTTTGGATGGAAAAGGCCAGCCGCTTTGGAATGCTTCTGCTGGCGGTGAGTGTTTCCGGTTGGGCTCAAACTTCGGATCCGATGGCACCGTCGTCGTCGAATGATGCGATGACGAACGCAGTTCACGAACTGCAGCAGCAAGTCAGCGAACTGCGCGCGGCTGTGGCCGAAATGCGTTCAGAGGCTGCCCAATACCGTGCCGAGACGGCGGATTTGCGGCGTGAACTGCAAGCTATGCGTGCCAAGTCCGGACCGGAGCAAACGGCGCAGCGGTCTGGTCCAAATGCCGCCGCGGCCGGCCCTGAGGCGGTTGTTTCGCCGGGGGCTACCCCCGCGGCGGCGCAGCCGGAAACGATCGAGCAACGGGTGGCCTCGCTCGAAGAGACCTCGCAGTTGCTGAACAGCAAGCTGAATGATCAGTATCAAACCAAGGTCGAGGGTGCTTCGAAATATCGGGTTCGGCTCTCCGGCATCGTGTTGATGAATCTGTTCAGCAACCGGGGACAGACCGACAACCAGGATGTTCCGTCTTACGTTATCGGACCCAATCAGGGAGACGGAAACTTCGGCGCTACTCTACGACAGTCGCAGATTGGTCTGGAGGTGTTCGGACCGGCTCTGGCCGGAGCCAAGACCTCCGCGAACCTGCAAGCCGATTTCGGCGGTGGATTTCCTGGTACATGGAATGGAGTGAATTCCGGCATCTTTCGTCTACGCGTGGCCAGCATGCGATTGGATTGGCAGCACACCTCTGTGGTGGTGGGCCAGGACGATCTTTTTGTCTCTCCGCTTTCGCCTACTTCTTTCGCTTCTCTGATAGTTCCCGCTTTCAACTATGCCGGCAACTTGTGGGGGTGGACCCCGCAGGTGCGAGTGGAACATCGGTTCGATATTGCAGACAACCAGAACATCACCATCCAGGGCGGCATCTTAGACAATCTTACCGGTGGGTTTCCCGCCGATCCATACTTCCGCTCGCCGGGAGCAGGGGAGAGCTCGGGGCAGCCCGCGTACGGTTTCCGGACCGCGTGGACAAGGGCGCTTTTTGGTCGTTCTTTGACTTTGGGGGCAGCGGGCTACTACAGCCGTCAAGCGTGGGGATTCGACCACTATAGCGACGGCTGGGCCGGCATGGCGGACTGGGAGATTCCGCTTTCAAATCGAGTCAGCCTTTCGGGCGAGTTCTACCGCGGGCGTTCCGTGGGAGGAATCGGGGGCGGCATCAGCCGTTCGGTGGTGTTTATAGGAGATCCGGGCAGCCCGGCGACGGCTGTCCGCGGACTGGACTCCCTTGGGGGTTGGTCGCAGTTCAAAATCCGCGCCAATAGCAAACTCGAATTTAACGCTGGCTTTGGGCTGGACAATCCGTACGCCGCCGAAATCCGGGCCGCAGCGCCCAGTCTACCCTACTTGAATGGGCAACAGCTGCTGACGCAGAATCGAAGCGGGCTGGTGAATTTCATCTACCGCCCGCGCTCCAACCTTTTGTTCTCGACGGAATACCGATACCTGCAATCGTTTGGGCTCTATAGCGCCAACTCCGCCGACCAGATCAATATGATGATGGGAGTGTTGTTCTGATGAAAAATATGCTGGCGTTCCAGGGCCGTTGGGTGCTGCTGTTGACGCTGGTGGGCTTCGCGTGTGCGCAGGAAGTGACGGTGACGGCCAGTGTAGCTCTGCATGACACCACAAAACCAAGCCAGGCGCGAAACGCGAGCAACGTGGTGGTCTGGTTGACGCCGTCGGAAGGTACGGTGGTTCCGGCTTCCGAGCAAGCTTCTTCGCGTCCCCACCTGGTGCAAAGGAACAAGAGCTTTCAGCCGCATGTTCTGGTGGTGCGGGTCGGTTCGCTCGTCGAATTTCCCAACCACGATCCGTTTTTTCATAATGTGTTCTCGTTGTTCGAAGGCAAACGCTTTGATCTCGGTTTGTACGAAGCCGGCACCACTCGCGATGTGCTATTTGACAAGCTCGGAATCTCTTACATCTTCTGCAATATCCATGCGGAGATGAGCGCCGTGGTCATCGCAGTGAACACACCTTACTACGGTATTTCGGATCGGCGAGGCCAAATTGTGATCCCTCGCGTGACCCCCGGGAGATACGTTTTTCGAGTCTGGTACGAAGGAGGTCTTCCCGAAGCAATGAATGCCATGACTCGGGAGATCACAATTTCTGAGAGCAGTTCTACCCTGGGAGTACTGCGTCTTCCCGCTTCCACGCCGCCAGCGGCCCACAAAAACATGTACGGCGGCGACTATGCGCCGCCGGCTCCCAACAGCCCGACCTACGAGCATCCCTGACGAGCCGCGCAGAAACTGGAGCCGCAAGTCGGCGGCAGTTTGTAACAGAAAATTTACAATTGCATGAAGCCGTTTTGACAACCATCTTCGGCCGAAGCGCTATTGTTTGCCAAACGTGAACGGGTGATCCGCTGCTGGCCCGTTCCCGGCGAGAAGTCCCGGGACTTCAGAATTCGCTCCGGTGGTTTAGCTCGTCGCCGCGCTGGCTGCCCGGTGCGGGGCGGTTTTGTTGCCCTGCTTTCAGGAAGATTTTCGTCTTCCGGTGGTTGTCACCTGATCGTGGTCGTAATACTCATAGGCTGACATTGGCTTCTCGCCACCCTTCTTCCATATCCGATTGTCCTCCGCTAATTTGCCCAGCACGCGGGCCATCTCGCGGATGTGCATAGCGACCGCGCCACAGCAGGCGCCAATGTAGTTGATGCCGATCTCGCGCGCCCGCACTGCATAGTCCGCCATTTCTTTGCGCGTGAGTTGCAAAGGATCGAGCGCCAGCGGAAATTCCGGCAAGCTGGTGAAGTCCGGCTTGTCTTTGGGAGTGCGGTAGGCCACCGGCTGGCAGGCGAGATAACCGTCGACAGCACGGCGCATCTCTTCGATGGGGCCAAGCAAGTGCTGGGGCGGTCGCAGACAATTCATGCCCACAATGTCGGCACCGGCCGCGAGCAGAGCCTTGGCAGATTCTGCCGCACTCTTGCCGTCAGCGGTTTCGTCCTTGTTCTCGAAACAGATGGTCACCATGACGGGCAAGCCTGTTTTCCGGGCGCGTTCGACGGCAATCAAAGCTTCGCCGAGCCAGGAGAAAGTCTCGCCAATGATAAAGTCCACACCTTCGTCCACCTGAACCGCCAGTTGTTCGTCGAAGGTCTTGCGAACCCGGTCCGCCGCGGCGGGGCTATCAGGCTCATACATCCAGGTGAGGCTCAGGTTCCCCGCAACCAAACATTTGTCACCCGCCACCTCGCGCGCGATTCTGACGGCGGCGCGATTGAGGTCGGCCAGCTTGTTTTCCAGGCCGACGGTCGCGAGCTTGTCGCGGCTGGCATAAAAGGTGAGCGCCTGCAGGACGTCGGCGCCGGCCTCCCGAAATTCGACATGCAACTCGCGCAGAGCGTCAGGACGCGTGAGCGCAACTTCGGGAGTAAATGGACCCGCGCGCACCCATCCCCGTTTTTCCAGTTCCAGCAGATAACCGCCGTCACCGAGGACCGGACCTTCCTTCAGACGTTCGAGAATGCCTTTCTTTGGCATGGTTGCTCCTTTTTTCCGCACAGGCGGGGTTCGTAGCCTGCCCTGAGCAGCTGAGCCAGGCGAAGCTGTCGAACGGGCCCGCGCCTAAATTGGAAACGCCTTAATCGTCTCTGTACTCAAATTCCGCCTTGATTGCTTTGCCTTCTGCGAAGCGGCTGGGGCGAAAAGAACTGATGTCCACGGTTTTGCCCGCGCCATCCAAGAGCAGTTCCGACATCACCAACCCGATCGCGGGAGAAATCTTGAAACCCATGCCAGAAAAACCGGCACACACGTAGAGCCCGCTGATGTCTGGAATCACGCCCAGCAGCGGCCGTGAATCCGGCGTCATGTCGTAGACGCCGGTCACTCCCCGCATAACTTCGGCCTGTTCAAGCTTGGGGATGCGGCGGCAGGCGCGCTCGATCATTTCTTCGAGCGATTCGTCGGAGGCTCGCTGCGGAAAGTTGTCGGGATCGGCTGGGCGCTGGCCATAGAAGTCGCCGATGAGAAACTTGTCGTGCGCATCGGAGCGAAAGTAGGTTGCGGTGAGGGAATCAATGCAGGCGCACCCACCGCCTTTCATTCCCGGCGCGTTCTTCAGGATCGCAACCTGGTGGTATTCGGTATCGATGGGCAGGTCGTATCCAGCGGATTGGAAGAGTGGCCGCGTCCAAGGTCCCATGGCCGCTACCACGACCGGCGCATCGATCTCACCGTGGTCGGTGGTCACGCCCTGCACTCTTGCACCCTGCACGCGAAAAGCAATCGCTTGCGTTCGTGGAAAGTAACAGACGCCAGCGTCGCGGGCCCGGCTGAGAAAATCGTTGGCCACTCCGGCGCCATCGCCGTAACCGGAGTCCGGTTCGTACGCCGCGGGTTCGACTTCATCCACATTCCAATCCGGCTCGAGCTCTTTCAGCTCATGCCGGTCGATCAGTCGCACGTTCACACCGAGGCGGCGCTGCATCTCGACGTTCAACTTCAAGCGCTCGCTTTCGTTGGGGTGCACGATGCGCACGAATCCGGTTTTGCGAAAGTCTCCGGCTTCGCCGACCGTCTCTCGCCAGTGCTCGAACATGCGCAAGCTGATCAACGCCAGCTGCACTTCTGGAGGGTAACTATAGTGCATGCGAACCAGGGCGGACGATCGGCCGCTGCCGCCGCGTCCGACGTGATCCTTATCGATCACGATGATCCGTCCGGCTTTGCGTCTCGCGAGATGAAAGGCGATCGAAGTGCCCATGACACCGGCGCCCAGGATCACAATATCGGCGGTTTTCGTTGCATTCGCCATTCAACTGCCCAACCGCAGAAGCCGCAGAGTTTCACAGGGGAAATGCTGCCGAGCATTATGGCTCGTGCTTCATGCGGAAACCCTCCGCAAATTTTCTTTCTTCCAATCCCGCAGGACCTGATGCGCCGCATTGCGGCCTGGAGCACCCGTGACACCTCCGCCCGGATGCGCTCCCGCGCCGCAAAGATAGAGACCGTCGATCGGTGTGCGGTACTGCGACCAGCCTGCGACCGGCCGCATAAAGAAAAGCTGTTCCAGGCGCAGATCGCCGTGGAAGATGTTGCCCTCGGTTAATCCGTAGATGCGCTCGAGGTCCAAGGGCGTAAGCACCTGGCGCGCCAGGATTGCATTGGGCACGTTGGGAGCGTACTCCGCGATTTTCCTGATCACGCGATCTCCCAGCAACTCCCGCTTTTCATCCCACGTGCCTTGCCGCAGACGGTAGGGCACGTACTGCACGAAGCTGGTCAGGACGTGTTTGCCCGGTGGAGCGAGCGAATCATCGGGATTGGAAGAAACAACGCAATCCACCCAAAGTTCCTCGGGGATTTCCCCAAACTTGGCAATGTCGTAGCAGCGCTCGGCGAATTCTAGAGACGGAACCAAGGTGTAGAAAGTGCGCTCCAGTGGCGTCGCATTCGCGGGCGTTCCCGTGAAGCGAGGCTCTTCCGCCAGAACCATATTGACCTTGGCGCAAGGTCCATCCATCTTAATGCCGCGGATGGCGTGCAGAAATTCTTCTGGCAATTCGGTGGACGGAACCATGTGCAGGAATGTCCGCTTGGGATCTGCGTTTGACAGCACCATGCGGGCAGAGATTTCGGTGCCGTCTTCCAATATCACTCCTCGGGCTATTCCGCTGTGGACATCGATCTGCGCCACTGGCGACGAAGTCCGTATTTCCACTCCGAGTTTTCTGCCAGACGCGGCCAGCGCCTGCGTGATCGCGCCCATACCGCCGATCACGTGGCCATAGAATCCTTGCAATTCATGTTCGCCGCCACTCAGCAGGTGAAAGAGTAAACCAATTGCTGTCCCCGGCTGGTAAGGGCCGCCATGTTTGCCATAGACGTTATTGGCAAGGAACATGGTTTTCATTTTTTCCGATTCGTAGTTGTGATCGAGAAACTCGCCCAGGCTTCCGGTCAGGAACGAAACCAGTTGTGAGATTTCGGCGCTGGAAATCCCGTGCAATCGCTTGCCCAAGCGGAACAAGTCTGTCCATCCGCCGAGACTAGCGGTACTGATTTCGGGCGGCGGTTCCAGGAAAAACGGCTGCAGGTAACGAGCCAGCTTCTTCAATTGATCGTCCACGCGAACGAAGGTTTCGGCGTCTTTCTCGGAAAGTTTGCGAAACTCCGCTTTGGCTCGCTCGCGGTCCACCCACCAGGAAACAACTTGTCCATCCGGGAAGGGAACCTGAATTGCAGGATCACAGGGAATCATGCGCAGGCCGTACTCCGCGAGCCTCAAATCCTGAATCACCTCCGGGCGCAGCATGCTGGCAATGTAAGAAGTGGTGGAAGCGCGGCATCCGGTAGCGATTTCTTCCGTCACGCAGCAGCCGCCGACAATCTCGCGGCGCTCGAGCACAAGCGTGGAAAGTCCAGCTCGCGCCAGGTAAGCTGCGGCAGTGAGCCCGTTGTGACCGGCTCCAACCACGATGGCGTCATAACGCTTCTGGGACCCAGTCGGCAAGCTTGTATTGACCTGCAGTCAAGAATGGGTACTATGGAGCAGCTTACATTAACGCAAAGTACGGAAAAATAGAATTGAAATTCGCTGGATCTTTATGTAAAGTTTCCTGACTTGAGGTCAACTATGAGTGGAATTGGCAGCAGCGTTGTTTCTCCTCCCAGCTACCGTCATATGCCGCCGCGGCCCCGTTCGGAGGGCAAGCGCAGCAAAATCATCGACACGGCTATGCGTCATTTTGCCGAGCAAGGCTATCACGCCGCCCGCGTGGGCGACATTGCAGCGCTCCTGGGGATTGCCAAGGGTTCGATTTTCCAGCATTTTGGCAGCAAGGATGGCCTGTTCTTTGAGGCTTACAAGAAGGCGGTCCGTTCGTTCCCTCGTTATCTCGATGCTCCCGCCGAGGTGCGGGACCGAGGATTCTTCGAGGTTCTCCGCTACTGGCTCG
>Ga0187817_10001416_pt1 | contig 11710 bp, 11 predicted proteins | sample NC_wetland_sal_i_17_FD_132431 | JGI IMG/M metagenome (GOLD analysis project Ga0187817, IMG submission 132431) | Wetland sediment microbial communities from Neuse River Estuary, North Carolina, USA - SO4_2 | ecosystem: Environmental > Aquatic > Freshwater > Wetlands > Sediment | place: USA...
CGCGTGATGCCGAAGCCTCCCCGCATGAGCCTTTGCCGAGAGCCGCTGCAGTGCTCTTCCATACGCCAGGCAAAGGCCCGCGGGCGGATCAGTATCTCACCGTAAAAACAACCACTTACGCAGTCAAGCAATTCATCTCCGCGAGCCTTTCGGGGAACGACGTGACCACAAGCGTCAGCGATCTGCAGAGCGAGCTTCTCCGCGACAAAAAGGCCGACCGCCTCAATCCGCCGGTCACCGAAGTCGCGCTCAGAAGCACGCCCGAGGGCGGAGCCTCAATGTTTAACGATTTTGCCGCCGGCACTCTCCAGCTCGCGCCTTCGCTTGGCGGCGGAACGCCTTCGCCTGAATCCATCGCCTATCACCCGTCTCAGGCTGGTCTGAACTTCAAATATAAGGGCGAAAGCCAAGCCGAGTTCGAGGAGCGTGAGCGGCGTTGCCTCGCCACCGCGATTTATTTCGAGGCGCGCGGTGAGCCGATCCGGGGTCAGATTGCCGTTGGGCAGGTGATCATGAATCGGGTGCGCAGCCCGCAGTTCCCGCAGACGATTTGCGGGGTCGTCTATCAGGGCCAGATGCATCCGGGCTGTCAGTTTTCCTTCACCTGTGACGGGAAGAGCGACACTCCGCGGCCAGACGAGCATTGGGCCCTTGCCCAGAAGCTTGCCCGGCAGATCACCTCCGGCCAGGTGTGGCTTCCCGAAATCGGCTACTCAACCTACTACCACGCTGACTACGTAAAGCCTGGCTGGGTAAGTGCCATGAACAAGATCGACTCGATTGGCCGGCACATCTTCTACAAGAAGCGCAACGAGCAGCCCTATGTCGTGCAAGAGGCGTCCGACTCCCCAACCCCAGAATCTTCGAAGACCGGCCCAGCTACTCTCGCGCTCGCCTCTTCCAGCCTGACCGAAGTCTCGATCAACCCCATTCCAGCGCTAAGTCTAGGACCGGCGCCGAGTGAGTGATCGCGCCGACCGAAATGAGGTCGACGCCAGTCTCCGCAATCTTACGAACGGTCTCCAACGTCACACCGCCGGACGCCTCCGTCACCACGCGCCCGTTGACCAGAGCCACAGCCTTTTTCAGCGTGGAAAGATCCATATTGTCGAGCAGCACGGCGTCGATGGGGAAGCGCAACGCCTCGTCAAGCTGCTCGAGCGTGTCCACCTCGACTTCGATCTTCACGAGATGTCCGGTCCGTGTGCGCAATTTCTCCAGCGCCTGCACGAGGCCGCCAGCGGCGGCGATGTGGTTGTCCTTCACGAGCACCGCATCATAGAGACCGTAGCGGTGGTTCATCCCGCCACCGGCTCGCACCGCATATTTTTGGAAGGCGCGTAAGCCCGGCGTCGTTTTGCGGGTGCAGGCGATCCGCGCCTTGGTGCCGCTGACGGCGGCGACATAGGCCGCGGTCAGGCTTGCGATCCCGCTCAAATGCCCAAGAAAATTGAGCGCGACGCGCTCGGCCGAAAGGAGCGCCCTCGCTTTACCCTGGACGCGGGCAATTCGCGTCGCGGCAGCGACCTTGGTCCCGTCGGTAACGTCGGCGACGAACTGCGCGTCGGGATCGAGCGTCTTGAAGCTTGCCGCGGCAAGATCGAGCCCGGCGATCACACCAGATTTGCGCGCGATGATCTCTGCCTCGGCGCTCGCCGAAGCCGGAACGATGGGGTCGGTGGTGATGTCGCCGGCCTCACCGAGATCCTCCCCCAACGCTTGAGCCGCCGCGCCTTCGACGAGGAAAGGCGGCAATTGGAGCTTGGCGACCTCGGTCGTCATGCACTGAGACTAGCCGCCCACCTCGGGGCTCGATCGCGGGCGCTCACGGCCCCGGCGGCGATTGCCTCGGCTTCAGCGAGCGTCAAGAGGCTGCAATGCGCCAGCTTCGGGTCAGCCTCAGGGTAATCGCTGCGGAAATGAGCGCCGCGGCTCTCCTTCCGCATCAGCGCGGCCGTGGCGATCAGCTTGGCGGTGGTGAGCATATTGTCGAGGCGAAGATCTGATGCCCCGGTCCTCTCGAGGCCCGCAATGACGCCAAGCGCCGTCGCGATCGATGCGTCATCGCGAATGACGCCGACCTTAGCGGTCATGGCGCGGCGAAGTGTTCGCACTGCCTGCGAATCCCGTTCTGCGGCCGGCGCTGCAATCGGCGCCGTGGAGATGTCCAGCGCGAGAGCTTCGCTCGATGGCATCCTGTCGCCGATGTCGTGTGCTACGCGGGCGCCGAACACCACCGCCTCGAGCAGCGAGTTGGAGGCCAAGCGGTTCGCTCCATGGGCGCCGGTGGAGGCCACTTCGCCGCAGGCCCACAAGCCTTCGACCGTGGAGCGGCCGTTCGCGTCCGTCAGCACGCCGCCCATATGATAGTGTGCAGCAGGCGCAATCGGGATCGGCTCCCTCCTCGGATCGAGCCCCGCCGCCTGGCAAGCGGCGAACACCGTCGGAAAGCGCGCCGGCAATTCAGCGCCGAGCTTGCGGCAATCGAGGAAAGCGCCACGGCCGCTCATCACTTCGCGATAGACACCGCGGGCGACAATGTCGCGGGCAGCCAATTCCGCGTCGGCATGAAGCGCGCGCATGAAACGCTCGCCGCGGCCATTGATGAGGATGGCGCCCTCGCCGCGAAGCGCCTCGGTGGCGAGCGGGGCCGGATCGCGGCCGACATTGATTGCGGTCGGATGGAACTGCACGAACTCCGCATCGGCGATGGTCGCGCCGGCGCGAGCGGCGATGGCAATGCCCTCGCCACGGGATTCCCGTGGATTGGTGGTGATGGCGAAGAGTTGGCCGGAACCGCCGGTGGCGAGCACGACGGCCGATGCGTCAAGCGCGAGACTCGGGGCAAACGGACCGGGACCAACCCGCGCAAGCTTGACGCCGGCCACACGGCCATCGCGTATGACGAGATCGCGGGCGGTCCAGCCCTCTAGAACCTGGATCGATGGCGTGGCGCGCGCCGCTGCGGTAAGCGCCGCCATAATGGCCCGGCCAGCAGTGTCTCCCTTGACGTGAAGAACGCGGCGAGCACCGTGGGCTGCCTCGCGGGCAAGATCGAGTTGGCCTTCGAGGTCCTTGTCGAAGGGGACGCCGTAGCGAAGCAGATCCTCCACCCGGTCGCGGGCCTCACGGGCGAGCAGCAATGCGATCTTCTCATCGACGATGCCCGCGCCGGCGCCGATAGTATCGGCGGCATGGGCCTCGGGACTGTCGCCCTCGGCGAGTGCTGCAGCAATGCCAGCCTGCGCCCAGACGCTCGATCCACCTTGGCCGAAAGGCGCGGCCGAGACGACGGTCACCGGGAGAGGCGCGAGTTTGAGCGCCGTGAAGAGGCCCGCGAGACCAGCGCCGACGATGATGATATCGCCATCCCCTCGCGTCCGGCGCGGGGAGTTCTCGGAGACGGGCCCGTTGGTCTTAGTCATGGCACCTGTCTCGCCGCTACACTTAGTGGTTCAGATTGATCATGCGCTCGACCGCGGCGCGGGCCCGGTCGGCGACAGCGGGGTCAATCGTCACCTCTTCCTTGAGGAAGATGAGGGACTCCAGAATCTTCGGCAGCGTAATCCGCTTCATGTGCGGGCAAAGGTTGCAGGGGCGGACGAAGTTGACCTTCGGTGCCTCGACGGCGACGTTGTCGCTCATCGAGCACTCGGTCACAAGCAGCACTTTGCTCGGCTGATAGTCCTTAACCCATTTGATCATGCCGCTGGTCGAGCCGGTGAAATCGGCCTCGGCGAGCACGTCCGGCGCGCATTCCGGATGGGCAATGATCTTCACGCCGGGATCGGTCTTGCGATAGGCGCGAAGCTCTTCGCCGGTGAAGCGCTTATGCACCTCGCAATGGCCCTTCCAGGTGATGATCTCGACCTTGGTCTGGCTAGCCACCCATTTCGCCAGATACTCGTCGGGAATCATGATGACGCGCTTTGCGCCGAGCGATTCGACCACGCGCACGGCGTTGGAGGAGGTGCAGCAGATATCCGACTCAGCCTTCACTTCGGCGGAAGTGTTGACGTAGGTCACCACCGGCACGCCGGGATAAGCCTCGCGCAAGCTCCGCACATCGGCCCCGGTGATCGAGGCGGCAAGCGAACAGCCGGCGCGGGAATCGGGGATCAGCACCAATTTGTCTGGATTGACCAGCTTGGACGTCTCGGCCATGAAATGCACGCCGCCCTGCACGATCACGTCGGCGTTGCTCTTGGCCGCCTTGCGGGCGAGCTGCAGTGAATCGCCGACCACGTCGGCGACGCAATGGAAGATCTCTGGTGTCATGTAGTTGTGGGCGATCACCACGGCGTTGCGCGACCGCTTCAGCTCATTGATGGCAACGATGTAAGGGGCGAAGCCCGGCCACTCGATGGGTGGGATCACGCGGGATACGCGCTCATAGAGATGGGCCGTCTGCCTGGCCACCTCGGGGGTATAGGCGAGATCGGGCAGCACAGCGGGGGTCAATTCACGCGCCGGCTTAAGCACCTTGCCGCTCGTCACGGCCGAAATCTGCGTCGACATAGCCCCTACTCCCGGCAACTCATCGCATATATATGCTCATATTGAGTATATATATGGCGTTAAAACATCCGGCACAAGGCCGGCCTACTATTCTCACTTGGAGTATAGGGGATCGGGAAGGCCATTCAAAGGGGGAGTGGCGAGATCGTGAAGTCGGGATTGCGTGCCAAAGTGTCACCCGGTAACGGTGGCCAATCAATCCCCGAGCATGGCCAATGCAGCGCGGCGGTCGCTCTGCTTCAATTTCAGAAACAGCGCGCGGGCGGCTTTTATATCGCGGGCAGAACCGCTCTCGGCGGCTGCCCGTAGCGCGACGGTGGTCGGATGATCCTTACCACAGATGAACTCCAAGGCTTTTGCCAGGCGTCCCATCGCTGCGCGATCGATCGTGCTCTCGTCCATTCAACATAACCCCAGAGTGGCGGTTGCCATTAGCGCAGAAAATCATGGCGAGTGGGCGACGGCAGCCACTTTTGGCCGTAGCATCGCGCAGATTGCGACGGAGCCCGGCAGCAAGATTGGCGGCGAATACGCGCGACTCCGTGGCGACCGAGGTGAGCCCTGAGCAGACAAGGGCGAGGCGACGGTGAAGCTGAGCAGCAGCGCCCATAAGCGCGCTCAGTGACGTAGGCGGCGCCGGCGGCGCGCGGATAGCGCGATCCGAGCGAAGCGTAGGACAGCGCCGTCAGCAGCGCCGAGACAAGCTCCACGACGAAGGCGAGTCAGACGGCATTTTCTACCTGGCCAGCGGCCTGGCCGATCAGCCCATAAATGCCGGAGCCCAGCATGCTGTCGAGCCCGTAAAGGGCAAGCTGCACCGGTCCGATCGAGCGGTGAAGGGTTGGCCGCTCCGGCTTTTCAGGTGGGCGTTGGCCGGTCAGCGGCGCGTTCCGAGCGCCATTCTCCGCCTAGCTCTTCAGCCGGTAGCCGGTCTTGAAGATCCACCACACCACGGTGAGGCAGATCGCCAGGAACAGGACCGTCATGGCGAGGCTCAACGCCACGCTCACATCGGCCATTCCGAAAAAGCTCCAGCGGAAGCCGCTGACCAAGTAGACCACAGGATTGAACAGGGTCACCTTTTGCCAGAAGGGCGGCAGGACGTGGATGGAATAGAAGGTGCCGCCGAGAAAAGTGAGCGGCGTGATGATGAGCAACGGGACGATCTGGAGCCTCTCGAAGCCGTCGGCCCAGATGCCGAGCACGAAGCCGAACAGGCTGAAGGTCACCGCGGTGAGCACCAAAAAGAGCAGCATGAACAGCGGATGCTCGATGCGGATGGGCACGAACAAGCCGGCCGTGACCAGAATGATCAAACCAATAATGATCGACTTCGTCGCTGCGGCGCCGACATAGCCGATGACTATTTCAAGGTAGGAAGTCGGCGCCGATAGGATCTCGTAGATCGTGCCGGCGAATCGCGGGAAATAGATGCCAAAGGATGCGTTCATCACGCTTTGGGTGAGCAGCATCAGCATGATCAGCCCGGGCACGATGAAGGCGCCGTAGGTCAAGCCTTCGATCTCGGCGATGCGCGAGCCGATCGCGGCGCCGAACACCACGAAGTAGAGCGAGGTCGAAACCACCGGAGAAACGACGCTCTGCCAGAGCGTGCGCCGCCAGCGCGCCATCTCGAATTTGTAAATTGCACGGATGGCTGGGAAGTTCATTTTCGCTGTCTCACCAAATCGACGAAGATGTCCTCAAGCGAGCTTTGCGTAGTGTGCAGGTCCTTGAACCTGACGCCGGCGTGGTTCAGGTCTTGCAGCAGACCGGTGATGCCGGTGCGCTCGCCTTGAGAATCGTAGGTGTAGACGAGCTCATGGCCTTCGGCCTCAAGCGCGAGATTATGCCGGGCGAGCTCGAGCGGAAGCGTTTCGAGCCGCTGATGCAACTGTAATGTCAATTGCTTCTTGCCGAGCTTGTGCATGAGCTCTGATTTGTTCTCGACGAGGATGATCTCGCCCTTGGAGATCACCCCGATCCGGTCGGCCATGTCCTCGGCCTCTTCGATGTAATGGGTGGTGAGGATGATGGTCACGCCGGAGGCACGCAAAGAGCGCACCACCTGCCACATATCCTGGCGAAGCTCGACGTCGACGCCGGCAGTCGGCTCATCGAGGAAGAGAACTTCCGGCTCGTGCGACAGCGCCTTGGCGATGAGCACGCGCCGCTTCATGCCGCCGGACAGGGTCATGATTTTGCTGTTCCGCCGGTCCCACAAAGACAGAGCCTTTAGCACCTTCTCGATGTGCGCTGGATTGTCTTCCTTGCCGAACAGACCGCGGCTGAAGGAAACCGTCGCCCAAACCGTTTCGAAGGCATCGGTGGTGAGCTCCTGCGGCACGAGGCCGATCATCGACCGGGTGGCGCGGTAGTCGGTGATGATGTCGTGACCGCCGACCAGGACCTTCCCCGAAGACGGTGTGACGATGCCGCAAATAATGTTGATCAGCGTCGTCTTGCCGGCGCCGTTCGGCCCAAGCAGCGCGAAGATCTCTTCCTTCTTGATCTCGAGATTGACGCTCTTCAAGGCCTCGAAACCGGAGGCATAGGTCTTGGAGAGGTTCGAGACGGAAATGATCGGCTGCATGAGATGACGGTCGCTCACAAAATCACCTGGTCGCGAAATGGTGCAAGGCTTTAAGCCGGGATCCAGCCCTCGATGCGGCGGGCGATGTCCTCGGCGCCGGGCTCCACCGGAAGCATGTGTCCATGGCCAGGCTCTTCCCAGAAGGTCGCGCCGCGATATGGTGCGGCGCCGGCCCGCGCGGTTTCAAGCGAAACGAGATTGTCGTCGGTGCCGGAGAGGCAGAGGACCGGGCAACGCACCGCATTCGTATCGACCGCGGCGGCCTGCGTCTTGTCGAGCATCCAGAAGAACATCTCGAAATAGGCAAGGCCTGACTCAGGCCCGAACTTGTCGAAGACCGCGCGCTGCTGATCCCTCGGCACGCGGTTCAACGAATAGAAACAAGCAAGGTCGAAATCAGGATTGATCACGGTCTTCCAGAACGAGGCGATGCCCATCAGGCTTTGAGAGAGATCCTTCTCGCTGTCGCTTGACGGCAGGATGCCTGCCCGCGGCGCCGGGCTCACCAGGATGAGCGCGCGTGCAAGCCCAGACGCCGCGAGTTGCTGGGCGAGCACCGCCCCCATGGAGTGACCGAGCAGCACGGGTTTCGGGGGAAGCGTCTCCAGGAATGCCGCGAATTCGGCGCGATAGTTGGTGAGACCCACTCCCGCAAGCTTCTCATCCACTCCAGCCTTGTCCTTCCCATGCCCGATCAGATCGAGCGCATGGCAGGTCCAGCCAAGGCCCTCGAACACGCCACGAAATTTGTCGAAGCACCAGCCGCCCTCGGAGGCGCCATGCAGCATCACGATGTCCTTGGCCATTCCCTCCTGCCCCGTGCGAGGTTGAACTCCGGTCGCGTCCTCTGCGCTCAATGCCTTCGGGACACTCGATAGCATGGCAAGGGCCGCCGCTCCTTGCAGAAACTCGCGGCGCCGGAGCGGCCGAAATCTGAGGCTCACGCGACGTTCCGCTCCTTGCTTGCCCGCATGAGCGCCGCGAGCCCTGCTTGCGTGCTGGTGCCGGGAGTCCAATTCACCTGGGCAAGCGCCGAGCTGTCGGCGACAAGGGACCCGGCGAACAGCCGGTAGGTCTCGGCATGTCCCAACGCCTGCAGCGCCGTCTTCAACACCGGGCTTGGCACCGGGAAGAGTCCTCCTCGTCGCCCCAGACCATGGCGCATGGCGATGATCATCTCGCCGACGGTGAGCGGATCGGGATCGGCCACGATGAATGGACGTTTTAGCTCACCCGGCGCGTCGAGCACCTTGGCGATCGCCTCCACCAGATTGTCGAGCGCAAGCAGCGAGCGCCTCGCCTTGAGGCTCGCAAGCGGGAGTGGATAGGGTGAGCGCGCGAGCTCGGCGAGCCGCGCCATATTGCCCTGCGCACCCGGGCCATAGACGAGCACGAGCCTTAGTGCGACCCAATCGAGATTGGTCTCAGCCAAGCCCTGCTCCGCCGCGAGCTTCGAACGGCCATAAGCGTCGGTCGGATGCGGCTCGAGCGCCTCGTGCAGGACGCCGTCCGCCGTCGATCCGCACTGCGCGCGGATCGAGGATAGGAACACGAAGCGGCGCACGCCAGCCCGTTCCGCCGCGCGGGCAAGCTTGATCGTGGCTTCGGTATTGAGCAGGCGATAGTCGTCCTCCGGTACGCCAGACATGGTCTGCGCCACGCCCGCGGAGTGGATTACCGCATCGACCTCGGCGAGCGCCTCCGACATGTTGTGCGGCCGGGCGAGGTCGCCGATGAGCGCGCTCGCGCATTCGATCGGCGCAGAGCTCGGCCGGCGCAAGAGCACGCGCAGGCGGTAGCCCCGCTGCGGCAGCTCCCGCAAAAGTTGCTGGCCGATGAAACCGGTGGCTCCGGTCAAGGCCACGAGGGGCTTATGTGACGAGGCGGGGCTCGTGGGCGCCGTTCCTTCTTCGCAGCAGGCAAGGGGCCTCTAGGCCCGCAACATGCGGGCCAATCTTAGGACTGGCGCGTCATTTAGGCGAATTTTCGAGCGTGAGCCCCAGGATCTTGCCGTCGCCTTCGTCGGTCAGGGCATAGACCGAGCCGTCAGGGGCCTGCACCACGTAACGAATGTGGGCGGCCATGGGAATGCGATCCTCGGCCTCGACCGTCTCCCCGTCAAGGGTGAGGCGCACGATCGCCTGCGACGACAAGCCCCCGATGAGGAGATTGCACCGCCAGGCGGGAATGGCGGCGGCGGTATAGAAGGTCATGCCGGACGGCGAGATCACCGGATTCCAGTGATAGATGGCGTCGGCGAATTCCGGATGCGTCGGCGGCTCCGGAATCTTGCGGCCGTCATAATGCTCGCCCCAGCTCACCACTGGCCAGCCGTAGTTCTTGCCGGCTTGGGGAATGTTGAGCTCGTCCCCGCCCTTCGGACCGAATTCATTCTCCCAAAGTTTGCCGGTCTCTGGGTGGATGGCAGCGCCTTCCGAATTTCGGTGGCCATAAGACCAGATTTCGGGGCGCGCATCTTTGCGCCCGACGAACGGGTTGTCCTTGGGCACCGTCCCATCAGGATTGATGCGCACGATTTTGCCGAAGAGATTGGACAAGTCCTGAACCGGCGTGAATTGGAAGCGCTCGCCAAGCGTGATGAACAGCGTGCCGTCCGGGGCAAACGCCAGGCGCGAGCCGAAATGGAGGTTGCCATTGATCTTTGGCACTTGCCTGAAGATGAGCTCGACATCATCGAGGCCGCTCTCGCCGAGCTTCCCACGCGCCACCGCGGTCGAAGCGCCGCCTCGCCTGGCTCCGCATAGGAGAGATAGACGAGGCGGTTCGATTGAAGTCTGGGTCGATGGCCACATCCAGCAATCCACCGTGCCCTTGGGCGAAGACTTCGGGCACGCCAGTAAGCGGCTTTGAGATCGCACCGTCCTCCGACACCAGCCGGAGTCTGCCAGGCCGCTCCGTCACCAGCATCTGCCCATCGGGGAGGAAGGCCAATCCCCAAGGATTTTGGAGCCCCTTCGCAACGGTCTCGACCTTGATAAACCCGGCTTTGGTCGGAAGCGTGCGATTTTCTGCAAAGCTTGGTTGCGAGAAGAGCATCAGCGCTGCGGTCCACGGCAAAAGCAAATATCGATGCCATCCACTCGGAGACTTGCATCGCGTCGCGTCAGTACGGTTCATTTTTCCCTGCGGGTTGGATTTCAGACGTAAAGCGCAATCCACAAAACCCAATCTAGTGCCAAAAGTTCGCTCGCGCGACGAGAGCCATCGCCCTGAGCAGCGCTCGAAAGGGCTCGACGCGAGGAAAGAAAAAGCGCAGGGTCGCGAACGTGCGTGGGTGACCCTCCGGAGAGTATGGCCGCCGTTCAGGCGGCGTTCCCTGTGACGCGGAGCTCACGCACACCTCGCCGAAATGCGACCGGGAAAGAGGCTCGGCCTCATGTCACGCTTGCTTGGCGTGTCCGCCGTCTCTGCCGGAAGTCAGCTCGGCTGCGATTCGGTTGGATTGGGTCAGCCAAACCGTGATGTTGTCCGGCTCATCGAGGTGTTCCATATCGGCAACCCGCCGCATGATTGTGTCCAGGTCGCCGATTCACCCGACGTCCTTGCGTGCGACGGATGGCCCGGCCGTCGACCTCGGCGACGTAGGTTTCCATGCTATTCATCGATTCAGTTTGCGCGCGAGCTTCGCGGCCGAACGCGGCAGAGGATAGTCGAGGCTCTCATACAGGCGGCGGATTGCGCTGCCGTCGAACCGCTCCTCTTCCACTTCGAGATAGGCGCCCAAGAGCAACTCCGGAGGAAGCTCTTCGATCGCAAAGCGAATTGCGTCCGCGGCGCGCGTGAAGCGCTTATAGGCAACTCCGCGCGATTGGGATCTCCAATTCCTGGCGGGAAAGAGCTCGGCCTCTGCTGTGTAATCAAACGTGGTCATGGTTATAAAAGTTATAAAACCTTATAAAGGTGGTTTGCCAATTTGTGGCGGGGCTGACGAAAAGTGACGCCCATCAAATATTGCGACAAAAACATTTGAATGATCTGGCCCAGAACTACATACAAGATATGGGCCAGAATTCGCGAAAATACAAGGAATGCGCCAAGAATAATCTAAGCCAAATTATTTTCTGAACGCCATTTGCGCACGAATTCTTCGGGCGTTTTCAACGTCAGCGACTGATGCTTAAGCTCGGCCGGCCTTAACGCGCAATCCAGGAGCCGGGCGCTCCAGCACCACCTCGCGGCGGAAGCGGTAAAGTTTTGCTGGCCGGCCGCCGGTTTCGGTCGAGACGTTGCCGGTCGTCTCTACAAGTCCGCCCTGCTCGACGAGACGCCGGAAGTTCTGCTTGTGCAGCAGCGTGCCGGAGATCGCCTCCACGGTTTGTTGCAGCTCAAGCAGAGTGAATTCCGGCGGCAGCAGCTCGAACACCACGGGCCGGTATTTGAGCTTGCCGCGCAAGCGCCCCATGGCCGTCGCAAAAATGCGACGATGATCGAAGGCCATGGGTCGGCCTAACTCGGGAAGGTCCTTCCATTGGCGGGCGGCAGAGCGGCCGTCGCGGGCAGCCTCGGTGACGAGCCCAGCCTCATAGAGCAGCTCGTAGCGCTCAAGCGCCTTCTCCTCATCGAAGCCGCCCCCAATGC
>Ga0187817_10001417_pt1 | contig 11709 bp, 14 predicted proteins | sample NC_wetland_sal_i_17_FD_132431 | JGI IMG/M metagenome (GOLD analysis project Ga0187817, IMG submission 132431) | Wetland sediment microbial communities from Neuse River Estuary, North Carolina, USA - SO4_2 | ecosystem: Environmental > Aquatic > Freshwater > Wetlands > Sediment | place: USA...
ATCGGAGTGACAAGCGGGTTTTAGGAGTTTCCCAACGGTTGTATATACTCTAGAATTGAATAAGGTTCCCGCCGTGGGCGTGTAGCTCAGCTGGGAGAGCACCTGCTTTGCAAGCAGGGGGTCAGGGGTTCAAATCCCCTCACGTCCACCAGATTCTCAAGGACTTGCGGAATTTCGTCGCTATTTTGTGACGTGCCCTGTGTCGTAACCTCCTCTTTGGCTCCCCCTGATAAAGCGTCTAGTGCTCGGCGCTTTGCCTCCAACCGAACATGTGAGTAATGGGTGAGCATCTTTGGCGATACATGTCCAGCAATCGCCATTATCGTTTGCTCGCTGGCGTCAGACTCAGCAAGCTCGGTGATCGCGTGATGGCGCAAGTCGTGGAAACGAAGACCCGGCAGGCCCGCCACGCGAGTCAGACTCCGCCAAGCGGTTCGCCAACTTGACATTGGCCTCGTGGGGTCGGGTTTGACCGAGACTGCAGGTCCTGGTCTCCCTTTCGGTTTTGCTATGGGACCTTGTCCTTCACCATGAGGGAATACATACCAACTTGGGTCAGGCTGAGAACCGAACAATAGGTTAGCTCGTTCCCGCAATTCCAGAACCGCTGCCCATGCATCTTCATTCAGCGGAATGACGCGCTCCCCAGCCTCTGTCTTACTGCGCCGGATTGTCAAAGTTTTCTGTACTACGTTCAAATCTCGCCATTGCAAGGCACGAATTTCACCCGCACGCATCGTGGTATTTAACGCGAGCACCGCAGCTAGCCGCGCGAGCTGCCATTCTGATTTCTTTCTCGCCACATCTATAAGAGTAATTTTCTCCTCGCAACTGAGTGCACGCCCGACATTTCGTCGTTCTGGAAGGGGCTTGATTTCCTCTGCAATCAAATGCCACCGTTTGGCCCTTCTAAGAATGCGGGCCAAACACGCCACCTCCATGTTTATCGTTCGGTTTGACAAATTCGCAGCCTTGCGCGCGATGACGTATTGACGTACGGATCCGCCTAAAATGCGATTTAGAGCGATTGCGCCAAAGTGAACCTTGAGAGGTTTCAACCGCTCCTTCTCGGTTTGAATACTGTGAGGAGCCAGGTACGGCATCTTCTCGACCAGGTACAGGTCAGAAGCGTTGGAAAAAGCCATGCGCCCAAACTGCTGTGATCCAACGGCCAATTTGCCCTGGCTAGCTTGCGTGATGAGTTCCTTCTCCTTGGCCTGCGCCTCCCGCCAATCGCTCGTGTCGAGGCTTTCCCGATAGCGCATCCCATTCATGCTGAAGTCTGTCCACCAAGTCTTCCCTCGCTTATATAGAGCCATCTCATTCGCCTTCCGGCAGCCCAGTAAGCTTCTTCATTTTGTCGAGTAACATCGAATACAGGTACCCAACAGGAATCTCCAGCGCTATAGCCACTGGCCTGAGGACGTTCGGCTTTTCTTGAGTTATTAGAAAGACGAGATGGCGAGCTATCTTCAGTCCCCCTCGAAGCATCCCCCTTGGTTGGGTTTGGATTCGCACCGTTTGAACCCCCCTGCCGCGCAACCTTTTAGCTGCTTGGTCGGCCCGAGCGCTTTTCGCCTGACAGATTCCATCTAGGACACTCTGTATTACGTTCGATCTCAAGCCGCTCTCAAACAACCACCAGACAAGTGTGATCCCAAAAACGTCATCCGGGCTAAAGAGCCGTCTTCCTCCGCGCCCCTTTCCACTTCGCACAGATGGCTGAATACCGTAAGTTTTCCGCTCAACAAACTTGTTGAGTAAAAGTGGACCGATACCGACCAACTCGCAGACTTCATTGCTGTCGTAAGTTACGAATGCAGGCATTTTCATCGCCTCTACACCCTGAGGATATTTTGACACCCATAGGGTATTATGATACGTTAATGAAATCAAGGAGATTCTAATGAACCAACTTTACGACGTCAATGCTGCAGCCCGCCAGCTTGCGGTTAGCCCTTGGACTGTGCGGGCCTACATCCGCCAAGGAAAACTGCATCCAGTCCGCATTGGAAGACTCGTCCGCCTGGACGAGGAAGAACTCTCAAAGTTTGTCACACGCAACAAAACCAGCGGGCAGCGGTCGGGAGATGAACGGTGAACGACCACGACATAGACCACCTTGAAGAAGTCGACCCACCAGCCAGGGCGCTCGCGGCTGAGGTGGCAGAAACATGAGAAGGCTGGACGGCTGCATGAACTGCGGAGAGGTGCGCGAGATGGCGGCCCACGGTCTGTGCTTCAAATGCTACCGGGCGGAAGAGCGAGCGCAGAAGGCCACCCCCGACCCTGTGTGGGCAAGGCTAGGCAACGGATGGCTTCTCAAAGAGCAAAAGAAGGCATTTACGGTCGTTACCAACATCCTTAAGGCCATTTCCGATTGCCCCGCTATCGAACAGCGCGATCAACAGCAAATCCAAAACATCCTCCGGCCCTACCTCGACAAATTAGCGGAATGCTTCGCACCCAAGGAAAAGCGCAAACCAGTGAACAGAAAAATTGAACGTTCACTTGTTCACTCGCGGGAAACAGGGCCTTGCCAGACTTCTCGCAATAAAATCTCACAAAATCGTGAACAAAATGGCCCATTTTACAGTCCAATACACAAATGGGGTATGTGATTGTTGAAAGATGGGGGTGCTTAGGGGTTCAGTTCAGAGTCTAATTATCGAGCAACAATGTTCCAACGATGGCTTAGCATATTGGACGAAATTCACCGCAATGGTAGGAGTCGACCCCCGAACTCTCTACGTGTGGCTCAGGTGTGGACGCGTGCCGGAGCCGATCTACAGTTGACCTTCCTGCATCCTGCCGCGAATGTCTTGGGTGAATATGATGGGCTCAGACTGCCCCATGCGAGCTTGTAGGATAGTGGCTTCGCGGAACGATACTCACAGTTGATGCACAGGCGTTCAACTGCGCTTGCTTGGTATTGTTGGGCGTACTACGCTTGACGCCAGTGCACATACCGCCTGGTATTCTCGGAGTCTTGCTCGGACTGGCCGCGCCGGTTGTCATCTTTGCTCTGGAATATAGATCCAAGAAATTCGAAAGCTACAATTTCGACCCGAAGGGCGTGGAAGGAGCATTCGAACCCTTTCTCGCAAAATATATTCGGGCGGCAGAGTTCATCATCGGGTTGGTGACCGGCTCGATTGTTCTGCTCGTTGGCTCTTCCGTGCTTCACGGCCAGGGCGGTCACTTGGCTTGGTTTTTCGCTTCGCCGTTGTTTCTGCTGGCTTTCTCCGTTGTTTGGGGCATTGCGTTCATGGTGTGGCTGGTCTTCAGCTATGAAGAGTACCGGCACGAAAATCCCCATACAGCCTTCGCTTATTCCTTGAGCGAAGCGTTAGGATTTGCCTCGCTTTTTTGTTTCTGCGCCGGTTACGTCTGGCTCATCATCGCGGTTCTGAAGCTGTGAGCATCGCTCCGCCCGGCCCGCCGCGTCATGAACTTCGGGGCCGCCCCCACTGGCGCATCTCCCGTTACGCACCCTTAACCCGGAACGGCTAGAAGACCAGGTCCGTTGGGTTCTGCCTTCAGACGCTCAAAGCGGCCAGTTCGCAAAAATCTTAGGGAAAATCTGAACAAAAGTGGTCAATTTACAGTCTAATATTACAAATATCTGAATCAGTCACAACCTGGTTATCCTGGCTGGTTATCCTTTGAAAGGAAGCTCATGGAGGCACAGGAATTTTCCACGGGTGAAGTGTCCCAGCTTGTGGGTGTGAGTGTGCCAACGCTGTACCGCTGGCTGCGTCAAAAACGGCTGCCCGACCCCCTCACGAGTCCAGTTTGGTGCTGTCGCCGTTCGCGTGTGGACAGCCAGGGATGTTGAGCGCGCCCAAGTTCTTAAAATCCACAACCAACGACACGGGTGAGTTAAGGCGCAAGCCGAGCGCACCGAGACCGCCAGAAGCTTGGCAGCAACGAAAGGAACAACAAGTGACTCAAACAGACCATCTCGAATCCGACCTCTACCAAGCCGCTTACCTGATTGCACGCGGCATTTCCCTTAACGATCTCCAACCCATCGGAAGTCGCATTATTTTCGCGTTCGATGACCGTGATGGGCAGGCCAGCAATGCCGTGCGGGAATACACGGGAGGCGCAACCATTCCCGCCCGTGAGTTTGCGGCTGCCATCGCGCGAACCAAAACCCGGCTGTATGAAGCCAAATTCCAGACCTCGAAAGGACCTCAAATAGAACAGTATGACCGCCGTTACCGCCGCTGAATTTACTCTCGCCGAAGTAATTGACCCTCCGGTTGAAACTCTTCCCGAAACTCCCGAAGAAGCCATAGAGCCTGCCCTCGGCTACAAGCCCTCTGGAATCGCAGACCTGATCCATCGCGCAAAGCATTCACCACCGAAGCCCGTCATTGCGGGCCTGCTACATGAGAAGGAAATCGCCGGACTTCATGGAGCACCCGAAGTATTCAAAACCATTTTCACTCTGCAACTCGCGGAATGCCTTGCCACTGCCAAGCCGTTCCTGGGTGTCTGGCAAGTGCCAAAGCCGCGCAGAGTGTATTTTCTTGAAACCGAGATGCACGAAACTGCTCTCGGCAGCCGCCTCGTCAAGATGTACGCGAACGAGACTCCACCAGAGAGAATCTACTTTGCCAACGAAGCGCAGCTAAAACAGTTTCACCGAGCCACGGATTTGCAACAGAAGTTCGCTCTGTTTAAAGAGTGGCTTAGGGAAGCGAAATCGGATGTAGTTGTGCTCGACACCGTAAACCCGTTTTTCCGTGGCAAGGAGTCCCCGAATGATGAAACCACAGCGGGGGCCTTCTTCGACCTCCTCACGGACTTACCCGCTAAGGTAAAGTTGTTTGTGCGCCACAACCACAAGCCGCGGATTGACGATTCAGGTGGGGATGCCGCAGCGAAGATTCGCGGCTCCGGCCAGTTCGCGGACGTTCCCGATTTGCTGCTCGAATTGCGGAGACCGGACAAGCGCACGAATGGAGCCATTCTCAGCGTCAGCAAATATCGCCACGGTAGCAAACCGGAAGACCTGACTCTTTGGCTCGACACTAGCGTCCTACGGCTAATCTCTGCGCCGCCAGTGGTCTACCTCTTGCAGAATGGGCCACTCACACGCCGTCAATTACTCGACGGCTTCAAGATGCGTTTCGGAGTGAAGGAACGCTTGGCTGATGAGCTAATCAAGAAAGAGCTAGTCAGAGATGAGAACGAACCAGTTTACCTAAAGGAGTCTATGCGCGGCCACGAGCGGGTTTACGAGATTGAGTGGGAAGCGGCAAAGAGCGCGGATTGGTACTCTCGAATCGAAACAGGATCCTCCGGGGGGTTGCGGTAGGAGATATGCAAGGTTGCATAAGTTCTTCCGTATTCCCCAGAGGAATCCCCTTCTCTGCCAGAAAGCTATGCCAAAAAGTCAGATGTAGGACTCAGGATTGGGGCCAGCGGGGTAACTCAACGTTGTCACCGCCTCCCTCTCTCAACTGCATACCGCCCAAGACGACTCCCTCACCAGTCTCTAGCGGTTTCCAAAGCAGAGAGCGGCTGGTTTTGAGGCCGGGCTGGCCCCAACAAGACTCTACAGCAACAGACAGGACTCAAATCGAATGAACGAATCAGACGCAAGAGCAGCCCTTCGTGCACAGGGCATCCGCAATCCAAGCAGGCAGCTGGTAGAGGACTACATGCGCGTCCAGCAAGCTCAGGATTGGGCGCTAGAAGTCCCGGAGCGCAGCCAAACAGAGCCGATAGAGGCCGAACAGAGCTACACAGTTCCAGACAGCACCCAATCCAACTGGCCGCTGCCCAACTCCGCACCAGAACGGCGCAAGTCCAGCAAGTCGAATCTGATACCCCTGTTGCGACAGCGCGGCGAATTGGTGCGCCCACAAGGTCCACGGAAGCGGGGCCGACCACGAGTGGAAGCCGCTTTCTTCCCGCGCCTCGCCTTGCTGATGAGCGGGGGTCTATCCCTGGGAACAGCTCTAGCCGCAGTGGGTGTTCACGGCCTCAGCAGAGCGCAACTGCGCTCTCTGTATCGCAGTACCCAACTCCGAGAGATGCGCGAAGAGGCGCGCCAGAAGCACGACAGAGAGTGGGGAGCCCAGCACAAGAAACAGGCTCGCCGTGCGTGCAAAGGCGGGGACCGCTTAGGCATGGACTGGAAGTTCCGCCGCACGCTCTGAAACTCACTGGATTAACCCGGCTGAAATACAATGAAATTACAGCCGAATGCCAAAAATTCCTCAGCCCTATACTTTTCTATAAATTTCCTGTGATTCTCTATAATTTTCTGATATTTCGAAGCACTCCGGGAAATTCGGGCCTGTTGATAACACGGGAGTTAGCTACTCCAAGGGAGATTCGGGTGGGGAGAGAGAAGTTTTCAGTTGCAGTAGGCCAGATATTCGCGCGGTGACATCGCGACTGGCTGAGAGCCGAGATCCGGGTCAAGCAGCAGCAACAGGAGCAAGCCGGGCAGACTCAGCCCGCAGAGACAGCCGCAAAAGTAAATTGAGTTGGGCCGAGGAGAACACATGCCAAGCATGAATGACGTGGGGCGAGGTGGTGGTCGTTTAGCCAGTGCGCCCATCACCGCCGATCCATTTCTCGGAAGCGTCTGCACCGAATAGAAAGGCAATCTTAAGGTAGCTTTAGAAGCTCCGATATGGCCCAATCAAGAGCGGCCTTGCATCCCTTTGCCACTTCCATGTTGATGAAGTAATGCTGTCTCTTAATGTCTCGGCCCGGATGAACGTGGTTTCGCATAAAGCACAAGAGGCTTGATAGTGCGGCGATTCTCGTATCAAGTTTCAAGACGCCTTGCTTGTGGGCCTCCGTCAAAATTGCGCCCAAGGTTTTCCCCATCGCTGATGGTGACATCCGGTCCAACCAAATCGCTTCCAGCACCCCACCGATTAGCCCCATGATGGCGCGTGCCAGGGGATATTGGTCGTTCACCTTATCGATGTGCTGTCCTTGTAGCGTAAACATCACCAGCAGGTTTTCTGTACAGAAGTAGTTCTCACCTGCAAACCTTCGCAGCGGGTCGCTCTTGATAAGTTTCAGGAAGTCAGCGGTCGTAAATCCTTTCATGTCCAGGGGGTGCATGCTGATTAGGTCGTACACGGTGAAAAGGACAGGAATGAGTGTCTTTCTATTTTGGCTAGTTAGTAGTCCACTCTCCCAATCCTGCGGCTTCTTCGTGCGAAGGTAGTCAAAGAAATCCTTCACAACTGCAAGCAGAAGGTACGCTCCTCGTTTCTCCGCAGGAATGCCGACCGCATTCACCTCTCTTTGGTCCTCCTTGTAGGCTTGTTCCAGGAGCTTAAGACCCTGCTGCTCATCAGCATCCTCCAGGATGTGCAATATGCCCAGGCGAAACAGCGGAAGGCCTTTTGTGGATTGATCGGTGTCGAGGATGGCGCAGATCTTCTGCCAGGCGTGAATCTTTTCCGCGTTCGAAGGAAGCGCGCACACAATCCTATCCATCTCGCTCCAGTTTTCTTTTCTCCTGAGCTGCGTTGCATCGAGACGAAGTAGCTCGTCCACACTGTTCATTGGCCTTCACGTCCTAGTTTCCACACCTAATAGTCAGAGCGTAGAAAAACAGGTAAATGCAGCCGTAAAACGAGCAGAACAAATCAACGCCGCTCCGCTCGAATGAATCCCGTACGATTGCACGACAGGCTGGAGCGGGTGTAACAAAAAGTGTATACGCGTACACTGGCTCAGGGTTCTAACCTGAAGCCCGCGGACCGCGTTTCCCGGCAATGGCCTTCACCTTCGAAACAAATGTGGTTCGCTCGGCGATCTCTGTTCTGAGTCGGTCGAAGAGGTAGTCGAAAATCTCGCGTATGTCGTCGGCAATCTGCAAGCAGTCCTCTTCTGACTGGGTGTGGATCCCGATACTCAAGACGTCGTACATCGCCTGAAACGGATTAGCCCCGTGCGGCTTCAAGACCTCCGGGATTGCCTGCGCAGCGATCTTGAGCTTATCCTCGTACGCCTTCTCGTTCTTAGCGGCACGGATTTTTCCCACATCCCCGGCTGGGACGCTGTGAGCCTCTGCTGCGTCAGCAACGACATCAATCAGTTCGTTCGTTTTGTCCTCGACCACTCGACGCAAGTACGCGACTGCCGCCAAGCCGTATCCTTCGTTTCTACTGGTGAGTGCCTTTCGGTAGAAGTCCGCTGACGCGCCAAGTCGCTTCTCTACGCGGTCCGGTATTCGCACCGACGCCCTGGGAAATTGGCCTGCCTTTGTGAAGCTGCCGTTCTTTAACTCAACGATCAGGAAAAAAACATGGTCATCCCGACAGTTAAAGCATTGATAGGAAAGCAATTTGAAGCTGCCACCAGTTGAGTTTGCGAGATTGCCTTCATACTTCCACGTCGTTTCTTTTCCGCACTGCCTGCAATCACGCGAGATTGTTCCTGGGGTACTCCATCCGCCCTTCCACGCGCGGTACAGCGGGTAGTCCTCCAAGAACTGCGCCGGTGTGGCTGGTGGAGCTGCGGGTTGGGCTGGCGGAGTTGTTCGCATAACTCTATCGGGCCATCCAACCGTGCGGCCCGTAACTTGGCTGGCGCGGCTGAGCACGATTCCGGGCGGCTTCCCGCTCGCACTCCCGATGTTCTTCGGTTTCGAAGTAATGGTCATGAATACGGCAATAAAAGGTTCCCTCTCTGCCGTGGGTCATCGGGATCAACTTCCGGTTGCCATGAAGGCAGAGGGGGCAGTACGGACCGCCGCTAGCGTCCTTCTTCCAATACATGTTGTCGTCATTTGGACGACACTCAAGCTCACTCATCAGCTTCTCGAATGCCAGATGACCGCTACGCGCCTCAGCGAGTTGCGACTGTAGAATCTCGATCTGCTTCTTGAGGTCCCGATTCCGGGTGAACCATCCTCGAACGCACGCCCACGCCGTCTCAGCGACTTTCTTTTCGACAACTCCGGTGATGGGGTCCATACATAGTCCTTTTCGGGGTCGGAAAAATAAGCGCCCCAATTACTTCACTCTACCATAAGTTGAACAGACGGAAAAGGAAGCGAAGAGTAGAGCAAAGCCTGAACCTCGCGATTTGGGCCATCCGAGCAACATGTAGCGCTGTGTAGCGCGAAAACGCAGCGGAGTCGGTACGGTTTTCGCTACGGTCCGCGCCACTACCGTACTGCGAGCCCGCGATTCTGCGAGAGGTTGTTACAAAAAGTGTTATTGGACTCGGCCTCTTATGCAGCGGCAAGAATTCGAATCCCCCGCAGTTCAGACATCTCGTCAGGAGCGACAGGTCGCCTTGTTGACGAACTAGTGAAAATAGGGCAGATTTGCTGCGCTATGCGACTTCGCGAATTTCGAGTGCAGGGATTCAAGTGCGTCCACGATTCTGGCCGGGTCTCGGTCGGCGATATCGCCGCACTCGTCGGGAAGAACGAAAGCGGCAAGACCGCGCTCCTGGAGGCGCTGACCAATCTGAACAAGGACGCGGAGATTAAGGAGTTAGACCTTTGCGATGAGATGCACGAACATCTCAAGGAAGGCAGCGCAATCGTTGAGGGGCTGTTTGAATTGTCTGCAGAGGAAACCGGGAACATCAGCAAAGCATTTTCGTCGGCTCCGCCCATAACTAAGCTAAAGATCGACCGAGGATATAAAACGAAGCCGGTCACCTATGGCTTCATGGGCGTCAATTTCCCGGAAACATTTGAGTTCGCTGCTGACAAAAAGCCCCAATTCACGCTCGCCATCGACGCTTTGAAACTCACAGTTGAGAAGGCATATGAAAATCTAAACGCTGAAGGTAAGACTTACTCGCCAGATGCCCGCGAAAACACCCTAACGATCCTTGCAACACTAGGAAAACCGGAGGCACTCGGGAAGGTTGGAGCCGAAACAGCGTTGCTGGCTCTCACCGCGGAACTTGACTCGCTAGCTTCGTTTTCATTTTCAGAGGGGCTCAAAAAAGTCCAGGAAGCAATGGGTCCCTTGTACGTACCCATTGACCTCGGAGCGAGGGTCCGAAAACATATCTATGATAACTTTCACCCCAAGTTCGTTTATTTCTCGGAATACCGAGAAATTTTCGGCTCTGTTCACCTACCAACATATCTCGCGGGGACCGAAAGCCCGACCCCCGCAAGCGCCGACACTGGTTTGTCCTTTGACAAGAAGACAGCCATCGCCAACCTCTTCAGATTGGCAAATCTCGACCCAGCCTATCTTGAGAGCATTAAGAAGAACCCCCAATTGCGACCCCGATATCTTCGAGAGTGCAGCCAACGGCTAACAACAGCCTTAGCTAAGACATGGAAGACCCAGAAAATAGAATTTGATTTAGACTACGGTATTGGTGACGTATTGACGGTGCAGGTTTGCGACGTACATGAAGATGGAAGCCGCAGCAACTATGGACATCTGAGCCGAAGGAGCCAAGGGTTCCGTTGGCACTTCTCCTTTTACGTAAACTTCATAGCGGAGACCCATAGCGAGCAACTGAGCGAGGCAATTCTTCTGTTGGATGAGCCAGGAATGCATCTTCATCCCGCGCAGCAAACTGGAATGTTGGATGTGCTTCGAGAACTGGGCCAGTCAAATCAGATCCTTTACACCACTCACTCCCCGTTCATGATCTACGATTACACCGTGGGAGCCATCCTCACGGTTGAGCTAGACCATGTGACGCACCTAAGCAAAATCTCCCCAATCATTTGGAAAGGCGACCCAGAAACTATCTTCCCAATTCTTCAGGTTCTCGGAGCCCCGCTGCTTCCGGGTCTTTCCGAGCCGAGCCTCGCGCCGTATTCCCCACCTGTCGTCGTTGTGGAGGGCCACACAGACCTGATGTATCTCATCGTTCTCGAACAACTCTCTGCCCAGCGCAAAAAGGCTCCATTTCGTCCGCGTTTTTGGATGCAGCCTGCCGGAGGTGCCGCAAGAATAGCCGCGATTGCGATGTTTTATCACGAGAGGAAATTTCGCACGTTTGCCCTGTTTGACAAGGAACCAGATGCAAAAGAGCATGTGGTCAGGCTTCAGGAGCAACAGTTTCCTGAGGAGGCGATCCTCTATTGCGATACGGATGGAAGAGACGAGTCGGACATAGAAGATTTATTCACACAGGATGATTATCTGAGGGCGGTGAACGAATTGTATCTAGTAGTCCTAAAGGACGCGAAGTTTTCTCGGGTCACGGACGCCGACATTGACGCATTGCGGCAAGCGGATAATTCTCTGAAACGCCTGGTACCGACACTGGAAAAACTGTGGGTGTCACATAAGGCCGATGGTTGGGGCACTTTTGACAAGACCAAGGTTTGCGCGAAGGTATTTGAAATTGCAAAGGCCGACGAGAAATATCCTTGCGAGAAGTCTCTCGCTCGATTTGAGAAATTGCTCGAAACATTGTATGCGAAGACCGAAAAGTCCCCTCAAAAGTAAATATGGAAAAACTTACAGAGCGGTGTGGTAAAAAGAATCGCGTGCTTCAGCCTGTTCTTCCATGAGATCACCTGAGTTTAGATTTTGATTTCCAGCAGAGGAGGGGACTATAGTCTAACCTCAATCGCAGTCAGAAATAATGAAGACCTTTCTCACTACATTCTCTCCTGTCCTACTTGCTATCCTGGTCGCCGCCGCCGTCCTCTACTTTGTTGCGACTCGCCTGCACCCCAGACCTACTGCCATTTCACAGGAACAGGTCCCTGTGGAAGAGGTG
>Ga0187817_10001418_pt1 | contig 11695 bp, 11 predicted proteins | sample NC_wetland_sal_i_17_FD_132431 | JGI IMG/M metagenome (GOLD analysis project Ga0187817, IMG submission 132431) | Wetland sediment microbial communities from Neuse River Estuary, North Carolina, USA - SO4_2 | ecosystem: Environmental > Aquatic > Freshwater > Wetlands > Sediment | place: USA...
AAGGCGGGGCTCGCGGCTGCACTGCTGCAGATTCAATACACCATCGGAATGGGCGAATTGAATCTCTACGATTCGATCTCGACCGTGCTTGACTGGCTCGCGCCGCTCCATGGGAAGAAAGCGCTCGTTCTGCTCACTACGGGCCTCGATTCCGCGCCGCCCGAACGTTGGGATGCGCTTGTGAAAAAACTGCGCGGGGATGACGTGGTGATTTTTTCGGTGGCGCTCGGAGGATCTTTGCGGCAACCCGGTGACAAGAAGAAAAAATCCCCGAAGACCACGCCAGCCCCCGGCTCGCAGGAAGAGGCGGGCTCTTCGGAGCCGCGGAACCCTCTCAGCTTTGCGAAGGCGGACGAAGCGTTGACCTCCATGGCCCGAATCACCGGCGGCCGCGTTTATTTCCCCCAGTCCGCCAAAGAGTTTGCTTCGATCTATCGCGAAATCGCCGCTGGTTTGCGGCACCAGTACGTCCTCGGGATTGTTCCGGAACATGATGGCCGATTCCATCCGCTCGCGGTCGAGGCGCTCGGCAGCAGCAGCCGGTCATCCGCAGGCAAAGCAAAAGGCGTCGAATACAAAGTGTTCGCGCGCGAGGGATATCTCGCGCCAGCGCCGTAATCGTATAATCCGCCGGTGGTGCGTCGCAGCGGTCGGAGGAGGCTTGGCCCTTGATGGTTCGCACGAGAACTGCGTGGGGATTTTCGGTTGTCGCGCTCGCCATCACATGCGGGGCAGTGCTGCGCGCGCCGCAGCAGGCACCCGCCCCTGCGCGCTTTACGTATGGCGGCAATGCGGCACAGGTTCCCGCCGAATTGATCGACAATCTCGTCTTCCTGCCGGTGCGTGTCAACAACAGCCAGCCATCCCTCTTCCAACTCGACTCGATTGCATCAGATTCGTCGATCGATCCCGCCCGGGCCGGAGAAATTGGGCTCGCGGACATCAAGCAAGCCGTGCTCAATCTTCCCGGAGTGGACATCGCATTGTCTGGACTGACCGCTGCCGGGAAGAAAGAAGCCTCGGCGCTGGCAGGCCGCGCGTTCGAGGGAACGCTTGGCCGCGATTTCTTCAGCGATGTCGTGATCGAAATCGATTACGCGCGGCAGACCGTCCAGCTCTATGATCCGGCCACATACAAATATTCCGGCCGGGGGACGAGCATTCCACTGACTTTCGCAGGAGGTGTGCCGCAGATCCCCGCAAAATTCAGCGTAGCGGGACAAAGGGCCCATGAGGGGAGTTTCATCGTCGACACAGCGGCAGAATCCTCCGTTGTGATCACAGACCGCTACGCAGGCAGCCACCACGTCTTCTCCGCACATGTGAAGACGCTTCCGACGTGGGATCCTGCGCTCGGCGGAGAACGCAGCGGAGTTGTCGGCCGCTTGAAGGGTTTCCATTTAGGTCCCTACGTCACGGAAGGCGCGCTCGCAGTATTTTCGCCCACGAACCTGATCGGATCCGGCGACTCGAACGCAGCCGGCTTGATTGGCGCGGGGATGTTGCGGCGCTTTATAGTTACTTTTGATTTTCCTCACCACCAGTTGATCCTCGAGCCGAATATTCACTTCATGGAATACGACGAAGAGGATAAGAGCGGTCTTGGCGTCATCGCCAAGGGGCCCGGTCTCAAGACCTTCGAGATTGTGCAGGTCCTCCCCGGATCGCCAGCGGCGGAAGCGGGAATACAAAAAGGCGATCTGATTGCGGGAATCGGCGACGATGCTGCTGCGGATCTCACGCTCACCTCCGTTCGTTCCTTGTTCCGCCAGGTTGGGCACAAGTACAAACTATTGCTCGAGAGGGGCGGAAAAAATTTCGAGGTGACCATTCAAATGCGCCGCCTTATTTGAAAGTCAAGCTTGCGGGGAAGCACTACGGGCGATAGTTACTCGAATCTCTTGAGAGTGCTAGCCATCGACTGAAGGCGCGCATCGACCAGGGAGAAGACGGTACCAGGCTCGAATTTTCCCTTGGGATTGCGCGTGCCGGCGCGCGTGCCCGTAAGAAGCTCGATGCCCTGCTCGACCCTGCCGACCGGGTAGATATGGAATTTCTTCTTGGCAACCGCTTCGATCACCTCGTCTCGCAGCATCAGGTCGTCCACATTTTCAGCAGGGATCAGGACGCCCTGCTTGCCGGTGAGCCCTTTGAGTTTGCAAACGTAGTAGAAGCCTTCGATCTTCTGGTTCACTCCGCCGATCGGCTGAATATCGCCCTGTTGGTTTACTGAGCCGGTGACGGCGAGTTCCTGCCGGATGGGAAGTTCCGAGAGCGCGGAGAGCAGCGCGTAAATCTCCGTTGAGCTGGCGCTATCGCCATCGACGCCGGAATAGGACTGCTCGAAGCAGACGCTCGCGGCCAGCGAGAGCGGCTTATCCTGCGCGAAGGTGCGCCGCAGGTAGCCCGAGATGATCTGCACGCCTTTATCGTGAAAGCGGCCGCTCAGATTGGATTCGCGCTCGATATTGATGATTCCCACTTTGCCGAGCGCCACCGAGGCGGTGATGCGCACCGGCTTCCCAAACGCATAGCCGCCAATTTCGAGCACGCTCAAGCCGTTCACCTGTCCCGCGCGCTCGCCGGTGGTATCGATAAAGAGCAGGTTCTGCTCGATCATCTCGCGGATTTTCGTTTCCGTGAGATTGTGGCGGTCGATCTTGGCTTCGAGAGCTCGATGGACATGATCGGCAGTGACAATTTCATTCTGTTCGTGCTTCGCGAGATAAGAGGATTCGCGCGCAAGATCGGCGAGATCGAAGAACCGGGCGGTGATTTTTCCTCGACGCCCCGCCTGGCGCACGCCGTGCTCGAGGATCGAGGCGACAGCGGTGCGATCGAACGCACAGAGATGCTCGTCGTCGCTCAGCTTTCGAAGGCGCCCCGCGTATTGGCGGATAACATCTTCGCTCCAGTTCATTTCCTCGTCGAACTCCACGCGGACTTTGAAAATTTTCTTGAAATCATCCTCGTAGTCGTAAAGCATCTCGTACATTTCGCGGTCGCCGATCAGGATGATTTTCACGTGGACGTCGATCGGCTCGGGCTTCAGCGCCGCCGTGCTGAACGGAAAGAAAACATCCACCGGCTGGATCTCGAGTTTTCCGTGATTGAGGGTGCGCTTCAGCGTGCGCCACACGCCCGCCTCCGTAAGCGCGTCGAGTGCATACATCACCAGGAAGCCGCCATCCGCGCGCAGCAGCGAACCTCCGCGAAGATCCATGAAATCCGAGCTCCAGCCGCCGCGTGCGTCGTAGCTCCGGTGGATGGTTCCGAAGAGATTCGCGTAAGTAGGAATCGTCTCGAAGATGACGGGAGATTTCTCGTGCTCGCCGTGGGCCAGAATCACGTTCACGCCGTACACGCGGAAGGGATCGCGCTCGGGCCGCTCCGAGCGCGGGCCTCCGCCGCCCTCCGAAGGCGGCTGGTCTTCTTCGCCCTCGCGCTCCTTGAAGGGATCCAAATTGTCGAGAACGTGATGGCGCACTTCCTCCAGATACTCGGAAATCTGCGCGTTCGGATACTTTTCCTTGAGCTCCTCGATCACGCCGTCCACCAGCACGGAAGCCGCTTCCTGCTCGAGGTAGCTCATTTCGCTCGCGAGCTCGCGCGATAGGGAAAGCGTCTTGCGGTAGACCACCGTGAATTCCTGCCGGAACTGATCGTATTTCCGCTCCAGGTCCTCTGCCGCCACGCTTTCCAGCTTGCCTTCCTGCACGAGCTTGGGGATTTCCTCGATGGGAACCATCTGCCCCTCGAGGACAGGAAAAATTTCCGGCAGAGCGACGGCGCCCACCTGCATGCGCCCGAGAGCAAACTGCTCGCGGGCGATGCGGCGCGTGAAATCGTCCATCAGCTCTTTTTCGCGCAGAGTAAACCGCTCGACAATCCGTGTCTTCTGCCGCTGGAATGGTTCGCCTTCGAACACCTGCGGAATCCGCCGCCGCAAAAAGTCGATCCCGGATTCCACTTCCTTCTTGAACGCATTCGCCTGCCCGCGCGGCAGCGTGAGCAGACGCGGCCGGTCGGTATTCTTGAAATTGTTCACGTAGCACCGGTCCGGCGCCGGCTCGCTCTCGGGGCGTATCTCTTCCACCATGCGCACGATCATCCCGCCGCGGCTGGTTCCGGAAAGACCGCACACAAAGAGGTTGTACCCCGAGGCGTTCAGCTCCACGCCCATCCGCAGCGCTCGCAGCGCGCGGTCTTGCCCCATGTCGGCGCCCGAGGGTTCGACTTCGGCGGTTGTTTTGAAAGGGATCCGCGCGGGGTCGCAATGCCAGCGGAGTTTCTCCGGCGGCAGTCCTCCCGGCGTCGAATTGGAATTCTTGCCCATAAAATTCTTCAAAGGGCGCTACTCTAGCACGGCGTCCCGCTTCCTCCCACCCGCTTTGGATGCGCGGTTTCCTCCCTGTGGACTGGGCATGTAGAGGTCCAGGAGGCTCGCAGCTGTTGCCACCACGATCGGCCCCAGAACCACGCCGAGCAATCCGAACACGCTGATTCCGCCCAGCACGCTGATGAAAACCACCAGCCCTCCCATCTCCGCCCGGCCGCTGATGATCCATGGCCGGAGCACGTTGTCCACCAGCCCGACCAGGAGGCCGCAGACCGCGGCAAGAATGATGCCCCGCGCGATGTGTCCACCGACCAAAAGGCTGATCGCCGCCGGGCCCCAGATGAGCGCCGAGCCGACCACCGGCACCAGCGAGAAAAATCCCATCATCACGCCCCAGAAAATCGGCGCGTGGATTCCGGTGAGTCCGAAAGCGATGCCGCCCATCACGCCGTGAGCCACCGCAGAGACAACGCTCGAAGTCACGCTCGCGAATATCAGGTCACGCGCCTCGCGGATCATCCGGGTGCGATGCCCTTCTTCGAATGGCAGCACGTCGCGGAGGCGCGCGGCAATCGAATCACCATCGCGAAACAGATAGAACATCGCGAGAATCGTCACGCTCAGGTGGAACAGGAACACCGCCGTGTGGCGCAGGACGGTACCCAGGCGGCGCGCCAAAAATTCAGCCGCCTGGTCCGCATAGCGAGTCAACACGCTCGACAAATCGCCGGGATTTGCATCCGGGAAGCGCTCCTGGATGCGCGCCCAGAGGTCGTTCACCCAGTTCATTCGTCCGCTCGCAACTGCGGCCTGGAGATCTTGAACGGCATGCACTCCCTGCCGCACGAACGCACCCATCACGAGCAGGGCAGGCACGATCAGAACCAGCGTGACGCCCAGTGTGCTGGCTGCTGCAGCGGGGGTAGGGCCCCAGCGCCGCGCCACTCGCTCGTATGCCGGGAATGAAACGACCACGAGCACCACCGCCCAGGCAAGCGGCGCAAGGAAAGGCTCAAAAATGAGGAAGGCAAGGTAAGCCAGCAGGGCGATGATGCCGTAAAACAACGCGGTGCCCAGCCGCTTTTGCGAGCTAAGTTCGGGAGTCAATTCCATTCACTTTCTACAGGCCAGCAAGGAGACTGATAGTGGCAATTCCGGTGTTTGTCAACACCGCGCTGCGGGGTAGGGAAGAACGCGGCAATGCTATAATCCGGTCAGATTCTTACAGGAATTCCCATGGCGGACCCTGCCTGCCAGCACCAGCGGACGCGCGTGATTGCAAAGGATGACGACGCCCAGTACGTCGAGTGCCTCGATTGCGGCGAAATTCTCGAAGCCGGAGAACTCGGCGAAAACGCAGGCCTCGGCGAATCGCTCTCCGACGCGTAAGTCGTGTGAGCGCTGCGGAAAAGAATTCTTTCTCTCCTTGTGCACGCGGCGTAAAATGCGCGCAAATATGTCCTGGGAGGCTTCCATGCTGAGGCTTTTCACTGTATGCGCCCTGTCATTGCTGGCGTGCGGCTCCGCGCCGGCACAAGAGGCCTCTAAGCCCGCCGAGAAATCTGCCGCTGAATCCAAGATGCCTCCGGACGCCGCCAAGCAGGTCAATCCGGTCAAGCCCACACCGGCTTCACAGGCGCAGGCCAAGAAGACGTACGGCTACGACTGTGCGATGTGCCATGGAGCGGACGGCGACGGCAAAGGCGACCTGGCCGTCGACATGAAACTGAAGCTTCCCGACTACCGCGATCCGGCGTCCCTGAAGGATACGACCGACGGCGAAATGTTCTATGTCATCAAAAACGGTAAGGGCGAAATGCCCTCGGAAGGCGACCGCGCCAAGCCCGACGAGATTTGGAATCTGGTGATTTACATTCGCTCTTTTGCCAAGAAGGATTCTTCCGCGAAATCGAAGCCTGATACTCCCTAGCCTCACAGGCTATCCTTCAATCCTTCCAGCCCGTTGGAAGATCGCCAGGGCTTCGGGCTACGCTACTTCTTGGCGAGACTACGAATGAAGGCGACCAGGTCCGCCAGGTCGCCTTTGCTCAAGTCCTTCACCGGCTTCATCTTGCCCTTCCCGTCGGTGATTGCTTTCTGGATCTCCGCATCACTCAGCGCTTGCACTTCCTTCGAAGCGAGGGGCGGAATCGAAACCTTGAGAGCCTTTGCCACCGGGGTGTCCCCGGAAGCGTCCTTCCCATGGCACATTGCGCATTTCTTCGCGAAAATTTCTTTTCCCTCATCCGCACTCCCGGCAGGCGCCGCAACCACCGCAGGAGCAACGATAAGTATCAATGCCGCGACCACGGTTAAACTCTTCATCTGAACGCCTCCTCCGTTTATTTTGCGGGATTTGATTCCAGCTTGCGAATCATCAGGAACAACCCGATCACGACCAAGAGAATGGTAACGATCGACACCAGGAGCCCCTTGCGGCGAAATTGCAGCTCCGCCATGGCATCCTGCCCCGCCTGCCACGTGTTCTGCGTCACTTTCAACCCCGCCTGAATTTCCGGGTCCACCCGGGCAAAGTTCACCGCGTGAAGATCCACTCTCGCCTTTGTGAGATCGTCGCGGGCCTCTGACTCCGCCAGCTTGGCCTCGCTGACTTCCATTCCGGAGCTTTCCGCGCGCCCCAGAAGCTCATCGGACCGCGCGATTGACGCATCGAGCTTCACGAGCCCGGCGTGGATCTTTTGCGCCGTCTCGGCGCCAGCGTCGCCTTCAGAATGGCACGTCATGCAAACCGCGTCCTTGCCCGTCCCAATCATCGCGTCGGTGGGATGCACGATGCGGTGGTTGCTGTGGCAGGTTACGCAGCCGGGCAGCCCCATTGCCGCGAATACATCCTTGTGCGCGCCGGAATCAAACACCTGCGCCTGAAATACGTGACAGGTCGAGCAGACTCTCGCCACCGAATCAATCCCGGGTGGCGAAGCGCCATGACTGCCGTGGCATGTGGAGCATGTTGGCGCGCTCAAATCGCCGCGCACCGCAAGCGCCTCGTGATGCACGCTCTGCGCGTAAAGCTCAAATTGGTTGGTAGGAATCTGGTATCCCTTCATGTAACTTGCATCCGCGTGGCAATGCGCGCAGGTGGTTGCCACATTCACCGGGTAGACCTTCGATCGCTGATCATTCGGCGGCTGAATGTCATGCACGCCGTGGCAATCGACGCACACGGCCACCTTCGTATCGCCTTTCGCAAGCAGCTTTCCGTGCACGCTCGTCAGATACTGGCTGAATTGGTCCGTGCGCACAGAGGGATTGAAATTGCGCATGTAAGCTGCATTGGAATGGCACTGTCCGCACAGTGCCGGGATCTGCTTGCGATCGATGTGGCCTTTGAAACCTTTCGCCGGGCTCATCGCCACCGACGGGTCATTGCTCGTGGGGTCGCCGCCGTGGCAGCTCACGCAAGTCAATCCCTTCTGCCCGTGGATGCTGCCCATGAATTCATCGGACGTCACTTTCAGCGGCGGATCGAATTGGGAATGGCATTCCAGGCAACTGATTTTGGTCTGTGCCTGAAGGCGGGCTGAAGGTAACGCCATCCACAAGGCAAACAGCCCCATCGTAACGCCCAACCTCCGCGCAGCGAAAGACGCATTTCGGGCGTTCCCGCGCTCGCTTTTGGGTCCTCTGGCTCGCGTGTGGATGATCCGCTCCTTCGGACTTCGATCGAAATCAGTTTTTGTTACTTTGCGAGGTACCCGTAAACGGTCATTGAAATGATGTAGGCCAGCGCAAACACCCCGACACCCGCGATGAGCCGCTGGCCGCGGCCTCGCTCGCTGTGGTCAAAAAATGGAAGCAGCGTCCAGACTAGAGCCGCCACTCCAATGCCCACCGCACCCAGCAGTTCCCCGTTCACAATACCCACTTTCGCGGGAATCATCTTCAGCGTCTGGAACATAAACATGAAATACCACTCCGGCCGGATTCCTGCCGGCGCTGAAGCAAACGGATCTGCCTTCGTTCCCAGCTCCCAGGGTTTCAATGCCGCGAGCGCACCCAGAATTCCCAGCGCGATGTACCAGGCCATGAGTTCGCGCAGCAGGAAATTCGGAAAGAAGGGCATTTCGCGCACCTTCGCCGGATTCGCGCGCCATTCGGCATCGACCCCTGGCGGCACGCTCATGCCGAACCTCTGGATGAGCAGCAGATGGAGGCCAATGAGCAATGTGGCCAGCCCGGGAAGCAGCGCCACGTGAAAACCGAAAAAGCGCGTCAGCGTCGCGCCGGTCACATCTTCGCCGCCGCGCAGAAAAACCAGGATCCACTTGCCCACCACCGGAACTTGCGCCGGCAAGTCGGTCCCCACTTTTGTTGCAAAAAACGACAGCGTGTTCCACGGCAGCAGGTATCCGCTGAAACCGAAGCACAGCACAATCACCAGCAGCCCCATGCCGCTCAGCCAGGTCAGCTCTCTCGGCTTCCGGTAAGCCCGCATGAAAAAAACGCTGAACATGTGCGCGAATGCGGTCAGAATCATCAGGTTCGCACTCCAGGAGTGAATCGACCGCACCAGCCAGCCGAACCTTACGCGGGTCATGATGTACTGCACGCTCTCAAATGCGTCGTTCGGAGTGGGCCGGTAGTAGAGGAGCAGGAGTATCCCCGTCAACACCTGGATTCCGAAGAGAAACAGCGTCATCCCGCCGAGAAAATAAAACGGAGTGTACCGATGCTGCGGCACGGTCTTGTGGCGGAGGAACGCGATCACTTCATTCAATCGGAAATGCTCGTCGAGCCATGCCCGCGTGTTGGCGATCGCGCTCATTTATCCGTTGTGTGCCCGCCGCGCGTAGATTTCATCACCCTTCACGATCACTTCGTACGTCTCCAGCGGGCGCGGCGGTGGGCCGCTGATGTTGCGTCCATTCAGATCGTACAGGCCGTTGTGGCAGGCGCACCAGACGTCGTGCAGATCATTGCGATATTGGACGGTGCAGCCCAGGTGTGTACACACGGCGGAAAGCGCGTGGTATTGCCCGTCGGGTGAAAGCACGAGTAACGCTGGGCGGCTCCCGAACCGGAAAATTTTCCCTGTCCCCGGTTTTAGATCGCCTACTTTTCCCGCCAGTGCCAGATCGCTCTCCAGCTCCGCAGTCGGAGGCGGAATCAGGTAGCGCAAGACAGGGTATAGAAAGGAGACGAGTGACGCGAACACACCCGCGCCCAGAAAAACCTCCACGAAATGCCGGCGCTCCGGGCCTGATGTCTTCGTTTCTTCCACGCTCGCGGGATTCCCCGTTTCGCTTCGCAGTAAACGCGGCTACATTATCGCCCTAGGAGTTTAGAGCGCAACATCAAAAGCGAAAAAAACCAATTCTGCCCTGAATGAAGTGGGCAATCTGTGAGGTTCGTCACAGCCCAAAATGGGAATTATCCGTCTTCCGTGCGAAAGCCGACCAATCAGTGGATTCCAAGCATCTCGATAATGCGGAGAACATCGCCGGCGGATACATCGTAGAGCGAGTGCTCGTCTTCCTGCTCGAGCCGCTCGCGGAGATACTCGGCGGCAATGTAGCTGGCTTCGCGATCGGAGAGGTTGCGCCGGGCGCGGGCGGCGAATGCCACGAACGCCGGGTGCGCGAGGCCCAGAACCACACCCTTGCCATCGACAAAAAACTTGCAGTCCATCGTGTCGCTGTGGCGCGTCGCGATGCCGTTCCAGCAATGCGAGAAGCGGCAGCGATAGATGTAGTCCGTCACCTTCGAGGTCACGTCAAACGCGCCGATGAAATCGCTCATCGCACCGGAATTGGGAATCGTGGCAAAAGTTGCCTCCGGCTTGGCCATGGCAGACCTTATTTCCTCGCGCCCACGGCCGCCGGTTGCCCGGATTGCTGGTAGCTGCGGATTGCCGCGGCCACTCCCGCGCCGGCGGGAACTCGCAGTCCCTGATCGAGCAGCACTTTCTCCAGGGACGCCAGGAAGAGCAGCACGTTTGTCTTTTGGCAGGAGTGGCCCATCAATCCGATGCGCCAGATTTGGCCCTTTGTCGGTCCAATGCCGCCGGCAATTTCAATGTTGAATTCGTCGCGCAATTGCTGGCGTACTTTCTTGTCGTCGATTCCGCTCGGGATTTTCACAGCAGTGACGGTAATGAGGCGGTCTGAGGCATCCCGCACGAACAGCTCGAGCCCCATCGCTTCCAGCCCCGCGACCACCGCCTGCTGATTTTGCGCGTGGCGTTCCCAGCGCGCCTCGAGCCCTTCTTCAATCACCAGCCGCAGCGCCTCGCGCATCGCGTAAATCAATGAAACCGGGGGCGTGTGATGATAGGTGCGCTCCGAACCCCACATCGAAAGGATGGGCGTCAAATCAAAGTACCAGCTTCCCACGGGCGTCTTGCGCGTGCGCATCAATTCTTCCACGCGCGAGTTCACCGTGATCGGCGCCATCCCGGGAGGAGCGCTGAGCGCCTTCTGCGAGCCGCTGAAGCAAATATCCACGCGGTCGCTGTCCACATCGAGCGGCACACCGGCAAGCGTTGCCACTGCATCCACCACGAGCAGCGCGCCCAGTTCATCGGCTACTTTGCGGAAATTTTCCAGCCGCTGGAGAACGCCCGTAGAAGTCTCGCCATGCGCCAGCCCCACAAACTTGATCTTTTTTCCTTTGCCTGCGCGCCTTATATCCTCGGGATCCACGGTGCGTCCAAGCGGCGCGTTTACCCGGATCACTTTCGCCGGGCTGCGCTCCGCGATGATGGCCATGCGCTCAGAAAACATTCCGTTGACGCAGACGATGCACTCATCGCCTGCTTCAACCGGGTTCAGCACCGCGGCTTCGATCCCGCCGGAGCCGGATGCGGAGATAGGAAAGGTGATGCGGTTTTGCGTTTGAAACACTTTGCGCAGCAGGACGGGCACGTCGCCCATCATCTCGGTGAACCACGGGTCCAGATGGCCCACGAGCGGCGCCGCGAGCGCGCGATACACCCGCGGGTCCATGCACGAGGGCCCCGGCGTCAGCATCAGCCGGGCCGGGGGTGCCAACTCGCCGATCTGTTGATTCATGATGTTAATCCTCGCAGCGTATGTGTCCGCATGGCCTTCGCGGACGGCCTTTGGCCTTGATCTTTATACCGAGGTCACTGGGCGGCGAAGGGGACCCGTCCGAGGCTATTAGTCTCCCTAATTGAGGGTGTTAGGGTCAACCTCCAAAATGGCTGAGAGGTACGCCCTCAGGTGTGCTCCCGCCCCAGTCCACGCCCTACAAAAATGAGGCGTTAAAGGTGTTAGCGGTTTCGCAACTGTGATCGCGCCGTGTTGAAAGGCCTATACCCCTATGCTAGATTTCCAAATTAGCCCTATTTCCACATGACTGACGGTAAAATCAACG
>Ga0187817_10001419_pt1 | contig 11694 bp, 7 predicted proteins | sample NC_wetland_sal_i_17_FD_132431 | JGI IMG/M metagenome (GOLD analysis project Ga0187817, IMG submission 132431) | Wetland sediment microbial communities from Neuse River Estuary, North Carolina, USA - SO4_2 | ecosystem: Environmental > Aquatic > Freshwater > Wetlands > Sediment | place: USA: North...
AACCCGTCCCCGTTTCATTGCACATAAGCCTTCTCCGCTTCCAGATATTCTGGTCTGATTCTATGCTGACCGGCCCTCCGGAGTCAAACCCGCCGCCTCCGTTTGCCGGGTGATATGTTGAGCAGACTGTGAGCACCTCCGCCCCCAGCCCAGTCTCCGTTGAGAACGGCTCCGCTGCATCCCGCCGCTGGCTCATCATCGGCCTGCTGACGCTGGGTACGGTGATTGCCTACGTTGACCGGTCGAACATTTCGGTGGCGCTGGCTGCCCCGGATTTCAAACAGTTCTTCCACCTGACCGATCCGCAGCGCGGCACATTGAACTCCGCCTTCTTCTGGTCGTACGCGTTTCTACAAATCCCCGCCGGTTGGCTGGTGGACCGATATGGAGTGAAAATTCCATACGCCATCGCGTTTCTGGTCTGGAACCTGATCTCCGCCGCCACAGGCCTGGCCGGTTCGGTGTCGCAGCTTCTGGCGCTTCGCGTGATGCTGGGTGTGAGCCAATCGGTGGCCGTCCCGGCCAGCATGCGCTGGATCCGCTTCCACTTTGCCGAGAAGCAGCGCGGGCTAGCCGTTGGCGTATTCATGTCCGGCACTAAGTTCGGCCCGGCGATCGCTGCACCAGTTGCCGCCTGGCTCATCGCCGCGTACGGTTGGCGCGCGATGTTCGTGGTGCTCGGTCTCGGATGCCTGGTGTGGCTCGTCCCATGGCTGCTGCTGGCCCGCAACAACGGCCGGCAGATGGAACAGAACGAAGCCGCGCGGAACGCCCAAGCGGCAAACGTGCCCTTCACTCGTGTCATGGCCAGCCCCGTGATCTGGGGCACCATCGTTGGGACCTTCTGTTACATGTACTTTGTTTATTTCTGCATGACGTGGATGCCCGCTTATTTCGTCGAGCGGCGCCATCTTTCTCTGACCTCGATGGGCCTGTACACGTTTTTCAGTTTCGCCGGAATGGCTGTCATGGCTGCTCTGGCGGGATGGGCCGCGGACCGCCTGATCGCGCGCGGCGGCGATCCCGTTCGCGTGCGCAAGGCGTTCACCATCGCCGGCTTCCTGATGGCTTCTACCGAGGTGGTCGGCGGGCTCTCGAATTCGGCTGGCACTGCGCTGTTCTTCGCCGTCTTCTCGCTGACGGGCCTCGGCCTGGCGACAGCCAATTATTGGGCGCTGACGCAGACATTAATCCCGGGCGGGGCGATCGGCCGGATCGTGGGCGTTCAAAATTGCGCCGCCAATCTTCCCGGCATCGTGGCCCCAATCCTCACGGGCTGGCTCAAAGAGACTACCGGTAGCTATGATGCTCCCATGCAAGCCATCTGGTTCTTTTTGATTCTCGGGATTCTGGCGTATGTTTTTCTGGTGCGAGAGAAGTACGCACCAAGGGAGGTGTCTCTATGAAGAAATCGCTATGTCTGACTGCTGCGCTCTCATCCGCACTGACGCTCGCGGCCGTGTGGGCCTCCGGTTTCGCGTCAGTGCCTTCAACGGTGAAACTCGAAAACGCCAGAGTCCGAATTTCCGAAGTGCTCTACGCGCCGGGAGTGCCGCGCCAACGCTACATCCGTCCCACCGACCAGGTCATCGTGTTCCTGGATGATTGCCGCTACCAGCGCACGGACTCCGAAACGAAGGAGAAAACCATCCGGGAACGCAAATCGGGCGAAGTGATCTTTCATCACAAGGGCGAAGATGCTCCGGTGCTGATTAATCAGGGCTCCAAGCCCTACCGGACGCTTGTCATCGAGCTGAAATAACCGGCCCATGCCGCGGATCGTGATTCCCGACGACGCGCCGCCGGTCATGGCTCCAAGCGCCGCTTACCGCAAGCTGCTTGAGCGCGCGCCGGTGGATTATTACGGCACGTTGCCGGCAAACGAGGACCAATTGATCGGCCGCATCGCCCAAGCCGACATCGTGCTGAATATCCGGTCCTCGACGCAGTTCGGTGAAAGCGTATTCGCCCGCTCTCCCCATCTTCGGCTGTTGTCGCTATGGGGCACCGGTACCGACAACGTGGATCTTGGAGCGGCCGCCCGCCACGGCGTTACCGTCACCAACACGCCCGGCGTTTCCGCCTTGTCCATTGCGGAACATTCGCTCGCGCTCATGCTGGCCGTCGCGCGCCGCATACCGCGCCTGGACGCGGAAGTGCGCCACGGCGGCTGGCCCCGCGGCCAGGCGTCACAGATGTACGGCAAGACGCTGGGCATCCTCGGGCTTGGCGCCGTAGGCCGCCAGTTCGCGCGGCTCGGCGAGGGCATCGGCATGCGCGTCATCGCCTGGACCATGCATCCGAATCCGGCGCTCGCCGTCGAACTGGTCTCGCTGGACGATCTGTTGCGCTCGAGCGATGTGGTGAGCCTGCATCTGCGGCTCTCCGCGGAAACCCGCGGCTTCATCGGCAAACCCGAGATCGAAAAAATGAAGCCATCGGCCATCTTGATTAACACCGCGCGTGGCGCCATCGTCGACGAATCCGCGCTGTGCGAAGCGCTCGCCAGCAGCCGCATAGCCGGCGCCGGCCTGGATGTTTTTGAAGCCGAACCGCTACCCAATGGACATCCGCTCACGCGAGTGGAAAACGTTGTACTCACCCCGCACTCAGCCGGCGTTACTCCGGAGGCGCTGGAAGCGGGTCTCCAACTCTCCATTGAAAACATCTGGAATTTCCTCAACGGCCGGCCTACCAATGTCGTCGTGAGAGGAAATGGAGTGCGTTAGATGCCCAACGGCGCCGAATTGTTCGTCAGGACTCTCGCGCAGTTCGGCATCCGGCACATCTTTACGCTGGTCGGCGACCATCTGAACGAAGTGCTGGCGGTGGCTGCACGCGAAGGCATTCGCATTATCGACATGCGCCACGAATCCGGCGTGACTCACGCGGCCGATGCCTGGGCGCGGTTGACGCGGCGGCCCGCAATCTCGCTGGTCACCGGAGGGCCAGGGCACACCAATTCGCTGACCGGGATCGCCACGGCCAATCTGGCCGGCAGCCCGCTCATCGCCGTCAGCGGAAGCCGGGCCACCACCGTTGCAGATCGCGGCGGCTTTCAGGATATCGATCAGGTCTCGCTGGCCCGGCCGGTGGTGAAATGGGCCGCGCAGCCCCCTAATGCCGCGCAGATCCCGTTTTATCTCACGCGCGCCTATGCCGAAGCGAACAGCGGGCGGAGAGGCGCCGTGCACTTGACCATCCCGGTAGACCTGTTCACGGCAAAAACGGAAGATATACCGGCGGTGCACGTCCCGCCGGAAAAGCCCGCGCCTGCCCCGGACACGGCTGACGTTGACAAGGTGATCGCGATGTTGCGCGCCGCCGAGCGCCCCGTCGTGATTGCCGGCAGTGGAATCTGGTGGTCCGGCGCAGAAGCCGATTTGCAGAATTTCATTGAAACGGCTTCTCTTCCCCTTTACACCATCACCATGGCACGCGGCGTGGTTCCCGACAGCCATCCGCTGTGCATGGGGTACGCGGACCCGGCGCTCAACCGCGCGGCGCTCGAAGCCTACCGCGAAGCCGATCTCTTTCTGGTCATTGGAAAGCGGCTCGACTACCGTCTCGCGCTCGGCGGTCCTCGCGTCTTTCCCGCCAGTACCCGCTTCATCCAGGTCGACATCTACGCGCAGGAGCTGGGCATGAACCGCAAGCTCGACGTGCCCCTGTGCGCGGATGCCGCGCAAGCCTTGCGCGCTCTCGCCGAAGCCTGGTCAGGCGGCGTCGATCGGTCGGATTGGCTCGCGCATTTGCGGGCCCTGCGCGAACAGCACGAAAAGGACCTGGAGCATGTCGCTAAGGACGGCTCTCTGCCTTTGCATCCCGCCGCTTTCTTCCGCGAGCTGCGTCGCGCGCTCCCCCCGGACATTCTCTATGCCTGGGACGGCGGCGATTTTGCGCACTGGGGTCGCGTATCCCTTCCGGCTCTCCACGCTGGCGGCTGGCTCAGACTTGGACCGCTGGGCACCATCGGATCCTCTCTGCCGAACGGGATCGCGCTCCAGTTAGCCAATCCGGATAAGCCCGTCGCCGTGATCACCGGAGATGGCGCGCTGGGCTTTTATCTCGCCGAGATGGATACAGCGGTTCGGCACAAGCTTCCCATCGTGGTTATCGTCGGAAACGACGCCGGCTGGGGTCTGGAGCGGGAATTACAGAAAGAAACCACCTCTGTCCGCGCGCCGGTCGCAACTGAATTAACAGCGGCACGCTACGACAGCATCATGGAGGCGTTCGGCGGCGCCGGAGCAACCATCGAGCGGCTAGGCCAGGTCCGCCCCGCCATCAAACGCGCTTTCGCTTCGGGCAAACCATATTGTCTGAATGTCAAAATTCGCGGCGCCCGCTCACCCTTCACCGATTGGCAGATCAGCGGCAAAAAGAAATAGCGTGTAGTGGCCGGGCACGCCCGGCCATCACTCAAGAAAGCTGCCCCCAAACACTAACTTCAGTTTATGCACCTTTGGCATTATTGCCTTCAGTCTGTTGATGCCCAACAATTGACCTGTTGAGTCAAAGTCTCGATGATGAAAGCCTTCTGACTGTCAACTCATGTTTCGGCTGACCTGCCGCAAGTCAAAGTGAACGAGGACGTCCGATGATTTCGAGAACGAATGAAATCCGTACCATGAAAGATTGCGATGGGAATGGAGCACCTCCCGTCGTTCAGCGTGGCTCTCTGCACTCCGCCGCTCGTGTTCTAGCACTGGCCGCGGTGGTTTCGGGCTTCATCGGAGTCGCCGGCGCGGCTACCTTCGGCACCGTCGTGCCCATTCGCGGCCAGGTTTCCGACATCGCGTTGGACCAGACGCGGGGCCTCCTTTATGCCGCAAATTTCACAGCGAACCGCATCGAGGTCGTCTCCACGGCCAACCTCTCGCTGCAGACTCCCTTCCTCGTTGCCAACCAGCCCTCTACCCTCGCCCTTTCACCTGACGGGCAGTTCCTGGTTGTGGGTCACTACGCGAACCCATCCGCCCCATCGCCCGCTTTGACCATCATCAATCTGAATGCCAATACGATACAGACCTCCAACCTGGATGGTTCGTCGGTCCTGGCCGTGGCTTTTGGTGCCGGCTCGCAGGCCTTGGTGGTCACCAATAACGGCGTTCTGCTCGTAGATCCTAGCACCGCAACTTCGCAATCCTTGCAACTCAATCCATTCGACACCCAGGGACTTCCGGTGGCATGGGCCACATTTCCTCCCCAGATCGTGCGCGCCTCCGCGGGAGTTTCCGGAGACGGCCAAATGATCTACGTGTTGTGGGATTCGTACTCTTCGGCCCAGACGTCCGCTGTGGTGCAATATAGTGTCGCCACGGGCACGCTGACGCTCGTCGGCATCACATCCACTCCGTCGCTGGGACCCACAGCAGTGAGCGTGGACGGCACAGGCGCCACCTTCATCACCGGCTGGATTCTTTTCAACACTCAATTTGTGAGTCTGGCCGAGTTCCCGTACCCCACCGGGGCCTACAACGTCGGCAGCCATGCGATCGACTGGCAGCGTGGCCTGGTCTACGCCAACGTGCCCACGGGAGCAGCGGGAGAGACTCCGACGCTGCACATTATGGATTCGGACAACCTGACCGTTAGCGATCGTCTGCAATTGCGAGAAAACCTCGCGGGAAAATCCCTGTTGAGCAGTGACGATCAAGTCATGTACTCGGTCTCGGCGAGCGGCATTACGATGTTCCCAATCGGCTCGCTCTCAAAGACCCACCGTGTTCTCGGCGGGCTGGAGGATATCGTCTTCGGGGGCAGTGGCTGCGACAACAAGCCCATGACGAATGGCCTCAACATTGTGGATCCGGGTGGCAACCACACCGACTTCACTTTGAGCACGGTTCCGGCAAACGCTCCCGGCGTCACCATCTCTTCCATGAGTGGCACCACTCCGGCGCGCGTTCTCATCACGGTGGATCCCACCCAGTTCCAGGCCCAGAAAGGCACCACCGTGGTCCAGTTGCAGATCAGTTCCCAATCGGCCGTGAACCTTCCGCCGCCCGTGCGCCTTCTGATTAATACTCGCGATCCCGATCAGAAGGGTAAGTTGCTGGACATCCCCGGCAAAATTGTGGACGTTTTGGCTGACCCGGCCCGCGACCGGTTTTACGTGATTCGTCAGGATAAGAATCTGGTGCAGGTGTTCGACGGCACCACTCTCAACCGGATCACCTCTCTGAGGACCGGGAACACGCCCGTTCAGATGGCCATGACACGGGACTCCCGTTACCTGATCGTCGGCAACGATAATTCGCAGATCGCCAGCGTCTTCGATCTGGATACCCTGCAACCGTCGCAATTCATCGTGATGCCGCCCGGCTATTATCCGCGCACGATTGCCGTCTCCAACACCGCGATTCTCGCCACCTGCAGGGTGTCCGGACCTTTGCAGCAAGTGGTTCGCATCGACTTCGCCAACCGTGTGGCCACTGCGCCCGCATCTCTCGGCATTTTTAAAAACACCATCGACAACAATGCGGTTCTGATGGCATCGCCCTCGGGCGGAGTCGTTGCTATGGCCATGCCGGATGGAACCGTCGCGCTTTATGAAGCCGCGTCGGACACCTTCGTGGCGTCGCGCAAAGACCTGAGCGGACTGAGCGGCGCTTACACCGCCCTGTCGGACAACCAGTTCGTGGTGGATGTGAATGTGCTGGACGAAACGCTGGTTCCCATCGGACAGCTCGACTCGACCGCCGGAAGTTCCTCGGGTCTCGCTCCCATCAATGGCTATGGCCTGCGCAGCGTAACGCCATCGGCAGGCATCAACGGCACGCTCGAGCGTTTCCGAACCGACACCCTCGCCCCGATCCGCCCCGTCCGGACTTCCGAAGCACCGGCGTTGACCACGAGTCTAACTACTGCCCCCGTGGGTCAGATTGGCGAAACCATTCTCCCCTTCACTCGTACACTCACGCCGCTGGCTAACCGGCAATCCCTGGTTCAGGTCTCCACCTCCGGCGTGATGGTTGTGCCGTGGGATTTCGACACGCTCTCCGGCGTTCCGTCCCTCCACGCGGTCAACAATGCCGCCGACCTGACACCCGCGGTGGCGCCGGGAGGAATGATCTCCATTTCCGGAAAGAACCTCAGCAGCTCCACGGATTCCAATACCAGCGCTCCCTTGTCCACCGCGCTCGGCGATGTGTGCCTTTACGTAAACTCGGAGGCGTTGCCGCTAGCCATGGTTTCTCCCGGCCAGATCACCGCACAGTTGCCGTTCGACGTGGCAGCCAGCGCCAATATGGTTCTCACCACTTCCGGCGGAATGACGGCGCCCTTCAGCTTTACGCCGCTGGCGACTGCGCCGGCTATCTTCCGGAACAATGGTCTTCCCATGATCATCCGAAACTCGGATGGCAAAACCATTACGGATTCGACGCCCATTCATCTGAATGCCAAATTGACCATCTACCTGACGGGCATGGGTGCCACCAATCCTACGGTCAACACCGGCGATCCTGGTCCGTCCGATCCGCCCGCGGTCGTCGCCGCCACCCCCACGATCACCCTCGGCGGCTCAAACATTTGGGTCCTTTCGGCAGGAATGATGCCCAAACAAGTCGGTGTCTACCAGATCGAAGCCCAAGTCCCGTTCCATCACATTCCGACCGGCCACAACATTCCTTTCACCATCACGCAGGGCGCTTACTCGACAACGGTGCCTGTGCGAGTGGAGGAGTAGGCACGACCTGTCTGTCCTGTCCGCTCGCTTAACGATCTAATCCAACCGGTGTCGCACGGCCACCGCAGGCGTGCGCTATAATCGAGGTCCATTTTACTTCGATTGGAGGCGGGGCCATTCATGCCAGGACGACGAAGAGGATTGGCGGTTGACAAATCGCTGCTCGAAGCTGCGTTGACAGGATTCGAGCAGATGATGAAGAACATCGACGAAAAAATAGCCGGTATCCGCCGGCAGTTGGCAGCCGGAGGCAGTCGAGCGGCTGCACCGAACCAGCAGCCGCGGCGAACCTTAAGTGCAGCCGCGCGACAGCGCATTGCCGCGGCGCAGCGCAAGCGATGGGCCGCTGCCAAGGCCCAGGCAAAGCCCGCACCGGCGAAACGCACCATGAGCGCGGCGGCGCGCAACAAGATTGCCGCAGCTCAGCGCAAGAGGTGGGCCGTACTCAAGAAGGCGGAGGCGAAAAAGAATAACGCCGTCGCATCGGGGAAGAAGCCCGCGGCCGACAAAGCGCCTAAAGCAGCGACGGCAGCCACCTAGCAGGATGCTGAAAGTCTGGGCGCTCTCCGCTTCCTTCGGTCGCGGCTCGGTAAGGTGGCGTTTCTGAACCGCGACCACAGGGAGCGGTTTGTTGAGCCTTTTTCAGCAAGCGAATCATTCAAATAGAGGCCAGACACCTTGAAGATTGTCGCCGGAGTAGATCTTGGCGGAAACGCCATTAACTATACCTTCCTCAACGCCAAAGAACAGTTTCTCATTCAGCGGATGTGCGAGCATCCTGCGCGTTCGAAAGAGGGTCCCGGCATCTGCCTCCAGCAGATCGCCGATGGACTCGAGATCGCTGCCAAACAGGCGGGCATTGCGCTTGTCGATACGGTAGTTGTGGGTCTCGATACGCCCGGCCCTGCGAGTGCCACCGGCGTGCTCAGCGCGGAGGGTTCCACGAACTTCGTTCATCCGGATTGGTCCGGTTACGATATCCGCGAGAATCTTGAAAAGAAGCTCGGCAAACCCGTCACCTATCTCAACGATGGGAACGCTGGGGCGCTTTGGGGGCACTTCGTGCTCTTCGGCGCCAGCGGTCAGGCTACGTCCATTTCGGCCATCATCGGCACCGGCTTGGGCGGCGGTGTCATCATCGATGGCAACGTGGTTAAGGGGCGAAAAGGATTTGGCGGCGAGCTGGGCCATGTCCTGATTCCTTACCAGAGCATTCCCGGAGTCAATGACGTAAAGCCCAAATGCAACTGCGGCCGCACCGGAGACCTGGAGTCGCTGTGTTCCCTAACCGCGATTGAGAACTCGTTGCTTCCGCTCTTCCTGCCGCGCTATCCCGGTCACGAGCTGGGCAGAACCGGTAACCTGCATCAGGCGGCGAAGCTGGTGCGCGGCCTGGCCGAGCACGGCGACCCCATGTCCAAGGAAGTCTTCCGGGTTCAGGCCAATGCGCTTGGCTTGTTCTTCGATGAAATGGTGAACACCTTCGACCCCGACGCTTTGATCGTCGGCGGAGGGGCTCTCGAGACCAAAGAAGAGTTCCAGCACTGGTTCCTCGACCAGATTCGCGCGGGCATGCCTTCCCAGAGACAAGAGCAGGCGGACATCCCGATTCATGTCATGCCTAACGGCGACACCGCCGGCGCTCGCGGCGCGGCCATCGACGCCCTGCAGTTCGCGCGGCACAACAACCTGTTATAGGCCCCGCTGTAACCTTCCACTCTTTCCTCAGTTTTCTTTAAAGAACTAACCGCCGCGAACCTGCGTTGTCTAAAGGGAGAGACCATGAGCCCTCTTTGGAACGATTTCCGCTACGCCCTCCGCATGCTGCGCAAATCGCCCGTTTTCACTGCCATAGCGGTTGTTTCGCTGGCCGTGGGCATCGGCGCCAACACCGCCATCTTCTCGCTGGTGGATCAAATCCTGCTGCGCCTGCTTCCCGTCAAGGACCCCCAGCAACTCGTCCTGTTGTCGATGAAAGGCATGCACTACGGCAGCAACTGGGGCGGCAATGCGCTCTCCTACCCCATGTACTCCGACTTCCGCGACAACAATCACGTCTTCAGCGGGATGTTCTGCCGTTTCCCCAACTTCGCGAGCCTGTCGTTTGGCGGCCAAACCGAGCGCGTCTCTATGGAACTGGTCTCGGGCACCTACTTCCCGGTGCTCGGAGTCGGCGCCGCTCTCGGCCGCACTTTCACACCTGAAGAGGACAAGGTTCCGAACGGCCATCCGCTGGTGATGCTCAGTTACGCCTACTGGAAGTCGCGTTTTGCCTCGGACCGCACCATCATCGGAAAAACGGTCGTGGTCAACGGACATAACATGACCGTGATCGGTGTGGCCCAGCCTGGATTCGACGGCGTTGAGCTGGGATTCACGGCGCGGATCTTCGTCCCTGTAATGATGAAGGCGCAGATGACGCCCCTGTGGGATGGGATGAAGGACCGGCGCTGGCGTTGGGTGAACGCGTTCGGCCGCTTGAAGCCGGGAATTTCTGCGCAGCGGGCCAAGGCCTCGCTCCAGCCGTTCTTCCACAGCATGCTCGAAATGGAAGTGAAGGAGCCGGCCTTTCGCAATGCCTCGGTGTACGACCGCCAACAATTCTTGAAGAACATCATCGACGTGCTGCCCGGATCGCAAGGCCGATCCTATACCCGGCGATCCCTTCAGACCCCGCTCTGGCTGCTGATGGCCGTCACCGGCGGCGTGCTCTTGATCGCCTGCGCCAACGTCGCCGGCCTGCTGATCGCCCGCGCGGCAACCCGGCAGCGGGAAGTCGCTATCCGCCTGGCGTTGGGCGCCGGCCGTCTCCGCATCGTGCGTCAGCTTCTGGTCGAAAGCCTGCTGCTCGCTGGCGCCGGCGCCATTCTCGGAGTCGCGCTCGCCACCTGGACCAACCGCGCGGTCCTTACTCTCCTGCCATCGGACTCTGCATTGTTGAACCTCTCCACCGCTCCGGACCTTCGCATCCTGCTCTTCACCGCCAGCGTCGCGTGTCTCACCGGCCTGATCTTTGGCCTGGCGCCCGCACTCCAATCCACTCGTCCTAATCTGGCTCCCACGCTGAAGGATCAGGCTGGAGCGGTGGTCGGTGGCGGAGGCCAGGTAAGGTTACGCAAGGGCCTCGTCACCGCTCAGGTCACCCTCTCGCTTCTGCTTCTGATCGGCGCTGGACTGTTTATCCGCAGCCTGCGCAACTTGCACGACCTGGGACCAGGATTCCCGCAAGATCATCTCCTCGCGTTTAACATCGACCCCTCGTTGAACGGATACAACACGGAACGGGCGAAGGCGCTGTACCGGCAGCTCACCGGCTCCGTTAGCGCGATTCCCGGCGTGCAGTCCGTCGGCCTGGCAGGGGTGCGCATCCTGGAAGATAACGAGTGGGATAGCTCGGTGACCGTGGAAGGCTTTACACCGAAGCAGGGCGAGAACCCGGAGCCTTACATGAACTCCATCAGCCCGGGCTACTTCAACACACTCGGCGTTCCGTTTGAAGCAGGCCGGGACTTCACCATCAAGGACGTCGACGAGGTCCAGCACGGGCGCGATAAAGACGACTTCTCGCCCCGCGTCGTCATCATCAACCAGAAATTCGCCAAGAAGTTTTTTGGAAACGTGAATCCCATCGGCCGTCACGTCGGATTCGGCGGCGATCCCGGCACCAAGACCGATATGGAAGTGATCGGAGTCGTCAAAGACATCAAGTACACAAACCTCAAGGACGAAATCCCCGTGCAGATGTTCGTTCCGTACCTGGCGAGCCGCTATGTTGGCGACATGACGGTCTATGTGCGCACGTCCCTGAACCCGACCCAGGCATTCGCCGCCGTGCGATCCGAGGTGCGCCAGCTTGACCCGAATCTCCCGATGTACGGCATGCGCACCATGGACACGCAGATCGAAAACTCACTGCTCATCGAGCGGCTGATCGCCGGCCTATCAACCGTCTTCGGATGCCTGGCCACGCTGCTGGCCATGGTGGGCCTCTATGGCGTGAT
>Ga0187817_10001420_pt1 | contig 11693 bp, 7 predicted proteins | sample NC_wetland_sal_i_17_FD_132431 | JGI IMG/M metagenome (GOLD analysis project Ga0187817, IMG submission 132431) | Wetland sediment microbial communities from Neuse River Estuary, North Carolina, USA - SO4_2 | ecosystem: Environmental > Aquatic > Freshwater > Wetlands > Sediment | place: USA: North...
ACCCGCATGCGCCGTGCGGATATCGGCTTCGTCTATCAGTTCCACCATCTCCTGCCGGAGTTCTCGGCGCTCGAGAACGTGGTGTTGCCGCAGCTCATTATTGGGCTGTCGCGGCGCGAGGCCGAGGATCGCGCCAAGCAACTGTTGCATTCGCTGGGTCTTGACGAGCGCTTCGATCACCGCCCCGCGCAACTCTCCGGCGGCGAGCAGCAGCGTGTCGCGATCGCGCGCGCCGTCGCCAACGGCCCAAAGCTTCTCCTCGCCGACGAGCCGACCGGCAATCTCGATCCGCATACCGCCGAGCGCGTGTTCGAGCAGCTCTTAAGCCTCGTGCGCCAATCCGGCGTGGCGGCACTTGTGGCCACCCACAACCTCGACCTCGCTGCCCGCATGGACCTAACCTTACGCCTCATGGATGGGATCCTTGTGGAGGAGCAGGAAGCGGTTGTGCAGGTCTCCGAGGCGTAGTGGCCGTGCCGCCTAAACCGTTGTAAATAAACACGTCTACGCCGCCACCTTGATCTTGGAACAAAATAAGAACAATCTCGGCATTAGGGTGAAAAGCCGGGATATCTTGGGCAGCAGGTTGGCTAGCCGCCCACGAATCCCACACGATAATGGCTTGAGCGATCAAAGCGGAGACGTGGCCCTTGTCTGAGACCGACCAACCCTTCGTGCACCTGCGCCTGCACTCGGCCTATTCGCTGCTGGAAGGGGCGCTGACCATTCCGCGGCTCGCCACCCTGGCGGCCGAGCACCGCATGCCGGCGCTCGCGCTCACCGACACCAACAACCTCTTCGGCGCGCTAGAATTCTCCGAGATTCTGGCGCAGGCCCATATTCAGCCGATAATTGGCTGCTCGCTTTCGTTGAGCTTCGCGCCCGAAGCCGAGTCCCAACCGGAAAGCGGCGAGGTGACGCGGCGTGTGAACCATGGCCGCATTGCGCTTCTTGCCAAGGACGCGAATGGCTATGCAAATCTCATCAAGCTCTCGACCGAGGCGTATAGTTACGGCGCGGACAGCGGCGAGGCGATGGTCACTTTCGCGCATCTTGCGCTCCACCAGGAGGGGCTCATCGCGCTGACCGGGGGTCCCAACGGCGTCATCGACCGCGCCATCGCCACCAACGATTTCAGATTTGCCGAAGCCGCCTTGAACGCGCTCAAAAGCATTTTCGGCAACCGCCTCTATGTGGAGCTGCAGCGGCATGGATTGCCGCAGGAGAAGGTGGTTGAGCCGCTTTTGCTCGATCTCGCCTACGACGCCCACCTGCCGATCGTGGCGACCAACGAGCCTTACTTCGCTAGCCCCAACGACTTCGAGGCGCATGACGCGCTTATCTGCATCGCCGAAGGAAGCTATGTCGCGGTGGACCAGCGACGGCGCTTGAGTCCTGAGCACTATTTCAAGGGTGGGCGCGAGATGACAACTCTGTTCGCCGACCTACCGGAGGCGATCGAGAACACTATCGAGATCGCGCGTCGCTGCTCATTCCGTCCGCAAGAGCACGCGCCCATCCTGCCGCAGTTCCTGAACGGCAAGAGGAGCTCCGGCGCCCAGGGAGAGATCGAGGCAGCCGAGCTTCGCCGCCAGTCCGAAGCCGGCCTTGCCCGCAGACTAGCGGAGGAGGGAACGGCTCCAGGCTACGACGCCAAGGCCTATGCCGATCGCCTCGCCTTCGAGCTCGAAGTCATCACCGGCATGAACTACCAGGGCTACTTCCTGATCGTCGCCGATTTCATCCAATGGGCGAAGGCGAGGGGGATTCCCGTCGGTCCCGGCCGCGGATCCGGCGCTGGCTCCCTCGTGGCCTGGGCACTCACCATCACCGACCTCGACCCTATGCGCTTTGGGCTGCTGTTCGAGCGCTTCCTGAACCCGGAGCGCGTGTCCATGCCGGACTTCGACATCGACTTCTGTCAGGACCGCCGCGACGAAGTGATCGCCTATGTGCGCGAGCGCTACGGCGCCGATCGCGTCGCCCATATCATCACTTTCGGCAAGTTGCAGGCGCGCGCGGTGTTGCGCGACGTGGGGCGGGTGTTGCAGATGCCGTACGGCCAGGTCGATCGCCTGTGCAAGCTCGTGCCCCACAATCCGGCGAACCCCATCACGCTCGCGCAAGCCATCGCCGGCGAGCCCCGCCTTCAGGAGGCGCGCGATCAGGAGCCGATCGTAGCGAAGCTGCTCGACATCGGCCAGCGCCTGGAGGGGCTTTACCGCCACGCCTCGACGCATGCCGCCGGCGTGGTGATCGCCGACCGTCCTCTGATCGAACTCGTGCCGCTCTACCGCGATCCCCGCGCCCAGCTTCCTGCCACGCAATTCAACATGAAATGGGCGGAAGCCGCGGGGCTCGTGAAGTTCGACTTTCTAGGCTTGAAGACGCTGACCGTCGTCGAGACCGCACGCGAGCTGCTTGCGCGCAAGGGCATTACCCTCGATCCCGCGCGGCTTCCCCTCGACGACGCCGCGAGCTACGAGCTTCTCGCCCGCGGCGACACGGTCGGCGTGTTCCAGCTCGAAGGTGCTGGGATGCGCGATGCTTTACGCAAGCTGAAGCCTGACCGCTTCGAGGACATCATCGCCATCGTTGCGCTCTATCGCCCAGGGCCGATGGACAACATCGACAGCTACGTGAACCGCAAGCACGCGCGCGAGCAGCCAGACTATTTGCACTCCGCGATTCAGCCGATCCTGGAAGAGACCTATGGCGTGATCATCTACCAGGAGCAGGTGATGCAGATCGCGCAAACCATGTCCGGCTTCTCACTCGGCGAAGCGGACCTGCTTCGCCGCGCCATGGGCAAGAAAATCAGGAAGGAGATGGCGCAGCAGCGCACGCGCTTCATCGAGGGCAGCGTCAGCAAAGGCGTGGATCGGGGCCGCGCCGAGTTCATCTTCGAGCTGGTGGCCAAGTTCGCGGGCTACGGCTTCAACAAGTCTCACGCCGCTGCTTATGCGCTGATCGCCTATCAGACGGCCTATCTCAAGGCCAACCACCCGATCGAGTTCCTGGCGGCCTCCATGACGCTCGATATCGGCAACACCGACAAGCTGAACAGCTTCGCACAGGAAGCCCGCCGCATGGGCATTCGCATCGAGCCGCCATCGATGAACCGCTCAGAGGCTGGCTTTGTGCCAAGCGATGGCGGCATCCGGTATTCGCTCGCTGCACTCCGAAATGTCGGCCGCCAGGCCGTCGACCATATCTGCGCCGAGCGAGAGAAGCGCGGCCGCTTCCGGGACGTGTCGGAGTTCGCGCGCGCCATCAATCCACGCATCGTCAATAAGCGCGCGCTGGAGACCCTCTCTGCTGCCGGCGCCTTTGACGAACTCGGCATCGACCGCGCCACGGCGTTGGCCAATGTGGATCGCATCATGGCAGCTGGCACCCGCTCGCTCGAAGACGAGAACGGCGGCCAGAACGACCTCTTCGCCGGTGCGTCGCGCACGCCGCCCCCGATCGAGCTTCGCACCGCCAAGCCTTGGGTTCCCACCGACCGGCTGTCGCGCGAATTCGAGGCCGTTGGCTTCTTTCTCACCGGCCATCCCCTCGACGACTATCAGGACGTGCTCGACGCGCTCGGCGCCGAAACCTGGGTCGACTTCGCCGCCAAGGCCCGCACGCGTCGCGTGGTTGGGACGCTCGCCGGCACGGTGCTCTTCGCCCGCGAGCGCAAGGGCAAGACCGGCAATGCTTACGCCTTCGTCGCCGTCTCCGATCCCACCGGCCAGTTCGAAGCGGTGGTCTTCTCGGAAGCCTTAGCGGTCTCGCGCGACCTGCTCCAGCCCGGCAGCGCCGTGCTGCTCGACGTCGAGGCCGAGGCCGACGGCGAAACCGTCAAGGTGCGCGCTCAACGCATTTCCTCGCTGGAGGCAGCAGCGGAGGCGCGCCACCGCGGCATCAAGATCTACCTGGAAGACACGCGCGCGCTCGACTCCATCGCCGAGCAGGTCGGGGATCGGGGAGGGCAGGGAGAACTCAGACTCGTGCTCAGACTCAACGATGCCGGGCGTCAAGTCGAATTCGTGCTACCGCAAGGCATCGACGCCACCCCGAAGCAACGGAGCGCGCTCAAGCTCGTCGATGGCGTGGCCGCCGTCAGCACCCTTTGATCGGTCGTAATCGAAAGCCTCCCGCCCTTGCCAAGAGCGGGTTGCATCCCTATAAACCGCACCATCTCACACGCGGGACCTTAGCGCCGCGAGGCTGTTTCCAAGGCCTCTGCGCTCGCTCCGGTGACCGGGAAACCGGTCTCATCATCCCGCGGCGGCAGAACCGGAAAAAGGAGAATGCAGTCCCATGGCACTGCCTAATGTTACTATGCGCCAACTGCTTGAGGCTGGCGTGCATTTTGGTCATCAGACCCACCGCTGGAACCCGAAGATGGCGCCGTTCATCTATGGCTCCCGCAACAACATCCACATCATCGATCTTACCCAGACCGTTCCGCTGTTCCACCAGGCGCTGCTCGCCGTGGCGGACACGGTGGCCAAGGGCGGCCGCGTGCTGTTCGTCGGCACCAAGCGGCAGGCTTCGGAGGCCGTGGCCGAGGCGGCGCGGTCTTGTGCCCAGTACTACGTGAACCACCGCTGGCTGGGCGGCACGCTTACCAACTGGCGCACCATCTCGAACTCGATCCGCAGGCTCAAATCCCTCGAAGAGCTGCTTGCCGGGGAGACGCAAGGCCTGACCAAGAAGGAGCTCCTACAGCTCACCCGTGAGAAGGAGAAGCTCGACCGCGCCCTTGGCGGCATCAAGGACATGGGCGCACCGCCGGACCTGATGTTCGTGATCGACACCAACAAGGAGTCGATCGCCATCGCCGAGGCGCGCAAGCTGAACATGCCGATCGTCGCCGTAGTCGATTCGAACTGCGATCCGGAAGGCATCAGCCATCCCATTCCCGGCAATGACGATGCCGGCCGCGCCATCACGCTTTATTGCGATCTGATTGGGCGCGCGGCCATCGACGGCATCGAGCGCGCTCAGGGCTCCGCTGGTGTCGACCTCGGCGCCTCGGAGGCGCCACGCAGCGAGCCCACCCTCGATGATGGTAAAGAGGACGGCGAGGCCAGGGAGCCGCCGCAATCGGACGGCGAGCGGCGCCCCCGGCGAAAGCCCGGGCGAACCGAAGCAAGAGGCGGGGGCAATGGCAAGGCCCCGTCGCAGGCAAGGCGTCCCGCGCGGGTGCCACGGCCAGGGGCTGCGGAAGGCAAGCCCGAGCTGAGCGATGACAACAGTCAGAACCGGAGCAAACAAATTTCCGGCCCGGTAGAGGATGGCATGACAGCGATTAGTGCAACGATGGTGAAAGACCTGCGCGAGAAGACCGGCGCGGGCATGATGGACTGCAAGGCTGCGCTGAACGAGACGGCAGGCAATATGGAGGCCGCGGTCGATTGGCTGCGCACCAAAGGTCTTGCCAAGGCTGCCAAGAAGGCAGGTCGCGTGGCGGCGGAAGGCCTGATCGGGCTTGCCGCCGACGACACTCAGGCGGCGCTGATCGAGGTCAACTCCGAGACCGACTTCGTTGCCCGCAACGACAAATTCCAGGAGATGGTGCGCACCATCGCTGCCGACGCGCTCAAGGCCAAGGGCGACGTCGACAAGCTAGCCAAGGGCAAATATGGCGGCGGCAAAATCAGCGTCGCCGATCATCTGAAAGAGATGATCGGTTCGATCGGCGAGAACATGACGCTCCGGCGGAGCGCCTATCTCGGGGTGAAGAACGGGTTCGTCGCGAGTTACATGCACAACACGATCGCGCCGGGGCTCGGCAAGATCGGCGTGATCGTCGCCCTCGAATCGACGGGCGACGCGGGGAAGCTCAAGAGCTTCGGCAAGCAGGTGGCCATGCATATCGCCGCGGCCAATCCGCAAGCCTTGGACGTGGCTGGCCTCGACCCAACTTTCGTCGAGCGCGAGCGCGCGGTGCTCACCGAGCAGGCGAAGGAGTCCGGCAAGCCCACGCCCGTGATCGAGAAGATGGTCGAGGGCCGCTTGCGCAAATTCTACGAGGACGTTGTCCTCTTGTCGCAGGCCTTCGTCCACGATCCGGAGACGACTGTCGCCAAGGCGCTTGCCGCCACGGAGCAAAGCGCCGGCGCGGCGATCAAGATCACCGGCTTTCATCGCTTCGCGCTCGGCGAAGGGATCGACCGGCCGGAAAGCGATTTCGCAGCCGAAGTCGCTGCTGCGGCGTCGGGATCCTAGAGGCCGGCGAGGGATCGGCTCATGGCACAACCACGCACGGGCCGATCGCTCCGCTACCACCGGGTCCTCATCAAGCTTTCCGGTGAGGCCTTGATGGGGCGGAACGGCTACGGCATCGACGTGGACGTGCTGAACCGCATCGCGGCGGATATCTGCGAGTCCGCCGATCTCGGCATGCAGCTTTGTCTCGTGGTCGGCGGCGGCAACATCTATCGTGGCCTTGCTGGCGCCGCCAACGGCATGGACCGGGTGAGTGGCGACTATATGGGCATGCTCGCCACGGTGCTGAACGGACTTGCGCTCGGGCAGGCGCTTGAAGCGAACGGCCGGTCGGCGCGCGTGATGTCGGCCATCCCCATGTTGAGCATCTGCGAGCCTTTCATCCGGGCCAGGGCGCTCGCCCATTTGGATGATGGCCATTTGGTGGTTTTCGTCGGCGGTACTGGGAACCCCTTTTTCACCACCGACACCACTGCGGCACTCCGGGCCGCCGAGATGGGATGCGACGCGATTCTAAAGGCGACCCAAGTCGATGGCGTCTACGATACCGACCCGGCAAGCAACCCAAGAGCCCGCCGGTACGATGCGCTAAGCTATGACGATGTGCTGCGGCAGGACCTGCGGATCATGGACGGAGCGGCAATCGCCCTTGCCCGGGACAATCGGATTCCGATAATTGTGTTCTCCATCAAGGGGCAAGGCGGGCTGGCTGCGGTTTTGCAAGGGAAAGGCTCCTCAACCACGATATCTTAGCTGATCCCGAGAGCGCCGGACGGAGGCACGGATCGGCGGGATAATAAGCTTGCCAAAGCACGGATTTCAGCCGCGCGAGGAGGAGAGGCGACATGGCTGGCTTCGACCTTAAGGAGATCGAGCGGCGGATGCGTGGCGCGCTCACGGTGCTCAAGCAGGAGTTCGGCGGCCTGCGCACGGGACGGGCCAATATGAGCCTGCTCGATCCGATCATGGTAAATGCCTACGGCAACCAAATGCCGCTCAATCAGCTTGCCACCATCAACGTGCCGGAATCCCGGTTGATCACTGTGCAGGTGTGGGACCGGTCGCAGGTCGGCGCCATAGAGCGGGCTATCCGCGAGTCCGATCTAGGGCTGAACCCGGTGGTCGAAGGACAGCTTCTTCGCCTGCCGATCCCTGAGTTGAATGAGGAGCGGCGCCACGAGATCGCGAAAGTCGCGCATAAATACACCGAGCAGGCGCGCGTGGCGGTACGCAACGTTCGGCGTGACGGAATGGAGCACCTGAAGCGCATGGAGAAGGACGGAGACATCGGCAAAGATGAGCACCACTCGCTTTCCACCAAGGTGCAGGACTTGACCGACAAGATCATCAAGGAAATCGACGAGACGCTCGCGAGCAAGGAAGCTGAGATAATGCAGGTCTAGCTGGCGAGACGGCGCGAAGAGCACGACGCCTCTCACCCTTATTGGAGCACTGACACGTGACCCTTGCAGTAGAGGAGCTTGCCTGGTCGACGACCGAGATGCCGGCGCCTCGGCACATCGCCATCATCATGGACGGAAATGGCCGCTGGGCTAGCGAGCGGGCGCTCCCGCGCGCCGAGGGTCATCGCCAGGGTGTGGAGAGCGTGCGGCGGACGGTGAAAGCGGCGCTCGAGCTTGGCGTCACCCATCTCACCCTGTTCAGCTTTTCCTCCGAGAACTGGTCGCGCCCGCGTCAAGAAATCCACGACCTGTTCGGTCTGATGCGGCGCTTCGTCCGACGCGATCTCGCGGATTTGCACAAGAATGGCGTCAAGATCAGGATTATCGGCACACGCGTGGGTCTCGATGAGGACATCTTGCGCTTGATCGACGATGCGGCTCTCCTCACCAAGGACAATTCGGCGCTGCACCTCACCATCGCCTTCAACTATGGCGCCAGAGACGAGATTGCCCGCGCCGCCTCGCGCATCGCGGAAGCGGTGGCGCAAGGATCGCTCGCCGCGGCGGACATCACGCCTGAGCGTTTCGGCTCCTATCTCGACACCGCGGATATGCCCGATCCGGACTTGCTCATCCGCACGAGCGGTGAGCTGCGCTTGAGCAATTTCTTGCTGTGGCAGATCGCCTATAGCGAATTCGTCTTTGTCGATACCTATTGGCCCGACTTCTCGCGCGAGACTCTCGAAGCCGCGATTGCCGAGTATCAGCGGCGCACCCGCCGCTTCGGCGGCCTCAAGGCGAGATCTACCGCGTGATGCCGTTCGACGTAGCGCCGTGTGGCGCCAAGCCCCCGGCACACCCCCACAAGTCAGAAATGACGACACGACTTGCGTCCGCAGTGGTCATGGCGGCGCTTGCGCTTGGGTCCGTGCTGGCGAGCGTTTGGACTTTCGTGGCGCTGGTCATTGCCGCTGGTGTCACCGTCGCCTGGGAATGGGGGCGGCTCGTGCGGAAGGCAGGCTTCGATGCCATCGCCGGGATTCAATCCGCTGCCGTCGCCGCCATCGCTGTCGCCATAGCCTTGTCCCGCCCCGGCCTCGCTCTCATTGCCGCCATCCTGGCGCTGGCTGGGACCGGAAGTCTCGGCTTCTCCTCCGCCACGCTCGGCTGGTCGCTGTTGGGGATAGCGTATTCGGTGTTGCCCGCTTGGTCCATGGTGTGGCTGCGCAGCGATCCGACCCTCGGCGCCACCGCGCTACTCTATCTGCTGGTCGTGGCCTGGACGACCGACACCGCGTCTTATGCCGGGGGCAAACTGATCGAGGGTCCCAAGCTTGCCCCAAAGATCTCGCCGCAAAAGACCTGGAGCGGGCTCCTTGCCGGAACATTCGCGCCGGCGCTGATCGGCTATGCTTTCGCCTTTTTTTTGAAGGACACTTCTGGCTGGCGCTTAGCCCTGGTCAGCGTTGTCATCGCGGCGGCGTGCCAGATCGGGGATTTGAGCGAGAGCGCTGTAAAGCGCCGGTTTGGCGCCAAGGACATGAGCAATCTCATCCCGGGTCATGGCGGGTTGCTTGATCGCATCGACGGCCTTCTCCTAGCCGCAATTGCGGCAGCATTGATGGCCTTGCGCGATCCGGCCAACCCCGGCCGCGGCTTGCTGATCTGGTAAGGCGTTGCGTATGACCGTACTCGCCCCTGATTCCGTTGCCGTCAGGCTGAAATCACCTGGGCCGCGGCCGCGCCGCATCTCGGTGCTCGGCGCCACGGGGTCGGTCGGCGAGAGCACACTCGATCTTATCAGCCGCGATCCCACATCCTATGCGGTGGTGGCCTTGACCGGAGGCCGCAACACAGCGCGCCTCGCCGAGCTCGCCGTGAAGCACCAGGCCGAGCTTGCGGTGATCGCCGAAGAGGCTTGTTACGCCGACCTCCGCGCCAGACTCGCCGACACCGGCATCGAAGTCGCTGCCGGCTCAGAGGCGCTTATCGACGCCGCTAGCCGCCCCGCGGATTGGGTGATGGCGGCGATCGTCGGCGCCGCCGGTCTCAAGCCGACACTCGCCGCCGTGCGGCAAGGCACCTGCACCGCGCTCGCCAACAAGGAATGTCTCGTCTCGGCGGGACGCATCTTCATGCGCGAAGTCGCCCGCTCCAAGACCTCGCTTCTGCCCGTCGACTCCGAGCACTCCGCGGCGATGCAGGTGATGGGCGGCAGCGCACCTGAGAGCATCGAACGCATCTGTCTCACCGCCTCGGGGGGACCGTTCAGGTCCTGGAGCCTCGCCGATATGGTGGAAGTAACCCCGGAACAAGCGCTCGCCCATCCCAACTGGTCGATGGGCCCGAAGGTCACCATCGATTCGGCGACGCTGATGAACAAGGCGCTCGAACTTATCGAGGCGCATCATTTGTTCTCGATCGATGCCGAACGGCTCGAGGTTCTGATCCACCCTCAATCCGTCGTGCACTGCCTGGTCTATTATCGCGACGGCTCGGTGCTTGCCCAGATGAGCTGCCCCGACATGCGCACGCCGATCGCCTATAGTCTTGCCTGGCCCAACCGCATGCGGGCGCCCACCGCGCGGCTTGATCTCGCAAGCATCGGTGCGCTCGCCTTCGAAGCCCCGGACGAGACGCGCTTCCCGGCATTACGGCTCGCGCGCGACGTGCTCGCCGTCGGCGGCAGCGCGAGCACCGTGCTGAACGCCGCCAATGAGATCGCGGTGGAAGCATTTCTCGACGGCCGAATAGGCTTCCTTGCCATCAGCCGTCTGGTGGAGGCTACGCTCGACAGCTCCGCCCATCTTGTCGGGCCATCACCCGACGGCGTCGACGAGGTTCTCGCCATCGATGCCGAAGCGCGGGTCATCGCCCTTTCGCTTCTTCTCCGATTTGCACAATCGGCTCCAGCACGCTAGGAAGCCCTCACGACTCCGGGATTCACTTATGGATACGCTATTCAAGCTTTCAGGCTTCGGCGACACCTTGCTCTCCTATCTGCTTCCCTTCCTCTTCGTGCTCACCATCGTGGTGTTCTTCCACGAACTCGGCCATTTTCTCGTGGCCCGTTGGTGCGGCGTTGCGAGCAAGGTGTTTTCGATCGGGTTCGGTCCTGAGATTGTCGGCTTCAACGACCGGCACGGCACGCGCTGGCGGATCTCATGGATCCCGCTTGGCGGCTATGTGAAATTTATCGACGACGACAATGTCGCGAGCGCGCAAAGCGGCCGCAAAACGCTTGAGGGGCTGTCCGAAGTTGACCGCAAGCGAAGTTTCCAGGGCAAGTCCCTTGCCGCCCGCGCCGCGATCGTCGCCGCAGGGCCAATCGCCAATTTCATTCTGGCCATCGCCATCTTCACCGCGATCTTTACCTTCTTCGGCGAGCGGAGCACCGCGGCCAAGGTCGACATCGTCAATCTGGGAAGCGCTGCCGAACGGGCCGGCTTCAAGGCTGGCGACCGCGTCGTCAGCATCGACGGCCAGGCGATCGACAGCTTCGGCGAGATGCAGCGCATCGTCGGCATGAGCCCCAACCGGCAGCTTCATTTCGGCGTCGAACGGGAGGGGAAGCAGGTTGAGATTGTGGCCACGCCGGAGCTGAAGGAGATCACCGACAATTTCGGCAACACGATGCGCATCGGCCTGCTTGGCATTCAGCGAAGCGCCTCGCCGGACGACTGGACCTTGAAGCGGCACGATCCTTTGACCGCCTTGTTCATGGCGATCAAGGAGTGCTACTTCGTGATTTCCCGCTCCCTTGGCTATCTCTATGACGTGGTCACGGGCCGGGAAGCTCCTGACCAGCTTGGCGGCCCCATCCGAATCGCGCAAGTTTCAGCGCAAGTCGCCTCGGCGGGGTTCTTCGCCCTACTTAACCTCGCCGCCATCATTTCGGTCAGCATCGGGCTGATTAATCTCTTCCCGATTCCCATGCTCGATGGTGGCCATCTTCTCTTTTACGGAATCGAAGCGATCCGCGGCAAACCGCTCAGCGAAAGCACACAGGAAATCGGTTTCCGGATTGGCCTTGCCTTCGTACTTATGCTAATGATCTTCGCGACTTGG
>Ga0187817_10001422_pt1 | contig 11685 bp, 8 predicted proteins | sample NC_wetland_sal_i_17_FD_132431 | JGI IMG/M metagenome (GOLD analysis project Ga0187817, IMG submission 132431) | Wetland sediment microbial communities from Neuse River Estuary, North Carolina, USA - SO4_2 | ecosystem: Environmental > Aquatic > Freshwater > Wetlands > Sediment | place: USA: North...
CGCTACGACCAGATCTATGGCGACGATTTTGCCTACAACCCGCAGACCGGCGACGTCACCGCCAAGGGCGACGTGCAGATTGATCTGGTAGCGAACCCTGCCGGCCTGGTGAGTCCCGATCAATCCACTCCCAAGGCGCTTAAAAATCCCATCCACCTCAAGACGCACGATCTGGTTTTCAACCGGGACACGGGCAATGCCTGGACCGACGCCCGGGTGGAGTTCAGCACCCCGCAGGCTACGGGCTGGGCCGTGGGCGTGAAATATGCGGGCAAGAGCAACGTGCTGACGTTGTCGTCGCAGATCCATGTGGTGCTCAGCGGGGCGCAAGCCGCGGTCATCGAGGCCGAGCACGGTGTGATTACCAACGAACCGCGGGAGGTCGTGCTCGACCATCCCCATCTGGATCGCCAGCACGGATCGCTGCAGGCGGAGCGAGCGGCCTTCTATCTGGGCGCCGACAACAGCGTGCAGCACGTTCTGGCCATGGGCAATGTGGTCGCGGAAACGTGGCAGGCAGGGAAGGGATCGGAGCAGACAGAACGAGTTTCTGAGACCCACAGCCGGGCGGACCAGGCTGAGTTCCTGCTGACGGAAAAGCAGGACCTGCTGCGTACCGCGATCCTGTCCGGCAACGTTCATGTGGAGCAAACGGGATCGCAGCCCATCGAGGGTGATGCCGGGCGCGTGATTCTGGACTTCGCCGGCCGCAACCAACTGCAGAAAGTGCACGCCGTAGATGGAGCCAGGCTAGTGCAGAAGGCGGAGGGAGCGAGGAAGCCAGGGTCCAGTTCCGCTGCGCAGGACTTTGAGCTTGCCGCGCCGGTTATCACGTTTACGGTAGCCAAAGGGCATGTTCTCGATCGCGCCGAAACCGCGGGCGCAGCCCAGATCACGATTTCACCAGCGCAGCAGGCCGTTGCGGATTCCGCCCAGGCTGACGCGGACAAAGGGGCCGCGGCTCCGGTTTCAGCGAGTCTAGGTTCAGCGAGTCTAAGTTCAGCGACTCCAGCTTCAGCGGCGCAACGAACCGTGGTGACGGCGGGCAAGTTTTCGGCGAAGTTTTCGACCGACCGATCCGCATCCGACAGCGGACGAACCCGTCTCAACCTGATTCGCGGCCTGCCCGACGCACGCATTGTCAGCTCGACTCCCGGGCAGCCGGATCGTGTCAGCACCAGCGAATCCGTCGAAGCGAACTTCTTTCCGCAAGGAGGAATCGAAGCCATCACACAACAAGGCAACGTTGCCTATAGCGATGGACAGTCGCCGGACAAGGGCATGCAGGCCTGGGCAAACAGCGCGCGCTACACGCCTGCTGACCAGATGCTGGTGCTGACCGGCAGCCCACGCGTGACGAACGGCGCCATGGCCACGACCGCGAAGACCATCCGAATGAACCGCGCCACCGGCGACGCTCTGGCCGAAGGCGACGTCAAGAGCACCTATAGCGACCTGAAAGAGCAGCCCAACGGCGCCCTGTTGGCGTCGGCTTCCCCGATTCACGTCACCGCCCACAGCATGAACGCCCACAGCAGTCCTGCGGTGGCGCTTTATTCCGGCAAGGCGCGCCTGTGGCAGGACGCCAACATCATCGAGGCGCCGAGCATCCAGTTTGACCGCGATCGGAGGTTCGTCACCGCCCGTGGAACGCCTGCAGAGCCGGTGCAGACGATCATGGTTCAAACGGAGAAGGTTCAGACAGAAAAAGTTCAAACAGAGCCGCTCCAGACGCAGAAACCCGAGTCAGGAAAAGCGGGAACGGGCGGAAACGGGGCCGGAAGGGCCCCCCGACGGGAGTCAAGCCCGGTGTCCATCACCGCAACGCAGCTGACTTACGCAGATTCCGAGCGCAGGGCCCACTATGAGACCGGCGTGCTGGCCAAGGGCGCGGTTTTTTCCGCCTCCGCCAAGACCATGGACGTCTACCTTCTGCCCCGCAGCCAGACTCCCAGTCAACCCCATAATAATCAGTCGTTTGCCGGACCTGGGCAGCTCGACCGGATGGTCGCGCTGGGCGACGTCATCATCCAACAGCCCAACCGTCGAGCCGAGGGACAGCAGCTGGTTTACACCGCAGCCGAGGACAAGTTCGTCCTCACTGGTGGTCCGCCTAGCATTTTTGATGCCGAACACGGCAAGATTACCGGGGTTTCGTTGACTTTCTTTAGACGCGATGATAGGGTGCTCGTAGAAGGCGAAGCAAGTACTCCTGTGGTAACTCAGACGCGAGTGGCCCGATAAGAAAAGACAAATGGCAATATAAATGCGTACCTTGGCCACAGAAGAAATTGGCAAATCGTACCGTGGCCGACGCGTCGTAAATGGGGTCAGCCTGCGGGTCGAACAGGGCGAAGTTGTTGGATTACTTGGACCTAACGGCGCAGGCAAGACCACCACGTTTTATGCCATCGTAGGACTGGTCCCTCCCGACACTGGCCGCGTGTTGTACGACGGTCAGGACATTACTGACGTTCCCATGTATCTGCGGGCGCGCCAGTATGGCATCAGCTATCTCCCGCAAGAAGCTTCAGTCTTTCGCAAACTGACGGTGGAAGAGAACATCCTCGCGGTGCTGGAGGCGCAGCCGATGTCCTGGCACGAGCGCCGCGAGAAGATGGAAAGGTTCATTGACGAGCTGGGGCTGGAGCACATCCGCCAGAACCGTGGCTATGCGCTTTCCGGCGGGGAGCGGCGGCGGGTGGAGATTGCGCGCTGCCTGTGCATCAATCCCACGTTCATTTTGCTGGACGAACCGTTTTCCGGGATCGATCCGATTGCCGTGCTCGATTTGCAGAAGATCATCAGCAGTCTGCGGGCCAGCGGCATCGGAGTGCTGATCACGGATCACAACGTGCGCGAGACGCTTTCGGTCACCGACCGGGCTTACATCATTGACGACGGCAGGATTTTCCGTCAGGGAGAGCCCAGCCAGTTGGCCGGCGATCCGGAAGTGCGGCGTGTGTACTTAGGCGAGAGTTTCTCGCTGGTGTGAGGTGTAGTTGTCATAGCAGTCTGGTTGTGGAGGTTGTCATTCCGAACCGGCGTTCTTTGCCGGTGAGGAACCTGCTGTTCTGCCGGCGGACAGCAGATTCCTCGCTTCGCTCGGAATGACAACGCGTTGTCGTAAGAGGAGAATCGGCCGAACTCATGGTTTTGCTCCAGCACAAACTCAGCGTAAAGCTCTCGCAGCGCCAGATCCTTACTCCGGGCCTGGTGCAGATGGTCTCTGTGCTCGCGCTCAACAAGCTTGAGCTCAAGGACATGATCAACGCTGAGATGGTCGAGAACCCGGTTCTCGAAGAACTGGAAGACTCCGTTCCGCTGCTCGACGAAGTAGGCAAGAAGGAAGAAGACCGCGACCGCGCCGCGACCGCGACCCCGGAAGAAAATCCCATCGCTGCGGTCGAAAAGAAAGATCCCTTCGAAGAAATTGACTTCGGCTCGTTCTTCCAGGATTATCTCGATCCCGGCTATCGCACCTACGGCGAAATGGAAGAGATCGAACGGCCGTCGTTTGAGAACTTTCTTTCCAAGCCAAGCAATCTGACCGACCACCTGGCGTGGCAGTTGGGCGCATTGAGTCTGCGGCCGGAGGTGCGCGAGGCTGCCGACCTGATCGTGGGTAACCTGAACGAAGACGGCTACCTGATCGCCAGCGACGATGAGTTGTTGGGCGTGGCGCCGCCGGCATCGCCCGAGGCCGACGCCGTGACGGCGAAAAATATTGTGAGCGAGGCCCAGGCCCTGGGCTTGGCGGAGGTCGAAGCGGAATCAGAACCAGGGGCCGAGGAGACTTCCAGCGTAGGCGGGATACAGGGTTCGGCGGACGCTGAACTTGACCCCGGCGCCGCGTCTGGCTACGACGAGCCTGCGGAGTTTGCGCCCGCCGTCGAGCAACTGAGAGAAGTACATTTTCCTCCGTCCGAAGGTCACGCCGCAGCGGCAGCCGCTCCCGCACCGGAACCCGCGCCTCAAACGGCAAACGCGTACAAGCCGAGGTTTACCCCTGCAGACCTGCAGGAAGCGTTGGAAGCCGTGCGGCAACTGGATCCTCCGGGGGTCGGCTGCCGCGATTTGCGCGAATGCCTGCTCTGCCAGTTGCGTTACCACCAGGCCCAACTCGCGCTGCACAAGAACGGCAACGGCACAGCGCAGGTTCTGCAGGATGCCGTAGCGGTGGTGGACCAGCACCTGAAGGATCTGCAGAACAAGCGGCACAAAGAGATTGCCAAAGCCATTGGCCGTCCCGTCGAAGCCGTCGAGCAGGCGCTTCTTTACATTCGCACGCTCGATCCGCGGCCGGGACTGCGCTACAACAAAGTGCAGGCACGGCTGATCGAGCCCGACGTCGCCTTCATCAAACACGGCGACGAGTGGCTGGTCATCATGAACGATGAAGACCTGCCCCAGCTTCGCCTGAATCCGGCCTACAAGAAATTGCTGGTCCGGGACACCAACGACAAGAGTACGCGCGACTATGTGAAAGAGCGCTACAAGAGCGCCATCCAGCTCATCAAAAACATCGAGCAGCGCAAGCAGACTATCACCAAGGTCTGTTATTCGATCGTCGCCCGCCAGCAGGAATTCCTCGAACGCGGCATTGATTTCCTGAAGCCCATGATGATCAAGGAGGTGGCCGAAGAAATCGGCGTGCATCCTTCCACGGTGAGCCGTGCCGTCGCCAGCAAGTACGCCCACACCCCGCAGGGCGTATTCGAGCTGCGATACTTCTTCAGCGAGAGCGTGCAGGGACCGGAGGGCGGCAACACGTCGCTGCTCATCCTCAAACGCCGCGTCAAGAAGCTGATTGAGGAGGAAGACCCCAGCCGTCCGCTGACCGACGAGCAGATCACCCGGATTCTGCAATCGCAGGGCATCCAGGTGACTCGCCGCACGGTAGCCAAATATCGCGAAGACATGCACATCCCGAGCACGCACCAGCGGCGGGTAAAGAAATAGCACGGGTAGGGCACGGCTTCAGCCGTGCCGACACGATGGAGTATTAGGAACCTGGGCTTCAGCCCCTGAGGTTTCCGCAACGATGAAGCGATTAACGAAGATTGCGATAATCGCCACCTGCGCAGGCCTGATTGCTACCTATTCCACACAGACTTACCTGGCACTGCCTGCAGACGGAAGTAACCGCTGTATTGAATACTGGCACGTTCCTCTCTACGGGATGGCGCGGCTTTCAGGATTGGGCTCGCGCATTTGTAATATCACTTTTCTTCTTTCCCTGGTTATTCCTCCAGCACTGTGGATCGTAGTTGGAACACGGAAACTCATCTTTCACATAAAGAGGTCGAACGCTTCTACCATCTAATGTTGCGAATCGTATCGAGTGCAGTGCTCAAGTAAGACCGAATTTTTAGGAGGGGCGCTCATGAACGTGGAATACACGGGAAGACACTACGAAGTCACTTCCACCATCCGCAAAGAAGTTGAAACCGGCCTCGCAAAAATCCGCAAAATCCTGGGCGACCGATTTGAGACCAAGGTGATCCTCGCCGTGGAGAAGCACCGCCACAAAGCCGAAATCACCATCAGCCCGCGCAATGGCCCGCTGGTCGGCCTGGCCCAAGCCAAGGACATGACCATCGCCGTCAACGAAGCGCTCGACCACCTGGAAAGACAAGCCATCAAATACAAGACCCGTTGGCAGTCGAAGAAACGCTCGGCGCGCAAGACTGAAGAAGTCAACAAGTGGAACGGAGATCATTCGCCGGCGCAGGACGAACTGCAGACCACGGTCGGCTTGTCGGAGAAGACGGCCGTGCCGGTTGTGGTGCATAGATATCCCGCGGTGGCGAAGACTACGGAAGTTCACCTGGTTCGTTCCGACGATGCTGTGGCCATGCGCCCCATGACCCTCGAAGAAGCCATCAAAGAAGCGCACTTCAAAGATCGCGATGTCTTCATCTTCCGCGATCCCAAGGGAAAAGTAATGGTCCTGCACCGCGCTCGCGACGGCAAGATGCAATTGATCGAAGTGCCGTAAGAGCAGCCGCCAGCTTTCAGCCGTCGGCCCTCAGCTAAGTTACGTTGGCTGCCCCACTTCTCGCCGAATTTGCGAGAAGTGGGGATTTTGAGTCTATACAGCGTGAGGAGCGTTCCAGACATGAACCTCAGACGAACCGTCTCGGTCGCAGCATACATTCTCTGTTTCGCTGCAGTCTGCACAGCTCAGACCAGTGGCACGTGGGTGGTCCGTTACGATGGCGTGGGACCGGTGAAGATCGGCATGACCCTCGACCAGTTGAGCGCAACCCTGCATGAGAAGCTAACGGAGAATGAGTCTGGCAGCGATAGCTGCTTCTACGTTCATGCGCGCAGCCACGACCATCTTGCGTTCATGATCGAGGACGGACGTGTGTCTCGGATCGACGTGGATGCGCCCGGTATCCGCACTTCTGCCGGCATTCAGGTTGGAGATTCTGAGGCCCACGCGCGACGTGTCTATGGCACCAAAATGGATGTGACGGAACACCAATACATCGACACAGGACACTACTTGACAGTTCGCTCAGCCGATGGCCGTCACGGCGTTCGCTTTGAAACGGACAAGGGAAAGATCACGTCGTTTTATGCCGGGACCTACGAATCGATCCAGTACGTGGAGGGGTGTTTATAGTCCGACCATTCTCATTTCCCGCGATCATCAAAAGCAGCCCATTGCTTCGGTTTTTCAATCATCAATCAAAAATCGCACAATCAACAACGCCGTTCACGAGCTTCCAATCAGCACGCCGGTAATGAACACCAGCACGCCGCCCAGGCCGACCTGCAAGGCTGCGGTAACCCAAGGCGTGTCCATATAACGCTTGCGAATCCAGGTGATCACGCCCAGTTCTCCTAGCACCACCGCGGCGGCCGCCCACAGTGCCATGCGAAAGTCGCGTATCAGAAACGGCAGCGTGTGGCCGATGCCGCCTACGGCGGTCATCGCGCCACAGATCAAGCCGCGCACCCAGGGATGGCCGCGGCCCGTCAGGCTGCCGTCGTCGGAAAGCGCCTCGGCAAATCCCATGCTGATGCCCGCGCCCGCCGACGCGGCCAGGCCCACCAGAAACGCGTCCCAGCTTTTCTGCGTAGCAAAGGCCGCGGCGAACACCGGCGCCAGCGTTGAAACCGACCCGTCCATCAGTCCTGCCAGGCCCGGTTGCACGATCTGCAGCACGAACAAACGGCGCTGTGCGGCTTCTTCATCGGCCTTCACGCTGTCGGGCAGCTTTTGCTTGCCCAGTTCGATAGCGCGCTCTTCGTGCGAGCGTTCTTCGTTAGCGAGATCGTCGAGCAGTTGCCGGACGCTTGCATCCTGGGTGCGCGCGGCCGCCTTCTCGTAGAAGCGGCGAGTTTCGACCTCCATGGCGCTGGCTTCCTTGCGCACCTTGTCAATGCTCAAAGGGCGCACCAGCCACGAGGCTGGGCGGTCGACGAATCCGCGCACGTCCTGGCGCCGGATCAGCGGAATATGCTCGCCGAATTTCTGGCGGTAGAGTTCGAGCAGGCGGCGCCTGTGGCCGGATTCTTCAAGCCGCATGCCTTCGAATACTGACGTCGTACCCGGATAATCCTGCCGCAGCCCCTCGGCAAAATCGGAATAGACCCGCTCATCTTCTTCTTCCAGAGTAATGGCCAGGGCGAGAACTTCGCGTTCGGTGAGGTCTTCGAATTTCTTCATGAGGCCATAGATTACCCGTCGTGGCGGGGAGAGACAATGTAGATTTTCGATTGACTTGCTGACTCAACATCGGGCACGCCCGTATCTCAACTAGCACTCGCGACCCGGAGCCAATCGGCGGCTTCGATGCTACTATCCATGTTAGGACGAACCGTGTAATGAGGCTCGTGTAATGACATCTGGGAAAGGTTCTGGCCACAGGCGGAGGTTAGCGGCCCGCAGCACATCCAAGTCCGCCCACAAGGGAAAGCACCCTCCCGAACTGGTCATCATTACCGGCATGAGCGGCTCGGGCAAGGCCTCGGTTTTGAAGGCCTTCGAGGATCTCGGCTACTACTGCGTGGATAACCTGCCGGTCGAACTGATTCCTGAATTTGCCGACTTGGCCATGCAGTCGAATGAAATTCGCCGCACCGCGCTGGTGGTGGACGTACGCGAAGGCGCGAAGCTGGAAAGGCTGCCCGGGATCCTGAAGTCAGTCCGTCGCACAATTCCGACCAAGGTGGTTTTTCTGGAAGCCTCCGACGCGGTTCTGCTGCGGCGCTTCAGTGAAACCCGGCGCCCGCACCCTCTGGGCACGGACGCTCCGGTGAAATCGGCGCTCAAAGCCGAACGGCGTCACCTCGGCGCCATCCGCCGGCTGGCCGATTTTGTCATCGACACTTCCAAATTCAACGTTCACGAACTGCGCGCTCACATCAACGAGCGCTTTCAGGAGCAGTCGCCGGGAAAGACCATTTTGGTGTCGTGCGTCAGCTTCGGGTTCCGGCAAGGAGTGCCGGAAGATGCCGACCTGGTTTTCGATGTGCGCTTCCTGCCCAACCCGCACTTTGTCCCGGAATTTCGCCCGCTGACCGGGAGGCATCCGCGGGTGGCTAAGTACATCCGCTCTTTTCCGCAGACCCGGGAGTTCGTCTCGCGTATTTCCGATCTGCTCATCTATCTGATCCCGCACTACATCCACGAGGGCAAGAGTTATCTGACGATCGCCTTCGGCTGCACCGGCGGGCAGCACCGCTCCGTGATGATCGCCGATGAGGTGGGCAAGCACCTGCGCCGCGCCGGCTACCGCGTGAAAGTCGTGCACCGCGACAGCCCGAGGTAGCGAGATTGCCTATGCCAACGCCTCCTTATCCGCTCCGTCCCGAGCCCATGAGGAAGAGATGGCTCGAACAGCATCCCCGTTGGAAAATCCCGCTCGGATGCCTGACTCTTCTTTTTCTCATCGCTCTGTTTGGCCTCACCTTGATAGCAATCATCACGGCTTCATTCCGCAGCAGCGACGTTTATAAGCAGGCCATGGCCAAGGCCGCGGAGAATCAGCGGGTGCGCGATCTGGTGGGCGAGCCGATCCGGGCGGCATGGCTCGTTTCTGGGGAACTGAACGTGAACGGCAGTTCGGGAAATGCAAATCTTACCATCCCGATCTCGGGCCCGCGAGGGAAAGGCGTGATCCGCGCCGTCGCCCAAAAGGGCGAAGGCGTGTGGCGATTTACTTACCTGCAGGTGAAGGTCGAGGCGGGCGAAAGCATCGATCTGCTGTCCGTCCAACCACCGGCAGAGCGGGATTTCTGAGACTCGCCTGTGCATCGCCTGTGACCTCTGTGGTTAGCCTTCCAGGAACCGGGACGTAATGTTTCCGCCAGCGACTCCGGTAGAATAGGGCCTTGCATCTCATGTATTTGAAATCGGCAGCAAGCGATTGCAAATTGGCTCGCCTGGGAGCCCCATGCGGCAATTGACGCGCCTTCTCCGATACGTGTTCCCCTTCCTGCCGCAGTTGTTGCCGGGCGTGTTGCTGCTGGCGGGAGTCGGATTCCTCGAGGCCTTCCGATGGATGCTGCTGAAACCGGTGCTGGACCGCGTACTGAATCCGTCGTCGGGTTCGGAAAACATCATTCTTTTCACCATTCCCAAGATCGACAAGCCGGTTTATCTGCAGTGGTTTGTGCCGGCGCACTTCCACAATGCGTGGACGGTTGTGGCCTATGCGCTGGTGGCCGCGACGGTGGTCAAAGGCATCTTCGACTATATCGGTACCTATCTGGTGAACCACGCCGGGTTTGGCATGATCACCAACCTGCGCAACGACCTCTACAATTCAGTTTTGCGGCGTTCGGCGGCGTTCTTCACCAAACACACGACGGGCACTCTGATCTCAACCATCATCAATGACATTGAGCGGGTGCAGTACGCCATGTCGAGCGTCCTGGCCGACTTCCTGCAGCAAGTCTTCACCTTCGTGTTTACGGCTGTTGCGGTAGTGATCGTGGGCCGGGACTTGGCCTGGGTGCTGCTGTTATTCATTCCAGGGATCATCTTTTCGTCGGCACGAATTGGCCGCCGCGTTCGCACGACTACCCGCACGGGGCAGGACCAATTGGCAGATGTGCAGAATATTCTGCACGAAACCATCACCGGGAACCGTATCGTCAAGGCCTTCGGAATGGAATCATGGGAGGTGGCGCGATTCCGCAAAGCTGCGCAACGCCTGCTTCACGCCAACCTGAGATCCGTGGCCGCCGCCGCCATCAGTTCGCCCTTGATGGACATTTTCGGAGCGATTGCAGTCGCGTTGCTGCTGCTATTGGGGCGGGGCAAAATTGCCCATAACGAAATGACCTTGGGTGCTTTTGGTGCTTTCGTCGGACTCGTCCTCGGCATGTATAACCCGGTGCGCAAGTTCGCGGTTTACAACAACAGTTTCCAGCAGGCCCTGGGGGCATCGTCGCAACTGTTTCAATTCATAGATACGGAAGACGTGGTCGTCGAAAAGCCCCGCGCCCCGACTCTTCCCCGCTTCTCGCAGGGCATTCGATTCGATGGGGTCTGCTTTTCCTATGAGGGCAACGGCGAAGGCGCTCGTGAGATTCTGCGAGGCATCGATCTCGAAATCAAGCGCGGCGAGGTCCTTGCCGTCGTGGGCTCGAGCGGCGCGGGCAAGAGCACGCTGGTCCACCTGATTCCCCGCTTCTTCGATGTGACTGCGGGCCGCCTGCTGATTGACGGTCACGACGTGCGCGACGTGACTTTGGCTTCTCTGCGTTCGCAGGTCGGCATTGTCACGCAGGAAACGGTTTTGTTCAACGACACCGTGCGCAATAACATCGCCTATGGGCAGCCCCATGTTCCCCAGAAGGAAGTCGAGGCGGCGGCGCGTGCGGCTCTGGCCCACGATTTCATTTCGACCCTTCCGGCGGGTTACGATACCGTTATCGGCGAGCGGGGCGTGCGGCTTTCTGGAGGCGAGCGCCAGCGGCTGGCGATTGCGCGCGCGTTGCTGAAGAACGCGCCGATTCTCATTCTCGACGAAGCCACGTCGGCGCTCGACAGCGAGTCGGAGTCTCTGGTGCAGTCCGCGCTTCATAACTTGATGACCGGGCGCACCGTGTTCGTGATCGCGCATCGCCTTTCGACCGTGCGCCGCGCCGATCGCATCGTGGTGATTGAAAACGGTGCCATTGCCGACATCGGCGCTCACGAAGACTTGATGCGAAAGCTGGGTACGTACCGGCGTCTTTACGAGTTGCAGTTCGCCAATGTGGAAGCACCCAAAGCGGCGGCAGAAACTTGAGGATGGATTACCGCTCTATGCCCATACGCTCGATGACGGGTTTTGCCCAGGTCAGAGGTGAGGTGCAGCGCCAGAACGGCAAGGGCGCAAACGTCGCAGGGACGGAGACCACGTCCCGCGCTCGCCTGGCTTTTGCGCTCTCGCTGAAATCGGTCAACCATCGATTCCTCGATCTGCATTTCCGTTTGCCTTCCGGGACCGATTCTCTCGAAATGCAGCTGCGGCGCCTGCTGAAGGAGAAGATGGCGCGCGGTCACGTAGAGGTTTCGTTAAGCCTGGAGCGCGCGGCCGGGGAAACGTTCGTGCTCAACCGTGAGATTGTCGGCGGCTACATTGCTGCCTTCAAGGCGGCCGCGGCCGAGTTCTCCCTCTCCGTCGAACCTGACCTCAACGCGGTTCTTCGAATTCCGGGCGCGCTGGATTCTGC
>Ga0187817_10001423_pt1 | contig 11684 bp, 10 predicted proteins | sample NC_wetland_sal_i_17_FD_132431 | JGI IMG/M metagenome (GOLD analysis project Ga0187817, IMG submission 132431) | Wetland sediment microbial communities from Neuse River Estuary, North Carolina, USA - SO4_2 | ecosystem: Environmental > Aquatic > Freshwater > Wetlands > Sediment | place: USA...
CGAGCAATTCCGTCCGCGACCGGTTCAAGTTCGAGCAGGAATCCGCCATCGAGTTTTTGAACCAGACCATTCAGCCGCGCAAAGATCAGGCATTCGTGATCGGTTTTGACGTGACCCCGGAGGTCACGCAGGATTTCACTGACAACAGCGAATTGCTGGCGCACGGAGTACACGCACTGCGCCCCGGCGGCGGTACCGCGCTCTACGACGCGCTGTATTACGCCTGTCGCGACAAGCTGCTGAAGGCTCCGAAGTCGATCACCGTGCGGCGCGCCATCATTCTGCTCAGCGACGGTGACGACAACCAGAGCCATGTGACCCGCGAAGAAGCTATCGAGATGGCGCAGCGCGCTGAGGCCGTCGTCTACACCATCAGCACCAACGTGAGCGGAACCGCGCAGGCCGGCGATAAGGTGCTCGATCGCATTGCCGACGCCACCGGCGGGAAGCCGTTCCATCCCTTCCAGATTCGCGACGTGGCCAACGCCTTTGCCGAAATTCAGGACGAACTCCGCAGCCAGTACGCGATCTCCTACAAGCCGGCGGATTTCAAAACCGACGGGCACTACCGCTCTATCGACATCGAGGCCAACGACCGGAAGAATTTCCGGGTGCGCTCGCGCCGCGGCTGGTACGCGCCCACGCAATAAGGCTTTCGGCTTCCGGCCACATGGGGAACGATCGAACTGCATGCCCGGATACTCAGGTACACCACTTCCGAAAAAGCTGGGAATCAAGCCTGGATTCCGCGTGGCCTTGGATGAGGTCCCGCCTGAGGTGAAGACGGAATTGAAAGCCGTGCTGGCCGACTGCGAATTTGTCCCCGGCCTGAAGAAGCCAGTCGACTTCCTGATGATATTCACGAAATCGAAACAGGACTTGTCTGACGACTTTGCCCACCTCAGCAAACAACTCGCCCCGGCAGGAATGTTCTGGGTGGCCTGGCCCAAGAAAACTTCCGGCGTAGCCACCGATCTCGATGAGAACATCGTCCGCGAAATCGGCTTGGCTGCGGGTCTGGTTGATGTGAAGGTGTGTGCGGTGACTGAGATCTGGTCCGGATTGAAATTTGTGCGGCGCGTGAAGGATCGCTGAAAAGGAAGAAAGAAGGATTATGGTACGAGTCGGCTTAATCGGATTTGGTCTGGCGGGCCAGGCGTTTCATGCGCCCGTCATTCGCGGCGTTCAAGGCATGGAACTCGCCTGCATCCTCGAACGCCACACCTCGAACGCGAAGCAGAAATATCCTGAAGTTCGCGTGGTCCGCACGCTCGAGGAAATGCTCTCCGATAAGACGATTAACCTCTGCGTGGTCGCCACTCCCAACGACTCGCACTACTCCTACACGAAGGCGTGTCTGGAAGCAGACCGCGACGTGGTGGTCGACAAACCATTCACGCCGACCATGGCAGAGGCGGAGCAACTGGTGCGCATCGCTGCCGATCGCGGCCGCCTCGTTACCGTCTACCAGGACCGCCGCTGGGACGGAGAGTTTGCCACGGTGAAGGAACTCCTGAAATCGCGCACTCTGGGCGCGGTGGCTGAGTACGAAGCACGCTTCGACCGTTTCCGTCTCGAGTCCAAACCTGGAGCCTGGCGTGAAAAGCCCGACCATCCCGCCGCCGGCGTCCTCTGGGATCTCGGACCACACTTGATCGATCAGGCGTTGGTTCTGTTCGGCACGCCCGAGACGATTTGGGCGACAGCCTTCTGCCAGCGCCCGACCTCGCAGATCGACGACTCTTTCGACGTGCACATGGAATATCCCCATCTGCTGGCCACATTGCGCGCTCGCATCATTGCCTACGCACCCGGCCCTCACCTGCTGATTCATGGGACCGAGGGAACGTTCATCAAGTACGGCATGGATCCTCAGGAGGAAATTCTGCGCAGCCCCAACTGTCCCGATGGTCCCGACTGGGGCCCGGATTGGGGCGTTGAATCGGAGGATCGCTGGGGCACTCTGAGCCTGGTGAATGGCGGAACCCGGAAAGTGAAGACGGATCGCGGCGACTATCGCGGCTACTACGCCAATGTAAGAGACGCGATCGAGAAAAAAGTGCCTCTCGACGTGACGCCGGAGCAGGCGCTGCGCACCATGCGCGCTCTCTTACTGGCGCACAAGAGCAGCCGCGAAGGCCGCCGAGTCCGCTGGAGCGAAGCCCCGGAATGAAGCGCTTGAAGTCAGGCCAGAGGCCGGTGCTACTAAGGATCAAAACCTAACTCTTCATGACCTTTTGCAGAGCCGCCTGAAAGTGTTCCATCTCATCTTGCGTGCCCACGGTGATGCGCACCCATGTGGGCATCACCGGCCACACTCGCCCGATCAGCACATTCTCCTTCGCCATGGCGTCGCGCACTTCCTTCCCCGGACGCTTGGTATCGAGCAGGAAACAGTTCGACTCGGAGGGAATATAGGTAAACCCGTTGCGATCCAGCCATTGAAACGTCTGCTGGCGGATCGTGGCATTAATGCGCCGCCGCTCCGCCACCAGTGTGGAGTCCTTTAGACTGGCTGTCGCTGCCACAACGGCGGTCACCGGCATGAAGTTCTGCCCGCCGTGCGAAGTGACTTTCTCCAGCAACTCGGGACGCGCAATCACGAATCCGCAGCGCAGGCCGGCCATTCCGTAGACCTTCGAAAACGTCCGCAGCACGATCACGTCCTTCCCGGCCTTCACCAGATCAAGCGCCGACGGCGCTTCCGTCAAATGGATGTACGCTTCGTCCACCAGAATGATCGAGCCTTTGGGCAGGTTCGCGGCGAGATACTCGATGTCCGCGTGCGGAGTCATGGTGCCGGTCGGGTTGTTCGGATTGCAAATGTAATAAATTCCGGCATCCGGACCAGCCGCCAGCATGGCCTTCACGTCGTGCGCGTACGTCTTCGTCAGTGGAACTTTGACCACGCGTGCTCCCGCAATCGCCGCCATCATCATCCCCGTTTCGAAACACGGATCGGCGGTCACGTAGCTCTTCTGAGGAGAAGTGAAGGCCAGAACGCTGAGCATCAGCGGAGGGGTCGATCCGGCGGTGCAATAAATCCAGTCGGGATTCAGGCCTTCTTGCTGCGCGAAAGTGTTGACCAGCTCGTCGGTAAGATTGTCGGAATAGCGTCCGCCCAGAGGAATGATGCTGGCAACGGCGTCGCGCGCCGCCTGGCAAGGTCCCAGCGGATTCTCGTTCGAATCGATCAGCACTGCGTCGCTCGCGTGCGGCCGGCGTCGTGATGCAGCCGCCAGCATGGGCTCGGACATCCCGTGGAATGCAGCCGCTGCTGTTGCAGCCGCCGACAAATGCAGAAACGAACGCCGGGAAAATCGGGGCATGGGAACCTCCAGGAAAGGGAGTGTATCAGGAAGTTCGACGGTTGTGCCCTATGTGGCGCGGGCGCCCGCGCCCGCGGCCTTTGACTTTGATTTTGAACTTGCTCTTGCCGTCGCCGTAGGCCCAGCTCGATATCCACCGGCGAACTCGCTACGAACTCAATCTTCTTTCCGTCCCGCGTAATATCCCGCCCGCGCCTGGATCTTATAGTTCTGCTTGTTCTTGATCTCCAGCTTGCGGTAGCTTCCATCGAGCTTGAGATTAGTCGGCGTATAGCCGATGTTGTACTGGCTGCGCAACTCGGCCGCGATCTGGTCGAAGGCTTCCCGGAGCTTGTCGAACTTGTTGCCCACGTTAATGACGCGGCCTCCGGTTGCCTCCGTGAGTTTCTTCATGTCGCTCTCGCCGTAGTAGCCCATCCCGGCCGAAAAGTAGCCGCCGCGATCGGCACACAACAGCACGTAGACGATCGAATCCGCCTTCTGGGCCGCTTCAATCGCGTCCTTGATTTTCAGTCGGCTGCCCTCATCCTGGCCGTCAGTCAGCAGAATCATCGCCTTCCGCCCGACTTCTTTCGCCAGCATGTCGTGAGCCGAAAGATACACCGCGTCAAATAGCACCGTACCCGGAGACGCCGCCGTTGGAACCGGCCCGCCACCCGCGCCGGGCAGCGTCGGCATCGTAACGCCAGACTGGATCCTCACCGAATTCAGCGCCTTTTGCAGCCGTTGCACGTCGCGTGTGTAGTCCTGCACCAGGCTGGCATCGACGTTGAAGTCCAGGACGAAAGCCAGATCTTTGTCGGTCAAGACCTGCTTCAGAAACGCCCCGCCGACTTCCTTCTCCATGTCGAGGACGTGCAGTTGACTGCCGCTCGAGTCGATCAGAATCCCCAGCGTGAGCGGCAGGTTCGTCTCGGGGGTGAAATACTTGATGGTCTGCTTCTGGCCGTCTTCGAAAATGTCAAAGTCGTCTTTGGTCAAGTTCGGAATGAGCGCGCCGTGCTTGTCTTTGACGTTGAAGAAAAGCTGCACCACATTGACATTGACTTTCAGGGTCTCGGTCGGCTGCTGCGAGTCGTCGGGTTTTTGGTCTGGGGAGCTGGACTGCTGCTGTGCCGCCAGGAGCGGAGCCGACACGCACAGGCCAGCCAGCACCAATACAGCCAGCACGCGCCGCGGAGAAACGGGAAGCTTAGGCATTCAGACTCTCTCGATTCGTGGATGGTGTTAGTCTAATCCTGTACTCTTAGATGCACCAAATGAGGCGGTTTGAGCATCTTACAGACAGAAAGCTGGATTTTCTCTCTGCGACGAGGAAAGCATGGCGCCGGTCAACCTTAAGTTAACATCGGCAAGCACTTGGGGCAGGCTGATTGCATTGGCGATCGTGGGAGCCTTAGCGGTCCCGGCGCTTCAAGCGCAGTCCAACGGAAGCCAGACGCAGTCGCAGCCGCCCGCCGCATCCCAACCGGCGCAGGATATCCCCGACGCGCCCTCCGCGGTGCAACCCCCGCCTCCGAAGCCTGCCATTCCGGTCCCTCCGCCTGGCGCGAACCGTCCCAACGAACCAATTCCGTTCCCCGGCGACGAGCCGAAGCAGCCGGGCGAGGCTACGCCGACCCAAGGTCAGGGCAAGCCCGGTCCGCCGCCCATGCCGCCAGTTGAGACGGTGCCCCCGGGCTCGATTCCGAGAAACCAGATCAATCCGAAACAGGATCTCTACACGATTTCGACCACCGTCAACTTCGTGCAGGTTCCAGTCATGGTCCGGTACTCCGACGGGCGTCCCGTCGATGGCCTGCTGGCCCGGGATTTCACGGTCAAAGAAAACGGCAAGCCGCAGACGCTCACTTATTTCACCAGCGATCCCTTCGAACTCTCAGTCGCGATCGTGCTCGACATCGGCATGGCCGACGTTGCTCTGCAGAAGATCAACCAGACCTATTCCGCGCTCGCCGGCGCCTTCAGCCCCTACGACGAGGTCGCGCTCTATACTTACAGCAGCACCGTCAGCCAGGTGACGGACTTCAGCGGCCGGCCCGACAAGCTCATCGCCGCGCTGAACGAGATGAAGCTGGTCCGCGGCCACAATAATGGCCCGCCGGTGATGGACGGCCCACTCGGCCCCCAGGGACCCTCGGTAAACGGTATGCCCGTGGGAGGACCGCCAGTCCAGCCCGTCAACACTCCACCGCGCGAAGCGCACGTCCTGAACGACGCCATCCTGCGCGCAGCGCTCGACCTGAGCAAGCGTGAACGTACCCGGCGCAAAGTCATCTTCGTCATCAGCGATGGACGCGAATTGGGCAGCCGTGCCAGTTACACCGGCGTGCGTCACGTGCTGCAGACTCGCGACATCCAGGTGCGAGCCGTCGTTGTCGACAGCGGTGCCCTGCCCGGCTTCCGTCAGCTCGAAAAGTTCCATCTTCCCGACCAGGGACGCACCAACAACCTCAAGAAATACGTTGAGGCCACCTGCGGTGCGGAACCCTATCCTGAACTCTCACGCAACGCGATCGAAGACGCGTACGCGCAGATCACCAATGAGGCACGAAATCAATACACTCTGGGCTATAGCCCCGCCCCCACAACCGGCAGCTCGGCCTACCGCACGGTCGAAGTCGATGTGCACAAAAAAGGGCTCAAGGTCTACGCCAAGGATGGGTATTTTGCGATTCCCCAGGCCCGTTGACCCGCCCGCGAACGCCCTTGAAACTAGCCCGTGGCTCTTTTGGGCCACGGGGGGTCACGTGAGTAACCTGCGTCCGGCACCTCCCGTATGATATAAAGACCGCGAGCCTCCATTAGGGACATTGGTGTGCGTGGCAGCCTTCAAAGGTATGCCCGCATTTGAGGAAAGCCTTGAGTTTCATCAACTTCGCAGCGCGTGAGATCAACTGCAAGATCGTGTACTACGGCGCCGGACTCGGCGGCAAGACCACGAACCTGCAGGTGATCTACCAGAAAACTGCGGACCAGCAGAAGGGCAAGATGATCTCGCTGGCCACCGAGACCGAGCGTACTCTATTCTTCGACTTTCTCCCGCTCGACCTCGGCAATGTACGCGGCTTCAAGACGCGCATCCACCTCTACACCGTCCCCGGACAGGTTTTTTACGACGCCAGCCGTAAGCTGATTCTGCGCGGCGTCGACGGCATCGTGTTCGTCGCCGACTCGCAGGAGCAGCGCATGGACGCCAACGTCGAAGCGCTCGACAACCTGATGTCGAACCTGAAGGAGCACGGCTACGACTTCAACAAGATTCCCTACGTATTGCAGTTGAACAAGCGCGATCTGCCCAACATCCTTCCCGTCGATCTGCTCTCCACCGAACTGCGCAAGAAGAACGAACCCATCGTCGAAGCTGTCGCCTTCCAGGGAGTCGGCGTTTTCGAAACGCTAAAAGAAATCGCCAAGCAAGTCCTCACCGAACTCAAAGCCGGCGGCTAGATTAGCAAGCAGGCGCGGCCCGGCATGGACAAACCGCCTCTCTCTAGGTCTAGGCGGTTCTGAGTGAACCTGATTACAACAGGTAAGAGGGCCGCTCGGAGCATCAGAGACGGAATGCCCCGGCGTTGAGACCATCTCTGATGCGCGCGGCGACCGACGAAGGATCGGCTGTATCATCCCGAATTGTGTAACGCTCGGCCCCGTCGAAAGAAGAATAAAGCTCACGATAGGCCGTGTAATCGGCAATCGTGCCTTCGGCGCGACTGGCCGCACGTGTTGCGCATACCGTCTCGCTGGGACGAAGCACTACATAATCGAGCGATAAATCCTTCGCCTTAACCACCCGTTGAGCAGTCTCAAGAAACCATGGCGGAATCGAGAAATCCAGGATCACCTCGTATCCGTATAGCGCATAGGGCAATGCGGCCGCGGTTATCGCCGTCATGATCATTTTGAAGTCCTTCTCACGACGCCGACCCGCGCCTTTGGCGATGAAGAACCAGAATTTATCGCCCTCGATATAAGCAACTGGCGGCGGCGAAGAAGCAACGAGTTCGCGGGCAACTGTCGTTTTGCCCGCGCCGATGGGCCCAGAGATTATCACCAAGGGTTTCATTGCCGTCTCGTTGAGTGGATTCTGCGTGATCTTCTCAAGGATCGTAACCTGCGAGGTGGAGGGTTGCAAAGTCGCCATATCGCTCATCGACCGAGCGACGGGAGTTTGAGGGCCATAGCCTGTTGCACCACCGACAAGGCGTATCGTCATGGCGTGACGGTTGTAGCTCGTCTGCTAGCGGTTGGCTGCTCGCTGTACATCACTACTTTTAGATGAGATACGGCACCAACGCCGCCACTTGTCGAGAATAGGCGTCATACGACTCGCCAAACTGCACGCGCATCCATTTCTCCTCAAGCTGCAGTTTGTGCCATAGCGCGCCGAAAACGAGGGCCACCGCAAGCAGCCCGCGCCATTCGCCACGAGCCACTGCGCACCCAACAAATGCCAGCAGAAGCCCGGTATAAATTGGGTGGCGAACCAGGGCGTAGGGGCCACTCCTGATGAGTTCGTGACCTTCCTTCAAGGTGACGGCTTGGCTCCAGTTTTTCCCAAGGTAGCGACGCGCCCAGACAGAAAAGAGCATCCCGCCTGCGGTAACTGCCGAGCCGCTCCAGAAACTCCAAACACCAGACGGAAGAAGTCGCTCGTCTAGCAATCGAAGCGGAACGCTCGGGAGCCAGAGAAGGGCCGCCGCGCAAACGATCGACACCAAGCGTACAAGCCGCGACACCACGGACTCTCGGCGCTCGGTTTCCTTGACGTTCTTCGACATCGCCCACCAATAGGTCAAATAGATGAACCACATTGCAGGGAAAAGGTAGTCATATATGAGCGGCATGAGTATTCCTTGTTGTCCCCTTCTCGTTCCAGCAAACTCGCATCGGAGCGCTTGTCTGAGCTCGACACTCTCAACGATGATCAGGCGCCTCGGCGCGGCGGGTGATGCCGAGGAGCTGCTTGCGCTGCATGATCAAGTGCGCCAGGCTGCCGGTCGGTATTGCGAGCCATTGCGGCAGACCGTAGGGACGATAGCCAGATGCAACGCGACCGCGCACGATTAGGCGCGTTTCGTCGGGCCGCAGTTGTTCGAGGATAAAGGCCCATGTGGTCTGGTACTTTCCGTTGGGCAATCGCCAGGAAAGAACGAGACTGCGCTCCGGCTCACATTGCGCCACGGTGAACACATCCCGCGCTCTGGGGAGTGCGGGAAGCACACTTCCTACAGAGATGTCTTGATATTCGGGCAAAATGCGTTCGGCACTGTGCTGACCGCCATTGTCGATGAAGTCGTAGGCATACCATCCGGCGCGACCGGAGCCCATCTGAACCAGCCAGGGCCAGACTTCGTGAGGAGAACGATGAATGGTGATGGCGTGATTGACTGAGCCGATGGGCTGAGCGATCAGGTCGTCTCCAGGAAGAGATCGGGTTACCTCGCTCGGAGTCGCACGAACTTGCATGCTGGCGCAAATCGCAAGTACGGTGAGCCCGATCAATACGCCCAGAAAGGCGAGGAGTATCTTTTTCCTCATAACTGCCATCTAGTGTGAGGATAGATGAAGGTAATCTCGCCAAATGTGATTACAATCACTCAGGGTGAACCCGTAAGCCTACTGCCGTCCAGTTGAGAAATGGTCGGCAATCCGGAAACTCTTGTGGTCGTCGGCGTAACATCGCCATATCACTCATTGACCAAACCACACCGCCAACTCTGCCATCCCTTCCCGAATCGTTCATTCGCGCTCTCTAAATCCGCCAAACTCCGTCTAACGTGGCAGCATCATCCCCCATGCCTGATCTACAATGGCTGTCCGCCAATTCCGTCCTAATCTGGAGACAATCCATGCGCAAGTTACGAGATTCCCTCTGCGCCCTGCTCGTTTTGATCTCATCCGCGCCCTTCGCGCTGTCGCAGTCCTTGCACGGCATCGACCTCGCCGATCTCGATCGCAAAGCCGCCCCGTGCGATGACTTCTACGAATTCGCCAACGGCACCTGGCGCGCCAACAATCCGATTCCAGCCTCCATGCCCCGCTGGAGCAAGCGCTGGCAGGCCGGCGAATCCTCCAAAGACAAACTGCGCGACATTCTCGATGCCGCCTCCGCCGACAAGAACGCTCCCAAAGGCAGCGTCGAACAAATCATTGGCGATTACTACGGCGCATGCATGGACGAGTCCCGCGTCAACGCCCGCGGCATGGATCCCGTGAAACCGTGGTTCGCGAAAATCGACGCTGCCCGCGACATCGCCGCCCTGCAAGAAGTCATGGCCGACATGCACGACATTATCGTGAACGTGCCGTTCTCCATGGGCAGCCAGCAGGATCCGCACAAACCCTCCTGGGTGCTCGCCGACCTGGGCGCCAGCGGCCTCGGCCTGCCCGATCGCGACTACTATCTGAAAACTGAACCGCGCTTCAAAGAAGCCCGCGAAAAATATATCGAGCATGTCACCGCGATGTTTAAGCTCGCCGGCTGGGATCAGAAGTCTGCCTCAGCCGCGGCCCAGACCATCATGGGCATGGAAACGAAATTAGCGGAGGCCTCGCTCGACAACGTAGCTCTGCGCGATCCGTCGGCCACTGATCACAACACAACCTTCGCCCAGCTGCAGGCAATGGCTCCGCACGTGGACTGGGTAGGCTACTTCAAACACAAGCAGATCCCCATCGACGTCGACATGAACGTCGACCAGCCCAAGTTCATGCAAGAGGTCGACCGCCAGATCCAACAGACTCCACTAGCCGACTGGAAAATCTATCTGAAGTGGCAACTGCTCGACTCCGTCGCTAACTCGCTGTCGGCGGCCTTCGTCGAGGAAAATTTCGCCTTCAACGGAAAATATCTCGCCGGCACCACCGAGATGAAGCCCCGCTGGAAACGCTGCGTTGAATCCACCGACCAGTTATTCGGCGAGGCGCTGGGCAAGAAATACGTGGAGAAATATTTCCCGCCCGAAGCCAAGGCCCGCATGCAGGAGATGGTGCGCAATCTTCTCGCCGCCATGCGCGACGACATCCTCAGCCGGCCTTGGATGAGTGACGACACCAAAGAAAAGGCGATGGCCAAGATCGCCACCTTCAATCCCAAGATCGGATATCCCGACAAGTGGAAGGACTACAGCCACGTCGAAATTCGCCGCGACGCTTACTTCGAAGACGTGATCGCCGGAAGAAAGTTCGTCGAGGAAGACGACCGCGCGCAAATCGGCAAGACCGTCGACCGCGGCCGCTGGGGCATGACGCCTCCCACCTCCGACGCGTACTACAACGCCGGGCTCAATGAAATCGTCTTCCCCGCCGGAATCCTGCAGCCACCCGCCTTCGACATACATGCGGTCGACGCCGTGAACTACGGCGCCATCGGCGTGGTCATCGGTCACGAAATCTCCCACGGCTTCGACGACGAAGGCGCACAGTACGACTACCTCGGCCGCCTGCGCAACTGGTGGACCGATTCCGATTTGAAAGATTTTCAGGCACGCGCCGCCTGCGTCGCCAATCAGTTCGACAACTACTACATCGAGAAAGACATCCACCACAACGGCAAGTTGGTGCTCGGCGAAAGCATCGGCGACCTCGGCGGCGCCAAGATCGCCTACCTCGCCTACCAGAAATCACTCGAGGGCAAGCCACGTCCCGCGGACATCGACGGCTTTACTCCCGAGCAGCAGTTTTTCATCGCCTGGGGACAGTTCCGCGGCGACGCGATTCGCCCCGAAGCCCAGCGCATGATGGTGCAGGGAGATCCCCATCCCATCGCAAAGTATCGCGTGATCGGCCCGCTCTCCAATCTCCCGGAATTCCAAAAAGCCTGGAGTTGCAAGCCCGACGCCCCCATGGTCCGCCCAGAAGGAAAGCGCTGCGAAGTCTGGTGAGTAGCGCCGATCTTAAGTAGCGCCGGCGTCCCGCCGGCTGTCCCGGGGGCGTCTCGCCCCCGGCTTTCGACAGTGGCACACTGTCGAAAGCTCCGGAGCGCGCCATTACCAACGTAAGCTGCACCGCCATCAGCCATTCGCTAGCCTGACCGCAGGGCAGGTGTGTGCCAAGCCGCCCGCGGACTCCATCAGTGACTCTTGCCACGCTGATCCTTCGCTCGCCGAACCCAACTGGACTTCTGCTCTGGTGCGTCGTCGGCTTCTGCGCCGGAATCGGCCTCTTCATATACGGATTCCGCCTTCTCCAGCGCCGCCGCCTCATCCTCGACACCCCACTCTCGAAAATTCGCAGCGCTTCCATGGGCATGGTCGAAGTCAGTGGCCTCGCCGTCGGTCCCTACACCATGGTCGCTCCCATCACTGCGCGCTCCTGCTACTACTACCGCACGCTGGTCTGGGAGTGGAAACA
>Ga0187817_10001424_pt1 | contig 11679 bp, 8 predicted proteins | sample NC_wetland_sal_i_17_FD_132431 | JGI IMG/M metagenome (GOLD analysis project Ga0187817, IMG submission 132431) | Wetland sediment microbial communities from Neuse River Estuary, North Carolina, USA - SO4_2 | ecosystem: Environmental > Aquatic > Freshwater > Wetlands > Sediment | place: USA: North...
CCGGCGTCAGGAGTCCAGAGCAACTCCTCCAGGAATTGCAACGCCAGCAGCAACAAATGCAGCAGCAGCAACAGGGAGGAAATCCGCAACCCTTCCCAACGCCGCCCGGAGTCCAACCCCCCGGCATGCAGCCGGTTCAGCCTCAACCGTGAGCGGGCGCTTTATTCGTAGAGTGGCAAGCCAGCTCGACTGCATTCTCGGGCTATTCGTTCTCCTTCTATTCACGGTCCTCAACCCACTCTTGCCCGCGCAATCTTTGCCGCAGAACGTTCCTGCACAGCGTTACGCGATTATCGCGCTTCCCATCCGGCCAGCGCACATCAGCAATTCAGAGGAAGTCGCGGGCAGCACCGAGTCTAATCGCCCCGCGGTCTGGAGCAAACCAAATGGCTTGAGGAAACTCCCATCGGCAAACGGTTTCTCCCTGGGCGAGGCCAGAGCCTCGAACTTGCAAGGCCACGTCGTGGGATCCGTGATGAGTAACGACGAGAGCAGTTCTCGAGCTTTTCTCTACGAGCACGGCAAGGCAGTTGTATTGTCGGCGGAAAATTCAAAGGCGCTGGCCATCAACGATATCGGCGATGTCGTCGGCCAAGCCATCGTGCGCGGAAAAGTCCCAAGCACGCCGGTGCTGTGGCAGCAGGGCACACCTTTTGACCTTGGTGGATGTTGCGGCGGCGTCGCCAACGCGCTCAACAACAACGGCCAGGTGATTGGCCATCTCTATGACGCGCAGGGGCGCTATCGCGCCTTTCTATGGGATCAGCCGCACGGCATCCAGTTCCTTGGTCCTGCCGATAGCTTCAGTTCCGCCATCGCCATCAACGATCAGGGATACATCGTGCTGCAAGAGTTCGACAAGGGACTCTTTCTCTATAAAAACCTAGGCGCCTCGATTCAGATCGTGACCCCGCCAAAATTTCCCGCCGAAATTCGAGCCATGAATAATAAGAATGTCGTGGTGGGCGCTTACGGTCCGTTCTCAGATGCGGATCACGCCTTTCGCTGGGATGAGAAGAGCGGGTTTTACGATCTGAATAACCTGATTCCGGCCGATTCAGCCTGGAAACTCGAAGTCGCTACCGGCATCAACGATCTGGGACAGATTGTCGGCGTGGGTGACTACAAGGGAAACGACGATGCGGGATTCTTGCTCACACCTGAGGACACACCGAAGGACAAGCCTAAACCTTAATCGCCGCCGGCGTGGGCACGGTTGGCCATCAGCGTTGCCGGTCTGGGCTCGGGCTGCGGGCGCGGCGCAAGCGCATAAAGGATTCCCAGGACAACTCCATACGCGGCAATGATTCCTGCGGCTAAAACGGTGACGACAGTGAAGGACAGTATGAAAGCACTCAACCAGCTACCCAAGTTCAGCCCACTTTCCAGTAGTCTTACGACAATTGCCGCAATTCCGGCGTTTTTTCAGTGATTTCTAGACCGCGCGCTTTCTCAATCTACCCGCGTTGACGCTTGCCGCTATTGACAAGTAAGATACGTGAGTAGAACTGCGTTCCTCTACTTTCCAACATCTCTGTGGACCCGTCCACGTTACGGAAGGGCAATCTTCGTCGGTTTTATGGCCATCACCAAGATTTCGGTGCGCGGGGCGCGCCAGCATAACCTTAAAAACATTGACGTAGAGATTCCCCGTAATAGCCTGACGGTAATCACCGGATTGAGTGGCTCCGGCAAGTCTTCCCTGGCCTTTGACACCATCTACGCTGAGGGCCAGCGGCGCTACGTGGAGACGCTCTCCGCCTACGCCCGCCAGTTTCTCGATCAAATGGAACGCCCCGACGTGGATGCCATTGACGGCCTCAGCCCCGCCATTTCAATCGAACAGAAGACCACCAGCCGCAGCCCTCGTTCCACGGTTGGAACGATCACGGAAATCTACGACTATCTTCGTCTTTTATTTGCCTCTATCGGAGCACCGCATTGTCCCCGGTGCGGCCGCGCCATCGCCCGCCAGTCGGAAGGCCAGATCGTTCAGCGCGTGATGGCGCTGACTCCCGAGAATCGCGTCATGGTGCTCGCCCCGATCGTTCGCGGGCGCAAAGGCGAGTTCAAGAAAGAGATGGAGAAACTGGTGCAGCACGGCTTCTCCCGGGCGCGCGTGGATGGCGAACTGGTGAGTCTGGAAGATGACCTCGCGCTCGACAAGCGCAAGAATCACACCATTGAAGTTGTAATCGATCGTTTGCTGGTAAAGCCCGGAATCGAGCACCGCCTGGAGTTGGCCGTCGGCCTGGCAATGAAGCTGGCAGGCGGACTGGTGCAGGTTTCCGTGGTGGGCGGCGAGGAGCAGCTTTACTCGGCGCGGCTGGCATGTCCGGATTGCGATGTCAATGTGCCCCAACTGGAGCCGCGGTCGTTTTCCTTTAACAGCGCCTACGGCGCCTGTCCGGAATGCCACGGCCTGGGTAGCCGCTATGATTTCGATCCCGCCAAGGTCATCGTGGATTGGTCCAAGCCCTTGCTCGATGGGGGCCTGGGGCCGGGATCGGCATCGCAAAGTCTGATTCGCATGCTCCAGATCACCGCTGCCGCGCATGCTCTCGACCTGAACACCCCCTTCGAGAAAATGCCTGAGAAGGTTCAGAATCTTCTGCTCTATGGCGAAGCCGGCAAAGGCGGCAAAACCGGATTCGCCGGTATTCTCGGCTATCTCAGGCGCGCATCAGAAGAATCCACATCGGAGGGCTATCGCGAATGGCTGATGGACTACATGTCTGCCAGCGAGTGCCCCGCATGTCATGGCAAGCGTTTGCGTCCGGAAAGCCTGGCGGTGAGAGTTAATGCCATGTCGATCGCCGATTTCACGTCCCTGCCAGTGTCACGCGCGCTGGAAACTGCGAAGAAAATCCAGCTCACTGGGCGTGAGGCCATCATTGCCGGACGTATCGTGGCCGAAATTGTCGAGCGCTTGCAGTTTCTCGATGCCGTGGGATTGGGCTACATTTCGCTCTCACGTTCGGCTGCAACACTTTCCGGAGGCGAAGGACAGCGCATCCGTTTGGCAACTCAGATCGGCTCCAAATTGCGCGGCGTGCTTTACGTACTCGATGAACCCTCCATCGGCCTGCATCATCGCGATAACGGCCGTCTCCTGAAAGCTCTCGAAGAGCTGCGTGATCTGGGAAATACCGTGCTGGTCGTGGAGCACGATGAGGAAACCATCCGCCGGGCTGATTACGTGGTTGATCTCGGTCCCGGAGCCGGGCGGCACGGTGGAGACCTGGTTGCATACGGCACCCCGAAGCAGATCGAGCAATCGCCCGAGTCGCTGACCGGCGCCTACATGTCCGGTAGAGTCCGCATCCAGATGCCGCCGCGGCGCTCACCCAACGGAGGAGGGGTCAGCGTTCTGGGCGCGCGGGAAAACAATCTGAAGAATCTCGACATCACATTCCCGCTGGGAGTGATGACAGTGGTGACCGGGGTTTCCGGCTCGGGCAAGTCCACGCTGGTGAATGACATTCTCTATCGCGCCCTGGCAAAAAAGCTCTATCGCTCTCGCGAGGAAGCGGGCACGCACAAGGCCATTTCCGGGGCCGAGAACATTGATAAGGTCATCCGCATCGACCAGTCGCCAATTGGCCGCACGCCGCGCTCCAACCCCGCTACCTATACCGGAGTGTTTTCGCAGATTCGCGATCTCTACGCCATGCTGCCGGAATCTCGGGAACGCGGTTACAAGCCCGGAAGGTTCTCCTTCAACGTTTCTGGCGGACGCTGCGAAGCTTGCCAGGGCGAAGGCCAGCGCCGCATCGAAATGAATTTTCTCCCGGATGTGTACGTCCTCTGCGAGGTCTGCGGAGGGCGCCGCTACAACCAGGAAACCCTGGCGGTGAAATACAAAGGATGCTCGATCGCCGATCTGCTCGAAACTCCGGCGTCCGACGCGCTCCAGATTCTGGAAAACATTCCCCAGGTAAAACAAAAACTGCAGACTCTTGTGGATGTCGGCCTCGGCTATCTTCACCTCGGCCAATCTGCGGTAACGCTTTCTGGAGGGGAAGCCCAGCGCATCAAACTTGCCCGCGAGTTGAGCAAGCGGCAAACTGGAAAGACTTTGTACCTGCTCGATGAGCCCACCACCGGCTTGCATTTTGACGACGTCAAGAAGCTGCTCGATGTTCTGCACCGGCTCACCGATCTGGGTAACACAATCGTGATCATCGAGCACAATCTCGATGTCATCCGCAACGCTGACTGGATTATCGATCTCGGCCCCGAAGGCGGAGAAGATGGCGGTCGTCTGGTCGCGCAGGGCACGCCTGAGCAGGTGGCGCGCAGCAAGAAGTCGTACACCGGGCAAGCCCTGGCGGGGTACTTCGTCAGATTACGGGAAGAGCACCAGAGTTCCATCGCCTAGCCAATGTCTTCGCCCTCCAATCCGTCATTTGATCACGGGCCGCCGCCGATTCACGAGCCTTCTCCATTCCCCGCGCGCGCCGACTCCGAAAATCCCCCCTGGAGCGGATGGGAAGTCCTTCAAATCGCCGCCCTGGCACTGGTCTCGATTTCTGTTTTTCTACTCGTGGTCGCGGTCGCGGCCCACCGCTGGCTCTTTCCCAAACTCCCATTGGTGGAAGTAGCCAAGATCCCGTTGCTCACTGTGGTAGCCCAACTGCTGGGCTATCTCGTCGTTCTCGGCTTCATGGTCTCCTTGGTAAAGCGTCGGCCGGGCATTTCATTCTGGCGGCAGATTCGCTGGAATTGGCCGAAAAACTGGTCTGTCTATCTGCTGGCTGGGGTGGCGCTGTCGTTCGGCCTGCAAGCCGTGGCGCATTTTCTGCCCATGCCCAAAGAACTGCCCATTGACCGCTTCTTTCAGACCTCGACCGAGGCTTGGATCTTGTCGTTTTTTGGAGTCACGGTGGCCCCATTCATGGAGGAATTATTTTTTCGCGGTTTTCTCTATCCGGTTCTGGCGCGGCGGCTCGGGGTCGTGATTGGCGTACTCCTGACGGCAGTAGGATTTGGCCTGATCCACGCCCCTCAACTGGGACGCGCCTGGGGCCCGGTATTAGTAGTTTTCCTGGTCGGCCTGGCGCTGACCGTTACCCGAGCCGTTACAAAATCCGTTGCCGCCGGCATGTTGATCCACATCGCCTACAACGGCACGCTTTCTCTGCTCATCTTCGGCGCCAGCGACGGCTTCCGCCATCTGGAAAAGCTGAACCAATAAACGTGGGCGCCAGTTTTTGCCGCCTGCCAACGACGGACGACGAACGACCAACGACCAACGACCAATGACCAACGACGACTAGTCCCCCGTGTTATCTTTGACTTTCCATGTCCTCCGCGCGTCAGGAACTGCTGCGTCTGCTGGCCACCAACTCTTTCCGCTTGGGGGAATTCAAGCTCTCCTCCGGCGGCACCAGCGAGTACTACGTAGACTGCCGCACCACCACCTTACACGCTCGAGGCTCGCAACTCACCGGCCAGGTCTTCCTGGAGGAAATTCAGGAGCGCGGATGGAAACCGCATGCCATCGGCGGTTTGACCATGGGCGCTGATCCCATTGTGGTCGCGGTCGCGGTCACCAGCGGCGAGATTCACGGTTTCCTGGTGCGCAAGAGCGAGAAGCAGCACGGCACCGGACAGCGCATCGAAGGCTTTCGCGAGAAGGGCGCTCGCGTAGTCATCGTGGATGATGTCTGTACCACCGGCGCTTCGACTGTCCAGGCCATCGAGGCAGCGCGGGAGTTCGGCTTCGACATCGACGGCGTGATGTGCCTGGTGGAGCGCGAAGAAGCTCGCGGACGCTCCGCGGTCGAGAATGCTGCCGCGCCCGCAAAGTTTGTTTCCATCTTCACCGCCAGCGACATACGAAAAGAGCACGTCCTGCTACATACTGAAGAAAGACAATCTCAGACGCTCGCCGCCGGAGTCGGCTGCGAGCTTTGTGGGCGGCCCGCGGTCGTTCACAAGCCACGATCGCGCTGCGCAGAACACAAAAATTGATAGCCAACGACCAACGACGAAGGACCAACGACCAGCCCTTATGATCCGAACCCTCGAATGGACTGACTCCGGCGTGCGCTTCATTGACCAGACCAAGCTGCCCACCGAGGAGACCTACGTCACCGCCAAGACCTACGAGCAGGTCGCAGATGCCATCCGCAACATGGTGGTGCGCGGCGCGCCGGCCATTGGCGTGGCTGCCGCCATGGGCATCGCGCTGGGCGTCAAGAACTCCAAGGCAGAAACCGTCGGCGATCTGAAGCGCGAGTTCGATCAAATGTCAGAGCTGCTCAGCAAGACTCGCCCCACCGCGGTGAATCTGTTCTGGGCCATCCGCCGCATGCGCGAGAAGTTCGAACTGCTCCGGGTCCGTCCGCTGCCGCAGATCAAGCAGGCCCTGATCGAAGAAGCGCAACGCATGCACGCCGAAGATATTGCCGCCAACCAGGCCATGGGCCGCTACGGCGCCACCCTCATGCCCGCCAACGGAGGTGTGCTCACCCACTGTAATGCCGGGGCGCTGGCCACCTGCGGATATGGCACCGCTCTGGGAGTCATTCGCGCGGCGGTCGAGCAAGGCAAGAAAATCCACGTCTATGCCGACGAGACCCGTCCTTTTCTGCAAGGCTCGCGTCTCACCGCATGGGAGCTCATGAAAGACGGCATTCCGACTACCGTCATCTCCGACAATATGGCCGGCGCCATGATGAAGCAGGGCAAGATCGGAGCCATCATCGTCGGTGCCGATCGCATTGCAGCCAACGGTGACGTAGCCAACAAAATCGGAACCTACACCGTCGCCGTACTCGCGAAAGAACACGGCATTCCCTTCTATGTCGCCGCGCCATTTTCCACCATTGATCTGGAAACTCCCGATGGCAGCAAGATTCCCATCGAACAGCGCAACAAGAACGAAGTCACGCACATCGGAGGCAAGGCTATTGCTCCGGAAGGCGTCGAGGTGGAGAATCCGGCCTTTGACGTTACTCCGGCAAAATATGTAACCGCGATCGTCACCGAACGCGGCATTGCCCGTGCACCCTATGAGGGTTCCCTGAACAAACTGGCGTTGGAGTCCACCGGGGCCGCAAGCTAGATACGCCTCACAACTCAAATGGAAGTCATCGTCTATTCCGCCTTCTGGTGTCCCGAGTGCCGCGAAGCCAAACGCTTCTTGAAGGACCACAACATTCCTTTCAAGGACATTGACATCGAAACCACCCCCGGCGCCGCCGATGAAGTCGTCGCTCACACTGGTAAACGCGCCATACCCCAGTTCGTGATTGATGGCGAGTGGGTCCAGCCTTACCGTCCCGGCGAAGGTTTTCTCTACGACGAAATGGCAAAACGACTGGGCATTACCGCGCCTTAGCCCCAGCCGTACATCGTCTTCCGTACCCTACAAGCCTCGCCTTTGAAGCGCGAAGATAAAGGACTGGACATCCGTCTGGCCGCGCCCCGCCCCAATCGCGCCAGAGCAGCTCACTTTCATGGCCGATAGCGATCCCCAAACACATCACGAAGAAGAACCGGTCTCCGCCACCTGGCATTCCGTGCTGCAAGGCGCGCTTGGCGTCTGCGTCCTGATCGTCACCGGTTTCATGGTGCACTACTATGCGCCTCCGCCCACCACCGATTTGCAGGGAAACAACTTGCAGGAGCAAGTGCAACAGCTCTCAGCCCAGGTGAAGCAACTCAAACAAGCGGAAGCCATGCCGGCCTTGGTTCTTAACCGCTATCGCAATTCCATCTGCTATGTCTTCGGCGTGTACCGTGTCAGCTTTCCCGGCCGCCTGCCTTCACTCCGGGCGCGCATCTCCGGCACCGGTTTTCTGGTCGCCGAAGGCATCCTCGCCACCAATCGCCACGTCGCCCAGCCCTGGTACGAAGATCCGGAATCCGAAGCACTCATTAAAAAGGGCGCCGTTCCCCAGCTCGAAAAATTAGTGGCATTTTTCCCGGGACTGGCGACTCCGATCAACGTCATTCCCGCCGCCTGGTCCGATCAGGGAGACATGGCCGTGCTCCAAATCGAGGATTCCCACGCGGTCCGCAAGCTGCGTCCCTTGCCGCTTGCCGAAGATGCCCCCAATCCCGGAGAGCTCGTGGCCGTGGTCGGCTATCCCATGGGAGTGCTCGGCATGATCGCAAAATCTCCGCCTCCGGTTTATGACCGCTTGGCCTACCGCCACGACGATCAAAGCGCCGCCAATGAACTCGCCGCACTCTCGCTGATTCGTCCCTCCGCTACCTATGGACACCTCGGCGACGTGGTTGGAGACAAGCTGATCTACGATGCGCCCACCGCCCACGGCGGCAGCGGCGGCCCAGTGTTCAATTCGCGCGGGGAAGTCATCGGCATCAACGCCGCTTACATAGATGGCTTTTCTGGGGGGACTCTCGGCGTCTCGATCCGCGCCCTTCGGCCCTTGATTAACGCAGCAAAGATTAACGCAGCAAAGATTGACGCAGCAAAGATTGACGCAGCAAAGATCGACGCAACGAAGACTGCCGAGGCAAAGAGTGCTGCTGAGAAGAAGGGAAGCGCCCAGTAACTGTCGATGGGGTGCCCCACGTCTCGCGGTCTGCGAGACGTGGAAGCCTAGTTGCTCCGGCCACAGTCGCCCGGCTAGGTCCCACTCTGCGCAAAAGCGCGAAAAAATGCGGCACCCCTTCTTGGAAAAGCTGAGATACGATGTTGGAGACCGCAGCGGTGAGCCGCCCGCCTGGCATGTCGAATGCCCACGAAATCTCAGCTTAGCATCGTATTCGCACTGTGCGCTGCGATTAGCATGTGGTTGTATGTGACGCCGCTCCTCCAACCTTACATCACGGGCAGGGACTATTCTGCAGAAGTGGTCGGTGGCCCTTTCAGTGACATTTACCCGAGCTGGTTCGGGACCAAAGAATTTATCGTTAACCACCATAGCCCCTATGGGAAGGAAGTCTCGCAGAGCATTCAGATCACTTACTACGGCCATGTGCTAGGTACCGGTGACCCTCGGAATCAGCAGCGTTTTGCCTATCCGATCTACATTGTTTTCCTGTTCGCGCCGACTGTGTGGATGCCATTTCATATTGTGCAACTGCTCGGCTTCTGGGCTCTTGCCGCGATCACCGCAGCGAGTGTTCCGCTGTGGCTGCAGGTCGTGAAGTGGGATGTGTCCTGGCCAACTCTAGCCACGTTGCAACTTCTCGTGCTGAGCAGTATAGGTGTGGTGCACGGTTTGGAACTACAACAGTTGAGCTTGCTGGTTAGCGGCATGATTGCTGCCGGAGCGTTGCTTATCGTTCGCCGTAGATTCCTGGCTGGCGGGTGCCTATTCGGATTGGCGATGATAAAGCCACAACTGCTGTTGCTTCCCATCCTGTGGCTGCTGATCTGGTCTCTGAGCAATTGGAAGGAACGCAAACGATTCGTGATTGGTTTCTCTGCCACTCTCGCCATCCTGATTGGCGCAGGGGAGTTGATCCTTCCGGGATGGATTAGCCAGTTCATCACGGGAGCGCTGGCTTACGAGCAATACGCACACCCGACTTCAGTTATCGAGATGCTGCTTGGCCATCGAGTGTCTGTGCTTAGCGCCCTCCTGCTCGGCCTCATTCTCGTTCGTATCTGCTTCCTTTTCAGATCCGTGCCGCCTGACTCGTCAGACTTCGCATTCACCTTGGCTCTGGTGCTGGCAGCTAACCTATTCATCATGCCGCTCATGTCTCCCTACAACCATGCGCTATTTGTCCCCGGTGTGCTTCTCCTACTGCGGTCCGACAAGCAACTGTGGGTAGAGCGCTGGCTCTGGAAGCTTACCGTTGGAACTTTGCTCTGGCCTTGGGTCACTGCGGCCCTGCTGGTCGCACTTTCTGGGCTCCACTCGCCACTCGCGAGAACCTGGATTGACCTGCCTCTATATTCCACGCTTGTCCTTCCAGTGATGATTACGGCAATGCTGATGTCCCAAGCTCTGCGCAGGCATGAGGTCTCAAATTCCGACCTGCAGGATCTCCAGATTCCTAGCTTACTAAGAGGCTGAGGGGGGAGAAGTGTTGAAAGAGCGGACGGAAAAATCGCCCACTCAGCGCCACCACAGCAGAAGTGCCCCGCCCCAAGCTCCGCTTAGGCGGGGTTGGTTCTGGCATCACCCCCAAAGAATTTACAATCCGGTGACACTTCGTGGACAACTCGAACGGGCTTTCGTTCTACCCTAATTCCCCGCAGCCGGAAATCGAGAACCGGGATGGCCATTGGAATCTGTGCCTGGCCCTGATATTCGGCAATTCGCTTCGGGGAGGATTCGCTATGCATCGCCGGTTGAGTTTATTCGCTGCAGTGCTCTGCACCACCATCTGCGCCCAAGCGCAGACGCCAACGGTTACCGCAACCCCGAACAGCGTCTCTTTTGGGGCCCAATTCGTAGGCAAGACTACCAAGCCTCTAAGTTATACTGCGGGCGTTTACCCGGACTCGGTGACCACCGGCGATTTTAACGGTGACGGTAAATTGGACATCGCCGTAGTGAACGCAGAGGGCAACAACATCAGCGTCCTCTTCGGAAACGGCAAAGGGACCTTTCAACTGCCCGTGGACTATCCTGACACCCTCGGGCCGGACTTTATTGTTGCGGCGGACTTCAATGGCGACGGCAAACTGGACCTGGCAATCGCCGACTATGAATCGAACATCAGCGTTTTCCTTAACAACGGCGACGGCACTTTCCCACCGGAGCCAACCAATTACCCTACCGGACAGGGAGCCGTCGCCCTGGCGGTCGGCGATGTTAACGGAGACGGAATCCCGGATCTGGTCGCCGCCAACTATACAGCCGACACCTTGAGCGTTCTACTCGGAAAGGGTGACGGCACTTTCCTCAAGTCCACCACACTCAAGGTGGGGGCTTCCGCCTATTCTGTAGCCCTTGGAGATTTCAATGGCGACGGCAAAATAGACATCGCCGTGTCGCTGCAATATAGCGCTGACGGAAAGGTCGGTGTTTTGCTCGGGAATGGAGATGGAACGTTCCAGCACGTGATTACTTCCCCGACGGGTGCCGGCCCAACCGGCCTCGTGGCCTTTGATTTCAACGGGGACGGCAAGCTCGATTTGGCAATGGGGTCCGAAGGTACAGGCGAGGGCAACACTTTGAGCGTACTTCTGGGGAAGGGCGATGGGACGTTCCAGCCGCCAGTCCAATACGCGGTGGGCAAGGATCCATCCAATACTGTTTCTGCGGATTTCAACGGCGACGGAAAAGAAGACTTGGCGGTCATTAGCTACGGTAGCGCAAGCTTCAGCATCTTGCTGGGGAACGGAGATGGAACCTTTCAGCCGGCAGTCCCGTACGTCACCCAGCTCCTGCCTTACTCTATCGCGGTTGGCGATTTTACTGGCACTGGCGTGTTGGACTTGGTCGCCGCAGATCCCTATTTCGCTGGCAACGTTTTTCTGGGCAATGGCGACGGCACGTTTCAGGACTACATCCTGCTATTGACCAATACGGGCTCTGCAGGGACCGACTTGGTATATTCGATGGTCGGAACAAATACCAAAGACTTTGCGGAGCATGGTACGTGCCCTTATCTCGGCCCGGGTGGGGTTTGCACACTGGAAACTTCGTTCACGCCGAAGGCGACTGGGCTACGCACCGCCACGTTGCAAGTCAAAGACCCCGCCGGCCACGTACTAGCGAGCGTGGCGTTGACGGGTAC
>Ga0187817_10001426_pt1 | contig 11673 bp, 11 predicted proteins | sample NC_wetland_sal_i_17_FD_132431 | JGI IMG/M metagenome (GOLD analysis project Ga0187817, IMG submission 132431) | Wetland sediment microbial communities from Neuse River Estuary, North Carolina, USA - SO4_2 | ecosystem: Environmental > Aquatic > Freshwater > Wetlands > Sediment | place: USA...
CGACGTGGTGCGCGTGTTGGTGAACTTCGCCCATACTTTCGGCAACGGCGGCGGCTTCGACAGCGGGCTCGGCTTTACTTTGAGCATGGGCTGCGGCTCCTGGCAGAAGAACAGCATTTCCGAAAATCTCAGCTACCGGCATTTCCTCAACATCACGCATCTCGTCACCGTGATCCCCGAGGACAAGCCGGGCGAAGAAGAACTGTTCGGTCCGCATTGGACGAAATACGGACGCTGAATGCGGAGCCGGCAATGAACTTCGAAGAGCACGCCGCGAAAACGCTGGTGCTGGGACCGGCCTCAATTCCGGTGCCGCGCGGTATCCTGTGCCGGTCGCCCGCCGAGGCCGAAGCCGCTTTCGCCGCCATCGGCCCCTGCGTGGTCAAGGCGCAGGTGCCGACAGGCAAGCGCGGCAGGGCCGGCGGCATTCGCAAGGCCGACAGTGCCGCCGAGGCCCCGGCGGTGGCGCAAGCCATTCTCGGCATGACAATCGACGGCCATGCGATCGAAAGAGTCTTGCTTGAAGAGCGGGGCGCGATCGCCCGCGAATTTTACGCCGCCGTGCTCACCGATTTCGCCGCCTGCCGGCCGCTCATTTTGTTCTCGACCGAAGGCGGCATGGATATCGAGGACGTCGCCGCGGCGCGCCCGGAAGCCATTCGCCGATACGCGCTCGACATCGACCAGGACTTCGATGCCGCTGCGGCGCACGAAATGCTCCGCGGCCTCGATCTTGGCACGGCGCAGCCGCAGATCGCCGCGATCCTCAAAGCGCTGTATGAGATTTATCGCGCGCGCGACGCCGAACTGATCGAGATCAATCCGCTGGCCCTGCTCGCGGACGGGCGCGTCGTCGCGCTCGACTGCAAGCTCACCCTCGATGATGCCGCGATTTTTCGCCAGAGCGAGCTTGCCGGTGCCGGCGCGCGAGAAAAACTCACCGCGCTCGAGCGGCGCGGCGCGGAAGCTGGCCTCAAATTCATCGAGCTTGGCGGCAATGTCGGCGTGCTCGCCAACGGCGCCGGCTTGACCATGACCACGATGGACCTGGTCGCGCATTTCGGCGGCAAGCCCGTCAATTTCCTCGAAATCGGCGGCGAAGCCTATACCAAGTCCGAAGCCGGGCTCGGCCTCGTCCTCGCCGGCGCCAATGTCAAAAGCCTGGTGATCAATTTCTGCGGCGCCTTCGCCCGCACCGACGTGATGGCGGACGGCGTGGTCAAGGCCTGGGAAAAGCTCAAGCCGGCTATTCCGGTGTTCTTCTCGATCCACGGCACCGGCGAAGACGACGCCGTCAAGCTCGTGCGCGCGCGGCTTGGCATCGAGCCGTACGACTTCATGGAGGACGCGGTGGCGGCTGCGGTCGAGGCGGCGCGATGATGATTTATCGAAAAGCTCACCGCGTCCTGGTTCAGGGCATCACCGGCAAGCAGGGCACTTTCTGGACCGAAAAGATGTTGGAGTGCGGCACGACCGTGGTCGGCGGCGTCAATCCGAAGCGCGCCGGCGAGACCCATATCGGCGTCCCGGTCTTCGCCTCGGCGGCGGACGCGATGAGAAGTGCGCCGTTCGACGTCGCGGTGATGTTCATTCCGCCGGCAATGGCCAAGGACGCCGCGTTCGATGCCATCGCCGCCGGCGCCAAGCTTCTGGTCGTGCTCACCGAGCATATTCCGGTACAAGACGTGATGGCGGTGCTGCTCGCCGCACGAAAAAGCGGCACGCGCATCGTCGGCCCGAACACGGCCGGATTGGTGACGCCCGGCGAGGGCTTCGTCGGCATCATGCCGGGTCACAACCCGAACATCTTTCGCGCCGGTTCGGTCGGCGTGATCTCGCGCAGCGGCAGCCTCGGCACGCTAGTCGCGCTCAATCTGACGCGCGCCGGCATCGGGCAATCCGCCTTCATCGGCATCGGCGGCGATCCGATGATCGGCACCACGACACGCGACGCTTTGCGGGCGCTCGACGAAGACGAGGGCACCGCGGCGGTGGTGCTGGTGGGCGAGATCGGCGGGTCGATGGAGGAGAAGGCGGCCGAATACGCCGCCGGCATGACAAAGCCGGTGGTCGCATTCATCGCCGGACGCGCCGCTCCGGCGGGCAAGAAAATGGGCCATGCCGGCGCCATCGTCACCGGCCATTCCGGAAGCTACGCCTCCAAGCGCGCGGCGCTTGAGCGCGCCGGCGTTATGGTCGCCGATACGCCGCGCGATATTCCTGCCGCGGTTTCGCGGCGGCTCGCCGAATGTGGCGGCGCGGCGATGCCCCGCAAAACCGCCTGATCAAGACCGGCGGGCTACTTCACGAGCGTCTTGCCGGTGACGGCTTCCAGGTTTTTGTAGAACACCTTTTCGGCAGTCGTCTTGTCGAGCTTGAGCGAATCCAAGATCTTCAGCGTCTCGCGCGGATACATCGTACCGCCCTCGGGATCGAACGGGCAGTCGGATGCGAACACGATCTTGTCGATCGGGAAGAACTCCATGCCGGCCTTGGTCGCCGGCACCGCCGTGAACGCCGCCGTGTCGGCCCAGAAGTCCTGCTTGAAATAATCGAGCACCCGTTTCTTAAGGCTTTTACGCAGCGCGACGTAATCCTCGTCGGTCGTGCGCGATCCCATCACGTCGTTGCCGGGGCCGATCCGGCCTTCGAGCATCGGCACGATGCCGCCGAAATGGTGCGTGATGATTTTCAGGTTTGGATAGGTGTCCATGATCTTTGAATAGACAAGCCGCATCATGGCGCAGGCCGTCTCGTAGGACCAGCCGAACGTCCACCAGATTTCATAAAGCGACTTGTTTTCGTCCATGTAATCCGGCGTTTCGGCGCCGCGCGCCGGATGCAGCCAGATCGGCGCGCCGAGTTCATTCATCTTTTTCCAGAACGGCGCGTATTGCGGCCGGTCAAGCGGCTTGCCGGCGACATTGGTGTAGATCTGCACGCCGAGCGCGCCGTTTTTGAGCGCACGTTCGGCTTCGGCGCCGGCATCGGCGGCGGCAAGCGAGACCTGCGCCACCCAGCCCGGAAAGTGATCCTTTTCCTTGGCGGTGAGCTCGGCGAAACCGTCATTGATGATGCGGCAGAACTCGTCGATATCCTGCGGCGTCTTGGCGAATCTTTCGATCGGAGGCTGAGGATAGGACAGGATCTGCTGATAATCCTTGTGGCCGTCGACGATCTTCTTGCGGACATCGAGATCGAACAAAGCCGGCAGCGAACGCACGCGCTTGCCCATGTCTTTGTAGTCGCCGGCGACTTCGTTGAGCTTGTCGAAGAATTTTTGCGGAAAAAAGTGAGTATACGCGTCAACACGCATCGGCATGGGCAATTCTCTCCCCGTTTTTGCGGCTAGGCTTTTAGCATCGCGCCCCGGCTCCGTCACTCAGCGCGACGGAACAAGGCTGCCATGCGTCAGTCGCGCGACGACTTGTGGCGGAATGGGCTGCGATTTTATTCGCGTTGGATCGGTGGGATGCCGGGCGACCCAAACCCGTGTTTCGAATCCTTCGGCCGCGAGCGCGCCGCCCTTGGTCAAGCGATGTTCGAGCTTGAAGCTTGAACGCCCGCAGGCGACCACGGCGGTTTCGATGGCGACCTCGTCGCCGAAACGCGTCGGCAGCAGAAATCGTCCCCGCGTCTCCGCCACCGGGTGACCCAGAAAATCGTAAGCCTTGAGATAGTCGATCTTTTTCATGCCGACTGCGCGCTCGATGAGAACCGTCGTCGAAACATCGAAGATTTCGAAATAGCGCGCATAAAAAATAATGCCGGCCGGGTCGCAGTCGCCCCACTCGATGCGCGTTTTGCGGATGTTGGTGAACATGGGCGGGTGATCCAGGAATCAGGAATCAGGAATCAGCAATCAGATGGTGTGTAGCGGGCAGGGACAATGGATAGTGATCTCCGATTTCCAGTCTTCCAGCATCCGATCGCCGATCCCTGATACCTGATCGCTGCTATCGCGACCTGATTCCTGATTCCTGACTACCGGGGCGCCATGCGCAGCGCGCCGTCAAGCCGAACAACTTCTCCGTTGAGGTAACGGTTTTCGATCATGTGGCGCACCAGCGCGGCATATTCCGGCGGCTGCCCTAGCGATTTCGGAAAGGGCACCGATGCGGCGAGACTTTGCTGCGCCGCGTCCGGCAGCGCGTGCAACATCGGCGTGGAGAAAATTCCTGGCGCGATGCCATTGACGCGGATGCCGAGCTGGGCGAATTCGCGCGCGGCGGGCAGGATGAGGCCGACGATGCCGGCTTTCGAGGCCGCATAAGCGGCCTGACCGATCTGCCCCTCATAGGCCGCCACCGAAGCGGTGCAGACGATGATGCCACGCTCGCCGTCCTGCAGCGGTTCGAGTGCCTGCATGGCGGTGGGGCAAGCCGCATCACGTTGAAAGTGCCGATCAGGTTGATTTCGATGACGCGGGCGAATTCGCCAAGCGGCATGGGGCCGTCGCGGCCGACGATGCGCTTGGCGGGACCGACGCCGGCGCAATTGACGACGATGCGCGCCGTGCCGTGATCGGCGGCGGCCTTGCCGATCGCCGTCTCGGTCGCGCCGGAATCGGTCACGTCGCACGCGATGGCGATGCCGTCGATGTCGATCGCCACTTCGGCAGCGGCTTTGGCGTTGACGTCGATAACGGCCACTTTGGCGCCGGCTTGCGCCAGCATTCGCGCCGTCGCTGCGCCAAGGCCCGAACCGCCGCCGGTTACGATCGCGGCATGTCCCGCAATATCCATGATCTCATTCACCTCGTCTCATTCACCGCGTCTTAGTTTGATCTAGCGTCAAAAACTCATGAAAGCATTCGGCGCGAAGCAATCACCATAGTTATAAGTCTCAGCCCTAGCTCACTTCGGCCGTTTGCCTGCTGCCGGCGACGATGACGTGAGGCGCCGGCGCGGCAGCATAAAGCTCTTCGACGATCGCCGCGCGATGCGCAAGCACCGCGCGCTGATTGATCGAGCCTTTGTCGGTCATTTCGCCGATATCGAGCGACGGCGGCTCGCCGAGCAGAACGGCGCGGGTCACGCGGCTCGAAGCGCCGGTGCTGGCGGCGGCGAAGGTATCGATCAACCGCGCAAACGCCGCCATCACGCTTGGGTCGGCGAGCAATAACGGCGCGGGCGCGTCGGCCGGCAGCCGCGCGGCGATTTTGCGGCAGGCGTCGAGATCCGGAAAGATCAGCGCCGTAACCTCGTCGCGATCTGCGCCTGCAAGCACGACATCTCGGACCAGCGGAGCGAAATGCGCGATGAAGGCGGCGCGCAGCGGTCCGACACTGACCCACGATCCGGTGGCGAGCTTGAAATCCTCGGCGAGACGCCCGTCGAACAGCATCCCCTCGGTCGGATCGTTCGGATCGGCGAATTTCAGCGCGTCGCCGATCTTGTAGAAGCCTTCTTCGTCGAAGGCGTCCGCGGTCAGCGCCGGCGCGCGCCAATAGCCGGGCATGATGTTTTCGCCTTTGAGCCGCGCCTCGAGCTTGCCCTCGCGTGGCACGAGCTTGAGTTCGACGCCGGGCAGCGGCAGCCCGACATTGCCGACACGATCGCAGTCCCAGTTGCATGACAGCGCCGCCGGCGCGGTCTCGGTCGAGCCGAGACTCGACATGAACAGGATGCGCTCTCCGGTGGTGTGCACCGCAAGCTCCTCATAGGCGTCGGCCACGTGCTGAGCGAGCGCGGCTCCGGCATAGAACATCACTTTGAGCCGGCTGAAGAAGGTTTCGCGCAAGGCCGGTTCGGCGGTGAGATAAGGCAGCAGCATCTCGAAGCCCTTCGGCACGTTGAAATAAATGGTCGGTGCGATATCGCGCAGATTGCGCACGGTTGCTGCGATGGCGCCGGGCAGCGGCTTGCCTTCGTCGATGTAGAGCGAGCCGCCATTGTCGAGCACCAGGCCGAAATTGTGATTACTGCCGAATGTATGGTTCCACGGCAGCCAGTCGACGATGACCGGCGGCGCGTCGGCAAGGAAGGCGAGGCCGGCGCGGATCATCGCTTGGTTGGCGCACAGCATGCGGTGCGTGTTTTCAACCCCTTTCGGCCGTCCGGTCGAACCAGACGTGAAAAGGATTTTGGCCGGCCCATCGGGCAGGACGCGCGCATGCGCCGTTTCCACGTCCGCCGTCGCCGATGCTTTGATGAGTTGCGCGAACGAAGTCGTTGCGCGCGCGGGTGGCGGGTCGTTGGTCACGACGATCTCGACGCCGTGCGGGAGCGCGGCCGCGATGGCGCGGGCAAACGCTCCGCCGTTGGCGGCAAACACCAGGCCAGGCCCGAGCACCTCGACAATGGCTTTGAGCTTGCCGAAATCCTGCGACAGCAAGGAGTAGGGCACGGAGATCGGCGCGTAGGGAATGCCGACATGCATGGCGGCAAGCCCGAGCAAAGCATGTTCGATGTCGTTGCCCGAGAGAATGGCGACCGGACGGTCGGCATCGAGGCCGCGTTCAAGAAGCGCGGCCGCGATTCTGCGCACCGCAGCGTATGTTTCGGCATAGGTCATCGTGCGCCAAGCGCCGCTCGCGTTCCGCTGCGCCAGGAAAACCCGATCAGGCGCGGCGGTCGCCCAATGGGCAAGCCGTTCGGTCAACGTACGCGGATAAGCCGGCAACGGATGCGGCGAACGCATCAGAACGGTGCCGTCGCCGCGCCGCTCGACGGCGACGTCGGCGGCTCCGAGCCTGACCGGCCGCAACGGCGCACGCGTGTGGAGAACGGCGCTCGTCATTCAGCTGCGCGTCACTTTCGGCGCGCGCTTTTCCAAAAACGCCTTCAGCCGCGCCTTGGCTTCGTCGTCGCCTTGCGCGATCGCCGCGGCCAGCGCTTCGGTGACAAAGCCGGCGGACGGGTCGCTGCGGGCGATGCGCGGGAGCAGATGCATGACCGCAAAATTGGTGAACGGTGCATTGCCGGCGATGCGGTGCGCGAGCTCGAGGCCCTTGGCGAGGCCGTGACCCTCGTCGACGAGGTATTGGGAGAGGCCGATGGTCTGGCCCTCCTCGGCGGACAATGTGCGCGCGGTCAACATCATGTCCATGACGCGCGCGGCGCCGATGAGCGGCGGCAGCCGCACCGAACCGCCGCCGCCGACATAGATGCCGCGGCTGCCTTCCGGCAGGGCATAGAAGGCGTTGCGCTCGGCGACGCGCACATGCGCCGCCGCCGCCAATTCTAGTCCGCCGCCCACCACCGCGCCGTGAAGAACGGCAACCACCGGCACGCTGCCGAACTCGACGCGCTCGAAGGCGCGATGCCAGGAACGCGAATGCGCGATGCCGGCGAGCGTGTTGCGCTCGACAAGCTCGGTCAGATCGAGGCCGGCGCTGAAATGATCGCCCGCGCCACAGAGGACGACGGCGCGGATGTCCTCCGGCACCGCGGAGAAAAACGCCTCGATGCCCGCCACCATTGTGTCGTCGAGTGCATTGCGTTTGGCGGCGCGATTAAGCCGCAAAACGGCGACCGCGCCATGCCGCTCGGCCTGCAAGCTTGGCGGTAAATCGGCAAATGGCGCGGCTTCTTCTGTCATCGCGCCGTCATTTGACCCTGTCCGCCGTGGCCCGTAAATAGCCTGCGAGGGACGAAATAGGCCCCAAATCGGAGCGAGCGATGCGGGATGTTTTCATTTGCGATGCCGCGCGCACAGCGATCGGCCGCTATGGCGGCGCGCTCGCCAAGGTGCGCACCGACGATCTCGCCGCGGTTCCGATCAAGGCGTTGGTCGCGCGCAATCCCAAGGCCGATTGGTCGCGGCTCGACGAAGTCTATTTCGGCTGCGCCAATCAGGCCGGCGAGGACAATCGCAATGTCGCGCGCATGGCGCTGCTATTGGCCGGATTGCCGGATTCGATTCCAGGCATCACCGTCAACCGGCTGTGCGCCTCGGGATTGAATGCGGTCGGCGATGCGGCGCGGGCGATCCGCTGCGGCGAAATCGATTTTGCCATTGCCGGCGGCGTCGAATCGATGACGCGGGCGCCGTTCGTGATGGGCAAAGCCGGCGAGGCATTCTCGCGTTCGGCGGAAATCTACGACACCACGCTCGGCTGGCGCTTCGTCAATCCCGTGCTCAAAGCGCAATACGGCATCGATTCGATGGCCGAGACCGGAGAGAATGTCGCCGAGGAATTTCAAGTGACGCGCGTGGACCAGGACGCTTTCGCGCTCCGTTCGCAGCAGCGCGCCGGCAACGCCGCGGCCGCGGGTTACTTCGCCGAGGAAATCGTTGCGGTCCAAGCGCCGGGCGGCAAAGCCGGTCCGATCGCAGTGAACAAGGATGAGCATCCGCGCCCCGACACCACGCTCGAAAATCTGCAAAAGCTCAAACCGATCGTGCGCAATCCCGGCACCATCACCGCCGGCAATGCGTCGGGCATCAATGACGGCGCCGCCGCGATCATCCTCGCCAGCGCCGAGGCCGCCAAAGCGCATGGACTTCAACCCCGCGCGCGCGTTCTCGGCATGGCGTCGGCCGCCGTACCGCCGCGCATCATGGGCATCGGTCCCGTTCCTTCGACCAAGAAGCTGATGGAACGGCTCGGACTGAAAATTTCCGACTTCGATCTGATCGAGATCAACGAAGCCTTTGCGTCGCAGGGCCTCGCCTGCCTGCGCCAGCTCGGCATTGCCGACGACGCCGAGCACGTCAATCCGCATGGCGGCGCGATCGCGCTCGGCCATCCGCTCGGCATGTCGGGCGCGCGGTTGACGCTTACCGCCGCCCACGGATTGGAAAAACGCGGCGGCAGGCGCGCGCTGGCGACGATGTGCGTCGGCGTCGGCCAAGGCGTTTCGCTGGCGCTGGAGAAAGTTTGATCGTCATTGCCGGGCTTGCGAGCGCCAGCTCAGAATGACGCGGTGGAGAACTGAACGTGCCGATGTCGCCGGGTTACATCCCTTTTCATCCCAATCCGTCGAAACCGAAATTTAAGCCGCCGGCGGGCGCGGTCGATGCCCATTGCCACGTGTTCGGGCCGGAGGCGGAATTTCCCTATGCGCCGGAGCGCAAATACACCCCAAGCGATGCGCCGAAAGAAGAGCTGTTCGCGTTGCGCGACTTTCTCGGCCTCGACAAGAACGTCATTGTTCAAGCCTCGTGTCATTCCAAAGACAATCGCGCCATGGTCGACGCGCTCGAGGCCTCGAATGGCCACGCCAGTGTAGGGCGAGCCAGGGGCGTCGCTTTCGTCGGCGAAGAAGTAACGGACGACGAGCTGAAATGGATGGACCGAGCCGGCGTGCGCGGCGTGCGGTTCAATTTTATCAAGCGGCTGGTCGATTTCACCCCGCGCGACGTGCTGCAACGCATCGCCGCGCGGGTGGAGGAGCTCGGCTGGCACATCGTGGTCTATTTCGAAATGCCGGACCTGCCCGAGCTTGAGGATTTCTTCACCGCGCTCCCCACCACCGTGGTGGTCGATCACATGGGCACGCCCGACGTGAAGAAAGGCGTCGATCATCCGGAGAACCAGCGCTTCCACCGGCTGATGGACAAGCACAAGAACTTCTGGGTCAAGGTGACGTGCCCGGAACGCATGAGCATTGCCGGTCCGCCCTATGACGATGTCGTGCCGTTCGGCCGGGCGCTGGTCGAGCGCTTTCCCGATCGCGTCATCTGGGGCACCGATTGGCCGCACCCGAATATGAAAAAAGCGGCGCCCGACGACGGCGTCCTGGTCGACTACATCCCGAAAGTCGCGCCGAGCGCGGCGGCGCAGCAGGCCTTGCTGGTCGACAATCCGATGCGGCTTTATTGGGCTTAGGGCATGATCCGGAAAAAGCTTGCCCCCGGACTTGATCCGGGGTCGAAACCGGTTTTCCGAAAAGATCATGCCCAAACAGATAGCCAGAGCCGCAATCTTTGAATCGATTACACTCTGGACGACAACGGATCGCCAATGACCTTGCGGTTAACAAGTTTAGCTCTGATCGCGGCGATGGTCGCCGGCTTGGGGCCGGTGCCTGGTCTGGCGCAAGGTCCCACCCCGGGATCGTCGCAAAGCCCGGGCGCGGGTCAAAGCGTAGGTCAAAGCTGGCCGCCGCTGCCGACGACGGGTTTTATTTCAGGGCGCGCCGCGACCGATAAAGATGTCGCCGACGGCAACGCGGTTTTTGCGCTTCGGGCCTATGGCGTTGCCTTCGGCAAGCCGCTCGATGTCGTCATTCCCCAATACGCCTATTTGACCAAGAACGGTCAGCAAAAGCTGCCCGTCATTGTCGTGCAAGCCGAGGAGGGTAAGGGCATCAAGATCTTCGGAATTCGCGACTTCGACGGCACAACGGCGACGGCCAAACAGTCGGAGCTGCAATTGCTCGGCACGCATCCGCCGGACTAGCGCCGGATCGGCTCGACGGCCGATGTTGCCAAGCTTTGCTGCGCTCTATATGTCATTTCGGAGCATGAACCCCCTCATGGTCCACTTAAATGAGAGAAACGGCGATGGCCCGCGGACGGCATGACTACGACGACATTCCGGGCACTTTCGTGTTCGACGCCGAGCGGTCCCGGCAGGGTTTCGGCATCAACATGTTCTGCATGTCGTTGATGAAGGACGACAACCGCAAGGCGTTCAAGGCGAACGAGGCTCAATATCTCAAGAAATTCGACCTGACCCCCGAACAGACCGACGCGATCCTCAAGCGCGATTACAACCGCATGCTTGAGCTCGGCGGCAACATCTATTTTACCGCCAAACTTGGCGCCACGGACGGACACTCGTTCCAGCATCTGGCCGCGGTCATGACGGGCGCCTCGCAGCAGGATTATGCGGCGATGATGCTGGCCGGCGGTCGCTCCGTCGAAGGCAATCGATCGCGCTCCGGCAAGAACACTCCATCGAAATTCGTGAAAGCCGCGGGGGGAAAGACAGCGGCCGGCGCGAAACGCAAAGCAAATCCCAAATCCAAAACCAAATCCAAATCAGCAAAACGGAAGTGAAGCCGTGGCCAGGATCGTCGCAGGTATCGGTTCATCGCATGTGCCCGCCATCGGTGCGGCGCTCGACAACGGCAAGACCGAAGAGCCTTACTGGAAGCGGGTATTTTCGGGTTTCGAGAAATCGCAAGCCTGGATGCGCGAAACCAAGCCGGACGTCGCCATCATCGTCTACAACGACCACGCCTCCGCGTTTTCGGTGGAGATGATCCCGACTTTCGCGCTCGGCTGCGCCGCCGAATTTCCGCCTGCCGACGAAGGCTGGGGTCCGCGCCCGGTGCCGGTCGTACAAGGCTACCCGGCGCTCGCTTCGCATATCGCGCAATCGGTCATTCTCGACGAGTTCGATCTCACCATCTGCAACAAGATGGAGGTCGATCACGGCATGACGGTGCCGATGAACCTTCTGTTCGGCAAAGTCGACAAAAATTCGCGCTGGCCGTGCCCGGTCATTCCGCTCGCCGTCAATGTCGTGATGTATCCGCCGCCCACCGGGCATCGCTGCTACATGCTCGGCCGCGCCATCCGCAAGGCGGTGGAATCCTATCCGGAAGACCTCAAGGTCGTGATCTTCGGCACAGGCGGCCTGTCGCACCAGATTTCCGGGCCGCGCGCCGGCCTGATCAACAGCAAATGGGACAAGAGCTTCCTCGACAATCTGTCGAAGAATCCGCAGAAGCTCGCCAAGATTCCACACATCGACTACATGCGCGAGGCCGGCGCCGA
>Ga0187817_10001427_pt1 | contig 11666 bp, 4 predicted proteins | sample NC_wetland_sal_i_17_FD_132431 | JGI IMG/M metagenome (GOLD analysis project Ga0187817, IMG submission 132431) | Wetland sediment microbial communities from Neuse River Estuary, North Carolina, USA - SO4_2 | ecosystem: Environmental > Aquatic > Freshwater > Wetlands > Sediment | place: USA: North...
AACGGCTGCACCGGAATCGTGGCGCTGGGATCGCTGGGCGAGGGCTCGACCTTGTCGTTCGACGAAAAGATGGAGGTCTTGCGCACCTGTGTGGACGCGGTGCACGGGCGCGGACCGGTGGTGGCTTCCATTTCGGCGCTCACAACGTCGGAGGCTGTGGCTTTGGCGAAAGCGGCAACCGAACTGGGCTGCGATGGTCTCATGGTGCTGCCCCCCTATGTGTATCAGGGAAACTGGCGCGAAATGAAGACTCACGTCGCCGCCGTGTTCGACGCCGTACCGCTTTCCTGCATGCTTTACAACAACCCAGTGGCCTACGGCACGGATTTTCTGCCCGAACAGATTCGCGAGCTGGCCGCAGAGCACGAGAATCTGGAAGCGGTCAAGGAGTCGAGCACGGATGCCAGGCGGGTGTCCGCCATTCGTGCGCTGCTGGACCGCCGGCTGGAGATAACCGTCGGGGTGGATGATGCGGTGCTGGAAGCGATCGGGGTGGGAGCGACGGGATGGATTGCCGGCTTGGCCAATGCGCTGCCCCGGGAGTCGGTGGAGTTGTTCAACTGCGGAGTGAACGGGGAGAGCGACAAAGCGTTCGAGTTGTATCGTTGGTTTTTGCCATTGCTGCGCATGGATACGGTTCCAAACTTCGTGCAACTCATCAAACTAGTTCAGGCGGAGGTCAGCATGGGCAATACGCGCGTGCGCCCCCCAAGGCTCGAGCTGGTGGGGAGCGAGTTGGAGCAAAACAAGAAGATTATCTGCGATGCATTGCGTTCCCGGCCGCAACCGGTGAGCACCTATGCGTTGCCGAATAGTAGGAAGAAGTGAAATATGTTAGCGTCCATGGCAAAACTTTCAGGCCGGTCGCTGATTGGATTCCGCGAAGGTGTGGGCGAGGGAGAGGCTATGTACGCCTCGGACCCCACTACTGGCCAACGTCTACCGCCGGGCTTCATTCCAGCGAGCGCAGAAGAGGTGGAACTTGCAGCTCGCCTTGCGGCCGATGCCTTCGAAGTCTATCGCCGCACGTCCGGGCGCGAACGAGCCACATTCTTGCGCAAGATCGCTTCGAAGATCGAGTCGATCGCAGACGACGTAATTCAGCGCGCCGGTCAGGAGACGGCCCTGCCGCGGGCGCGCCTGCAAGGCGAAACCGCGCGCACTTGCGCCCAGCTCCGGCTGTTTGCTCAGGTGGCGGAAGAAGGATCATGGGTCAACGCGCGCATTGATCGCGGTGATCCCGATCGCAAGCCCGCGCCCAAACCCGACATTCGTTCCATGCTGCGGCCGCTGGGGCCAGTGGTGGTGTTCGGCGCCAGCAACTTCCCTCTGGCCTTTTCCGTAGCTGGCGGGGATACGGCCTCTGCCCTTGCCGGAGGGAATACCGTAATTGTAAAAGCCCATGCCGCTCATCCCGGCACCAGCGAACTGGTGGGGCATGCCGTGCAGGAAAGTGTTCGCGAATGCGGCCTTCCCGAAGGTGTGTTCTCACTTCTGTTTGGCAGCGGCTCCGCGATCGGGACGGCGCTGATGAGGCATCCTTTGGTGCGTGCCGGGGGCTTCACCGGATCGCGCACCGCCGGAAGAATCCTGATGGACGTGGCGGCGTCGCGCCCGGAGCCGATTCCGTTCTATGCCGAAATGAGCAGCACGAATCCTGTTTTTATTCTGCCCGGGGCCTTGCGAGAGCGCGCGGAAAATATCGCCGCTGGACTGCACACGTCATTCACCATGGGAGCCGGGCAGTTTTGCACGAAGCCGGGGATGGTTTTTCTGTCGAAAGGGCCCGATGCCGCCTCATTCACGAACAAGCTGCGCCAGTTGGTGACGGACTCAAGTCCATTCCATCTCCTGACGAAGAATATTCATCACTCTTATGATTCCGCGATCGCCGGGCGCAAGACGGACTCGGCCGTCGAGCTTGTCGCCCAAGGTCTCCAAACCGGGGCCGCGGGATTTGCTGCGAATTCCGCGCTCTTCGAAACCGATGCGGAATCGTTTCTCGGCTCAGATCTGGACGCGGAAATCTTCGGGCCCACCACGCTTCTTGTGCGGCATTCCGGCCGCGATCAAGTGCTGGCCATCGCTCGTTCCCTGGAGGGCCATCTTACCGCTACCATTCATGGCACTGATCAGGATTTGCGCGAGTTCGCAGATCTGATTGCGATTCTGGAAACGAAAGTCGGCAGGCTTATCTTCAACGGCTTTCCCACTGGCGTCGAGGTTACCCATGCAATGGTGCACGGCGGCCCCTACCCCTCGACCTCGGATGGCCGCTCGACCTCGGTGGGAAGCCAGGCGATCTTCCGCTTCACACGCCTGGTTTGTTACCAAGGGTTCCCCGACGCAGCCCTGCCCGACGAACTCAAGGACGCCAATCCCCTCGGGATCTGGCGGATGATCGACGGGAAAATGCTCAACGGACAGATGTCCCGCGATCCCAACGAGCGCACATAGGTCACGTTCAGCGTGGATCCGTCGTCATCGTCGCGCGATGTCCGGTTGTGGTCTCCCAGTAATCGATCCAGCGCTGACGAATGCCGTTGGCTCGCTCGATGAGTTCGCGGCTTGGGCTTTCCCCATGCTCGACCACAACGACGATTCCGGTGTTGAATCTCCTTTGCGAGTGATCCACATCGGGCAAACGCGGCCCCTCTACGGCAATCACGTCTTGAATCGTCACTTTCGTTCGTTCCGCCTTGAAGATTGGGTGCCCGTTCGGGTCCTTACCGGCGGGCACGAGGTTTTTCAGGATAAAGAAATCGGGCACCTCTGCCGGCGAGATCAAACCCATCAAATACAGGTCGAGATAGGAATAGCCTGTCGCCGGCACATAGTAGTCGTCATCGAGCTGCGTGTACGTTCCGTCGAAGTTATCCTGCCAGACTCCCCCGCCCATGGCCGATGCTTCCGTGGGCCGCTGGTAAGGAAACGCAACCGGAGCCTGCAACCCTCGCGCCCAGTGAACGGGGCCGAGGGGAATGGTTTCACCATTGACTTTTGCGGAGACAAATGCGGACCACCGGTGTCCCATCTCATGCCCAATCTGCGACATCGCGTAATTGTAGGGAAGGATCTTTCGATCTGGGGAGCTCTCCTCCAGTTGGTGAGCGTAGAACGTGATATCGTGATCGCTGCCGACGGGCGCTCCTTCGGGCGGCCGCTCTTGCATCTGATTCGAGCCGACGTATACGGGCTGCACGAACTCCCACTGGAACCTGCCTCCAGTGCAGTAGCTCTCCAGATCATGTTGATCCTCCCCCGTTCCCTTCACATTCCCGCCCTTAGGGCCGTCACTCGGCGTACCCGCTTCCTGGTTATCGATTCGGAAGTCGGAGTAGTAAGCAAGGAAATCGAATTTGTCGCCAAGGCCCTGGATTACTGTGCAAGCCAGATCCTGAGATCGGGGCAAAGCCAGGTAGTGGAATGATTCGTACACCATTCCAAAGGGACCATCCTTGCGCGTGAGGGAAGAGAGATGAACCTCGGGATTGCGAATTCCCGCCAACCGAACGACATGGGGCGACAGGCGCTCGACCGGCTCCCGGTTGCCGGGCGCAATGACCTTAGCGTAGGCGGCAACTTGCTCCGCTTTGCCGAGTGCCGCTGGCAGTACTCCCTGCACTGTAATCGTGTTGCCAGTCGCGTTTACTTTGCGCGACACGCCGGTGCCGAATGCAATATACCTCGATGGTCGGCCGCGCCACGCCACACCTCGCACCGTCCAGACAAACGTGGGATGGGCAGCATCGGCGCTTGTCGGAAGCGGTTCGTGCGCATCGAAAAGGACGCGGTAGGTGATGCCCTCCACCCCGGGATCGCCTTCCGGCAGCACGGGCCCACGCGTTTCGAATGTAACCTTCAGGAGCGTGCCATCAACCACTGAGAGCTTGAGCTTCCTGACATCGAGGTTTGCTGCTACCCCCGGATGCGGCTCAGCGCTAATCGTCGCCAGAGGCTTCTCGGGGCCCGAGAGCACAGGGTAGACGCCAACGATGGCATCCTTCGCGGCGAGTTCCTTGTACGACATCTCAATGGACCCGTCGCCATGCAGTACAGCCTGAAACCGGTTGATGGTCTTGAACCACGTGAAATCCTGGATGTTGCCGAACGGCTCCGTGAGATCCCACGTGATGACCACACGATCCGCCAGTTCCTTCACATAATGAGGTCCGGACATCCGCGGTTTGAAAAACACGCAGATCGCCGGGGCGCTGTCGCTCAACCTGCTGGCTGCCTCTGCCAGCGGGTCGAACCGGCCAATCGACACTCCTCCGTCGCCCGGGACGCGAGGGCCGGGGCCAGCTTCCCGTTCTTGTGTGCCGAAGCTGATCGATCCGGTTCTGCCTACGCGGAATGAGTTCCAGCGCTGGCTGGAGAATGGGAAAGCGAAATTATGGAGAGGGACCTCGGCGCCTTTGAGTTCCGGGCCGAAGTCCGAATCCCAGTTCAGGGTCCCACTCTCCACGCGATAGCCGGAACCCTCCGGGGTGAAACGCAATGTGTGGCCGACGAGGTCGAACAGGTTAACCCTGCCAAGAGCGCCGTCATCCAATTCCATGACAATCAGGTCTCCTTGTGTCGAGACCTTGCCGATAGAGCGCCCCCGTTCGGTCTCCTCCTCTTGCGCATGTAACAGGCTGGGACAAAGGAGGATCCCGCATAAGATCAAAACTCCACTGAGTGCTGGACAGCCCGCGCGTTGTTTCATGTCACACCTCGTAGTCTGCCAACTCCACCAAGAGGAAAGGGGCTAGTGAAAAGGCGAGAGCGCCGAATGTTCATATAATATACAGTATCCGATCACATTTTGAATTCTCGGAACTCCTCTGCATAAGAGCGGTCTCGCTGAGTTTCCCGATAACTTCCGTGTGGCCGACCCTGCTCGCCGAGGGGGGCCTGGAGATATCGTGATGTTTCAACAGAATTGCGACTGTCATGGAGCGCCTTGCCCAAGGCTGCTAGCGGATGTTCAGGTCAGCGTAGTGGGCGAAGCTGGAGAGCGCTACTTGGTCGTCGCCGGGTAGGTAGAAGCCAAACTTGCCCAAACAGAGATTAGCGCCGGGCTCCGTCCAGCGATCCAGGACGGTCCAAACGTCACCGTGCCTGATCTGGTGGACGAGCTCCGTGGAGCTGACGCGGATGTGGAGCGCGCGGAAATGTTTCTTGTTGCCTTTATCGGGAACTCTAACCTCGCTCGTTTTCTCCCCGTTGCGAATGACCGTGCGGTAAAAGTTATTGTCGTCCATTTGGAAGAGGACGTAGTTTTTGGCGTCGGTGTAGTTGAGCACCCATTGCAAGAGGTGACCCTTGGTGAGCATCGCGGAAAAAGCAAAGGTGCCCGAGGCAGGAACGACTCCATATAGGACGAAGCCCCCTCCCTTGCGAATGAAAGAATCTCCCTCTTGCTTCCAGGCGCCCGGGTCATCCCACTTCGACATTCCGTTCGGAGCGAGAGACAAATCCAGAGTTTTATATTGGCCGGCGATAACTTGGAACGTGGAATAGCGCATGGACCCGTCAGCGGTTCGCGCGGTAAGAGTGTAGGTACCGGCAGCAAGACTGAGTGGAACCCCACTGCTTACCATTGTGGGAAGCTCACCTTTCGAGATTGCAACTTTGGCGTCGGCAGGCGTGAAGGTAATTTTCAATTCGGCGGGCGCAGCTTCCAGCGCGGCATCGGCAGCAGCAAGAGATATGGATCCGCCCGCAACGAAGTTTTTCTTGAACTGCCGGGGCTTGAATCGCTCTTTGCGCAGTTCGACGGTGTGGTCTCCCGGATTGACGGTGGAAACGAAGAGCGTGCCATCGGGCTGGATCGTGCCGACGAGAGTTTGATCCACGAGAACCGTGGTTCCGGGAGCACCGCCCTGGATGGTGAGCGTGGCCAAGCGAGGCTGGGGTTGGAGGTTGGGCTGGAGTTGGAGGTTGAAAACGAGCTTGGCCTGTTCGCCCTTGCGAATGCGGATCCTTTGCGGGAGAGGATCCTGGAAGCCGCTCTTTGAGACTTGTACAACGTAGTCCTTGAGCTCGAGATTCGGCAGGCGCAACTGACCGGCCTGCGTGAGTTGCGGCTGAAGTTTTCCGTTGAGAAAAACTCTTGCGCCGTCTTGACCGGCATCGACCAGGAGCGTGCCCACTTTGCGACCGGACTCGGCGGGCGGCTGATCATCGGGCGTGATTTTTCCGGTGGCGGTGTCGGAAGAAACGGGCAAATCAGGCTGGGATGCTTCGGGAGTCGCTTGTGCCGGAGCCGGGATGATGGGAGCGGCGACGCTGGGGGCGGGAGAGGAGGCGGCCGGGGCAGAGGCAGCGGGCACCGGGACGCTGGGTGCCGAGACGCTAGTCGCGGTTGCCGGGAACGTGGCTACGGGCGGAGCCTGATGTTTTCGCGCAAAGAAGAAGGTCGCTGCGACCAGGACTATCGCGGCGCCGGAGACGAGAACCAACATTGCCGAGTTCGACCTCGGGTGTTGCTCTGCCTGGGATGCCGGAGATGTGACTTTGGCCGCCAGTGCGGAGGGCTCGGCGACGGGAACAGTAGCAGCTTTTGGCGCGGGAAGCTGCTGTGCCTTTGGTGGAGTACTGCGGAGTCTACCCCGCAGCGGAGCTCTGAGCGGAGTTTGGCTCGGCGGGACAATGCTGGTAGCAACGTTGCCGGGTGGGTTCGGGTTGGGCGGAATCGCACTCGGCGGAACCGGGCTTGGCGCAACCTCCTTTGCCTCAGCCTGCATCGGCAAGACCGGGCTGGGCGCTACCTGTTTTGTCGTAACCTGCGTCGACAAAACCGGACTTGGTGAAACCTCACTTGACGCAACCTTGATTGGAGGAATCTGGCTGCTATCGGGTGAAGGCTTCGGAGGGCTGGGCCGCGGGACGTGAAGAATCACCGTCGCGCCTTTGCTGCGCGGCGACGCGCCGGAACTCTCCTGGGGGATCAATCCTAAGCGGAGGAGCAGGGCGTTGGCGATGGACAAGATTTCGCCATCCGTCCAATGTTTGGCGGCCACCGTTTGTATGCGCACGGCTAACGCTTGTTTTGCAGCAACGTCGGTGGCCCCATCGATTTCGCGCTGCAGACGCCGCAAGTCTTCCAAGTCGCCCCGGCGAGCCAGGCGGCGCTGAGCGCCCTGGTCGCGCTGGATTTCATCCTGGATCTGAAGCAACTTGGGATCGTGGGGATGAACGGCCAATCCCTCCGCAACCCATGCCAAGGCTGCGAAGAGATCACCGGAGGACTGCAGCTTGTGCGCTTGCGAAACCCAGTCCTCCACAGAGCTTGTTTCTTTCAGGTCTACGACCAGGCCGAGGATCGTTTTGGCCGTGGGATGCGCGGGGTTCAAGTTGAGCGCCTGATTGGCCAGCTTCTCGGCTGCCAGCCAATCGGTCTCCAGCATGGAATGCGCGTGCTCCACCAGTGCGTTGGCCAGAATGGCGCGGGCGAGAGAATTGTTTTTATCCAGCTCGTAGGCTTTGCGCAACAACTGAATCGCTTCGGCGGACTTCCGCTGCGCGAAAAGTTCCTGACTTTCGGTGATCAGACGGTCGGCTTCGGCCTTGCGCTTGACGCCATCCTGGGCGAGTTTTTCCAGTTCGGACAGGCGAGCATCGCTAGAGAATTCGGCTGCGCCTCGCAACAAATCCAGGGCGCGAGAGTAGTCGCCCGAACCGAGACAGCTGTTGATCTGCTCAACGAGCTGCGTTTTCCATTCGGTACGGTTTTGCTGGTCGACTCTTTTCTCCAAGTGCTCTACCCTCGAAGATCGAGGTCCATGCCACCCCGGCCGAGGCCTTGCCTGACCTCGTAGCTTGCCAATTCTCTGGGTGAAAAAGGGAAGTTCATGGGCCGCCTCGCTGTGCGGGGCCTCGAAAAATCTTACCCGATTGGGCGGAAAAGACTAGTGTCCTGGGAGTTGCGCCGCAGGCCGTGTCCCCTTAGTTGCGACGGGTCTTTCATTCCTCGCGTATCTCAAAACTCGGAATCCCCGCATATCACGCGTGTCGGACGGGGTCAGCAGCCAAATTCTCAATAGGTGAGGGGCGGGAACAGCCCGAGTAAGGGAATCCGACTCTGGCACAGAGCACGTTTTCCGGCTGCCGTATCAGCTTGAATGTAGCTCCGTGAACGCATACGCATTCGTATCTCTCTCAAGGAATGTCGGCCCCGCAGACAACTCCCAGCTAAATCCTGAATCGGTTTCACCTACCTGCCGATCACGACCACGGTTGCCTTATCCAGTTTGCTCGATGCTGACGTGCCTTCGTGCCTCATCTGATGTGCGGCATCGTCCCACGTCAACTTTGTAACTGAGCCACCACCCTCCTCGTAGGCATACGTCTTTCCGTCATCCTCGAAAAGGGTAAAGCTGCCGTTCGCTCCCGGATACACGCGCACGGACGCAATCGTCTGCGTCTGCTGTGCGCTATCCGCCTCCGAGCCAAGCGGCACAATGCTTCCCGCCTTCACGAACAACGGCAGCGTGTCGATGGGAGCGTCGGCCACAATGGTCTGTCCGCCGTGCAGCCGCTCATTCGTCCAGTAGTTGTACCAGTCACAACCTGCGGGCAGATACACTGTCCGATGGGTCGCGCCCTGCTCGGTCACCGGAGCAACCAGGAACGCCGGTCCATACATGTATTCATCTGGAATGTCCGCCACGTTCGGATCGCTCGGGAAATCCATGAAAAGCGTCCGCATATAGGGAGCGCCTGTCTGGTAACTGCGATACGCTAACGAGTAAGTGTAGGGCAGAAGCTGGTAGCGCAGTTTCAGGTACTTCGTCAGAATTGGCTCCGCCTGCTTGCCGTACGACCATACCTCGTTGTGAGCTCTCTCGCCATGCGCTCGCATGACCGGCTGAAAAGCGCCCCATTCAAACCACCGCACAAACAGTTCGGGATAGTCCTCATAATTGGCAATCGTGTCGCGTGCGTCCGATCCGTCGATCAGCGGCTTGTGCTCGGCGCGGTAGTCCGCAGGAATCGCCGGCGAGAAAAACCCTGCAATATCCGTATCCCAGTACGGTAGTCCTGTTGCCGCAAAATTCAGCCCTGCCGGAATCGAGCGCCTCAGCATGTCCCACGTCGAAACAATATCGCTCGACCAGAAAACCGTGCCGTTGCGTTGCGCCCCCAGGTACGCCGCCCGCGCCAGGATCATGACCCTCCTGCTGTCTCCGAAATCCCGCCGGAACCCTTCGTATGCCGAAGCCGTGTGAAATAGGGGATAGACGTTGTAGAAACGTATGCCCGAACCGATCGAGAACACATCTCCCGCTGGGTCGATATCCGGCTCTGTCTCATCCAGCCACAGATAATCAAATCCGTACGGCTTTATGTACCGGTCGCGAATCTTCTCCCAAAACCACTTCGCCGCCTCAGGGTTCGTTGTATCGAGATTCGGTCCGATGACTTCCTTGGTCCATCCCGGATCGGGTGTTCCGTCGGGCTTGTGGATTAGCCATCCATTGTTCTGCAGCATGTCGTAAAACTGTGTGCCTCGGGAAAAGTGTGGCCAGACGCTCAACAGCGTACTCACACCCATCGAATGCAGTGCACGATTCATCGCTGCCGGGTCCGGCCAGCGCTCCGGGTCGAGATCCAGTTCTCCCTGCTTCGTCATGTTGAGGAAGTCCACCACCATGACATCCAACGGCAACTTCTTCTGGCGATACTGCTTGGCCACATCCAAAACTTGTTCCTGCGTTGGATAAATCGCTTTGCTCTGGATGTATCCATACGCTGACTTCGGCAGCATGTGCGTCACGCCGGTCAGCAGACGATAGCCCTGGTAAATCTCGTCGCTCGTGTCCCCTGCAATCACGAAATACGAAACACGGTCGCCGACCTCCGAAGACCACGTATTCCGCCCATTGAACCCCAAATCCACCGTTGTTTTGGACGGGTTGTCCCACACCAGTCCGTAGCCGCGGCTTGACAACATGAACGGTACGCAAACGTCTTCGCCGCCAATTGCCGAATAATCATGCCAGCAGCGGATCTCGTGATCTCGCAGGTCCATCCAGCCCTTCTGCTGCTGCCCTAGGCCGTAGTAGTGCTCGTCCGCGGGCGAGTCGAATATGGCTGCAACCGAGTAGCCCTTCGCCCCCGCGTCCTGCTGAGCAACGTCCGCGCGTTCCGGCGCCATCGTCCACGTCCGCATGTGCAGCAGCATCTTGCCTGCGGGCGTCGTCACTAGAAGCGCATCGTTGTGCGGACCGTGTCCGCCGACTCCACCAAAGTACTGTTCGCGCAGCTGACGATTCAACGCGTCCAGCGGCATTGGCTGCGGCAGCTTCTCAGCCGGAAGATCTCCGGGCGACAAACGCACCACCATCCTGGCCGATCGAAATACGTCGCCACCTTCCGTGTCACGCTCGTGCGTCCATCCACCTTCCGACGGCTTTGCCACAAAACCATAGCCCGGAGCACCGGTCGCCCCCGCCTTGTTGGTGCTCATCGTTAGCCGAACAATGTTCGCGGCATAAGGCTCAAGCGAAATGACCCGTCCATCCCGCTCCAGCACGAGTGGGGCACTCTGAGCGGTCGCCACGCCTCCCAGCGATAATGTCAGGAACACGCATCCTAGTCTGTGCGCCAGTGTCTTCCAGGCGAAACGCCGACTAATTTGGGACCCACGACCATCACAGCTGCACCGATCCATCAGGCACGAACTCTCCATTGCTCTCTCTCCGCCAGCGCCGTTGCTCTCAAGGTGAAAACGCTCCTCTTCCCAGCTTGGGAAGGCAGCGCAATCCTATAAGACGCCCGCCTTCGGAGTCCATGCATTCTATCCGGCTCGAATGCAACAGATCCATCGTCGACGCCATCTGCATATTCTCTGTCATTGATGCCGGCTCGGAATCAACACCAGAGCCGTTGTTGGCCCCGGCTTTTCCTCGGCACGTTCTCCACCGATCGTTCTATCTTCTTTGCTGTTGCATGCCAGAGCCGTATCCGTCCCTCTCGCTCCCGTCAATCCTGACAAGTCGAATCCCGAAAGTAATTGTGAAAATCGGGTTCCTGGATCACGGGACCCGGAAGTTATGCCGGGCCACAAGTCTGTAATAGGACAAATGAAATCTCGCTGACTCCCCAGAAGTCGGCATCTGGGAGCTCATCTCAGAAGGCTGGCGGCTGGCGGACGCCGTCCGGCACAATGAACGCATCCACGCGCAATCCGTCGGGTAAGCGCGCTCCCGGATCGAGTTCCACCAGAGTTTCCAAAATCTTCGTATCGACTCTTTCCGTCGGTTCGTCCGTCCGGACATTCTTCGGACCCAACTGCTGCCCGACGCGTACCACATGTCCCCAGAATCTCTGCTTTCCAAAAGCATCTGCAGTAACGTAAGCCTTTTGTCCCACACTCACCTTGCTCACGTCGGTTTCGTCCACGTCAACACGCACGCGGAGCGTTTTGCGATCACCGATCGTCAGAATCGGGTCGGGGACAGTGGAGGAATTTGACACGCTCTCTCCGCTGCGATGGTGTTTCCGCAGCACGCTGCCGTCAATGGGCGAGCGGATGAACGTCTTTTCGTATCGCGCCTGCGCCTCTTCCAGTTGCGCCTGCGCCAGCTTCAGATCGGCTTCGGCGAGCGATTGGTCTTCCTCCCGGGCATGATCGTCCACCAGTGCGTGCTGCTCGACGGCGGCATCATATTTGG
>Ga0187817_10001428_pt1 | contig 11666 bp, 7 predicted proteins | sample NC_wetland_sal_i_17_FD_132431 | JGI IMG/M metagenome (GOLD analysis project Ga0187817, IMG submission 132431) | Wetland sediment microbial communities from Neuse River Estuary, North Carolina, USA - SO4_2 | ecosystem: Environmental > Aquatic > Freshwater > Wetlands > Sediment | place: USA: North...
CGCCGCCCATCTCCAGAATTTTCTTGCAGGCGCGCTGCAAGGCAGGATGATCAGCCGTATATCCCGCCAGCTTCAGTCCGAAATAGGCCTTCACCGAGACGCTGACGTTCGACGGTCCGGCAGGGAAGATGCTCCACCCGCCATCTTCATTCTGATGGCGCAGGATCCAGTTCGCCGCCTTCTGGAAACGATCGGGATTGCCCGTCCCCAGCAGCGTGTGCAGCAGGATGTAATCGCTTTCCAGCGAGGTGTCGGCCTCGAGTTCTCCGCACCAGTACCCTTCTTCGTGCTGCTGAGAGAAAAGATATTTGCGGGCCGCAGCAATGGCGGAGCCCACGTGGCTGGCAAGTTCCTGAATTCTTCCGAAGCGTAGCTGAGGGTTCGAACCTGGAGGTACAGAAGCGACGTTGGAATCGGGGGAGTTTGGTTCCATCAGGGCACTGCTCCTAACTTCCTTTAGTCAGCGGTCGCACTGGCCGGAGCCGCGGCAATCGCTTCCACGATCTCCGGGGGCAGCCCGAAGCGCACGTTTTCCGGCATCACTTCCAGTTCCTGAACGTTCTCGAAGCCCTTGTTGCGCAGGAATGCAATGGTCTCTTCCACCAGACACTCCGGCGCCGAGGCCCCGGCCGTCAGCGCGATGGTCGTCGCACCCTTGAGCCACTCCGGCTCAATGTCGTTGCAGCTATCAATGAGATGCGCATTCGTGCCCAGGTTGCGCGCCACTTCGACCAGTCGGTTCGAGTTTGAGCTGTTCTCCGAGCCCACGACGAGTAGCAAATCTGCTTCCGAGGCAACCTGCTTCACCGCGACCTGCCGGTTCTCGGTGGCATAGCAAATATCCTGTGCCGCAGGCCCCTTGATGTTCGGAAATTTCTTCTTCAGGGCCGCGATAATGTCTTTGGTTTCGTCCAAGCTGAGCGTCGTCTGCGTCAGATAAGCCACGCGGTTCGGGTCGGGCACGGTGAGCGACTTCACCTGCTGCGGCGACCCGACGACCTGGGTCACCAGCGGAGCCTCTCCCAGCGTTCCGATCACCTCATCGTGGTCTTTGTGTCCGATCAGAATCAGCGAATACCCTTCCTTGGCGAACTTCACTGCCTCCACGTGAACCTTGGTGACCAGCGGACAGGTCGCATCAATCACACGTAGCCCGCGCCGCGCGCTGTGTTCGCGCACGTCTGGCGAAACCCCGTGCGCGCTGTAGATGATGCGCTCGCCGTTGGGGACTTCGTCTTCGCTATCCACGAAGATAGCGCCCTTGCCCCGCAGCTCCTCGACCACAAAGCTGTTGTGGACGATTTCCTTGCGCACATAAATGGGAGGCCCAAACGCCTCCAGCGCGATGCGGACCACGTCAATCGCCCGCACCACCCCCGCGCAGAACCCCCGCGGCTTGAGCAAAAGCAAGGTCTTTCCGTCGGTTTTCCCTAGAATTCCAGCCACGATGTAAGTCCACTCCCCCAGTTTGCTCGCGCGCCGGTGATGCCGGATCGGTCTCGTCCGGTTGTCAGTCCAAGCGGAGCGAGGAATCTGCTTCCCCCGTTAAGATGCCAGAACCGCCCCAAAATACACACTTTCAGGGTACACGAGGGCCATTCTGACGATGTTATTAAACTACCGGAAAGTACCGGGATGGTCAACGTAAGCTGCATTCCGGCTGGTGGCGGTTGGGCGGCCGTTATTCTGATTTTCGCCTGCGCCATCTCGCCTGAGGGTTCCTCATCCTTGCGTCTTTTGCAAGGATGGGCGGCTGTCCTGCCGGTGCAACGGTTGACGCTTTGGGACAGACCCGTTGCGCATGCCTTCGGGTTTCCCACCCTTTCGCAAAGCACGCGAAAGAGCTTGCCCTGAGACTGGCGAAGGGATGGGGCACCCGCCGCATTGGTGATGCCAGCGACATCAAGGGGGGGCTGCCAGCCGGATCCCTCAGTGTCCCGCGGCGGGATCGCCCGTAGGCGGTGGGGCGTGATCTACCGCAGAGGGAGGCCCAAGCGACTCCGTGAGGATCGGTTTCAGCGCATCTGCCCAGATTTGATATGCCTTCACAGTGGGATGGAGTTTGTCTTTTGCGTTCATCATGCCGTCGCCCAGCCTTCCCTCGCCGTCGGCCAGTTTGTCGTTAATGTTCAGATATCGAATCTTCTTGCCATCGGCGAGCTTCGACAGACTGCGGTTGATCCTGTCGATGAGGGGCATAAACGCCATATTGTCGTTTCTTGGGAAGATCCCCATGACGATGATCGTTGCCGCCGGCGCCTTCTCTTGAATCACATGCAAAATCGCCTGCAGACCTCGCGTAACGTCGTCTGCTCTCGCCTGGGCTCCGCCCGCGTTCGATAGGTCTGCGGGTGATAGATCGCCAAGGTTGTTCGTGCCGGCGAGCAGAATGACGACCCTGGGATTCACTCCGTCCAACTCGCCGTTGTCTAAACGCCAGAGGATGTTCTGGGTTCGATCACCGCCCCATCCAAAGTCAGCCGCGTTCCAGCCAAAAAAATTCTGCTTCCAATTGGCGAGCAGATCCGGATAGTCGGTGGCACCCCATCTTCTTGTGATCGAATCACCTTCGAAGTAAACGTCGATCCCGCCCTGCTTCGCTTTCGCGAGCAACTGGGCGTGGGCAACCAGAGAGTTGGCGTCCGTGCGAAAAACCGGCTGATCGGCCGGAAGTTCCCACGCTGTTGGGTGATAGTTGAAGAACTTGTCGGCCCAGGGGATGAAGTACTTCCAGTTGGGGCCATCGGTGTGGCCGGCATCGTGCTGCCGCCATGCCAGTTGGCCATCGAGAAGCCCCGTGTTCACTGGAGGCATCTTCGCGTTGTGATAGTCCTCAGTCACTCCGAGGTCCTTCGCACCCAACAGCCGGAAGACAGCGCCCGCGGCCACGGTCGCCATGAAGCTGCCCTGATGGTCCAGCCACTTTGCGTCGCCCTTTTCGGGAACCCCATAGCTGATGAACGTCAGCCGCGGCGCGCACAACGCAATCAGTTCGTTTGAGTCCACCGGCAAGTCGCTGGCATTCTTGCTTCCGAACGAAGCCTCGGCCGCGCCGTACTTTAGGAAATTGCCCGCCATCCAGTGATACTCGCCGGAGCCGGTGAGATTCTCGACCTCTTCTCCGAAATTGCGCCGGTGCGGTTTGGCACCGCCTTCTCCAGAGGAGCCCACCAGCACTGCAGCAAAGCGAGTATCAAACGCCATGGTCACGAGCGCGGCTTTCCCCCAGCGGGAGACACCTTCGATGCCAACGTGCTTCGCATCAACACCCTGGTCCGTCGCGAGATAGTCGAGCGCGCGCGAGGCGCCCCAGGCCCACGCCCGCAACGCGCCCCAATCCTCCGGCTTTCGAGGCTGACCCTGGTTAGTAAGGCCAATGATCCCCTTCGTCAGACCTGCGCCGTTGTCGGCTTGTATGGTATTGGTGTCGAGGAGCGCGTAGCCCCACCCGCCAGCCATGAGTTGTTCGGTCGAGGGCGGATCACTCCCCATCATCTTCATGAATTCCGGGTGGGCTGCGATGAACTGGCGGATGGCCGCGCTGCTGAACATGATCATCACGGGCACCGGACCTTTCGCATTCCGAGGCGTGACCAGCGTCATTTCGATATCTACGTTGATCGACGGGTAGGCGGAGTTGTCCACGTGTCCGATTAACTGTTTTTCAACGACAGGGAAAACACCGGCCTTCGAATCGGTTGTACTCTTCACGGACCAGATCACTTTCGGCACGTTGGGCGGGATGCGGCCGACGACCTCGCGCTCGAAGTCTTCGACAATCTCCGGGCGCCGCTGGTTCCACCACTGTTCCCCTGAGGTGACCCTTTGGCCGCTCTTCAACGTGAGCGCATCGGGCAGATCGCCATACGGATTGGCCTTCGCCTCGTCGAAATTGGCGTGATTGGAGTCCTTTTCATTCCCGCTCGGCCCGGGACGGAGAGCTTTGATCCCGAGTTGGTCCATCATGTTTTGATGGTCCTGCTCTGCCGTCCAATTCAGCAGCGGCGATTGCTGTCCCGTAGTCAGCTGACACACGAGGAGGGTTATCGCGGCGAAGGCTGGCGCGCGGCCCATACCTATTCTGATTTTCGTCTGTGCCATTTGGACTGAGGGTGCCCCATCCTTGCGTCTTTTGCAAGGGCGGGCGGCGGCGCTGCCGATGCAACGGTTGACCTTTTCGGACAAACTCGTTCCGCGTGCGTTCGCGTTTCCCAGCCTTTCGCAAAGTACGCGAGAGGATGGGGCACCCTCTGCATTGGTTACGCCAAGCGAGGTCAAAAGCCGGCATTCACGTCTCTCACCCTCTGCATTGGTGATGCCGGCGAGATCAAGTACCACCCCGCCTATCCGTTCGCCTTGATCATCTGCTCGGCATGTTTGCGGGAAGTCTCGGTCAGCTTGGCGCCGCTCAACATGCGGGCGACTTCTTCAGTTCGTTCATCGCCAGCGACCAGCCGGATGCCGGTGCGGGTCCGGCCGCCAGACTCCTTCTTCTCGATAACGTAGTGCTGGTCGGCAAAGGTCGCGATCTGGGGCAGGTGGGTCACGCACAACACCTGGTTCGACCGAGCCAGCGATTTCAGTTTCCTGCCCACCGCTTCGGCGGCGCGGCCGCCAATACCACTGTCAATTTCGTCGAAGACCAGCGTGCGCTGGGCGGCACTGCGCGCCTTCGCGTGCGGGAGCGCCCGCGCCGCATTGCGCCCTCCCGCCTCTACGCTGGCCTTCAACGCCAGCATCACGCGCGAAAGTTCACCCCCCGAAGCAATGTGTTCCAAACGCCGCAGAGGCTCTCCCGGGTTGGTGGAAATCATGTACACCACTTGATCTAGGCCCGAAGCCATCCAGTTCCCTTCCTCGTCGGAACTGGTGATCTCGACCCGGAACGCCGATTTCATGGCCAGGTCGTTGATCTCGGCCTCAACCAGCTTCTCCAATTTGCGCGCGGCCTCAGACCGTTTCTTGGCCAGCGCCCGCGCCGCCCTCAAGTATTCCTCTCCCGCCGCAGCCAGTTCGCTGCGTAACTGGCGCAGAATTTCGTCTTTGTTCTCCACCTCCGCCAATTTGCGCGAAACCTCGGCCCTGAACTGAATGACCTCGTCGAGCGACGGCCCATACTTGCGTTTAAGGCGATCGAGCAGCGCCAGGCGATCCTCCACCTGCGCCAGATGCTCAGGCGAAGCGTGAATCCCCCCGGCATAGTCGCGTACAGTCGCGCCGACGTCCTCCACGCTGATGCGGGCGCTGTTCAACGCCGCCAGCGCCTCCTGAAATTTGGGCTCGTAGCGCGCCAGTTCCTCGATCTGCTTGTGCGCGGCCCGTAGCGACGCAGCCGTCGAACCGTTGCCTTCGTACAGCAAGTCGAAGGCATTCATGGCCGCGTTGTAGATTTTTTCGGCGTTGGCGAGAATGCGCTTCTCCGCTTCCAGGCGTTCATCTTCGCCGCTTTCCGGTCGCGCCTGTTCGATTTCGCGCTTTTGGAACACCCACAGATCCACCAGCCGCAACCGGTCTTGTTCGCCACGTTCCAATTCGTCAATGTGGGTGCGAATCTTCTTCCAGGCGGCAAACGCCGTCTCTACCGGCTCCAGTTGGCTCTCGGCAAACGTGTCCAGAAGCGCCAGCCGCTCCGCCCCGTCGAAAGAAAGGATGGATTCGTTCTGGGCGTGAATGGTCGCCAGATGCGGCCCCAGTTGGCGCAGGACGGCCACGGTCGCGGGTTGATTATTCACGAAAACGCGGCCCTTGCCGCCCGCCGCGATCTCGCGCCGAATAATGAGCGAGCCGTCGTCGGACTCATCCAGCCCGTTGGTTTCGAGGATTTTTGCGAGCGGCTTCTCCGCCGATCCCTCCGCCTCGAACACCGCCGAGACTACTGCCCGTTCCGCTCCCGTGCGAATGACTTCGCTCGACGCCTTCTCGCCCAGCAAGAGCGCGAGCGCATCCACCAGAATGGATTTCCCGGCTCCGGTCTCGCCCGTCAGCAGGCTCAACCCGTGCGCGAACTCCACCGCCAGGTTATCGACCACGGCATAGTTTTCCAGTCGCAACTCAACCAGCACAGGCCATCCTGGAAACACGAAGTTTTGCGCAGCATAGCACGAAAGACACTCGCCAGTGGCCAGTGGTCAGTTGCCAGCGCTTGGCAACCACGTTACCAATGGGCTAACTTCCCGCCACGCTTGCCCCACTTCGCATACAATAGTGCATTCACCCCTGAAACGAATCAGCGCGCAGCAACATCTAAATCCACTTATGGCCATTGCTGGACCATACGCGGTCGAAACTGATGTCCGCTCCATCCCAGCGATCATGCTGGCGGCCGTCTACCGTGGGGTAAATGACGTCCGCATGGAGACCGTGCCGGTGCCCAAGATCGGTCCAGGCGAGATGCTCGTGCGCGTGCACTCCTGCGGCGTGTGCGGCACCGACCTCAAGAAGATATCCACAGGATCGCACTCCGCCCCGCGCATCTTCGGCCACGAGACATCCGGCGTCGTCGCCGCTGTCGGCGAAGGCGTCAGCGAGTACCGTCCCGGCGACCGGGTCGTGGTGTTCCACCACATACCATGCCGGCAGTGCTTTTACTGCCAGAACAAGACTTTTGCCCAGTGCGCCACCTACAAGAAAGTCGGCTGCACCTCGGGATTCGAGCCCTCGGGCGGCGGCTTCGCCGAGTATGTGCGGGTGATGGACTGGATCGTCGAGCATGGCACGGTTCGCATCCCCGACGGTGTCAGCTTCGAGCAGGCGTGTTTCGTCGAGCCGGTGAACACTTGCATGAAGGGAATCGAGGCGCTGCGCCTGCGCCGGGGCGAAACCGTTCTGACGATTGGACAAGGGCCCATCGGCATCATCTTGAGCGTTCTAGCCAGACGGGCAGGGGCCACCTTAATTACTTCCGATTTGTATGCCGAGAGGCTTAGAATAGCTTCAAGTTTCGGCTTAGGGCTTACAATTGAAGCTTCGCGGGTAAAGGTGCTGGAGCGCGTTCGCGAACTGACCGAGGGGCGTGGTGCGGACGCGGTGATTCTTGCCGTCGGCGGTAATTCTCTGATTCGTACCGCGATGGAGGCTGCGCGTCCTGGAGGGAGGGTATTGCTGTTTGCGCAAACGCAACACGGAGAGGCCGTGATCGATCCGGCGGCTATCTGTGTGGATGAGAAAGCTTTGGTTGGTTCGTACAGTGCGTCGGTGGACCTGCAGGAGGAGTCAGTTCGTTTTGTGATGACTCGGGAGATGGATCTGGAACACCTGGTCAGCCATCGCTTTCCGCTCTCGGACAGCAAGAATGCGCTGGATTTGGCGGCTCACCCTCAACCCTCGTCTATGAAGGTCTTGATCCAGCCCGGCAGTGCCTGGGCGCAGTACCCGGAAGGAAACTCGCAGTGAACGGAAAAATGACCGCCGCCGTCCTGTACGGCAAAGAAGACCTGAAAATCGAAAAGGTCCCGATTCCTCGTGTAGGCGAGGGCGAAGTTCTGGTCAAGGTACAGGTGGCGCTTACCTGTGGCACCGACCTCAAGGTGTATCAGCGCGGCTACCACGCCCGCATGATCGTCCCTCCGGCCTTGTTTGGCCACGAACTGGCCGGGGTGATCGAAGAAGTGGGCTCCAGCGTGAACGGGTTCAAGAAGGGCATGCGGGTGGTTGCGTTGAATTCCGCGCCCTGCCAGATGTGCTTCTACTGCTCCAAGCATCAGGAGAATCTCTGCGAAGATCTGCTGTTCAACAACGGAGCGTACGCCGAATACATCCGCGTGCCGCGGCGCATCGTGGAAGCGAACATGCTGGTGATTCCCACCAACGTCAGCTTCGAAGACGCGGCCATGACCGAGCCGCTGGCCTGTGTGCTGCGCGGGTTGCATGAAACCGGGGTAGAGATCGGCGATACGGTGGCGATTCTGGGAGGCGGCCCGATCGGCTTGATGTTCGTCCAAGTCGCCCGCGCCATTGGCTGCAACGTGATTTCCGTGGTCAAACGCGACGAACAGGTGGAAGCTGCCAAACAAATGGGGGCGCACGAAATCGTGCAAACCTCAAGAGCCCCGAATGTAGTGGAGACCGTGCGCGCGCTTTCTCCGCAAAAGCGCGGTTGTGACGTGGTCATTGAGGCTGTCGGCAAGCCCGAGGCGTGGGAGTGGGCTGTCGAGATGGTCCGCAAGGGCGGCACCGTCAACTTTTTCGGCGGCTGCGCCAGCGGGACCAAGGTGCAGCTCGACACCAACCGCCTGCACTATTCCGAAATCACGCTCAAGGCCACGTTCCATCACACGCCGGAGACCGTGCGCCGGGCCTTCGGGCTGATCGCGGCCAAAAAGATTCGTCCTACCGATTACATTACCGGGGAGGCGCCGTTGTCGCGTCTGCAGCAGGTTCTGCGTCACATGCTGAACCGCGGTGGCGACATCAAAACCGCGATCATCCCGGGGCATTGATTGAAGCCGCAATCGCGTCCGCTCAATAAAGAAAATTCTTGATTGTTGATTTTTGATGGTTGATTGAAAGTCTCACCGTCCTGACGTTTGGGTTCAATCAGCAATCAAAAATCAACAATTCGCGAAACGTGCCCGAACTCGTCCAAACCGCGTCCTCCGGCTGGAGCCGCCTTCCCGCCAGCTATGCCATCCCCTCGGCTCCACCCGCGCTTGCTGAGGCCCGGGAATACTGCGCGCGCCTGGCGCGATCGCACTATGAGAACTTCTCAGTTGCAACCTGGTTTCTTCCCCGGCGGCTTCGCCAGCATTTCTTCAACGTCTACGCCTATTGCCGCATCTCCGACGACCTCGGAGACGAAGTCGGCGATACCGCTGCGTCGCTCGAATTGCTCGGCCAATGGCAGGCCGAACTTGACGCCTGTTACGAAGGCGCGCCGCGCCATCCGGTATTCGTAGCGCTGCAGGAGACGGTGCGCGAGTTTGATATTCCGAGGCATGAGTTCTCTGACCTGCTGATCGCCTTCCGCCAGGATCAAACGGTTACGCGCTTCGAGACCTTTGCCGATGTGCTCGGTTACTGCCGCTACTCGGCGAATCCTGTCGGCCACCTCGTGCTTTACCTTTGCGGATACCGCGATCCCGAGCGCCAGCAGCTTTCCGACTTCACCTGCACCGCGTTGCAACTGGCTAATTTCTGGCAGGATGTCAGCGTGGACTACGACAAAGGTCGCATTTATTTGCCGCTCGAGGACCTGCGACGATTCGGCGTTAGCAAAGAAGACATCGCCCAGACCCGGAACACTTCGTCTTTCTGTTCCATGATGAAGTTCGAAGTCGAGCGCGCGCATGACTGGTTTCGCCAGGGACTGCCGTTGATCGACAAGGTCGATCGCGAGCTCGCCATTGACCTGGAACTTTTCAGCCGCGGCGGCCAGGAAATCCTGCGCGCCATCGAACGCCAGGGTTACGCCGTTCTGGGCAACCGCCCGGCTATCTCGAAGCCGCGGAAACTGGCGCTGGTCGCGCGCGCAGCGATGAGTAAAGTGCTGGGAGGGGCGAGATGAGCGCCGGGACTCAGTCCGCCGCGGTTCCCTGGGCGCCCGTACCCAAGCAGCTCGTCATGGCCTATTCCGTCTGCAAAGGCATTACGCGCACGGCGGCCAAGAATTTCTACTACGCCTTCCTCGTTCTACCGCGCCGCAAACGCGAAGCTTTATGCGCCGTTTACGCTTTCATGCGGCGCTGCGATGACATCGCCGACGACGCCACGCTGGGTCTGCCCGAACGCCGCCAGAAACTCGACTTGTGGCTCGACGCGCTTCACCGGGCCCAGCAGGGCCAACCCACCGACGACGCCATCCTGCTCGCTTTGACTGACACCCAGCACCGCTACTCGATTCCTGCTGGCTTGCTCGATGAACTCGCGCTCGGCACCGCCATGGACGTGGCGGATGCCGCTGACGCCGGGGATGCCGCAACGGCCGCGCCGGCTGGCACCGCCGGCCTTGCCGTGCAGTACAAGACTTTCGAGGATCTCTGCCTCTATTGCTACCGCGTGGCCTCGGTCGTGGGACTGGTTTGCATCCATGTGTTCGGTTATCGCGATCCCGAAGCCGAGCCGCTGGCCGAGCGCTGCGGCCTCGCGTTCCAGCTCACCAACATTCTTCGCGACGTGAAGGAAGACGCGAACGTGGGCCGCGTCTATTTGCCGCAGGACGATCTCGAGAAGTTTGGCGTGACCGCGTCGGAGCTGCTCGCGGCGCCCGACCCCGCACGCTTCCGCCCGCTGCTGGCCTTTGAAGCCGACCGGGCCCGCGAGCTCTACGCCGCGGGCGATGCGCTGATTCCTTACGTCTCGGAAGACAGCCAGCCTGCGTTGTGGGTTCTGGTGAACATCTACCGCCGGTTGCTCGACAAGATTGCCGAAAAACAGTTTGACGTCTTTACCACGAAAGTCGCCCTGAGCCGATGGGAGAAGTTGCGCATCCTGGGGAAGGGCTTCATCATGCGGCTCATGTAGTCATCAAATCTCAGATTGCAGATTTTAGGTTGAAGGTTGAACCAGGATTCTGCAGTCTGCAATCTGAAACCACTTGACTCAATGACTCCATCCTCTCCCACCGTCGCCGTCGCGGGAGGCGGACTCGCCGGACTCGCCGCGGCCTGTGCCTTGGCCGACGTGGGTTTCCGCGTGACGCTCTTTGAGAAGCGGCCGTTTTTGGGCGGCCGGGCATCGTCTTACGAGCATCCCGGAACCGGCGAAGTGGTGGACAACTGCCAGCATGTGCTCTTGGGCTGCTGCGCGAATCTGATCGACTTCTATCGCCGCACTGGCGTGGAAGAAAAAATTCGCTGGTACGACAGACTGGCGTTCCTCGAACCTGGCGGGCGCGCGTCTTTCATTGCGCCATCGTTTCTCCCCGCACCCATGCACACTGCGCCCTCGTTCTTGCGCGCGGCTTGTCTCGGATGGCGCGACAAACTGTCTATCGCGCACGCCATGATGATCCTCGCCGGATTCCTGCCGGATGGAGGAGCCGAACCGTTCCTGGCTCGCTCGGAAGGCAAACTCGTGCCTCGCGATACGGGCGAGAACTTCCAAACCTGGCTGCGGCGTCAGCACCAGACCGAACAGGCGATCGAGCGCTTCTGGAAGACCATTCTGGTCAGCGCTCTCAACGAGGACCTCGACCGCATTTCCGTGCCCTACGCGGCGCAGGTGGTGCGGGAATCGTTCCTGAAATCGGCCGCCGGAGGCCGCATGGGCGTGCCTACCGTCCCGCTGACCGAGCTTTACAATGCCGCGGGAGACTATGTAAGGGCGCGAGGGGGCGTGCTGCATTTCCGGCGTCCGGTAGAAGGATTCACGACTTCGTCTTCGGAGGTGCGAGTGCGGCTGGGCGATCGGGAGGAAGCGTTTGATTACCTCGCGGTCGCGCTACCATTCGACGCGCTCGACCGTGTCCTGCCCGCGGCACCGGAGAGCGCAGGCATTCGTGAAAAACTCTCGCACTTTGAGAACTCACCCATTACCGGCATTCACATGTGGTTCGACCGCCAGATTTCTGATCTGGACCATGCCGTCCTCCTCGATCGCACCATTCAGTGGATGTTCCACAAGTCGCGTCTGCAGCCCATGCGCACACAAGCCACCAATGGGGCGCCGAGCGGCAGCTACATCGAACTGGTGGTGAGTTCGTCGAAAACGCTCATCGAGAAATCACGGCC
>Ga0187817_10001429_pt1 | contig 11665 bp, 11 predicted proteins | sample NC_wetland_sal_i_17_FD_132431 | JGI IMG/M metagenome (GOLD analysis project Ga0187817, IMG submission 132431) | Wetland sediment microbial communities from Neuse River Estuary, North Carolina, USA - SO4_2 | ecosystem: Environmental > Aquatic > Freshwater > Wetlands > Sediment | place: USA...
ACTCGAACAGAATCAAGCTGAGCACGATCGCGTGCGTGATGGCAACGGCCATAATGGGCAGGCGCCGTGCCCGAAGACTCGAGGCCGAGATGGTTCGCTACTCCTTTCTCATGGGACTCTTTCATTCCTAACTACATGCTGATTTATCGCGGCGCACCGACAGTCCACTAGTGCCGCGAGCCACCGCGCTGTTCGTTGCGAGCCGCTTCCTCAAATCACGTGAACGCATGCGCCGCGCAATCTTTTGCTTTCGCCATCTGCCGAACCGCGCTTTGTCTCCGTTTCTCGCTGACATACCCACCATTATGGACTGCCTAGCGTCACCGCGCCCGCGACGCGGCTTTGGACTAATCCATCGCGGATGCGAATTTGCGCCCCACGGGGATTCAGAACCCTTACAAGGGGTTTCGGATGCGACCACATCAGGGCGTGATACGGCGATTGCGCAGGCCCTCGCTCCGCTCAACCTCACTGAGATCGTGGCATCTCCGAATAGTGGACGTGCACCAGCACCCACCGATTTCCGGCCTTGCGATAGATCTGCGTTTCACGACCGTCGCTCTGCACCTCTGCGCCGTCCTTTTTCTGCGTAGCGGTGAAATGCCAATAGAATTCGGACCACGCGGCATCGCCATAGACGTGCACCTTAATGTCACGCGGCGTCAGCTTGCGCTTGGAAAACATCCCGCCCATTATGTCGGCGAAAAATCCCTTCACCTCGTCCCAGCCATGCGCCTGGCCGAGCGGGTAGATAAACGAGACATCGGGCGAGTTGTCCCAAATCTGCGCGGCTAATTTGATATCGGCCGCGTCCACTGCTACAGCATAATTCGCGATGATCTGCCGAATGCGGTCGGTTTCAGTCAGTTGACGCTGTTGCGGCCAGCAGGGTAATAGCAGGAGGAAGGCGACGACAAGTCTCGCGCTCACGGAACGAAGGTATCACAGCCGCATTCGGCAATTGACCTGAACGCGTAGCCGGCGAACCTTAGAAGAGTGACCCAACTCTCACGCATAACCGAAAACCTCAGCAGGGCCATATCGCGGACTTACGGGGCTGAATGTTGGTTGATCCTGAGAACAGGCTGCCGTTGGGTGCTTTCGGGTTGCCCGTGGATAGACAAGCCGACAATCATGCGTCGGCTTGCCAGTGCCCAAAATCCAGTTGCGCAAGAGAAGCCCGGCTGAAAAAATTTGGCCGAAAATCCGTCGTTTACTTCTTCGACGAGATTTCCTGCTTTTGAGCGCGCACGGGAGCCTGAGCTCGCCCCTGCCTGCCGGCGTGCCGGGCTGTTTCCACATAAACCCTGCCCCCCGAGTGCGCGCCCATGTCCCGGTTTCTATTGGCTGGCTTGTGGCTCTCGTAGGTATCGCTTCTGTACACCCTGGCGTTGGTCGGCCGCCAGATAGCGGAAGGCCACCTCGTCGTAGGTGGCCTTCTCGATCTGCCGCGAACTCCGTTTCCCCACGCAATACCCGTACAGCAACAACCGCACCATCATCAGCGGATGATACGCCGCCTGACCACGCCCGTCGCGCTCCTCATACCACGCATAAATCGGTTGCAGATCCAGTTCCGCGCTCACCTCGGCGACGAACCGCGCCAGATGATCCTCCGGCAACCAATTTTGCAGCGAAGGCGGCAGCAAGTAGGCCTGATCCAGATTGCGAGATCGAAAGCTCTTTCCCATTTCCTGCTCAGACGCTTTCCCGATTCGCAGAGTTTCGTTCTATTTCCGACAGGCTCCATGCCCGGCCGATTTCTTCAAGTGGCAGAACGCCGCGCCGGCTTCAGGACTGCCCGGGGCGGCGCGGTAGCTTACGCTTCAAGTCCGGCCAGAATTCCTTGAGTACATTCGAAGCTGCATCAAAACCTAACTGCAAGACGTACCTTCCCACATTATTCCCGACGCTGCGGCTATCCGGATAGTAGGCGTTAGAGATAGCCAAGAATGTCGCGCCGCCGACAACCTCGGAATAATTGAATTGCTTCCTTCCTGAATCGGTGCGGGTGATGAAAAGCCGGCTCATCGCGTAGCCCAGTCTCGACCGCCGGGTGCCCTCGCGGCGGCGAAAGTAGCGCGGGTCCTGATGCAGTAGCGTCGGGAAAATGCCCTCCGTCATCATGTTTTCTATGGCGAAATCAGCGTACGTCGTGCCAAATCGCTTGGCGTAACCCTCCACTCCCTGCCCGAAGGAAGGATTGCCATTAGTTGCCTGGCCGATTCCCGAGAGGACAGCAGTTTGTAGGAATATCGCTCGATCTGTCGCGTCTCCCCAGGCAATGGCAAACTTGCCCCCAGGCGTCAGCTTCGAAAGGGCCGTCGAATCGTCGGTTGTCCGGTGATTGGTAAAGAACCAGAGGATGCGCTTGTCCTCAGTTTGAGGTTGAGCATTCTCTTGCGCGCTGAGACTAAGAGCGGCTGCGGCTAGCACTGCGAGTCTGCACAACGAAAGCCAAATCATGCTCACGCCTTCTCTAGATGCTCGTATTCGCATTCGGTTGCCGCAGGACGCATATGATTGTGGGCGAAACATGACGTCGGGCGTTGCGGAGGACAACGGATTTTGGGCGATACCTGCGGCTCGTACGATCGGCCTACCGAGCGCCGGACGCCGGCGCGGCCACTGACCAATGGGCATTCCTGAACTGCCAGCGCCCGTCTCGATATTCCGCGAGCCCCGTCGTGAGCGGATCGACTCGCAAATCGTCTCCCCATTTGAGTTCGATATGTTTGAGGGTGCGCGCAAGATCCTGAATGGACGCCGGCGCGGCCGCACGATTCGGAAACACCAGATGGCCGTCCGAGGCCATGAAGAACGCTGGATCTTCCGCGAAATGCTTCCGCCAGGCTGCCGGACCGTCGTGAGTAATGTCGTGCGCCACGGTTTGCATGAACCCCGTTACGCTGTCCTTTACGGCGGCCGCTTGTGCCGCGGTCAGAGATTCCGGCACCCCCGACGCGACGTGTTGCGAGTTCTTCGGGATTGAATTAGCGCTCGACGCTCGCGTAGTACCCCGAGCGCGTGCGCACGGCCGGATCGCCGGGCGCGTTTACCGTCACGCGAATCCGGCGGAACGTTCCGTCCTGAGCCAGATTCGTCGGCGTGTAACCGAGGATGTACTGGTTGCGGATTTCGTGCGCCACCTCGCGCGCGATGCCCTCCACTTCGGAAAGCTCTTGCGGGTACCACACCTGGCCGCCGGTGGCGAACGTCAAGGCATCGAGCGCGCGCTTGGCGCGTTCCGCCTCGCGCGGCTCATCATCGCTCAGCAGGCCGATGCCGTAGATGATCACGCCATTCTGCTGCGCCGACTGAATCAGATGATCGAGCGTCTCCACGCTGGCATTGTCCTCGCCATCGGTGACCACCAGCAGAATCTTCTTTTCCTTCTTGCCGCCATGCCGCAGATGCTCGATCCCCATGCGTAGTGAATCCCGCATGGCGGTGTCGCCGCGGGAGTTGATGTTCTTGAGCGCCGCCGCCAGCGTATCAATGTCGTTGGTGTAATCCGCCGCGATGGAGGTTTCTTCGTTAAAGTCCAGGATGAAGACCTCGTCTTCCGGATTCGAGGCCTTCACCAGGGCCAGCGCGGCCGACGCCACTTTCGCGCGCTTGTCGTGCATGCTGGCGCTGTTGTCGATCACCAGGCCAAGGGACACCGGCACGTCCTCATGGCGGAACATCGCGATTTCCTGCTTCACGCCGTTCTCGTACACCGTGAACGCGCTCTGCGGCAGGTTTAAAACCAGATGGCCGGCTTTGTCCACCACCGTGGCATGCAAATCCACCAGACGGGTATCGGAGCGAAAAGTGAAGGTCTCGGGCTCAGATACCTTGGCGTCCGGTGATTGCGCGTACAACACGCCGCACACCACCGCCGCCGCCAGCCAGGCGCCACTTCTTAATTTGCGTAACGACAATTGGGGTCCCACCTGCTCCAAGGATAAGGACGCAACCTTCCGAGCGCAAGTTTCCCAAGGGTTAATACCCGGTAGGGCGTCGGGTAAAGCGCTGAGGCGCACGGTCTTAGAGAACTTCGATCTGGCGCAGCGCAAAGCCCAGATCGCGCGCGTCGGCGCTCGCGCCATGTAACGACGGGCGGTAAACCTGCGCCGTTGAGAAGCCCACGTGTAGAAAGGGAGTCTGCGGAGAGACGGCGAACTTCTGTTCGAAGCTTAAAAACTCGCTCGAATCGTTCCGAATCTTGCCGATCGGCAACTGGTTGCACGTGATCGCAAGGGAGTTCGCGTGGCCGCCGGGAACGTGCGGGAGCGTACCGCCTATGCGAATCCACTTTCTTCGTTCGGGATTGCTTAAGGCCAATAAAGCGTGTTTCCGGCTCCAGATCAGGCCGTCCTCATGCGCGTGCCAGCCACGCAAGAGTTGCGCGCTCATGCCATCGCTCAATGCAATCGAGGAGGTCCAGGCCGCCGGCAGGTATGCCAGTTTCCACACGCAGGTCCGGCATTGGGCGGATGGGTCCGTCACATACTTCCGGCGGAACGCCCGATAAGCCTGGCCGTGCCAGATGTCGCGAAGCGATTGTTGATTGAGGTCGCCGAGCGGAATCTCGTCCAGCACTTCACACACAACCACCTGGCCAGTCGCCAAAACGTGCATGCTCTCGAACGGCGATTGATCGCAAGTGAACAACCGTGCCTCGGACGGCAGAGGCGGGGCAAAATAGGCCGGCGCGTGACTCAAACAGGGATGCGGGTCGATCTCCGCGTTCAGAACGTTCACCACAACTCCGGGATGCGCAGCTTTCACCGCCGCCACGGTTTGCCTGACCGTTTCTTTGAATCCCTCGCGCAGATTGTTGCCCGCAAGCTCACGAGAGAAATCGTGCGGAACCAGGTGCCGTCCGATGATGGGGTGAACGGAGATTTCCTGAACCCCCACGCTTCTGGCGTACTCCACGACCCGGGAAAGCTGGCCGATATTCTCCTGCATGGCCACGAAGCAGAAATTCAGCCGGGGCTTTTGGAGCCCGCGCACGGCCTTCAGTTCCAGGAAATCGTCGACGCGCTGTTTCAGGAGATCGAGCGACCCGAACTGGTAGATCTCCTGGTATTGCTGCGCATCCATGGTGTGCAGCGAAACCGCCAGACGGTCCAGTCCGCTTTCGACGATGCCCTCCAGCAATGGCTTGGAAACCGTCGAAAAGGCCGTCACCAGCTCCGTCAGGGCGCCGGTGGATGCCGCCAGCCGGATGGCCTCGAGCAACCGCGGATGGTAAATGGATTCACCCGAATAGTTCAAGCAGATGAAATCCGGCGATTCCAACTCGGCGATCACGCGCTGATAGATTTCGAAATCCAGGTTTCGCCCCGCTCCGAACCGGCTCTTGCGCGTGCAGAAAATGCAATCGAAGGGACATTTTGAGGTCAACTCGATCCAGAGGATTTTCGGCATGGGCGCCGTCACGTAGTCGGGATCGATCGTGAACCGGTCGAACGCGGACGGTGGTTCAGCCGGTTTCGAAATCCAGGGGAGAATCTGTTCGAGCCGCATGGCTTCTATTTCCGGGACTCGTGCCCCAGGACAGGGTGCGGCCGGTAACCTTCCTCGAGGCGCCGGATTTCATCTGGCTCCAGCACGAGATCCACGGACGCTGCCGCCTCGTCCACCTGCACGGGATCCGTCGCGCCGAGCACCGGTGCGGTGAGGCCCGGCCGGCTCAACAGCCAAGCCAGCGCAACTTGCGCGGGAGTTACGCCCCGACCGCGCGCCACTTCCGCCGTACGCCGCGCGATTTCGAAATCGCACTCCTGATAATAGAGGCGCTGCGAATATTCATCGCTCTTCGCGCGCACCGTCTCCACTCCGCCCGGTCCCTTCCATTTTCCCGCAAGCAAGCCGCGCGCCAATGGACTCCAGGGCAGCACGGCAATGCCTTCATGGCGGCACAGAGGCAACATCTCACGCTCTTCTTCGCGGTAGATCAGGTTGTAGTGGTTCTGCATGGAAACGAAGCGCGTCCATCCATGCCGTTCACAGGCATGCAGAGCCTTGGAGAACTCCCAGGCAAACATGCTCGAAGCGCCCACATAGAGCACCTTGCCGGCGCGGACCAGATCGTTCATAGCTTCGAGCGTTTCCTCGATGGGTACGTCATAGTCCCACCGATGGATTTGATACAGATCGATGTAATCGGTGCCCAGCCGCCGCAAGGAAGCGTGCACGGCATCGAAAATATGTTTCCGCGAGAGGCCTCGATCGTTGGGCCCGGGCCCCATCGGACCGTTCACTTTGGTCGCGATGACGATCTGATCCCGCGTGGCGAAGTCCCGCAACGCCCGGCCCAGGATCTCCTCACTCAGTCCGGTCGAGTAGACGTCGGCAGTGTCGAAGAAGTTAATGCCCAGCTCCAGCGCGCGCTGGACGATCGCACGGCTCTGGGGCTCCGGCAGAGTCCACGCCTGCCATTGCCGACTGCCAAATGACATCGCGCCGAGGCAGATGCGTGACACCTTCAAACCAGCCCGCCCCAAGGTGACGTACTTCATGGAGCCTGACGCCGACCGCGGTTTCGCCGCGCTGAAGAAGCCCTTCATGGTTCGCCACATTCCGAAACGGCACGCCAGGACAACGTGAAAAACTTTCGTAAATCTCGTAGGGGCCGAGCACGCTCGGCCCGATCCCGAACACTACGAGCAAGGTACCACACTGTTGTAGCGTAGGAAGAAGATCGAAGGGAGCATGCCCGGGAAACCTGCCGTGAAGAAAACGGCGTATGACGAGATCAGTGCACGACTCACCCAGTGGCTTCTCTCCGGCGATGTGCAAGTGCGAAGCGGGCCGGAGGCCGGAGCTGTTTTGGGTTGGTTTGACCCGGCGGCGCCGCGCCGATTCCTCTATCCCGAAGTCACCGGCTACTACCTGACGTTCCTGGCTTACCTGGCGCATCAAGGTTTCGAACTGGACGGCCTCCGGATTTATGCGCAGCAGGCTGCGGACTGGCTCTGCCGCCGGTATGAGGGTGATGAACTACAACCCGCTCGGGTGTACGTGGACGGCGGCGCGCGTGCAGATTGGCGAAGCGGTTACTCTTTCTCTTTCGACCTCGCGATGATGTGGCGCGGCATCGCGTTATGCCCCGTGGCGCTGCTGCCCTCTGCACCCGCCTCGCGGGCCTTGGCAACCATCGAGCGCCATCTCGTCCGATTTGTTCCATCCAGTGGCGAATTGCGCGCGAGTATCCCCTTGCTGCCCGGCCTGGGCCACGCATCTTGGGCCAGCCGCTCCGGACCGTTCCAGACCAAGTGCGCGGCCGCACTCTTGCATTCGGGCACGGCAGCGCCGGAGAAGCTGCAATCGCCGGCGGAAGCAACGCTGGCACGATTTTGTAACTGGTCCGCGGATGGATTCCAACCTGAGCTGCTGCACCATGATCTCTATTTTGTGGAGGGCTTGTTGTTGGCGGGCGCTGCGGAGCGAAACGAAACGTATCTGCGCCACGCGGCTCGGGCGCTCGAGCGATTGGTCATGGCGCACTGGTCCTGGCTGTGGGATGAATGCTCCGCTTTTGCGCGGTCAGACGGTCTCGCACAGATTTTGCGCGCCGGGTGTCTGCTTCATGCCGCAGGCTATCTGCCCAAAAACACCTGGAGTGAGCTTCTTCCTCGCCTGGCTGTGACGCTATCAGGGTATTGCGGCTCAGGCGGCGTCATGCATTTCCGCAGAGACAGCGCGGGAGACTTGCAGCACGTCAACGTGTGGAGCGGCCTTTTCGCCGCGCAGGCCCTGTCGTGGTATGGGCAATGGGAAGGGTCGGGCCTTTCCATCGATTCGGTGATCTGGTTGGTCTAGGCGCGAATGCCACAACGGGAGCCGAAGCCGGTTGCGCTCTGGCGTCTGGGGCCGCTGCTGGCTGCGATGCGATTCAGCCGGTTGCTTGAGGTCGTGCTTCGGCGGTTTCCGCGGAAGATTCGCCGGTTGCCCCCATGGCGCCCAGGCATTAGCATCGTGATCCCTGAGCGTGGAACGCCGGACGTGCTTGAGCGCACCATCGAGGCCGCGCTCGCGGCTGCCGAGCAGTTGCACGAAGAGTCCGAACTCATCATTGCCGTCAACGGTGCGCCGCTGTCGGCCTATGCACGGCTCCAGCAGCGTTTTCCGCGCGTGGGCTGGCTGCACAGCGAAAGGCCCCTGGGCTTCAGTGGCGCCATCGAGTGGGGAGTCAAGGAAGCCCGGTTCGACTGGGTCTACCTTCTCAATAGCGACATGTTCCTGGCGCCGGACGCCCTCGCCGCGCTGATGCCCTGGCGAGCGGCGCACGTTTTTGCCGTCGCTTCCCAAATCTTTTTCGCGGATGCGAGCCGTCGCCGGGAGGAAACCGGTTGGACCGGATTTCGCGTGTGCGGAGGGGTGGAAATCTTCGACGCGCCGCCGGAAGATGCCCTGACGGTCCGCGGCCACTTATACGCGGGCGGCGGAGCATCATTGTTCCGGCGCGATCTGCTCCTGCGGTTTCTGTCGCGGTCGCATCCTTACAATCCGGTCTACTGGGAGGACGTTGAATGGGGCGTGCGCGCCTGGCAGGCGGGCTACGAGGTTCTTTTTTGCCCCGCGTCGCATGCCACGCATCTTCACCGCGCAACGGTTTCACGAATCTTTTCCCAGGATGACCTGGAGCGAATCCTCTGGCGCAATCAGCTTCTGTTTTCCATGCGCAATGGCTTTTTGCGAGGACCTCGGGCAGCCCTGCTGCGCGGCCCTGCAAACGGTTGGGATGAAGCCACGCTTCAGGAACTGGCGCGCCTGCGCCAGGCCTTCAGTCTGTTGGCCGCCTGGTGGATGAGCGCGCGGGCGCCCGCGAGGTCTGTGGATCTGGAACGGGTGCATCGGAAGTTCTATCTGCACCCTCCGCAGGCGGTGCGGCGCACGGTGGTTGTGGCTTCGCCGTTTGCTGTCTATCCGCCCGGCCACGGCGGCGCGCGGAGAATCGCGAACCTGCTGGTCCATCTGGCCGAGGAATTCAATATCGTTCTCTTGAGTGACGAGGAGGCGCTCTATGACCCATCCACACTGGGCAAAATCACCGGTCCGATCTGCGTTCATCTGACGAGTGGCCGTCGAGCTGAGGCCCCGAGCGCGCCGCGGCGTATCGCTCGAATCCGCTCCCATTCCCATGCGCGAATCCAGGCGGAGATCGAGCGGCTCGCCGCAAGTTATGGCGCGGATCTGGTGCAGATTGAATACATCGAACTGGCCGCGCTCATTGAAAATCGGAAGAACGCCGTCCCCTGGAGCATCACGCTTCATGACGTGCTTTTTTCACAGACTGGCGAATCGGCCGAGGATCGATTCGAGGCTGCTTTGATCGCTCAGTACGACGCTGTCATCGCGTGCTCCGCCGAGGATGCCGCGCTGGTGCGTCACGAGCGTCTGGTGGTGGTGCCCAATGCGGTTACGCCGCCGGACCGTTACGTCCCCTCGCGAGGCAGCCGCAAACTGCTCTTCACCGGTCCGTTTCGCTATGAACCGAACCTGGCCGGCATCCTGAGCTTTCTTGAAACCGTTTATCCTGTGTTGCGCCGCGAAATTCCGGATGTCGAACTGTGGGTGCTCGGCGGCCGCGAGGCAAGCTCCGCCGCCCGGCAGTATGCGGGTTTCAACCAGCCGGGCGTTCGAGTGGTGGACCATGTGGACGATGTCTCACCCTGGCTCGAAAGCTGCGCCTTGACCATCAACCCGCTCACCGGTGTGCGCGGGTCCAGCGTCAAGCTGCTGGAGTCTCTCGGATTCGGCCGCGTCTGCGTTTCCACCGAGGACGGCGCTCGCGGATTTCGCGATCTTCGCTCCAACGCGTTGCTGATCGTCCCCGGAGTCGAACATTTCTTAACGCCTCTGCGAGAGCTTCTTCTCAATGAAGAACGTCGCCTCCAGTTGGAGAAGCCCGACGCACAGCTTCTGGCGTCGATCAGTTGGGAGCGGGCTGCTCGAACCCAGGCCCGCCTCTACCGCGAGTTACTGCGATGATAAGCGCGCAGCTTGTTACTTCGCGGGCGGTTTCAGTTGCGCGATGATCGCCTGGGCTTCCTGGTCGAGGGCCGCTGCGATAGCCGCGTCCGCCTGTGTTGGATTCTGCGTCGCTCCTGGAGCCATGCCGGGCACGGGACTTGCCCCTCGCAGAAACATCGACATGCCGCTCATCATCGGATCCATGCCGGCCATCGGCGCACCCGCGCCGTGGCCGCCCATAAGGGCGTTCATGATCGAAGGATTCAGCGTCCCGCCGCCGCCCATCATCCGTGCCGCCATCATCATGGGCATTGCGTTTGAGGCCAGCATGGCCGCCGCTTTCCAGTTGAATGGCCGCCGACCAAGTTGCTGCTTCAAGAATAGAAGTCCCCGGCCGCCCTGCTGATGCGCGGCCGAAAAAGAAACCGCTTTTTTTTTTGGGAACAACGAGCTTTCGTTCGAGGATTCTGTTCCGATCAAGGAGCCGACACGTTGCGGCTTCCCGATGCATCCCTGGAGATTGCGGCCCTGGGACGCAGTGAGGGTCCGCAGCGGCTGAGACGCAAGGTCGCCATCAAACTGGTGCTAGCGAGCAAAGTGGACGATCCGGCTTCCTTGAGGCGTTTCTCGCGAGAGGCGCGCGCTGGCGCGTTTGAGCCATCCGAATATTGTCGCCACTTACGACTTTGGCGTGATCGAGAGCGAGGCCTCGGTTCCCAACCGCGGCGGAGTTGCAGGCCGAGATCGTCCCGGTGATCGCGAGTCACCGGTCACAGAGAAACGTCGATTAAATTTCTCGAAGATTTCCAGAACTTAGGTTACACGACCATTATTCTGAGGGTTCAAGGGAACAGAATAAGATTGCTTCTGCTTGTAACTTAATGGCGACGAGCGGCGTTTCCTAGAAGAGGTCTTATGTATCGTAAGTGGCAGTTGTCGCTATTCCCGATTTGCCTGGCTGTGCTGGCGGCCGGGGATCAGCCCTGGAAGGGCAAGCAGGTTGCCGAATGGACTGAGGATGATGCCAAGCAGGTTCTGAACGACTCACCCTGGACCAAAAGCGTGAAAGCAACGATCGACAGATCAACGAATAGTGGCCAGCGCCGATCGGGCGGCGGCATGGGCCGTGGCGGCGGTATCGGAATGGGCGGGATTGGAATCGGGCTGCCTGGCATGGGCGGCGGCCGGCGCGGCGGAATGGGTGGCGGAGGTGGCGGCTACCCTGGTGGCGGGCAGCGCGACGATGGGACGGGCACGAATTACAACGAACCGCCGACTCTCAAGGTCCGCTGGGAAAGCGCCTTTCCTGTCCGCCAAGCAGAACTGAAGTCTCACGACCCGGACGCGCCCACTTTGGATGCAGACCACTATGCCATTGCTGTCTACGGCGTCCCTAGCCGGATGGCCGGCGGCGATTCACAAAGTCTGGCCAAGCGACTGAAAAAACAAGCCGCCATCAAGCGTGACGGAAAAAAGGATCTGAAGCCTTCCAGTGTCGAGGTGTTGCAGCGGGAGAACGGACCCGTCATTGTGTATCTGTTTCCCCGATCGAAGGAAATCACGCGGCAAGACAAACGGATCGAGTTCGATGCGCACATCGGCAAGCTTCAATTCGCCCAGTCCTTCTACGCGGACGACATGACGTATCAGGACAAACTCGAACTCTAAGAGCTTGTTCAAAAACGGGGACAGG
>Ga0187817_10001430_pt1 | contig 11664 bp, 13 predicted proteins | sample NC_wetland_sal_i_17_FD_132431 | JGI IMG/M metagenome (GOLD analysis project Ga0187817, IMG submission 132431) | Wetland sediment microbial communities from Neuse River Estuary, North Carolina, USA - SO4_2 | ecosystem: Environmental > Aquatic > Freshwater > Wetlands > Sediment | place: USA...
ATGGCAAGTTCATGAGCGGTTTTGTGCGGGCGGTAAAACCGAAGTGAGAGTCCTAATCCTTTGCACGGGTAATTCGGCTCGTAGCCAGATGGCGGAAGGGTTACTGCGCCATATTGAAGATCCCGCCGCGGTCCAAGGCTGCGAAGAAGAAAAACTGGCCGCCTTCCGCCATGCCCGAGACGAGTTGCGTGCCCGGCTTCGAGTTTTTGCTCAAAGCAGTCGCTCATGCCCGTCCGCGGACGGCACCCAGAAACCATGAAAATGCCTGAAGTGCCCCCTCTCCCCAACTCCCCTTCCCGTCGGTCCACCGGAGTCTATGAAACTCTCCGACCACGAAGTCATTACAGAGTTTCAGAAGGCGGGCTTTGCCTTCACCAAGCGGCTGGACATATTACCCTATCAGTACTTCCTGTTCTTTGAGCGGCACCAATCTCCCGAGTCAGAATGCGTTCCGGGAGGTTTTGAAACAGCTTCTAGCAAGCCAACCGAACTTCTGGCTACGAGGTCAGCTCTGCACGGCTGGCCCGCTAGGCTCCTCAAATGTAGCGCCTGGGATGCTGCCTCTCACGCCGCCGCCGGCGCCGCCTGCTTACCGCGGCCGCTAACGGCGACGACGATGCCACCGATGATTGAACCCAACACAACCGTCCAGCCGATCCACGAGGTCATCTGGGGAAACACGGCCAGGTGGAGGAACTTCGCCCCAAGAGACTGAGCCGGGAAGCCAGCCGGAGCTACGTCGTAATGTGTTCCCCAGCCCTGCCCACCATTGCCGAGCATCGCCACCAACATCACAAGCAGAACAGGAATACGGGCCGCGAAAGCGTAAGCGAGCAAAGTATTCCCTAATGAACGCCAGCCGATGCCGGGAATAAACGCTGAAACCAGCATTACCAGCAGCCCAACCACGGCCAAAGCTGGATGATGTGCGAAGCTCGCCTCAGCGACCCAGCCGCCCAGGAAAAGCACCACCAATCCAAGGACTGCGAACCCAAGGGCCTTTCCGGCACTCGAAGGTCCCTCACCGGCTCCAGCCAACTTCAGGGCGAAATAGGGACCAAAAATGATCGGCAGCCAGGAGATACCGACGATGGCCCCTCCGCCACCTGCCGCCGCGTTGAACCATGGTTTGGGCCAGTGCTCGAGTTCACCCACCAGCCGCAGGATGGTGATGCCCAGCGTAATCAAAGCCGGAATCGTAATCAGACTCGTGATGGACATTGACTTTGTCTCTTCCATACGAAACTCCTTTTGCGTTCGATTTGTGGGACGTGTCTCTGTTTCCTAGACTTGAGGCGCACGAAACTTCTGCGTGCGTAGGGCCGGCTCGCGAGCCGGTGCCTAGAGGATGACCGCCTTTTCGATACGCGCAAACCTAGGTTCTGGTATACTCCCCTCTCACACCGCAGTCGTGGCCACTTGCTTCCCCCGGCGACCGACAGCAGCCGCAATAGCGCCGAATATAGAGCCCACTACAACCGTCCAGCCGATCCACAAGGTCATCTGGGGCACGACAGCCTCAAGAAAGAACTTCCTGGCAAAACTAGCGGAGGCGAGCGCGGGATCTATGGCGTCGTAATGCGTTCCCCAACCGTGGCCGCCATTTCCCTGCATGGCGATGAACATCACCATCACGACTGGGATGCGGGCCGCAAAGGCGTAGGCAAGCAGAGCGTTCCCCAACGAGCGCCAGCCGATTCGGGGAATGAACGCCGCTACCAACATCACCAGAAAACCGACCAAGGCCAGATTCGGATGGTGCAAGTATGTTATTGCCCCAGCAACCAGGGCTCCCAGAACTAATACCCCCAACCCAGCGAACGCCAATCCAATGGCTTTTCCGACACTTGACGGTGGGTCGCCAGCACCTGCCAACTTTATGGCGAAGTAGGGACCGAAGATGATCGGTAGCCACGAGATTCCAACGATGGCCCCTCCGCCGCCAGCCGCCGTGCTGAACCATGGTTTGGGCCAGTGTTCGAGTTCGCCCACCAAGCGGAGGATGGTAATGCCAAGAGTAATCAACGCCGGGATGGTGACCAGACTCGTGATGGACATGGACTTCGTCTCTTCCATACGACCCTCCTTGGGCTTTCAGATTGTGCAATGATCCCCTATGCTAACGTAATTGCGGGCCGTTTGCACGGATTTTCATGGTTTCTCGGTGCACGTCAGCCGACGCGCATGATCGACTGCCTTCTCGTCAGCGCTTATGACCCTTCTCCCCGCCCTCTTTGATGGTGGCGCGTCCATTCCACCAAGGACTCGAGCAGGCTCCGGATGTGTTTTCTCGTGTCCTGGTTAACCAGGTTGCCCGCCTCGTCAAATTGCTGGCTGGCATTGCCAATCATCACCTCCGGCTTATTCATGGGAAGCATATCGAGGAAGACAAACACTTGCCGGAGATGATACTGTGCGCGGGAAGACCCGAGCGCCCCGACGGACGCGCCCATCACCGCCACAGGTTTACCTTGCCAGGCATTGTCGCCGTAAGGACGCGAGGCCCAGTCTATGGCGTTTTTGAGAACTCCGGGAATGGAATAGTTGTATTCGGGTGTAACCAGCAGAATAGCGTCCGCTGCCCTAATCTGGGCCTTCAACTGCTTTACCTTTTCCGGAGGATTCAGCTCTTCATCCTGGTTGAACACTGGAATCCCTTCCAACTCGAAGATCTCGAGCTTGGCGCCCTCCGGCACCAATTGCTGCGCCGCGCGCAATGCGGCGCGGTTGTACGACTTCTTTCGAAGGCTGCCTGCGATACCTAAGATCGTTAGTGGTTTGCTCATTTGTCGAATTGACCTCCCTGAAAGCGATAGTTAATCGAACGCCTGCATCCTCAGGAAAACGAGGCGTAACCCTGAACAAGTCTATTCTATCGTGTCAGTTGTCCCTTGTCAGTCGTCCGTTGTCAGTGGTCTCTGATTTGTTGATAGCTGGACCAGCTTGGCGCGAGCAATAGCTCGAGGGCGATAAGCGGGCGAATTCAAAATAACCCAGCCCTGACACGTGGTCCCTGACACCAGGCACCTGTTCCTACCGCCCGAAGTACGCCCGTATTAGATAAGAGATTCCCAAAATAAAAAGAAGAATGTTAGCCGTGAGGAAAAGCCGTTCGTGGAAGCGCTTGTGGAGGCTGGCGCCCCAGGCGAGGACCCGCAAGGCGACCACCGCCGCCCCATAATAACCGATCAGGCCGCCCACGAAGAAGGGTACGACGTGCCAGTAACCGCGCAGACGGCCTTCGGCGAGGATGGGGCCGGCGACGGTCATCCAGTAAATCCAGGTGCCGGGGGCGGTCAGTTCAGTGAGGGTGGCAGTGGTGACGCTCGCATAGGTGAGCGTGGCGGAGTTGGCCATTTCGGCTTGCGTCTTGCCCCTCAAAGCGTTGAGCGAGTAACTTGCATACCCAATGAGCACCGTCCCGCCCACATAGGCAACATAGTGGGCGATGGATTGAGGAATGTAGTGGTAGAAAAAAAACGTCACAACCAGCATCCCCCCATCCACGACTACAGGCGGCCCAACGAGAATCAGGATGGCGCGCACCCAGCGGTTGAGCGCAACTTGCGTGAGCGCGATGAAATGGAGCGGGCAAGGAATCATTCCTCCTACAATTCCCATCCCGGCGCCCAAAAGTAGTAATTCCATAATTTCTTTTCAATATGCATCGAAATGGTGAATAGTGAATTGTGAATTCTGAAGGGTAACGAAGGCACGGGAACACCGGCCGACGCACGCAAACCGCTCCGGTCCGCCATTCACTATTCACCATTCACTATTTATAATTCAGCCTTCGTGCTTTCCCAGGTCACACGTGGCAAAATGATGTCCCGCTTGATGCGCCCCGCGTGCTCCCGGACCCGCTTGACCATGCTTTGCAGCAGCTCGTCAGACAGCAGGCGAGGCTGCAATCCCAGCTCGATTAACTTCCTGTGTGTAGGATTGTAGTAGTGCTGTTCGGCTTCCACGCGAGGGTTCTTCAGGTGCTCAATCTCCACCTTAAGCCCCAGTCTTGCCGACTGCTCCTGCACCATCTGTGCCAGCTCCAATACGTTGAAAGTCTCTGTGAATTGGTTGAATACCCGGTATTCACCGGCCTGAGGCGGATTCAAGATGGAGAGTTCCACGCAACGGAGCGTGTCGCGGATATTCAGAAAACCGCGCGTCTGCCCCCCGCGCCCGTAAACCGTAAGCGGAATTCCGGCCACGGCCTGCACGCAGAAGCGGTTGAGAGCCGTGCCAAACACTTCATCGTAGTGGAAACTGGTCGCCAGGCGCTCATCCAGGCCAGTTTCGTCCGTCTCGATGCCGTAAACCACGCCCTGGTTCAGATCGGTGGAACGCAGTTTCCACACCCGACAGGCAAACAGGATGTTGTGACTGTCGTGCACCTTGGTGAGGTGGTAAAACGAGCCCGGCTGCTTAGGAAACGGAAGAACGTCTTTGCGGCCTTTATGCTCAATTTCGATGAATCCTTCCTCGATGTCGATATTGGGTGTGCCATATTCGCCCATCGTCCCCAGCTTCACCAGGTGGGCGGCAGGGAAAAGTTCGCGCATGGCCCATAAGACGTTCAGCGTCCCGGCCAGATTGTTCATCTGGGTAAAGACTGCCCGGCTGTGGTCAATCATCGAATAGGGCGCGGAAGGTTGCTCACCATAATGCACGATAGCCTCCGGCTCAAACGCCTGGAAGGCTCTCGACACCACTTCATAGTTGCGCAAGTCCCCAACGAACAGCGCGATTTTCTTGCCCGTAACTTCTTCCCACGCTTTCACGCGATCGTGCAAGGTGTGGATAGGCATCAAGGGCTCGACGTTCAGTTCCATCTCCCAGCGGCGCTTGGCGAAGTTATCAACAACGCCCACGGCGTGGCCGTGGGCTGACAAATACATCGCGGTCGGCCAACCCAAGTAACCGTCTCCACCTAACACAAGAATCCTCATATCTCAAGTCCCCGTATTCCGCGTGCTGTCCTAATTTGGGCGTAGCGCCGCCATCTTGGCGGCTCCGGTGCCGGCTGGAAGCCGGCGTTACGGCCCAACTTAGGACAGTACCAATTTCCCCAAATCGTCGAAAAGCAGTCGCTCATGCCCGTCGGGTGATGGGCGCCCACAAACCATGAAATGTCATTCCGATCCCGCAGCCGCGGGAGAGGAATCTCGATCTGCTTCTGTCGGATCGGGAATGAAAGATCAAGGCGAGATTCCTCGCGGAGTTTAACCTGAGCACCCAGAGCGAGATCCTTCGCTGCGCTCAGGATGACAGCGAAGGGCTCGGAATGACAAGACATTTCAAGAGCACTTAAGTTTATACATAAAGCCCAATCCTCAGCACAAGCAAATAGTGTGCTAGACTTAAAGTGGGGCAGTCGGTCGCAAGCAAAACGGACTTCGCCGGTCCCCTTGCGTTTCTCAAGCAATAACGCCGAGAACGAGGAGATTCACACGATGGCCACATATCTGGTCACCGGAGGAGCAGGCTTTATCGGCTCACACGTTGTTCATGAACTGGTGCGAAGGGGGGAAGTTGTTCGCGTATTGGACAACCTCGCGACAGGCAGACTCGCTAACCTCGATGAGGTTTTTGCCCGCATTGATTTTTCGAAGGCCGATATCTGCGACTTGGGCTTCATTTCCCGGCACTTCGCAGACGCGCATTACGTGATTCACCTCGCGGCGCTCCCCTCGGTAGCGCGCTCGATTGAGGACCCGCTGGCCGCCCACGCCGCGAACCTCACAGGGACTTTGAATGTGCTACTGGCGGCGCGCGACGCGGGCGCTAAACGCCTGGTGTTCGCCGCTTCGGCAGCAGCCTATGGCGACAACCCCACCATGCCACGCGTCGAGACGTTGACGCCCGACCCGCTTTCGCCTTATGCGCTTGCAAAAGTGGCTGGGGAGTACTACTGCCGGATATTTACCAGGATTTACGGTCTCGAAACCGTTGCACTTCGTTATTTCAACATCTTCGGGCCGCGGCAGAACCCTGACTCGCCTTACAGCGGCGTCCTTTCCAAGTTCGTGGCCGCCTATCAGCGGGGTGATACGCCGGTGATTTTCGGCGACGGCCAGCAGTCACGGGATTTCACTTACGTGGACAACGTCGTGGATGCCACGCTTAGGGCCTGCACCGCTGCGGAAGCAGCGGGCAAAGTCATCAACGTCGGCGTGGGCCGCAGCTACACACTCAACCAGACCATCGCGCTGCTCAATGGCATCTTTGGCCGGCAGGTAAGACCCCGGCATGATGCCCCGCGCAAAGGTGACGCCCGCCATTCCCTCGCGGATATCTCGCTGGCCCGCCAGGTGCTCGGTTACGAGCCGCGTGTGAGCTTCGAAGAGGGCCTGCGCCGGATGGTCGATTGGGTCCGAGCTGTAGAGGCACGTGGGAAGTAGTGAATAGTGAATTATAAATGGTAAATTATGAATCCGACATGATGTGGTGAATGCCCAAACCAGCGACGCTGAATCTATTGCGAATTCATGCTCGCGTTCTTTCGACTTGGAATTCATAATTCACCATTCACTATTCACCATTTACTATTTGTAAGGATGACTGAGACGAAATGGAGACAATAGAAGTTATAGGAACCGGCGTTTCGGCCGATCACGCAACGGTCGTGCTGTTTGACTTTGATGGCACACTTTCCCTCATTCGCACGGGTTGGGTGGACGTCATGGTCCCCATGATGGTCGAAATCCTTGCGGGACTGAAGACCGGGGAGAAGGAAGAGGATTTGCGCGCCCTCGTGGACGATTTCGTGGGGCGACTCACGGGCGAACAGACCATCTACCAGATGATTGAACTGGCGCGGCAAATTGAACAGAGAGGCGGCAAGCCATTGCCGCCCGTCGATTACAAGCGCATGTATCACGACAGCTTGATGCAGAAGATCGAGTACAGAAGAGAGGAGTTGCGCCTGGGAAAAGTCCCTCCGGACCGATACCTTGTCCCCGGTGCCCGCGGCATTCTCGAGAGTCTGGCAGCGCACGGCCTGAAGCTTTATTGTGCGAGTGGAACGGACGAGGTATACACGCTCGAGGAAGCCCGCTTGTTGGCAATTGACCAGTATTTTGACGGCCGCATCTATGGCGCTCGCGACGATTATAAGAGCTTTTCGAAAGAGATCCTGATACGCGAGGTGATTTCCTCTCTGGCGGGCAGCGGCAGAGAATTGCTTGGATTCGGCGACGGATATGTCGAGATCAGGGACATCAAGCAGGCAGGAGGCGTCGCCGTTGGAGTGGCCACGGATGAACCCGAATGCAGGGTCGTAAACCATTGGAAGCGGGATCGGCTGGTCAAGGTGGGCGCGGATTTCATCATTCCAAATTTCCTCTGCTGGGAACAACTTTCTAAGGCGCTATTTCCTGATTGGAACGGGTAGCGCGGACCCCCGGGTTTGGGGCCCGCGGCTTTTCTTTGGCCCATGGACGAGCCCCGGACCCCAAAACCCGGGGATCCGCGCCACCCGGTTGGATGGAGGGGACATTCCCTATAAACAAAACGCTGTACTCAGCGATGGTGGGTCATGAACTCCAAATATGAAACCTTTGACCGGACGCGCCTTAAGATCAGGCCTTTGGGCGAGCGCGTCCACGACATGAACCTTGATTATCTTCTGCCGTTGCAGGGTCCGGCCCCGGACTTCTCGCATCCTCAGCTCATCGAGGTGGCGCGAAGAATGGCCGCGGCCAAGGCGAAGCGCGCTGCCCGCATCCTGATGATGGGGGCGCACGTCATTAAAGCTGGAACGAGCCGTTACATTATCGACTTGCTGGAACGTGGCTATCTGACACACATTGCGATGAATGGGGCGGGTGCGATTCATGATTATGAGTTGGCCCGAATCGGCGCCACCACGGAAAGCGTGGCTCGTTACATTCGCAGCGGCGAGTTTGGGCTGTGGCGCGAGACGGGCGAACTGAACGAGGTGATTCGCGAAGCCGCGGCACTTTCCCTTGGGCTGGGTGAGAACGTGGGGCGGCGCATCGGTACCAGCGACTTTCCACACAAGGACACGAGTATCTTTGCTACGGCATACCGGCTTGCCATCCCCGCCACAGTCCACGTGGGCGTTGGATATGACATCATCCATGAGCACCCAAACTGTGATGGAGGCGCCCTCGGCGCGGCCAGCTACCGTGACTTCTTGATTTACACCAAGTCAGTTGAAGGTCTGGAAGAGGGAATTATGCTCGATTTTGGTTCCGCTATCATGGGTCCGGAGGTTTATTTGAAAGCGCTTGCCATGGCGCGTAACGTGGCTCACCAGCAGGGACGCACGATCAAACGTTTCACCACAGCAGTTTTTGACCTCGTCCCGATCCAGGGTGACATCCACCACGAATTGCCGAAGACCGATCCGGGATACTATTTTCGACCGCACAAGACCATCTTAGTCAGGACCGTGGCCGACGGGGGAGACAGCTTTTACTTTTGTGGGGACCATCGCGCTACTGTGCCCGCGCTGCGGCGCGCTCTTTTGGAGATCACATGACGACAGCAGAAATTCTCAACGGCTTCAAGAAACTCAAGGCCCTCGTGGTGGGGGACATCTGCCTGGATCGCTGGTGTACTTACGATCCCGCTACCTCGGAACCATCCCGTGAAACAGGCATCCCTCGTCTGGGCATAGTCTCTACGGAGGTCACTCCGGGCGGGGGCGGAACGGTGGCTAATAATTTGGCCGCCTTGGGTGCCGGGACCGTGGCTGTCTTGGGAATGCGAGGTGACGATGGATTCGGGTTCGAATTGGCCCGCGCCTTGAACCAACGTGGAATCACCGCGAATCTGATGGTGGAAATGCCCGGCTGGCAGACCTTCACCTACACCAAGCTCTTAAACGCTCAAACCGGTATTGAGGACCAACCGCGAGTGGATTTCATCTCCACCCAGCCGCTTCCCGCGGAGGCGGAGAAGCGGGTCGTTGAGAACCTGATTCCGGTGGTTGAAGCGTTCGACGTGATACTCGTGGCCGACCAGGCCGAAACGGCTGCCGGCGGAGTGGTGACCCCTGCGGTGCGTGAATCGATTATCGAGCTCGCGGGAAGGTACCCGAGCAAGGTGTTTCTGGTGGATTCGAGAAAACGCGTGCACTTGTTTAGGGGAGTGATGGTCAAGCCGAATAGCGACGAGGCCGAGGCAGCCTGCCAACAACTTTTTGGGCACGTCGATTTCAGGCGGTTGCGCGCGCATTTGGAAGCGAGGGCCGTGATGGTGACGCACGGGGCCCAGGGAGCCCTTGTGATCGAGAAAGACAAAGAAACGTGGGCCAAAGCGCGGGTGGTTGAGAAGCCGGTGGACATCTGCGGCGCCGGGGACAGCTTCGCTGCCGGGGCGGCACTCGCCATGGCGGTAACCGATGACCCCGTCGCCGCGGCGACGTTCGGCAATCTCGCGTCCTCGATTACCATCATGAAGAAGGGTACGGGAACGGCTTCGCCGCAGGAGGTCTTGGAAGCCGCGGCAGCGGGTTCAGACCGGGAAGCCCAGTAGTGTCATTTTGGAGATGCCATCTCTTTCCCAACGCCGGTCATTCACGCGAAAGCGGGAATCCACCATACAGCGCATTTATGAAGGTCTGGGAAGTGGATTCCCGCTTTCGCGGGAATGACTGTACCTGGAGACTCCACTGGAGCGAAATCAAGGCGCAGAAAGGAAGCAAAGCATGTCAAACCAGCTTGCAACTCCCGGCCTCCCCTGCACGAATTCTCGAGGCGCGTGCTGGAGAGTGTCTATTCTCACAGCAATTCTCGTAGGAGCTGTTTTATGCTGTTCCACCTACGCCGTAGGCGCTAACCCAAGGCAGAAACCCAAAGTGCGCGCGATCACGGCTTTCATTCGGATCGATCGAGAGCATTACCAGGCGCAGATTGCCGCCACCCTTCAGATGCTGCGCCAGGCCAAGACTGCCTTCGAAGGGCGCGGGTATCAAGTGGAATCCGTCCGGATTACCACTCAGCCCTTTCCGGAATATGTTCGCGGACTACACGACGCTGAAGCGCTGGCTTTTTTCCACGCCTATGACGATCTGGCCGCAAAGAATGGTTTCGATGCCAACATTGGCCCTGCTATGCTCAAAGACGCCGATGACCCCACTGTTGCCCAGCTACTGGGTCAGATTCTGTCAGATACAAAGAACTTAGAGGCCAGCCTGGTGGTTGCCGGCGAGGATGGGATTCACTGGAAAAGCATCCGCGCCACAGCGAAACTGATCAAATATCTCGAGGCTCATAGCCCTCACAGTCAGGGTACGTTCAATTTTGCCGCCACGGCCATGTTGGCGCCTTACGCGCCGTTCTATCCCGGCTCCTACCACACGGGCCCGGGCCATCGGTTCTCTGTTGGCTGGGAGGCGGCAAACCTGGTGGACGAGGTCTTTGCAACCTGCGGGGGTAACGCACAACTTGCACGGGAGCACCTCACCAAGGTGTTTATTGAACACGCCCTCGAATTTGAAAAAACCGCGCTTGAAATCTCCAAGCAAACCGGCTGGACTTATATGGGATTAGATCCCACCCCAGCGCCCCTCCGGGAAGTATCCATCGGCGCAGCCATTGAGAAATTCCTGGGCGCAAAGTTCGGCTCGAGCGGCACCTTGACGGCAGCAGGAATAATCACCCAATCCGTCCAATCGGTTCCCGTGGAAAGAATTGGATATTGCGGCTTGATGCTGCCCGTACTCGAGGACGCATTGCTCGCCCAACGGTGGAGCGAAGGCACTTACCATATCGATTCCCTGCTTGCTTACTCAGCCGTTTGCGGGACGGGGCTCGACACGGTTCCGCTGCCCGGTGACATCACCGAGGAACAAATCACACGAATCATTGGGGACATGGCCACGCTCGCATTCAAGTGGCATAAGCCCCTCAGCGCGCGCTTACAACCGGTGGCAGGCAAAAAGCCGGGCGACCGAACAGAATTCGACGATCCCTTCCTGGTCAATGCAACCCTGCAGCCACTGCCCTGACAGGAAGCAGTAGGCAGTCGGCAGTAGGCAATGTTCAATCCGAAATCCAAACTCTAAAATTCCCCTGACACCTGGCACCTGCTTTTCACACATCGCGCAATTCGTCCTCGCTCAGCCCAAAGTAATGCCCCACTTCGTGGAGCAGCGTGGCGCGAATCTGCCGGCGCACCTCCGCCTCGCTCCTGCAAACCGCCTCGATGTTTCGCCGGTAAAGAAAAATGCGGTCCGGTGGGCTGGAGGAAAAAATACTCTTCTCCGTGCGGGGGATGCCGTGAAATAGCCCTAGCAGCAAACCGCTGCTCCCGGCTTCTTCCGGCGGCAAATCTTCGACGATGATCGCTACGTTCGTGAGCTTCTCACGAAACGCTTTGGGCAGGCCATCAAGGGCCTGCGCCACCAATGCTTCGAACTTCCTACGTTCCATCTCACTCCACCATCTCTTTGATGCCAACGCACGCCGCCACCCTTACGGGCACTCGCTTTAGAAACGATGGATTCGGCAACAGTCACTCATGGGCCCAAGCTTCAACAGCATGCACGGGTAGTTGGCTATGGGGAATCTAGCGGGCTGACCATGTGCAAGAGTCAGATTGACGTTCTCAAACTCAAACGCATCCGCCCGGGTGCTGAATGCGAATCGATACTCGCACTGGTCTGCAAACCTCTGTGGCTTGTGCATGACGATCAGA